>Ga0187857_10000329_pt1 | contig 60325 bp, 55 predicted proteins | sample June2016WEW_8_10_FD_132984 | JGI IMG/M metagenome (GOLD analysis project Ga0187857, IMG submission 132984) | Peatland microbial communities from SPRUCE experiment site at the Marcell Experimental Forest, Minnesota, USA - June2016WEW_8_100 | ecosystem: Environmental > Terrestrial > Soil >... | reverse complement strand
GTTCGGCTGGATGAGTCCACCGCCGAGCAGGTCGATCAGTACGCCGCTTTCGTCCACGCATCCGCGGATGATGTTGTGGATAAAGCGCTCAACTATGTCTTCTCGAAGGACCGCGACTTCCAGGACTTTCTGAAGACGCCTCAGGCCAAGCAGGTTGCTTCCACGTTGCGTGTCCGCAAAGGCCCGACCAAGGATGCGGCGGAGCAGCCGGCGAGAAAGCTTGCAGCCGGGGTGGAGTCCACGGCTTCTGTACGGGTAATGAAGGCGTGATCCTGCATTCAATTTCCTGCCGGAGCAAGAACGGTGCTTCGCACCGGGAGAATTTTGACACTCCACCCCTTCAAGGGAGCTGTTTGGTTCCTTCGGAACCTAATGGGTTCCCTGCGGAAATAAACAACTTACAGAGACGCAGGAACCTATTAGCTTCCTGTCTCCGACGAAGAGAAGAGACTCCCCGATGCCATTGAATCATTCTGAAACGCCCAGAAAGAAGGGTGCGGTCCGCGGACGGGAGAGCCGCAATCAGTCACTCAACACTAAGTTGACCAGGACCGAATTCGCGGCAGTTGAGGCGGCGTCCCAAGCTGACGGGCTCGCGCTAGGCGAATGGGTTCGCGAGGCAGTTTTGAGGGCTGCTCGCAGCTCATCAGTTGGCGTCGGAACGGACCAACTCATGACCGAAATCGTTGCCCTACAACTGTTCTTGACCGACGTCCTCTCACCCGTTGTATGCGGTGAACACATGAGCGCCGAGCAATATCAGAACTTGATGCGGAACGTGAAGACCAACAAGCAGCGAGCAGCGGGTGAGGTCATCGCGCAGTACGTCGCGGAGAACAAGGAGAATCGCCATGCCTGAAGCAAACTGGGGAAGAAAAGAGACCATCATCTGGCCGCCACACAGCCCGATTTATACGTTCGGCGCGGCCTTTCTTGGGCTGGTCATGACCGGATTATTCGTCTACCTCCGCTTGGCGTTTGCGCTCTCTCCGCTCGAACAGTTCTACCTACCGCTTTACGTCAAGACTTCGATCGCGCCAAGCCTTCGCTCATCTGCCAAGTACCAAATGCTGCTCATGTCTGACACGAAAGGGCACGCTTGGTATGCCCGAGAGGCGGATGTCGCAGCCGGCTCAACCCCGCAAGCGAATGCCAAACCCATCCCGCTTGTTTTATCCGACTCGGCTCGTCAGCACGGCATGATCTACCTCTATCGTAGCGCTCCGAACATTTACCAAAACAGCGCTCTTGGAAGCTACCTCAAGCAACAGGTTTATAGCGGAGCAAGCATCGTTGATCTCTTCCAGTGGCCACTCATCTTCGGAGCACTCGCGTTGATCGGGCAGCTTCTGTTCTCCATTCCAAAAGACATTCGCCGTCGCAAGCAGATGAAATACGGGCGACGCCTGAAGGGGCCGATTCTCGTGACGCCGAGGCAGTTTAACAAAGCCTTCGAAGGGTCTGGCATCGGCCTCAAAGTGGATCGATGCCGCAAGATGTTACGTGTTCCGCAGCGCGCCGAGGATCAACACTTCGAGATCATCGGCGATACCGGCAGCGGCAAAACGACCATCATCCTGCAGATGCTTCGCCAGATTCAGGCGCGTGGACACTCCGCCATTGTCCATGATCCGGCCTGCGAGTTCATCGAGCGTTTTTATGACGAAAGCCGCGGCGATATTGTGCTCAATCCGCTCGACCGCCGTTGCCCTTATTGGGGACCGTCGGAGGAGCTTGTGCGGCGCGCGGAAGCTCGAACCATCGCTGCTTCCCTCTTTCAACGAACTACCGAAAGGAAGGACGAATTCTTTATCGATAGCCCTCAGAAAATATTTGCTCATCTCCTTCTCGAATTGCCCACGCCCCAGCAGTTGGTGCAATGGATGTCGCACCCCGAGGAAATCGACCGCCGCGTCAAAGGAACGGAGCTGGCCTTGCTGATCGAGCCATCCGCTCCCCATCAACGGATGGGCGTACTCGGCTCGTTGAGCCTCGTCGCCGACAGTTTCCGTCTACTGCCTACGAAGGCCGAAGCCAAAACCGAATGGACAGCACGAGAGTGGTCAAAGAATCGACAGGGATGGATATTCATCACTTCGCAGCCCGCCGAACGCGAAGCTCTCCGTCCGTTGCACAGTCTTTGGATCGATATGCTCGTTCTCCGCCTGCTCAGTGCGCCCAAGCCCGACCAGCGTCCGGTCTGGTTTGTAATCGACGAGTTGGCCAGCCTGCAGAAGCTGCCACAACTGCACACCGCCATCACCGAGAATCGCAAATCCCGCAACCCACTCGTTCTGGGTTTCCAGGGCAAGGCCCAGTTGGAAGTCATCTATGGGCACCTGGCCGAGGTCATGCTCTCGCAGCCCGCCACTAAGATTTTCCTCAGAACGACGGAGCCCAATGCCGCCGAGTGGGTAAGCCGCGCCATCGGCAAGGTGGAGATCGAGCGGATGAAGGAAACGCACTTCGACGGCCACCGTAGTGGCCGCAACTTCGCGCTCGATCGGCAGACCGAGCCACTGGTACTCGACTCGGAAATCAGCGGATTGGCGGACCTTCATGCTTATCTCAAGTATGGGAACTACGTAGCGCAATTCTCCTTCCCCCTGCTGGAGATTCCCCCGTCAAAACCGAAGTTCATCGAGCGCCTGGAAGACGACTACATCGTGCGGGAACCGCGGATAGAACAAGCACAGGCTGCAAAAGCTGAGGACCGTCCAGAATCCCCGCCACGCCACGAATCGAAACCCATAAGCGATGGACACAATGGGCAAGGTGCTGTGACGAAACCCGCCTTAGAGGCGCAAGAAGAACGCCAAGGCGAACTCAGCTTTGGTCCACGGATTTAAGCGATGCTGACGATTTCCAAACCACTCTCCGCGGGTCAGGCGCAGACCTACCACGAGAAGGAGTTCACTGCGAAGGAACAAAACTATTGGTCGCAACGCGGCGTCATCGCGGGCGAATGGCAAGGCCAGTTGGCCGCGCAGTTCGGCCTTACCGGAACGGTGTCTGCCGAGGACTTTGCGAGACTCAGCCAGGGCCAGCATCCGGAGACTGGCGAGCAGCTTGTGCGGCAACGAGCGTCGTACGAATATCAAGATGCCGAGGGGAAGACCATCAAGACGATGGAGCACCGTGCCGGCTGGGATGCAACCTTTTCCGCGCCGAAATCTGTCTCGCTCACCGCGCTGGTGGGTGGCGATGAGCGCGTCCGCGAAGCGCACCGCGAGAGCGTCCGCATTGCCCTCGACCAGCTCGAACACTACACGCAAGCTCGTATCGGCGGCAATCATCCGCCCGAGACCACAGGCAAATTTATCGCCGCCAAGTTCGAACACGATACAGCCCGGCCCGTGGATGGCTATGTCGCCCCGCAATTGCACACGCACGCAGTCGTTTTCAATGTTACCGAGCGCGACAACGGCCAGCCTCGTGCGATTCAGCCGCACAGCCTCTTTGCCTCGCAGCAGTTCGCCACTGCCATCTATCAGTCCGAGTTGACCTACAGACTGCGCGAATTTGGATACGAAATTACGGCAGGCAGAAGCGGCGCGCCCGAAATCAAGGGCTACACCCAGAAATACCTTGATGCGTCTAGTCCCCGCAGCCAGCAGATTCGTGAGTACCTCGAACGCACCGGCCGTTCTGGGAAGGAAGCCGCCGAGATCGCTGCGCACTCGACCCGCGACCACAAGGAGATTCACACACCGGGTGAAGTGATGGCCGCGCACCGGAAGCTTGCGGCCGACTTCGGGCACCAAGCCGACGCTGTTGTACGCGCAGCCCGTGAACGCTCTCACCATCAAGAGAAGCCCGTCAACTCGTTGGAGCGGGTTCGAGAATCTCTCACCTTTTCCCGCGACAAGAACTTCGAGCGCGAGGCAGTTGTGGATGAGCGTCTGCTGATCCGCGACGGCCTCCGTCGTGGGATGGGCGAGATCACACATGCCCAGGTCCGCGCCAATCTCGACGCTCGTTTGGCTTCTGGGGAATTTCAAATCGTAGAGCGCCCTCAGAGCATTCCTGGCCGCCAGTTCACGACCACCAAAACCATCGAGGCAGAACATGAAATTATCCGTAGGGTCCGTGAGGGACAAAACGATATCGAGCCGGTTCTTCCGCGGCCGCAGGCCATCGCCCTGGCCGATCAGCACCGGCACCTCAACCCGGCACAAAGGACCGTCGTGGAGGGCGTGCTCAGCTCGCCGGACCGCATTCAAGGTATCCAAGGCTTTGCCGGCTCAGGCAAGACGACTACCCTCACAGCCATCCGCAGTGCTGCGGAAAGCCGGGGCTATCAGGTTGAGGGCTTCGCCCCGACCTCCCGCGCCGCGCGACAACTGAATGAGGCAGGAATTGAAGCGCGAACCTTGCAAGGCTTTCTCGCCCGCACCGCAGATCCAGACCTAGGAGAGCGAAAGCATTTCTACCTTGTCGATGAATCGAGCCTCGCCAGCACGAACCAGATGCGCGAGTTTCTTGCGCGGATTGGTCCCTATGACCGTGTCCTTCTGATCGGCGATATCCGCCAGCATCAGGGCGTCGAGGCGGGCCGCCCCTTCGAGCAACTCCAAGAGGCCGGAATGCGCACGGCCAGACTGGATGAGATCGTTCGCCAGCAGGACCCCGCTCTGAAATCTGCCGTTGAACTGCTAGCTACGGGCCAGGTCTCTGCCGCGCTCGACCTACTCCAACAGCAGGGCCGTGTCAAAGAAATCCCCAACGGAGAAGAGCGCATCCGCGCCATCGCCAAGAGCTACGTCGAATCGCCCGAGAACTCTCTCATCGTCTCACCAGACAATGCTTCGCGCCGCGAGCTCAACGTCGCCGTTCGCCACGAGTTGAAGGCCACCGGGGCCGTTGCCCCGGAAGACCACAATTTCCGCGTATTGGTTCAGCGTCAGGACATGACCGGAGCCGAACGATCATGGGCAAGCCATTACGACATTGGCGACGTGGTTCGCTACACGCGTGGCAGCAAAGTCATTGGAATTCGAGCTGGAGCATATGCGTCGGTCATCGCAATCGACCGGACTGCAAATGAGCTCACTGTCCAGAAACGAAACGAAGAACTTGCTACCTACGACCCGCGTCGCCTGACCGGCGTTAGCGTCTACCAGGAGATAGAACGCGAGCTGTCCGTAGGGGACCGCATCCAGTTCACCGCCCCCGACAAATCACTTGGCGTTGCCAATCGCGACCTCGCGACCATCGAGGCGATCCATCCCGATGGCCGGCTCTCTGCGCGCCTCGACAACAACCGCCAGATCTCGTTCGACACCAGCGAGCATCGTCACTTCGACCACGGCTACGCGGTCACCAGTCACAGCTCGCAAGGCCTCACTGCCGAACGCGTCCTCGTTCACGCCGACACAAGCGTTCACCCGGACCTGCTCAACTCCCGCTTCGCCTACGTCTCCATCTCCCGCGCCAGCCACGATGCGACGCTCTTCACCGACGACATGGGAAAACTCGGCCCTCAGCTCGGGGCCGATGTCTCGAAAACCTCCGCCTTGGAAACCAATCAAGCTTCATTCATCGCCCAGGGGATTGGGCTCGGGCTGTGACAATGCCGACCATTGGATGGAAAAGGTTCGGGAGATGCTGCAGCATGCCGTCTGACGCCTTTTGCATGAGAGAAGCGATTTCAAGGCGCTTGTCGAGACCGTTTATGATCCTTCTCTCCCTCGCCGACAAACCTTTCTGCCGTATTTACATTCTAAAGATCGCGAGACCACGTTTGACGAGCTCGTCCTCACGCTCCTGAAGCTGTTTATCCCCGAACTTTGAGTATTTTGCCAGCTCTCGGTTAAGCAATACTTTGGATTCTGCGAAGAGCTTCTTCTTTGCTGCAAAGCTCTGATTGGCGGCCTTCGTATTATCCGAGGGAGCCCAGAAAGAAAGGTTCCCGAGCCGATTCTTGAGCGGCTCCATCACCGGATCTTTGCTGGTGGCATTGCGAGGATAGACGTGTTCGATCTCGACTTGACTGAAATCGTAAACAGAGGATTTATCTTTGCACTTTGGCACTCCCGCTGCCCCAGCCTTGTACCAAGGCTGAAATTGCTCAATGGTGGTGAGAAAGTGCTTCGAAATCGTGTTTCCCGCCTTCTCCCGATACACAAGCTCGGATCGAATGCCCTGGCGAAGAACGTCGTCCCCGGCATACGAGTCTTGAAGGGACTTCAAGCTCGCCCGAAGAGCGCCGACCTTGTAGGTTTTCGGGGCTTTGCGGATCTCAACTGCATTAGCAAGAAAAATGCTGTCCAACTTGCTCGGGTGCTGCCGACAGCAATGAATGTAGCGGAACACGGCGAATTCCAAGATGTGTACCACTACGGCAAAATTCTTCTCGGTCAATGCGCAAGCAGCCAGCAGCAGCGGGAGAGAGAGTTCGTTCTTGAGAACCTGCAGCAAGAGCTTCAGCCGGTTCCTATCCCAAACGGTGACGCCGCTGTCCTCATAAGGCCAGTCTCCTTCAGAAATGAAGTTGTAGAGTGTAAATGCAGATCGGATGTGATTTAGCTTCTGTAGTATCTTGCTGGGCGCCAGGGTGTCTGGGAAAAACTCGCGCATGAAATCGTCGAACAGGCTTCGGTGGCCGGCGCGTTTACCGGCGTGAGAGGCATAATAGACGCGCAAGAAATGGTCGATATGACTCGCCCTAACAGCTAAAATCTCGTCCCAGATCTTTTCTGCTTGCTCTTGCAGGGAGTCAGATTTCTCAAGTCGTTCCAAAGTGGTCGAACGTAGAAGATCTCCTTCGCTAAGATTCCGACCACGATCATTCAACACTTCGAAGAGACGATACGCTTCCTCCCTGTTGTCGCTGACAAGATGCACTACATGACAGTCGTCCGTCGCCGCCTTGCTCAGCGTATCAAGCGCAGCGAGCTTCGATTTGTGGTCTGTCTGCCCATCAAGGATTCGTTTGATGAAAACATTGATTGAATCATTGGCACGCAAGAGCAGCTTGTGGGATTCGCGAATTGGCGTAGGCGATGTTCCCCTTAGCAGAGCGGTATAGAAATCCTTGTCGGCTTTGGAGAGTACGACTCGGGGCTGCTGGACTGCTTTTCCATCTATCTCGTCAGCGTATTCAAGCAGATTAACGCGGATGCGCTCGGCGCGGGCCGCCGCAAGGTCGGCGCTGTCATCTTCGCCCGTTACTCTGCATTCGGCTGCTAAAACGTTGTTCCAGTGTCGTAAGCGTGCGAAGAGAAGCCCGAACGTTGCAAGGCGTTGTTGCCCATCAATGACTTCGTATCTCCGGCCCATTGCATTCTGGGCGACATATTGAAGACAGACAAGCCCCCCAAAGAAATGTCTCTTGGGATCACCCTTCTGTCTCGCGATATATGCCCGCTCCAAATCACCCGCAAAATCTTTTAGTTCCTCGTCTTCCCATGCGTACGATCGTTGATACTTTGGCACCTGAAAGGGAGGGCGCTGGGCAAAAAGGTCGCCGAATTGAAGATCGTTGGCATTCACGAACTGATTCCTCCAGTCAAGTTCCTATCTTCCAGTTTCTTCAGTAATCACCAAGAAAGATCACTGGCAAACTTTTTAATCTCTGGTTCCTCCCCGGATTCTCTCGGCCCTTCGGAATCCATGATGAGATCAAGCACCAAGTCCAAAGACTGCCGTTCCGCTCTGGCAACGAGTTCGTTCAAGATGTGGAGGCCTCCGTTCGCAAACTCTTCGAATATGAGGAGCCGCTCCTCAAAACGACCCGGGCTCAGGATAGCGAAGTCCTTAGTGCTCATGACGGAGATCATATTGACGAGGGCCTCGTGCCCAGCTCCGCTGAAGACGCTCCAGGGGATCGGCTCCGAGCTCTGCTCGAATGCTGTGCGGGTATTTTTCGCATAGCCTAAGGCGGCCGCGAAGGCGAGAGTATCCCGGTATGTTTCAAACACCTTGTCTTCATCCACGAGGCGTTGAACGAGTTTCTCTTTATCCTTAGGTCGACGAACTCTTCTCGTTGCCATCTTTGCGAGATCCCCTGTTGTCCCGTCCATTTCAGACCTCCGTCACTACGGCCCACTCGAATTCATTGCCGCTATGCTTGATGTAGGGATAGTTTCGACCCCCTAGAGTGATGTCCTCTTCGCCGGCGTCTTTCTTCGGCGTGTGATACGAGATGATGTACTGTTGACCTGTGCGCGGTGCAAGTTCCGACTGAACGGCACCTAGCCCTTGAGACTTGGAAAGAAATACGATCACCTGCGGAGCCAGGATCGGAATCGCCTGGGCCACTTGGGTACGATAGTTCTCATCGAGGGTTCCGAACGGAGAATCCATAACGATGGGGTAGATCCCACCTTGGAATGAAAAGATACCGCCGGGCCGGGCCTTACTTTCCTGGTACCGTTGCCGCGCGAGATCCGCTATCCCTCCGACGAACGCTAAACTGAGGATCTGATTCTCGCCGGAGCTCTTTGCCACAATCTCGTCCTGGGAGTTGAGGACTTTTGCGAGTTCAAGCCGGAATTGTTCCGTGAGGGAAGGTACGTACGGCTTGTACGAGATCTTCGAATAGATCGCCTTGAGCCTTTCGTCGAGCTGCACGCGAACATCGCTCGTCCGGATTTCCAGGATCTGGCGGAATGTGTCGCGTACCTCAGTGGCTACGTGGACGCGCCGCTGCGCTCGTTGCGCTTTCTCATTTTCCGCCTTGGCGGCATCTCTCTCTTTTTCTTTCTTCTTGATCTCATCTGCAACCTCTGTGAGATCCCTGTTCAGGCTCCAGATCTGTTGATTCGTCGCATCCAAGTCTTTCTTCAACTGGTCGCGTCGAAGCTCGAGTTGACGGACCTCTTCCGATTCAGCCCGCACGAGTTGCTTGCTTACTTCGCTGATCTCTTCAGAGAGCCGCGTCTGTTCCGTCCGGAGCCGTACAAGCTCGTTCCGTTTTTGATGAAGTTCCTGGTAGAAATCAACTCGGGTGCGCAGGAACTCTTCGGCGTGGGCCGACAGTCTGGTCCATGCTTCCTCCAGGTCAGCGCTGCCCGCCTTGTCGCGCCAGCCAGCGACCGCCAGGTAATGCGGCTCACCCGGGACCAGGGGCATGCCGCATATGCACTGCCCTTTCTCCAATAGATCCTCGACGAACTGACGCTTGATCGGTGTGGGGATCTCGCCTTTCTGCCGGAGGGCGTTGAGTGCATCGAGCGCTGCATGCGCGGGGGATTCGGTGAATGCAAGGTACCCTTTTTGACTGACTACATGGCCCAGTTCCCCGCGCATACGATGAATGTGTTGTTGATTTCCTTGGTATTGGGCTTCGAGAGAATCGCGCTTGTCCTGAAAACGCTTGGCTTGCTCAAGGGTTCGCAGTTTTGCGTCTACCTTCTCGATCTCCTCTCGGAGCGCGTCCCTATTCGCTTCCGTTTTCTTGAATTCTTGGTTCTTGGCAAGCTGCCGAGCCTCCAAGTCGGAAAGGTCACTGAGGATCTTCTGGATTTCAAGAGAACCTACGGCTTTAAGCTCGGCCTCCAGTTTCTTGATTGCACCAGAGACATGCCGGATCGAGCGCTCAATGATCTCAAGCCCCAGGACCGTCTTGATCCCATCCTCAATTTCCGCGTACGCGTCGGGTTTGACCAGTCGTTCGATCCGTTCTCCATCGAAAAAGAAGAAGCTATGCAGACGATCCGGAAGAATTTGATTAACCGCATCGTTCGGGTTGGAAATGGTCTTCTGCTGTCCGTCTTCGTCAATGTACGACAGGTATACATCCGCATCCCGAACCAGCACCGCTTCGTCGGCAGCACCTTTCTTGTATGTGGTCAAGCGCTCCAGCGTGTAATTGCGATCCTCATGTTCAAACTCAATCACCACTTTCGCGGTCACTTGCTGGTTTCTCCCGGCTTCGGTCCACGCACGTTCATTGACGAGATGCCCAGGGCTTTCAAAAGCAGGCGTGAACTGCTTGTAGAATCCCCACGTGAACGCGTTCAGGAGCGTAGTCTTACCCGCACCGTTGGCACCATAGACGACCGTGACGTTACGGTCTTCGGTACGAGCGAAGGAAATCCGGTGCCTGCCGTAAAATTGGCGAAAGTTATCGATCGTGAGTGCAGTCAGTTTCATTGCACGATGTCCTTGATCTTCTGGACGATGTCCTCGACGATCCCGTGCGCGACGCTCATGTACAGCTTGTCTTTCTCAAGGGCAAAGATCTCGCCAATGATCTTCCGCGTTTCTGGTTGAGCTTCATTGATGAGCTGCTCTATCTTCTTCTTGGTATCAACCATCGTCCTCTCCTAGCCAAGGTCTAATAACTGATACCGCTCCCGCAGCGGCAGGAGCGTGCGGACAGCCTGGGGTCCATTGTCCGCGAGCCGGGCAAAAAGCAAGATCCGCTCCAGCTCTCTGCGGAACAGGCGGCGCTCCGTCGCATAGAATTCGTCCGTCCCGATTCGGGCTGGCGGTACCACGAGGAAGTCGTGGATCTCTGCAAGTTCCTTGCCCGGTGCACGCCTGAGAACGCGTCCTCTGCGCTGGATGAACTGTTTGGGATTCGTGCTGCTTGCAAGGATGAATGCGCGCCGGGTCTCCGGAATATCGACGCCTTCGTCCAAACACCGGATGGCAACAAGGCCCTGTAATTTCCCGGCGGCGAACCGAATTCGCAAGTCATCCCGTTCATCAAGATACGTTTCGGCGGTGTAGGAATGTACCGACATACCCAACCGCCGCCCCAACATATGTACGACCGCGCTGATCTGTCGAATATCATCACCTGCGGGTTCATATTGCACCCGGCCGTCCCCACAGTAAAAAAGATTGTAGGCGCTCTTCCGATCTACCGCAGCTTCGAGTGCGGGCAACTTATTCTTGGCAGAAGAGATCAGTCGGGCGCGCTGGATCAAGAGCCACTTCAGGCGGGGGTTGTCGGTCTCATCCGTGAGCTCTCCACCCTCGGCGCCGACCAATTGCGTAATGTCGCGAGTGAGGTCCAGGTAGGCGTCCAATTCCTCACCCTCGAACTCGACCACGTGCGGGAAGTAGTCGTACTTGCATAGTGCTCCGAGGTCAATTGCCTCTTTCAACGTCAGCTCGAAAATGACTTCGCCAAAGTATCGTAGCAGCACTTCCGTGCCCGCCTCATCAAACCAGCGTTCTGGAGTTGCTGAGAGTCCGAGCCGATACGAGGCATTTGGAGGAAGGCTTACACTGAGGCCTGAGGCACCCAGATTATGGACTTCGTCACCAATTAACAATAAGGACACCTGCGTACGCGCAAGAACTTCCTGGAAGGCGGGTGTCTGCAGGGTGGCATTGGTGGTAATTGCGGCAAGGAATTGAAGATGTTTCTCGTTAGCCGCGGAGACCAAATCGTTGAGAACCGGGGACCACAGATGCTTTGACTCAAAGCATCTGATCGGATTCATATTGAACCGTTTTGCTTCGGATGCCCACTGGGAGACTAAGTGCTTGTAGGGACAGACGACGACGGCAAAGAGCGGTCGCTTGTTCTCCCGCAGCAAGCGGGCAAGTTGGGTGACCAGCGCGAGCGCTGTGATCGTTTTTCCCGTTCCGGTGGCCATGCGCCAGATCCCTTTGCCACCCTTCTCGAACCACTTCTCAACTGCCGTCTTTTGGTACTCGCGAATAGTGACGTCGCTGGGGATGCTTGGGAATGCCTCACTTGCGGTGGCATTTTCCATTGGTTCTTCTGGGTCTCGCGTCGGCGTCGTGTGTGGCCGTAGTGTCAGAAGGCGCCTCTTTAACGCTTCGGGAAAGTCGTAGACGTGGAGATTCGCAGTGCAATTCGTCCAGAGACTCTCAAAATCCTCTATCTTGGACTCTATTCTACTGACGTCTTCATCCTTCCAAGACCGATAGACGTCAATGGACTCGAAATTGGATACTAACCCACCGATGGACTCATTGGCCGAGCCGGTGAAGACGACTTGGTTATCGGACTCATCGGAAAAGATGCCGATCTTCTCATGGTAGATCCCGAACCCGTTCGCCGTTTCAACCAACGCAATCTTTATGTCCAGCCTGCCTTCACCGATCAGCCAGGCGATAAACCCGAGCCGTTCCTTCGCGGCCAAAGAGAGCGACTCCAGATCAAAGCTCCGCGCCAGGGCCTCTTCGATCACCTGTTCCCGATGTTTGTAGCCGGTGCGGATCGCTTCAACGTCTTCCTTGGAGAGAACCGGCGAGGCGACGATCCGGACCTGGCCTCCGTGCTGGATGATCTTGTAGAGGCCTCTGCCGGCCGCAGCAAGGGAATCACTGGTGAAGTATCCCGCTGCCCGCCGATAGAAGACACTCTCGCTCAAACAGGGGATATAGAAATCAATAAGTAGGCTGTTTCGACCGCTGCGATAGGACGAGGCGAGATGGATGTCTTGTAGCACGAAAAACTATTGGCTCCGATCCCCGTAGGGATTGTCATTTTACTAACCGGGCTTCTATCCCCCGACGAGCTCAAGCAGATCCCGAATTGCATCCTCATCGCCGCCCAACACCTGCGGCAGGAAGGGCAGGAGATCGTCCTCGCCTCGCGTCTCAAGTCGGCGCCGGATCGCGTGCAGCGACGCGGTCGCATCGAGGCCCAAAGCGCGGGCAATGCGCTGGAGCGGCTCCGAACCGTCCGGCACTGAACTGGCGCAGGTTTCGAGCACTAAGCGTTCGAGTCCCGCAGCCCGCTCTATCATCTCTTTCTTCGTGAGAGTGAACCTCAGACGCGACGCGGAAACACATTCGACGAAAACGTAATCGCCGAGAACCCCACCGAGCTTTTCCACCACGCCCCGCAGGGAACCGATGGATGGCTGCTGAGAGGGCCAACTCACGGGAATCACCCCGCACTGACTCGCGAGCCGAAGCCTCTTCAACGGCGCAAGGTCTATCTCGGAGGCGAAGGCAGACGGCAAGGTCCTTCCGGAGCCGCGCAGCAGTTCCTCATCGACGGGTATGCGGTAGGCCCAGCCTGTTTTCAACCGGTAGCAACGTTTCGTCAGCTCAATTTTCCTGCCTGGCGTGAACGGTTCCTGTTCGGTCCGAACCAGCATGGTACCGCGGCTCGTACCAATGAACCGGGGGCCCGCCAGATAGGACTTGACCGACGATGCGGATACATGGAACTTCGACGTCAAGGTGGAGACAAGGTATTCGGCGCTCGCCTCTCCGCCCTTCTCGGTGATCTCGGAGACGAGTTCATCGACGATGGAGGAGTACTCGTCGAGGCCCCATTTTTTCAGGCCGAAGTGACTCAGGTCAGTTCGGCAGAAGCGAGGATCGTCGGAGAAGCGGTTGGCCAAGCTGTCGATGTTGAACTGTTCCCCGATCTCAGCGGAGATCTCTTCCCGGTTCATGGGGCAGCCGCGGATCTTGAGCACGATCTCCGCTTTGTCAGCCAAGCTGCCCGTCCAGGAGGCGAGATATTTATCCAGGAATCGAAACTCGCCCAGGCCCAAGATCCAGCGCCGATGAAATTCTCCGTGGATGCCAAGCCGCGCGAGTGGCTCACTGCCTTCAATGGCCTCAACGGGCCCGCGCCGCGTGAGTGCCCGGATAGCCTTTCTTGTTTGAGCGACAACCTTCTCGGCCGGGGCTCGGACGAAGAAGTCCCCCCATTGCTCATATGGCCCGGCACTCCAGATGAGAATCGGCAAGAGAAGGGCATGGTCTCGGGTTATCTCCGACTCGGAAAGCAGTTGTTGCAGGGTCTGGAGGCGGTCGGTCGGGAAAACAAGCCCCAGTTGGTCCTGGAATCGTGAGCTCGCATCGCGGAAATCCTTGTTGTCCCGGCTGGAGAGCCGATGCCTCACCTTCTTCTCGATTATCACTTCAACCTGTCGAATGCGTTCCCGGGTCAGTCCGAAACGGGTTCCCAGTTCCTGCAAAGTGGCCTTGTTCGCCAGCGCCAGGATGCGCGAAGAAAGCACTGCCAGGGATCTTTCGTCGAATTTTGCGATGAGTCGATCGTGAGCCGTGACAAGCGCTTCCAGCCGGGAGAGTGCCGCCTGACGCACTTTGGAATCTGCTCCCACTAAAGATGGGGATACGAGATCAGTCGTGGCCAGATTCTCGCGCAAACCGGCACCTCGATATGCCTGGAAATCCTTAGAATACTTCTATTTTCACCGGGGGAAGGACTCTTCTACTTGGCCGGTCCTGAGTGTATCAGGGGAGTACCGCGGTCTCGTTCTTGGGGTTCGGAAGAAGCTTTCCTTTATGCTAAATTAGACTTCCAAACGAATAAATTTAACTTCCCGCTTGACTTCCAAGACTGTTGCGTGGATGATCGGGTCGAATCGGATAAATGCCAACCAAATTTTACACCGCGAGCAGGCATGATGGCCACGCCGAATCGTTCGCCTACACGTTTTCTGCGCTTAAGGGCTTACAGGCAGGTTCCGAGTACTTCGTGGCGATGTGCCCCCTCAAGCTCATTCCGAAGATTTTCCTGTTTGACGAGGACGAACTGCCGCCCGAACTCCGCGCCCAGCGCGCCCTGAACCGGGCCCGGGTGCCGGAGATGGCGCGGTATCTCGTGGAGAATCCCAGCGAGTATGTGTTCTCTTCGATAACGGCTGCCATTGACGGCCAAGTGCACTTTGATCCGCATGATCCGTCGAAGCCATACATCGGCAGCCTGGTCGTGCCGATGACGGCAAGATTTATCATCAACGACGGGCAGCATCGCCGGGCCGCGATCGAAGAGGCGCTGAAGGTAAAGCCGGAACTCGGAGATGAAACGATCTCCGTCGTCTTCTTTCTTGATGGCGGGCTCAAACGCTGCCAGCAGATGTTCGCAGACCTGAACAAGCATGCGGTGCGGCCCACCAAGTCGCTGGGGATCTTGTACGACCTGCGCGATCCGCTGTCACAACTCTCCCGCAGCCTGATCACCGCGGTCCCGTGCTTCAAGGGTCTGACGGAGACGGGCAAGACCACCATCTCCAATCGCTCGATAAAGCTCTTTACGCTGAGCAGCATCTTCCAAGGCACCAAGGCTCTCCTGAACAAGGCGAAGAACGGGCTTGTCTCAAAGCAAGAACAGGAATTGGTCGTTGAATTCTGGAAAGAAGTGGGTAAATACGTTCCGGACTGGCAGCTGGCCGCCGAACGGAAGGTGAGCGCCGCGGAATTGCGCAAAGACTTCATTCATTCGCATGGCATAGCCCTCCATGCCCTCGGCATTGCGGGTGCGTCCCTGCTTGCCGCCGAACCCAAGAAATGGAAAGACCGTCTGAAAAACATTTCGAAGGTAGACTGGGCGCGGTCCAATACCAAGGTATGGGAAGGGCGTGCGCTGATCGGAGGCCGGGTGAGCAAGGCCCACAGCAACGTCATCCTCACCGCAGCGTTCCTCAAACGGACGCTGGGAGTACCATTGTCGCCAGAGGAACAACGCTTGGAATCTTCTTTCAATGGCCGAGGCTCTCATGGAAAGTAACCTGCCGCTGCCGATACTCCAAACCACCAGTGCCCTCGACGCCGCGCATCTGCAGGCTCGATACGAAGAGATACGCAGCGTCTATCTTTCCGACCGGCGGCCCTGGGTCATCGGCTATAGCGGCGGCAAGGATTCGACCACCGCGCTCCAGCTCATTTGGTATGCCCTCTCGAAGTTGCCGCGGGAGAAACTGACCAAGCCGTTGTATGTGATCTCCTCTGACACTCTGGTCGAGACTCCCAAGATCGTCGATTACATCAATGTGTCGCTCAAGCGCATGGATGAGAGCGCGAAAGAGCAGGGTCTGCCGTTCACCGCCCATAAAGTGCTGCCTCTGTTAGAGAAGACGTTCTGGGTAAACCTTATCGGCCGCGGGTATCCCGCTCCGTCGAAGAGATTCCGTTGGTGCACCGAGCGGCTCAAGATCGACCCGGCCAATCATTTCATTCTCGACCGGGTTGCGGAATTCGGCGAAGTCGTGATGGTGCTCGGCGTGCGGAAATCCGAGAGCGCCACTCGCGCCCAGGTAATGAGTTTGCACCGCATCAACGGGAGCTTGCTGTCGCGCCACACGACGTTGCCGAACGCATTCGTCTACACGCCCATCGAAGACTTTAGCGTTAATGATGTATGGACCTACCTGCTTCAAGCTCCTTCGCCGTGGGGAAACAACAACCGGGACTTGGTGACCATGTACCGCAACGCGCAAGCGGGCGAATGTCCGCTGGTGGTCGATAAGACCACGCCTTCCTGCGGCAACAGCCGTTTTGGTTGTTGGGTGTGCACGGTCGTCACACGGGACAGCTCAATGGAAGCCATGATCGAAAACGGCGAGGAGTGGCTGGAGCCGCTCCTGGAGTACCGCAATCTTTTGGCCTCCACCCAGGATCCCTCCGTGAAAGGCCAGGTGCGGGAATTCAAGCGGCGCAACGGCCGGGTTATGACCAAGGCTGACGGGGGGATCGTTTACGGCCCGTACAAACTGGAGGTCCGTAAAGATTTTCTGCGACGGTTGCTTGAAGTCCAGAAACGGATTCGCGCTAGCGGCCCCAACCCGAATGAACAGCTCATCACTCTCCCGGAACTCCAGATCATTCGGAGGCTGTGGCGCACCGAGGCGCAGGATTGGGAAGACTCAGTCCCCAAGATCTATCGCGAAGTCATCGGGAATGATACGGAATGGACTTCGGATGAGATCCCCGCGTTCTCTATGGAGGAACGGCGGACGTTGGACGAGATCTGTGCCCGCCATGAGGTACCTTCCGATATGGTAGCAAAGCTTCTCGATGCGGAACGGGAGTTGCAGGGCATGAGCCGCCGTTCGAGCGTTTACCAACGGATCGCCGCTATTTTCGACGAGGACTGGCGGTCCGAAGAAGAGGTCATGAACAGCACCGAGGTGGAAGCAGCGTCATGCTCCTGACGAATCTTACGCTTACCGACTTTGGAACCTTCCGCGGTGAGCAACATATTCCGCTGCAACCAAAAAAGTCTCGTCCCATAGTCCTCTTCGGCGGCAAGAACGGGGCCGGCAAGAGTACTTTGCTTGAAGCGATCAGGCTCTGCTTTTACGGCTCTGGTGCCACCGGCACGCGATCAAAAGATGAATATATGCGTTACTTGGATCAGAGGATCCATACCAACGCTAACGCGCTCATCCAACCGACCTCGGCATCTGTCGCAATTGAGTTCCAGTACGGCGATGTGGATGGACTTCGCACGTACCTGGTCACGCGGTCTTGGGAGCGCAAGAGTTCCGGGAGGATCGTGGAAGATCTCCGGGTGGAACGCGATGGCAGGCCTCTCGATGATGTCTCCGCGGAACATTGGCAGGACTTCGTTCGGGACCTTCTCCCGCCGGGGGTGTCGAATCTATTCTTCTTTGACGGAGAACGGATCCAACACCTCGCGGAGGACTCCTCGGACGAGCAGACCCTGGCTGACGCGATCAAGTCACTCCTTGGCCTCGACGTGGTAGAGCGGTTGCAGACGGACTTGGGTATTTACCTGGCCAGGCTCATCAAGCCTTTGGGCCGCGGTTCCGAGCACGCCGACGAACTGACAGCGGTGCAGGAAGAAATGGCTGCCGTCGAGGTGCAGATCGAGGGTTGTCGCCGCCAAAGAGAGGCCGAACAGGAACGACTTCGCGAACTGAAATCCGCGATTCAGAGATTGGAAGACACGATCGCCGCGCGAGGCGGGTCGTTTACCCGGAACCGCGAGGGACTGATCCAGAAACAAGCTGCGCTCAAATCTAAAATCCAGCAGCAAGAGACCGTGCTGCGGGAACTCTCCGCGGGACTGCTCCCGTTTGCTCTCGTCCCGGCCCTCTGCCGAGAGCTCAAAGAGCGGCTTCTCTATGAAGAGCATATGGCACAGGAGGACGCCGGACGCATGCTCCTGCATTCGAAAAGAGACGCCATCAAGCGGAAGATTGGTTCGCGGGATTTCTGGCAGGGCCTCGGCCCGATCTCAAGTCCCGTTAAGGCTAAGCTCCGCACGCGCCTCGCGCAGTTGTTCGAAACCTCACTGCGCCTCTCCCAGCGCAATGGTCAAGACACGGCCATTCATCATGTCTCTCCGGAGGAGCGTTCACGCCTGCTCTCCTGGATAGACCAGGCGACAGAGGACGTACCCAAGCTGGTTCAGCCCTCGCGGGGCGAGATCGAGCGCTCTTACCGGGAGTTACATAAGGCGGAGGAATCGCTGCGCAAGATTCCCGCCGATGACGTGCTAAAGCCCGCCTTGGAAGAACTCCGCTCTTTGAATCATGATCTCGCGGAGGTGGGCAAACGGGTGCTGGTATTGGATGAAGACCAGCGAGGCCGCGAGCTGAAACTCACGGAATTGCGACGGCGGTTCGAGCAGGCTACGGAGAAGCTGACCGCACAAGTAGACCACGCCTCCAGAGTTCATCTGGTCCCTCAAGTAAAGAAGGTTCTGGAAGAGTACAAGGTGAGCCTGATTCACAAGAAAGTCTTGGAGCTCCAGGAAGCCGTGACAGAGTGCTTTCAGACTCTCTGCAGGAAGAAGGATTCCCTTGGCAGAATCATCGTCGATCCAAACGACTTCTCAGTGACGCTTCAAGATAAGCATAACCGACCGTTGCCCAAGGCCCAGCTATCTGCCGGCGAAAAGCAGATCTACGCAATTTCCATGCTCTGGGCACTTGCCAAGACATCCGGTCGGCCCTTGCCCATTATTATCGACACGCCCCTTGCGCGACTGGACAGCGATCACCGTAAACTCCTCGCGCAGCACTACTTTCCGTTCGCCAGCCATCAGGTGCTGATCTTGTCTACTGACACCGAAGTCGATCAGTCCTACTTTGAGGAATTGCGCGGATCTGTAGGCCAAGCGTACAGGCTCGATTTCGATCCAGAAGACAATGGTACAAGGATCGCACCCGGATACTTCTGGAGACACGCTAATGAAAATAACTAGACTGCGCTTTACCAAAGAGGCGTCAAACCGTCTGCGGTTTGCGGCGGGAAAAACCGGGCTAACGCCGAACCTTCTTTGTCGGCTAGGATTTTGCCTATCACTTGCGGAGCCGACGGTACCGAACCCGGCGGACTATCCTGAAGAAGAGCGCGAATTCAATCGCTATACCTTGCTCGGCGAGTACGATCCGCTATTCGTCGCCCTGCTTAGAGAACGTTGCCGAAAAGACGCCGTTGGCCTACACTTGCTCCCTGACTATTTCCGTGCCCACATGAATAGGGGAGCGATACTACTTCAGCAACGGGTCAAAAGCGTTTCCGATCTGGCAGAACTTGTCCCAACGAAATAGCAATGACCAATGATGTCCAAGCCCAAGCCTTGGAGACGATTCAAAAGCTCAACGTGTGGCATCGTCGAGGAGACCGTGCCCCCCACAAACCATTGCTGATCTTGCTGGCCCTCTCGCGGACGACGCGCAACTCCGAACGCCTGCAGCGATTCCAAGACCTTTACGAACCCCTAATGCAATTGCTCCTTCGGTACGCTCCGGAGCGAAAGCATCTACATCCCGAATACCCCTTCTGGCGACTGGAACCCGATATTTGGGAAGTAATCCCGCGTACCGGCGTAAAACTGAGGAAAGGCCACTCTGACCCGCCGAAATCCGAACTGATTCGAGTTGATGCCAGAGGCGGATTCACTGAACCAGTCTGGCATGAGCTACGACAGGAACCACAGTTCGTAAACCGAATTGCCGCTGTTGTACTGCATGCTTATTTTCCGGGTCGTTTGCACGCTGAATTGGTTACCAGTTTCGGACTCCATCTGCCCCAAGGCTGGGTATGGCCTTTGTCTTTGCCCGCCCAGCTAATTCCTGACACGAGGCCCTCGTGATTCCCCGTGCGACGCTGGCCCAAAAGCACACACATCTGGGGTTAATATCTTGGACACATATGAAGACTGTCATCGTCCTTGTTTCTTGCCTGTTATCCACGCTTCCAGCAATGCCTCAAGCGAACTCTCCAACCAAGCCGCACCCGACCGAAATACCGTCGACTACGTCCACTTCGTCGGCTCCCGCGGACTCTCAGTCAACGGCCGCGCCAAGTGATGACGAGAAAATCAGAGAGTTAACCCATCGGGTTCAGAAGCTTGAATTGGAGGCAATCCAGCAGGCCGGACAGCAAACCAGCGGTACCACCACAGCCATCATTACAGCAATAATTGGAGCAGTAGCAGTGTTGTGTGTAGCCTTGATAGGAATCGTTGCCCAATACTTTGCCGCAAAACACCAGGATCGAGGCGCAGTTGCTGCTGCTGCCCGCGCCGCGGATCTAGCGAAGCTAGAAGCGGTCTACAGAAGTACCGAGAAGATCTTAGAATTCCGACTGAGACAAATGGAGCAGTTTTATGCTCCTATGTTCGCTCTGCTTGGACAAAGCGAGGGCCTATATAACAAGATGCGCAACCAATTGGTGCAAGATGATCCGAAGAGGTATCGGTGGGTGCCTGACGCTGACCCAAAGGACGGAAAAGTCCAGATCCTCGACAAAGATGGCAAATGGAAGGGTTTTCGCTTGCTTGATCAGTTTCCCGTCGTACGGACAAATCCGAAAGCACTCGCGCTGGCAGACCGCGTTCTAGAAATCGGCAAGCAGATTACGGGAATCATCACCAAGCACGCCGGCTTGGCTTCGGAGGACCTCTTGGACGTACTGGGAAAATATTTGGCTCACTATGCCATCCTCTCTGCTGTCCGCCAAGATGACAGAACCGAGCCCTACCCTCCAGGGTCGCACGAAATCGGATATTACCCGCGCGAACTGAACCTCAAGATCGAAGCTGGCTACCGCGAAGTCGCCACTTTTATTGCCGACTATACGAGAGAAAGCAGACGGCTACTCGAACATCTACCGCTCCCCGAAGCTGGCCAGCGCTCATAATGACCACCAAACCAATCCTGAAATCGTCTCTCGGCACTGTGGACTATTACGACTCACATGCCCAAGAATATTTCAAAACCACTGTGAACCTTGACTTGCGCGAACTCTATGAGCGCTTTTTGAAAGAGCTGTCTCCTGGGGCGCATATCCTGGACGCTGGCTGCGGTTCCGGCCGAGACACAAAAGCCTTCTTGAATCGAGGTTATCGAGTCACTTCTATCGAAGCGTCTCCTGAACTGGCCCGGCTTGCAACGGCCTTCACTGCCCACTCATGCGGGATTCTTCTTTTCCAAGACATGGACTTTCGAGAAGAATTTGATGGCATTTGGGCTTGCGCCTCGCTTCTCCACGTTCCGAAGCACGAAATGAAAGATGTACTTTTCCGTTTCATCCAGGCCCTGAAGCCTGGCGGCATTTTCTACATCTCGCTGAAGGAGGGCGACGCAGAGCAGCTCGCAACGGATGGCAGATTCTTCAGCGATTACACTGCGGAGTCATTCAGGAACATCGTTGCCCCTTTTCATCAGCTCCGCGAGCTCGCACTCTGGAAGACTGAGGAACTTCGTTCGCAGACACATCGTCAGCCCTGGCTAAATGTCCTCCTAAGGAAAGTGGTTCAATCACGCTGACGAAATAGAATCGCGTTCACTTTCCGAAACGACTATGATTCGTCGCAGAGCCGAATAAACATGCCAAACCCCGAAGATGCAACCTTGCGAATCAACGCGTCGCCTAGCAAGGAGTTCTTTATCCACATGCTTACGCGCGATGTGCAACTTACAAAAGCGATCATTGATCTCGTTGATAACTGCGTTGATGGCGCCAGGAGGTTGAACGGTGACGGCCGATTTGACGGACTATGGGTCCGCATCGAACTATCCTCGGCATCGTTCTCCATCACCGACAATTGCGGCGGTATTCCAGTTGACACGGCTCGGAATTACGCATTTCGCTTCGGGCGGCCAAAGAACGCGGAAGAAACGCCGAACTCCATGGGACTTTTTGGTGTGGGGATGAAGAGGACGTTTTTCAAGCTGGGAAACCAATTTGAAGTTAACAGCAAGTGCAAGACCGAAGGCTTCACGATGAAGGTTAACGTCAAGGACTGGATTGGCGAAGAGGAAGACACAAACAACCCTGAAGGCTGGCACTTCAACTTCGACACTTTGGAAACGGACCTTCCGCAAGACCCAGCCCGAGAAGTCGGAACTGCAATTACGGTGTCAGATCTCCATCCTACAGTTGCTGAAACTTTGCAATTGGAAAATTTCCACGCACAACTGATCTTAGAACTCAAGACTGCTCATTCTTTGAGCATCCAGCAAGGTCTCGGAATCACGGTGAATCACGTTCCCGTTGCTCTTCAGTCCCACAATCTCTTTGTATCGACCGAATTCAAACCTTCCATGAAAGAATTAGAGTACCCTCGCGAACAAATCGACGGCCAACAAGGAAGTCCCGTTTATGTAAAACTCCTCGCCGGATTGGCGACGAGAAGCCTTCCGGAGGGTGGCTGGTATGTGTTCTGCAACGGGCGTATGGTCTTGAACGCGGACAAAACAGAACTCTCTATTTGGGGCCCTAGCCATGAGATGCGTCAATATCACCCGGATTTTGCGTATTTCCGCGGCTACGCATTTTTTGACTCCGAACACTCGGCACTACTCCCCTGGACGACGACAAAGAACGGGGTAGACAGCGATTCCGCTTTGTACAGAAAGGTGCAGCTAGAGATGATTGAAATAAGCAAGCCCGTCATCGCCTTCCTAAGCGGTTGGGCTAAACAGCGATATGAAGCGGAAACTTCAGATGACCAGCTTGATACTGCGCTGACCAGGGCTCAGGCGGTTGAGGTCGCGACGATGGACGCTCCCACGACCTTTTCAGTCGCATTCCAACCCAGGCCCCAAGCCGGTCCGAGAGTGCAGCGAATTCAGTATTCCAAGCCATACGACGAGGTCGAGAAAGCCAAAACACTCCTCAACGTGAGATCGCTAAAAGAAGTCGGAGAACGCACATTTGACTACTATATGGAGTACGAAGGGGGCAATTGAGTGCCATCGTATCGATCAATTAATTACGTCATGCGGCCAGCTAAAAGCATTGAAAGGAAGATGCTAGCAGAGTCGTTCAGACGCCTTCATCCTTTTCAGCGGATCAACGAGTACCGTTATGTTGGATTTGGCTCCATTTACTTCAGTGATTTCCAGCTCATCCACCGCGAACTTGGCATCGACGACATGATCAGCATCGAGAAGGATACATATGCAAAGGAATGTTTCGAATTCAATAAACCTTATCGCTCTATCACGATAGAATTCGGTCTGTCCGGACAGATTCTCCCAACGCTTGATTGGACGAAACGCTCGATCATTTGGTTGGATTACGATGGCAAACTCGATGTCGATTCTCTGGCCGACATCGGCACAGTATCTGCGAGTTGTGTGTCAGGCACCGCTCTAGTTTTTTCAGTGAACGCCCATGCTGAACATCAGCCGAGAGATCAGGAGCGTGCTGACTTTGAAAGGCAGACGGGGAAGCCATTCAATATCGCCGAATATCTGCTGTCCAAGTTGGCTCAATATATCGGACCGAAGATCCCTCCTGGGACCCAAGGTAAAGATCTCCATGGCAATGGTGTCGCTACCGTATTCCATCGCACAATACTCAATGAGATCGATGAACAGCTCTCCCGGCGCAACGCACTGCTTGACCCCGGCGACAAGATGGTTTGTAGACAAATCGGCCATTTCTTATATCAGGATGGCGCTCTCATGCTGACGGTAGCGCTCGTCTTCTTCAAAGCCTCAGATCTTTCTGTATTCGAAGCGTGCGGTTTTGATAAATTGCCGTTCTTGCGTTCAGGAAACGATCCATACCTGATTCGAGTTCCATGCTTAACCAACAAAGAAATCCGATATCTCAATGAGCAACTTCCTTTCCTCACCGCAACAATCCGGCTTAAGGGACCCGGCATTCCAGATGAGGTTCTCAAAGCGTATTCAGAGGTATATCGATACTTCCCAAGCTTTCACGAAATTGTTTGGTCCTGAAATCAGCGATCCCCGCTTCTGAGAATTCTATTGATATACCACCGACAAAGAAACCAACGGTAGGCTGCGCGTCTTTCGTTCACTCGGCTACGCTCGGGAGGACGCCGCTAGGCCGCGGCTCGGACTGGCGTTTCGGACTGCGCCGGTTTCGCGCCAAACGAACCCCAACCCCGTTTGGCACTCACCGCGCTTTCACTCACGCCCTGCCACCCTCCTTCGCCCTCCGTTCTGTCCCTTTCACCGTTCCGCCTTGTTTCTTCCCGCTGCCGCTCTAGTGAAGGAAGAAACAAGCCGGAAACGGCAGAAAGAGAAAAAACATGAAATTAGAAGAAGTCAACACACGCACCAAAGAGGCCGTGGATTTCCTCGTCGCAGCTCTGGAGTCCGGCCACAGTGAAGTCCTCACCGCATACCTCGGAGCCATGGCGAAATTTCACACCTACAGCTTTGGCAATATCATGCTCATCGCCCGACAGAAGCCCGACGCCACCAACGTTGCCGGACTTCGGACATGGAACTCGCTTGGCCGCTTCGTTAAACGGGGAGAAAAAGGCATTTTCATTCTCGCCCCGATGGTCGGAAGACGAAGCACGAAGGATGTAGCGACCGAAGAGCCGAGTGAAGACGCAACCACGGAGGGTCAGCGGACGCTGTACGGATTTCGGGCGGTCTACGTTTTTGATCGAAGTCAAACGGAAGGCAAAGACCTTCCAGCTTTGACCGAAGTGCAGGGCGATGTTAGCGGCTACCGCGAACGGTTGGTCAGGTTCGTGGAAGCCCACGGCATCACGCTGAATTATTCCGACAAGATCGGGGCCGCCAAGGGTCTGTCCTACGGCGGAAAAATCACGCTGCTTTCCGGGATGCAACCCGCCGAGGAATTTTCCACGCTGGCGCACGAAATCGGCCATGAACTCCTACACCGGGGTGAGCGCCGCACCCTGACCACCAAGCAAGTCCGAGAAACCGAGGCCGAAGCTGTGGCCTTCGTCGTCTGCCAAGCCATGGGGCTGGAGACGGGAAGTTCTTCGGCGGACTACATAGCCCTTTGGCACGGAGACGCCAGTCTCCTGCGCGAGAGCTTGGAAGCCGTTCAGCACACCGCTGCTGTGATTCTCGGGGGCATTGCTCCCGAGCCTCCGGCGGCGACCGCAGCCGCATAACCCGCAAACCAGTAGAGATTCCGGCGCATACGCGCAACGTGTGCGCCGATCACCCTTAACCAGAAATACAACCGAACGAGAGGAGAAAAAGTCATGCAAGCTACGCAAAGTGCTGTTACCAACAACGAATATCGCAACATCTCAATCGCCGCGTTGGTCGAGTCGGGCACGAATCCACGGAAACGATTCGATCAGACTGCTTTGGAAGAACTGGCCGCGAGTTTCAAGACGCAGGGAGTCCTCGCGCCCCTGCTGGTGCGCGAACTGGAGGAAAGCAAATACGAAGTCGTAGCCGGAGCGCGTCGTCTGCGGGCCGCTCGGATCGCGGAACTTGAAAACCTTCCCGTCCGCATCGTCAAACTTACGGACGCGGAGGCGATTGAAGCCCAGTGCGTTGAAAATCTCCAACGTCAGGACATCCACCCGCTTGAGGAAGCTCTGGGTTTCCGGGGATTGCTTGAACTCGGAGAACCCACCTACAACATTGCCAGCATTGCAGCCAGGACCGCGAAAAGCGAGGCGTACATTTACGGCAGGATCAGGCTCGCCGACCTTATCCCGCCCGTAGCGGAAGCGTTCCTGAAAGATCAGATCACCATCGGCCACGCCTTGTTGATCGCCAAGCTCCCCGCTGCGCAGCAGCAGGAAGCGTTCACCGCCGCTTTTCGTGGTATGTGGACGAGCGACGGAAACACCCAAGTCCTCATCCCCGTGCGCGAGCTAGCGGCGTGGATCGAGTCCAACATCCTGCTGCAATTGGCATCCGTGCCGTTCGACAAACAGGATGAAACGCTGGTGCCCGAAGCAGGTTCGTGCGCCAATTGCCCGAAACGCACGGGCTTTAACAAGCTACTTTTTCCCGATGTCCAAAAGGACAGCTGTATTGATGCCCAGTGCTTTCGTCACAAGCTCGACGTTTACGTGTCGAAGACGCTCGAAAACAAGCCGAAGCTGGTGCAGATTTCTTCGGCGTGGAATTCCCGCGAGGGCGCTCCCTTGGGGCGGAACCACTATGTGGAACTCCAAATCAAGAAGGCCAAGACCAACGGAGCAGCGACGAAGTTGCCGCCGGTCCAGAAGCCTTGCGAGAAGATGACCGAAGCCATCGTGATGGACGGCGGCAAGCGCGGACAGATCGTCAAAGTCTGCGCCGACCCGGCTTGCCGCGTGCATCACCCAAACACGCCCTCTCCCGAACAGGTTGCGCGGGAGCGGATCGAGGAACGCAAGCGCATCGAAAAAACCAAGCTGGCAATCACCACACGGCACCGCGCTTTGGCAGCAGTGTTGGAGCGGGTGTCAGCGCCATTGAAGAAGGCCGATCTTTTGACCGTAGTTCATCACGTCATCGGCCAACTGCCCTACAATCAAGTGCCGACTCTGGCGAAGCGGCACAAAGTCGAGGAAGGCAAGAGCACGAAGACTCCGCAGGAGCTTCTGGCAAAGCGCGTCACCACGTATGACGAGGCCGCGCTCTGCCGGATACTGCTCGAAATCAGCCTGCTCGATTCTGCCTATATGCGTTCCGCCGCATCCGACGATCTACTCAACGATGCCGCGAAACGCTATCGCGTGGATGTCGAAAAACTGGAGAAGCTCGTGGTTGCTGAGTTTGCGGCGAAACACGGTAAGGAGGCCAAGCCTAAGACCAAGCTAAAAACAAAATCCGTAGGTTAACGCAGTTGCGGACGGTTCGGGCGGAGTGGCTCCAGCCACTCCGCCTTTTTTTCGTCCTATACTGTCCCCATGTGCGGTCGCTATCGCCTCGCCCGGAAGAAAGAGATTCTGGCCGAGACATTCGATGTAGAAAATGATGTTGAGTGGAGCCCTCGCTATAATGTTGCACCCGGCCAGAATGTACCAGTGATTTGCCAGGATGCGGCCCGGCCCTTGCGCTCGATTTCGCTGGCCCGCTGGGGACTGATTCCGTTCTGGGCGAAGGATGCCAAGGCCAGAACAAAATGATCAACGCTAGAGCGGAGACGGTTGCCGACACGCCTGCGTTCCGTGATCCCTTCCGATCTCGTCGTTGCTTGATCCCTGCGGACGCGTTTTATGAATGGACGAAGGAGGGTAAGCAGAAATCTCCCTTCTGCTTTTCGATGGCGGACGATTCCATCTTCGCCTTTGCCGGTATCTGGGACCGATGGAGGAACCCAGACACAGAATGGGTTGAGACCTGTTCCATCATCACAACTTCGGCAAATACTCTTCTGTCCGGAATTCACGACCGAATGCCTGTGCTCATGAAGCGTGAAAGCTACGACCTCTGGCTCGATCCAGGCTTCAAGAAAGCGGATGATCTTCTCGACTTGCTCAAGCCATTTCCCTCCGACGCCATGCGCCACCATCGTGTCAGAAACGACTGAGTGAGAGTTTCTTGTTCAGCCTGATTATGGCTCCTTAAACCAGCCCAAACTTATGCAACTTCCCGAATCCGTTGCGTGGCTCACCCTCCGGCGATACCGAAAGATTAATCACCCTTCAGCGTTTCGCACACGATTACGCCATTTCGTGTCGCGCGGCGGCGGCGAGTGTTGGAGGAGGAAAGGTGAACAGTGCTGACGCGAACTTAGTCATGATTGTTTGGGTGCTCTCCGGAGCGTCTGAGGTTTCCCGTATTTTCATATCAGACGGTAATTACCCACGCATCTCTGCAATGCGCATCGTGACTGCTGTGACGCGACCCAGAATGTCCGCGTCTCCTGGGTAGCGAACGTGCCTCGACTGCTTTCCAGATTGGGCCGAGGGGAGAAGCACCAACTGGCTGCCGTTTACTTCACACCAGCTGCACACATATAGGTTATCTCGAAGCTCCACAAAATAGATTGGCCGCTCGAATTCGTCGTGCCAGCCGTCAGGTTCGATCTTCGTCTGCTGGGAGTCGATCTGCACAAACGAACCGGGCCTCAGCATTGGGTAAAGCGTGCGGTCTTCGATCCCGATGTATCCGTAAAGGGAGTTCCGCCAATCCATGTGCTGGATCAGTGCAACCGGAATCTCACCCCAGCTCTCGAACATCCGCGAAACCAAGTTGGTACTCCCGAAATCGACCTTCTCTCGGAGTTCCAACGGGGCCACCAGTGTGCTCTTCACGCCTCCAAGCGTCGGCGTCACCAAGTAAGTGTGCGGTAGTCCGACGAGTTTTTGTTCGGTGCCAGCGTCGCGGATATCAACGCCGAAGAACGACAAAATGTCGTCGAGGCCCAGCCTATAGATCAGGCTCAAGCTTTGAAGTCTGTAGATATTGAGTTTGAGCTTTCCCGCTTCGAGAGCACCCAGCCAGGTACGTGAGATAAAGTAGTCTGGAGCGTTCATCTTGAGGGAGATCTCGCGACTGAGGTCTTCCACTTCGCGTATGGACAGGCACAAACGTTCCCGCGCAGCTCTGAGCCGCTTACCAGCATCCGCGGCCGATGTCGGGGCCAACATCGCACTGCAACCTCGGAGTTGGGTTATGTTACCGCACTTTTGAGCCTTGTACATAAGTTTAATAGACCATTTCTGGAAAACGGAATTCCCGTCTTTGGCGCCAAAGTGCCTGCTACTGGCCGTAGTTGACGGGGTTCCATCCTGTCTGACCTCGATTCTGGCCACCTATCTGACCGATGCATTCTCGCCTAGGCCATCAGAACCATCCTGTTTCTTAGCGGTTCGGGCCCTGCTGTCCCCAATCTGGGACAGGTTACAAACGTTTATGACGGTTTGCGAACTCGCATTTATACCGAACAAATCTCTGCGAGCTTGCAGTGTGGTCCCGGCCTGGATTCGTGTGTTTTCACACAACCCGTCTGAGTCGAGCATTTCTGCGGCAAGACCTGACGCGCAACACGCACGCCTCGCGGGAAAGACATAGCCAGAGGCTTACCCGTGGGCACCAACCCAAATTCCGCAAGAGGCGCCGACCTCGCTGACCGAGTCCGATCCATCCTCGCAAGCAAGAACCTCACGCTCTCTCACGTCTCCCAGGTATCTGCGGCGCGATTCGGACGTTCTTCGCCCTACTTCATTCCCCACACTCTCTACCATGAGTTCCGGCTGGGAACCTTTAGCCCAAGCCTTCATCAGGTCTTTGCGCTCAGCCAGATCTCCGGCTACCGGTTCTCTGATTGGTTACTTGTATTGGGATGTGACCTGGAAGACATCCCCCGATCGCAGGTTCTCCTGCCGTCAAGGCGCACGATGCTGCTCGATTCCTCTCTGGTAGATGCTGAAGCATGGATTCCTTGGCTCCGAAACCGTACCCGCGGCGCTTCGGTGCCTCCGATTGCACCTCTGGCACAGCTTCTGGAAATCACTGCTCCCAGGCGACTTCGTTTCCTCTCCGAAATCGGCAATCGAGGCTTCTTGTACGCAAAGATTGGACGCCAAGATGCCATGGCTTTCCCCGACCTGGTTCCCGGAGGTATTGTCCGTGTGAATCCAAGATTGTTGAACGGTTGTATCCCCAAGACAGATGGCGCAACGTCCGCTCAAATGTTTCTGGTCGAACATAGGGAGGGCCTCTTTTGTTGCCGCTTGCGTGTTGTCGAAAAGGGCGTCATCGTTCCGGTCGGTACGTCGCTCTCTTATGCCCAAGTCGAACTGAAAGTTCCACGCGAGGCGCGGCTTCTAGGTGTTGTGGATCTCGAAATTCGACCTATGCTTCGGACCGATCAGCCGGAAGTTCCAAAAGATTTGGCAAAACATTGGAAACCGCGACCGCTTGTCACGGAGAAAGAATTTGGTCGACTCCTCCGCGACTCACGTACCAATCTGCGTCTATCTCTGCGGGAGGTTGCGGAGATGAGTCGCAACACCGCAGATCTGCTTGGGGATGAAAGATGTTCTGTCTCTCACAGTTCTCTCTGCGATTATGAGCTCTTCAACGCGCCACCGCGTCACTTTCACAAGGCCATTACTCTGTGCTCGCTGTACGGCCTGCAATTTCACGCGTTTCTGAAGGCGATTGGAATTGTCTTGACAGAGGCCGGCACGGAGCCGATACCCGATCATCTCGTTCACAGAGTTCTAGACACGGAGTCGATCGAGAAGTCAGACGACAACGACATTCCAGGTCGGAACGGTTTCCTTGAACACATGCTTAAACGATGCGAGGAAATTCCGTTCTTCCTGCGGGAATCCATCGGGCCACTTTCTGACCTGGACGACGCTTCTCTGGATGACTTCTTCTGGATCGGGGGCAAACATGATGTTCTCCATCCTTGCCTGGCAAACGGGCTGTTTGTCCTCGTGAATCGTCGCGAGAAAAGGCCAATGCATTTCACGTCGAAACCGGCATGGCAACAGCCGGTGTATGTGATCCTACGGCGCGACGGGACATACTTGTGTGCATGTTGCGGCATCGAGAATGGCACTCTAGTCATTCATCCGTATTCGCAGCAGTTCCATCGTTCAGAACATTTGCGCTACCACCACGATGCCGAGGTCGTCGGCCGAATTGTCACGGTGGCGAGAAAGCTTGGCTGAGCTTGTCGGTTTGCCGGACAAATGAAATCGCTGTCCCGTCGACGAGTCCTTCTGATTGCTGCGAAACTCTACGTAGTTGATCGAAAAGCGAACGCTTCACTCATTTTATGGACAAGCTTTCCGTATGTCGCTAACCTCGGTTTTCAGGTGGGACTGTTGTCCTCTCTCTCTCATGAACGAAGCCGTTGGCCGCCCTGGCTACCAAGCGAACTCCATTGGCTTTCGAGACAGATTCGACCGCTTCTGCATTGGCATCTGGCTAGTTTTCTGTGCATCACAGCCGGCAGTCTTCTAGCACTTCTCACTCCGCTCGTACTCAAGTGGCTCATCGATCAGATCATCCCGCAGAGAAAGATGGGACTGCTTCTATTGGCGGTCGGGCTGATCTTTCTCGGCTACCAGGGTAGGATGGCGCTCACGAGCCTGGGCAGTTACTTGATGCTGACTGCCGCCCAGAGGCTCACGCTCACGTTGAGAATGAGCCTACTTGGACGCCTCGACACGCTCTCGGCCGAATATTACGAGGACTCGCCCGTCGGTAGCGTGATGTACCCGCTCAAAGAGCCGATCGAAGAGGTCTCATATTTCGGGTCCGACCTCCTGCCCGCAATCTTGCGCATGTTCCTGACGGCCAGTTTCACGCTGGTGACTATGTTCGTGCTCAGTCCATTCCTGACGCTGGCCGTTCTCCCTCTCGTCCCGGTCTTTCTGATCGCGCGGCAACACTTCCGCCGAAGGCTCGCGGCTAACGCGGACACCGTGCAGAGCAATCGGCTGGCATGGAGCACATTCCTTGAGGAACATCTTTCCTCGGTGATCCCCATTCAACTGTTGGGACAAGAAAAACGCCAGGAGCGCAGGGCCTTCCGGCTCCTGGCTCGTGGAGTCAGGTCACAACAACAATTATTCACCACCAGCATTTGGTTCACGGTATGGAGTTCCATGGCGGTTGTTTTGGCCATGTGCGCTGTCATAGGCTACGGCGGCGAGATGGTGCTGTCAGGAACCTTCAGCGTCGGCGGGCTGGTGGCCTTCTATGGCTTAGTTACACAACTCTTTGATCCTCTCAGTGGCGCCGCTGATCTCTACGCGAGAGCACAGAAAACTTTCGCCAGTGTCCGGCAGCTGAAGTCTGGGCTTGAGTTATGCCCAAGCGTGACGAATGCCGCTGCTGCGGTTTGTCTCTCGCGGGAGCATCCTCCCCAGATTGATTTTGCCGACGTTAGGTTTGGATATCGAAGGCAAAAAACAATGCTTCACATCCCCGCGCTTCGAATCTTGCCGGGCGAACAGGTTGCTATCGCCGGGGAGAACGGTGCCGGAAAGAGCACCCTTGCAAAACTCATAGCACGACTGTACGACCCCGATTCCGGATCGATTCGTATCGGAACCGTAGATATCCGGAACATTCAACTCAAGGATCTGCGACAGTATGTCTGCTATCTGCCGCGTGAGCCCGTCCTGTTCGATGGAACGTTGTCCTTCAACCTTCGCTTTGTGCGGCCGGCAGCGCCTGACGATGAATTACATGAAGCCATTCGCAGCGTGGGGCTCGGGCAATTTGTTACAGCATTGCCCGATGGCTTACGCCAACGGATCGGACCCGGAGGCTGCCAGATTTCCGGTGGTGAGCGCCAACGACTTGCCCTCGCAAGAGCGATCCTGCAGCAACCTCGGATTTTGATATTGGATGAGGCGACTTCGTGCCTTGATCCCTCTTCAGAGAGAGTCGTTCTCGGGAACATTCGGCGTAGTTTCAGAACGTCAACGCTGATTGTCATCTCGCACCGCCCTTCAACATTCTCTACATTCGGCAGAGTTCTTGTTCTTTCCCGTGGAGAAATCGTTGAAGACGGCAATCCCCATTCCCTCAAGTTTGCTTCGAGTCGCCCCTCCAACCGATCTTTTTCCAGAGCCTCTACTATCGCCGAAGATCTCCGAGAAGCTTCTCTGTAAATACAAGCTGTGGCGGAAGTTGTTCCTTTGCCGCCCTATCGTAGGGGACTTCAGGAACGGCGATGCTGATTAAAAAGCGGACACATTGATTCTTTCCACACAAGAAACCTGCAACGCATCTTGTTGTCATTAAGCAACTTCTCTTCGCCCATGTTGGGTTACCGAACCTTTTCACCTTTTACTGGCTTTCAGGTGGCGAAGAGTGGCACAGTGCGCTCCAGGCATCTGATCTCTATTACGAAAAGCAAGGGATGGGGCAGCAATGAACAGAGTTTCTAACACGGTACGCAGCACACACAACCAGGACGGGGCAATTGTGCTGGATGTCCGGCAAGGGCAGATGTTCAACCTCAACTTCGTTGGATCGCGAATCCTCGAACTTCTCAAGAGCGGATACACCGAGTCAGGGATCGTCGATGAGATCCGCCGGGAGTTCGGCGTTAGCCGGGACCTTGCGGAGAACGACGTGCACGAATTTCTCCAGAACTTGAAGAAGTATCACCTGGTCGAAGAGTAGGAATCCGGCGTAGCGGTCTGAGTTGGGACCAAGATCATGGAATCGATACGACAGTCCGGTCGGTGGACCTATCGCGCGATTGTGCTCGGGCAGGGCGGCAATGAACTGCTCACCATTTGCAGCTGGCGGTGTGAATGAGGTGTGCACCATGTCGTTTCTTGTTTTGAAAGCGTACTTGAAGCTGATTCACTTCGATTTCTACTTGGCGCGAGGTAATTTCGCGGCGATCTACGACAAGGTTCGCAACTATCCGGTGGGAAAGACGACGCCTGCTCCAGACGCAGTGGAATGCATTTGTTCGGCAGTCGACATGGCTTGTATCTGGTACTGGAAAGAGGTGCTTTGTTTGCAGCGCTCGGCAGCGACAAGTTGCCTCCTAAAGAGCCACGGGATATTTTCCCAAATGGTAATCGGGGCACAACAGTTGCCATTCAAGGCGCATGCCTGGGTCGAGGTGAATGGTCGCGTGGTCAACGACAAACCGTACGTGCCGAAAATGTACGCAGTCTTGGATCGATGCTAATAAACGAGAGGTTGAAGATTCTAGGCAAAGGCAACTATATGAGCGTCCAGTTTGGAAGATGGAATTTCGAAGGCCAACCGCCCGCCCCGGACTACATCGAAAAAGTCAGCGCGACTCTCGCTCCCTACGGCCCCGATAGCAACGAATCCTATTCCAAGGGTGGAGTAAAGATCCTCTATCGCGCCTTCCACACCACGAAGGAATCGCATCGCGAGAAGCAGCCGCATATTTCTTCTTCCGGAGCCGTGATCACCTGGGACGGCCGCTTGGACAATCGTGCTGAGCTCATCAGCGAACTGAGCGATTCCTTGACCAATGGTTCCACGGACGTGGCCATCGTCGCAATGGCCTTCGAAAGGTGGGGCGCCAATTGCTTTGCCAAACTCATCGGTGATTGGGCGCTCTCCATCTGGAACCCAGGCAACCGCTCGCTGATCCTGGCCAAAGACCCCATCGGCACGCGCCATCTTTGCTACTCTTTCGACAACAATCAGGTTACTTGGAGCACGATTCTCGATCCGCTCGTTCGCCTTGCGGGTAAAACCTTCGCTCTCAACGAAGAATACATCGCTGGCTGGTTCTCTATATTTCCGGCCGTGGATTTAACACCCTGCGTCGGCATTCATTCCGTGCCACCGTCCTCGTTCGTGCTTCTCCGACCCGGAAGGCACACAGTCAGCAGGTATTGGAATTTCGACCCCCAGAAGAAAATCCGTTACCGCACCGATGCCGAATACGAAGAGCACTTCCGCACCGTCTTCGCCACGGCTGTCCAGCGCAATCTTCGTTCCGATAGACCTGTTCTCGCCGAGCTCAGCGGTGGCAGGGACTCCTCATCCATCGTCTGCATGGCAGATACCATCATCGTCCGCGGCACCGCCGACACGCCTCGCCTCGATACCATCTCCTACTATGACGACTCCGAACCCAACTGGAACGAACGTCCCTATTTCACCAAAGTTGAAGAAAAGCGCGGTCGCACTGGCTGGCACGTCAACGTCGGCGCGCAAGATCCGGAAAAAATCCCCCCACCTGAACCACCGCCCGAATCTCTTCACAGCCGCTTTGTGCCATCTCCCGGCTGCGATGGTCGGACTTCTCCGCAAATCAGGATGTGTATGGCCTCGCAAGGAAATCACGTCGTGCTTTCCGGCATCGGGGGCGACGAAGTCATGGGCGGTGTGCCCATACCCGCGCCCGAACTTGAGAATCTTCTCGCAAGAGCACAATTCGGCGCCCTCGCTCATCAGCTGAAAGTGTGGGCGCTGGAAAAGAGAAAGCCCTGGTTCCATCTGCTCTGGGAAGCCGCCCGTGGATTCTTCCCTCCCGCCCTCGTGGGTGTCCCGAAATACATGCGGCCGGCCCCATGGCTGCAGTCCACCTTTGTGAAGCGCCATTGGGCCGCGCTGACCGGATACCCCTCCAGGACGAAGCTATTCGGTTCTCTGCCAAGCTTCCAGGACAACATAAGCACACTCGATGCCTTGCGAAGGCAACTGGCGCGCACCGCTTTGCCATTTGAACCGCCTTTCGAGAAGCGTTATCCCTATTTGGACCGCGGCCTGCTGGAATTCATGTTTGCCATACCGCGAGAGCAACTGGTCCGCCCGACCCAACGCCGTTCGCTCATGCGCCGTGCGCTAGTGGGCATCGTTCCGGACGAAATCCTAAACCGGAAGGGGAAAGCGTTTGTCGTTAGGGCACCGCTGGTACGTATCTCGAAGGACTGGGCCAGTTTGGTTGAGATGACCCAAGATTTGGTGAGTAGTTCGCTCGGAATTGTGGATGCGGAACGCCTCATTGCTATCTTGCAGAAGGGGAGACGTGGCGAAGAAATCCCCGCGGTTCCATTGATGCGGACACTCTCCCTCGAAGGCTGGCTTAGGAATCTTCGCAGCTTGGGCACCATAAACCTGGACACAAGACTGAAGCCTGAGTTGGCATGGCAGGCTTCCACACAGGGATAGAAAATACAGACCAAGAACGACTCGAAAGGTAGCAGAAGCGAGGGAGTCCAATCATGAGCGTTCAGTTTGGAAGATGGAATTTTGAAGGCCAGCCGCCTGCCCAGGACTTCATCGAAAAAGTGAGTGCCATTCTTGCTCCGTACGGACCCGATCACAACGAAGCGTATTCGAAGGCCGGCGTGACGATTCTTTATTTCGCTTTCCACACAACCAAGGAATCCCGTCGCGAAACGCAACCTCATATTTCTCCATCCGGCGCGGTGATCACCTGGGACGGCCGCTTGGACAATCGCGCCGACCTCATCAGCGAGCTGCGAGACTCCTTGACTATCGCGGCCACGGATGTTGCCATCGTCGCTGCGGCGTACGAAAAGTGGGGAGCGAGTTGCTTAGGAAAACTGATCGGGGATTGGGCTCTGTCCCTATGGAATCCTCGCGAGCATTCCGTGTTGCTCGCCAAAGACCCCATCGGCACACGCCATCTCTACTACTCGTTCAACAACAATCAGGTCACCTGGAGCACCATCCTCGACCCGCTCGTTTTATCCGCAGGAAGAACCTTCGAAATTTGCGAAGAGTACATCGCCGGATGGTTCTCCTACTTTCCCGCCGCGCATTTGACACCCTATATTGGCATCCATGCTGTCCCACCGTCCTCGTCCGTGTTCTTCCGGCCCGGAAAGCACACCATCAGTAAGTACTGGGATTTCGATCCCAACAAGAAAATCCGCTACCGTACCGATGCCGAATACGAAGAACACTTCCGCACCGTCTTCGCGAAATCTGTCCAGCACAAACTCCGTTCCGATAGACCGATCCTCGCCGAACTCAGTGGCGGCATGGACTCCTCTTCAATCGTCTCTATGGCCGACACTGTCATCGCCCGCGGCGCCGCCGAGACTCCGCGCCTCGACACTGTCTCCTGGGACGTCCACTCCGACCCTAGTATCTTGAACGAACATGCGTATTTCAGCAAAGTGGAAGAAAAACGCGGACGCACCGGTTACCACATCGACGTCGACAGGCGAGAACATGTCGGCTCACATATCTCTCTTGCGGCAGAGTTTGAGTGCGATCACTTCTCGGTAACTCCGGTCCCCAGCTTTCGTCACTCCAAACTGTTCAAGCGGACTGCAGAGCACATGAGGTCGCAGGGATATCGCATCACGCTCTCAGGAATCGGAGGGGAAAGCGCTACTGGCGGCGGCGTGCCGACACCAGGTCCAGAACTCCAAAATCTCATGGCAAGAGCGCACTTGTTCACACTCTCTCATCAACTAAAAGCCTGGGCAGTCAAGATGAGAAAAGCTCGATCTGCTTTGCTCTTAGAGGCGGCGGGGGGGTTTTGGCTATCACTCCCCGCCTTAGGTGTATCCAAAGACATTCTTGCGACTCCTTGGTTTAATTCTGGTTTCGTCCGCCGGAATCGCACTGCTCTTCTCGGCTATCCGTCTAGGGTAAACCTGTTTGGTCCATTGCCAAGCTTTCAGGACCACATGCGCGAATTGGACGCTGAGCGAAGGTTACTGGCGTTCTACACCCTCTGCCCGGAACTGCTCCACGAGGTACGCTACCCGTATCTCGACCGTGGCCTGCTCGAATTCATGTACTCCATCCCTCAGGAACAGATTGTCCGTGTGGGGCAGCGCCGCTCCCTGATGAAGCGCGCGCTTGCCGGCATCGTCCCGGACGAAGTCCTGAAGAGAAGGCGAACGGCACCTGTTCAGCAAGAGTTGCCAAAAGACAACCCGGCGAAATCACCCAACTTCCTTTCGACGGAGCACTTAATATGTGGTGCCATCGGGATAGTGGATTCAAATCAGTTTTTGGAAGCTTTCCAAGAAACCCGATACAGCGAAAGAGTTCTCCTCGAAAGCCTGAAGCGCACAGCACTCCTTGAGTCCTGGCTGCGCCACCTTACGATCCACGGGGTTCTAATGAATTCAAGGGTGACAATGAGACAAGATTGTCCACCGTCTCTTTTGACTAGGGAATCCCAAGTAGCGACCCTGCCCAAAAGTTCGGCTAGCTAGCTGTGTATGTGAATCTCACTGAAGAAAGGAGGTGAAAACCATGAAATACGAAACTCCGGAACTGACGGCATTGATGCCAGCAATCAATGCTATTCAGACAGTAAAAACGACTATCGGTCCCGTAGACAATCCAGTGATTGAAACCAGGGACAACGGAATGGCTGCGTATGAAGACTGGGAGTAATAAACCGCTGCCGGGACGTCCGAGTAACGGGCGCTCCGGCAGCCCAACTGTAACGTCATCCATTTTATCGCACAGCCAGTAACGAACGGGCTCGATGGACCGAATTGCCTCAGTGATCACTTCAAAAGCGGCCAACGGTTATCACTTCAAAAGCTACTTGGAAATATTCAATTTGTCGCCTGCAATTGTCGTAATTTGCGCCAGCGGATATACTGCTCAGCCTTGGTGGGGTCCAGATCCTCTTCGTCGTTGAGCCAGAAGCGAAACCAATCCACCGATGTACCCTGAGACGCCATCCGTACGGCCGGATTGGTCAAAACATGCTCGTCCGTATTCAACATGATCAAGTCCACTGGTTTTTGCAGATGGCGAAGTCCGGCATACGGCTGCCACATAGACAGTAAGCTGGCGGGACCTTCTCCGACGACCAACAAGGGCGCGTTCACCTTATCCAAGTTGAACCCTGGAGATCGCTTCAACCATTGTTGCAAGCCCACACCGAAGGGCTGCGCACCGATCACTGAATCTGCTTCGTTTACAACTGCGCTCCCAGGCTCCATCATCATGTATTGAAGATAATCGACCATAAAACCATCCGTGATCAGGGCAGCTTTGATGTGAGAAGACCCTGTGGTAAGCATCTCCATCACGTAGAAGCAAGTTCGGCTGAATCCGATGATACCGATCTTTTCGGGATCCACCAGCCCCTCCGATACTAGGCGGGTGGCAGCAGACTCATAGCCGGAAACAGCGCACGGTCCCTCTTCGGGGTTCAGCGTGGCACAATGATCGTCGTTGACTTGCAGAACGAAGATTCCCGTCGAAGCCAGCGCTCTGGCCGCGAAACCTGATGGAAATAGACCAGAGGGTCTAAATTGAAACTCCTCGAAACCATGCGTCTGAAGCACCAGCGGATAACGCTGCCCCTCTTTGTAGTTGCTTGGCTTGTACAGTCCGCCTCTCCAATCCCGCCCTTCTTTGTCCTTCCATGTGTAAACACTGGCCTGTCCTAGTTCAACGTTCTTGAGCTGCGGATTGGGGTCCCAGATGACCCGCGACCTTTGTTTGTTCGTAGCAATAAGCCGAGGAGGATCCATGAAACTTTCCTCTACGGCGACCTCAAGACCATTGTTCTCAGCGTCGTGAACACGTTTGCGCTTCGCGGCGGCTTGCCAGACTCCTTCAGGAGTACGCCGGTACTCGATCGTGTGATCTGGCTGGTCTTGGTGGTCGTTAAAGGTCACCAGGACCCGCCGCCTATCTCCACCTACAAAGCGAGCATCCTTGACGAAGTGGTAGCCTTCCTCGACACCTTTTTCGGTGTGGCCTTTTAACATCTCGACACAGGTGCGTGTCTTGAAGGCCAGATCCACGACGGCAACACAAGGGCGCGATGCCGTCTGGTCTGTCGACCTAATAAAAGTGCCCAGTAATAGGATTGCCTGACCGTCGTTCGACCAACTAGGAACGCCGAGCGACCACCAACCCGCGTCATTGCCGATCGGTGCATCCGTCAAGGCTTCTATTGAGCCCGTTTGCAGATTGATCCGAACATACTGATTTGCGGAACTATCACGCGATCTCGCGTCCGCGTGGCCGGCGCGGATTCGGTAGGGAGAGGATGCAAACGAGGGCGGGTACAGCGTTTCCCATGACGGCGGAACCTCAGGAACCGGCACTGTTGTAACCAGTGAACCGCCATCGGGTGACAAGGCCAGATCTTCACCGAACAGAACTGATGGAACACCATCAGGCTTAACCTCGAAGCGCTTGCCACCAACAACTGCCCAGAGATATTTGCGACCCGACACGATCATTGTTGTTATCGGATCGTCTGGAAGCAGCAACTCAGAAAGAGAACGCCCGGTACCTACAATCGACGGCTCATGACCTTCATCTCGCATTTTCTGCAGCGGGACCGGATCAGCAACGGTATAAACGTAGTGTGTTCGGTCACGAACATCGAACGACTTGACCGTCGCCATGACGGACGTCAATGGCTTGATCATCCTCTTCTGAATATCGGCAAGCACGAGTTGTTGATTGCCGCCAGCCGTGCGCCGCAGAAAGGCCACGCCGCTGGAGTCAGCGAGCCACCGCCAATCGTTGATGACGGGGCCTTCCTGATCTGAGGAGAAAATGACGCCCCATATCGGTGATAGTGGCTGCGACTCATCCGAATGCCCGAGGAAGTTCTCCACCTCTTGGCTGCGGTAGAACCTCAGGGAATCCTCGACGCGGTTCAGGTCAAGTCGCCCACGCTCGGTCCAGACGGCGAAGTAGTTCCCATCCGGCGAAAAATGCACCTCCGGTGGTAACCCGTTTGGCGTGCCAAAAAGCGTCAGTCCAATCTCGTCGGCAACGGTAAAAGGTTTCTTTGCTTGCTCCGTAGGACGGAGCGGTACAACCCGGGCACCAGACAACGCTAGGATCAAGAAGGATGCGAGGTGAACCGAACCACGTTTGCTGTGCAACGCTAATCTCCCGGCAAACTCATGTAGTGAGCCTACAAAATCAGATTAAGGCTACAGCCCCCACTGGCGAGCTAGGGCTAGATGACTGAAGGCGTGCTTCCGAGCGCCCTCAAAGGCGCTCACTAGAATGAGAGCCTGAGTGCAAACTGCAAGGAGCGCGGTCCACCTACCTGGTACAGCGGATTGAGCACGCCCAGTGAATTCGCCAGCGTAGCCGTGGCCTGGCCGAAAGTGCTTTGGCCGAAGAACGGATTGATCTGTCCGAAATTCGGATGATTGAAGATATTGAATGCCTCAGCTCTGAATTGCAGCTTTAGGTTTTCACGGATCAGAAATTCCCTGCGGACCGCCACATCCATCTGCCAAGCGCTAAAACCTCTTGTAAAGTTGCGCGGAGCATCGCCGAGACCAGAACTTACGTTTGCGAACGCATTCGGGTTGATGGCACGCCCTCCCGGACATCCTTGCCCTGGAGCCAGATCCCCCAACCCTTGAAGAGTGGTGGCGCAATTCGAACCGTACAGATAAATAGGCTGGCCTGGAACAAGATCTAGTCCAGCATAATAGGCTTGGAAATTGGGTTGCAGGAGTTCGTTTCCAAATAACGTAACGGGGAAGGCGGTTCGCCCTGTAAACCTGTTATCGAGTCCCCAGTGGTGCAGCACAGCGTTCACAAAGAGGCCATGAGCCACGTTCGGTAGATCATACGAAAAGGCAGACGACAAATTCTGTCGCACGTCGAAGTCGCAACTCCCTCTCTGGTAGCCGAAGTTGTAATTCTCCGAGCCGTAATCGATGCAGTGTGACCACGTGTAGGACGCCAGAGCAGTCAGCCCGTGGCTCAGCCTTCGCCGGAACTGAATTTGCAGGGCGTCGTAGTCTGATGTCAGTCCGTTCACAGCGAAATTAAACTCATACGCGAGCGGATTGTTAGGAGGTATAACCACATTGGTCCGCAGTAGTCTCGCCCCGTGCGAACCAACATATGAGACGGACACAGTCTGCGACTTGCCGAAGGCTTGCTCGATGCTCGCGTTCCATTGAAGCGTGTAGGGAAGTTGCAGATGCGGCTCAAACGCGAAGATATTATTGTTATACCCTGTGGGCGGGTTCGTGATGGTCGGAATCACGGGGGCACCTGGAAATGGTCCGGACTGGCAGCATGGGCTTGCGTTAAACCCCGGTCCATTGAAACCAGTCGATCCCAGTTGCTGACCGGTGTCAAAGAAAACGCCCCCTCCGCCACGCACAACCGTTTCTCGGCCCGACCTATTGTGGAGTATGTACGCCGCACCCAGCCGAGGCGCAAAGTTAAACCAAGTGGTATGCCACAGCGGCGTCCCCTGCGGTGCCAGCGTCCAAGTGTCGGGACTCGCTCCTTCTATCGTATAGGGTTTCAACCCTTGCGTTACACCCGGCGGAGGATTCACTTCCCAACGCAAGCCCAAGGAGAGCGTCAACCGTTGCGCTACCTTCCAATTGTCCTGGGCAAAGGCAGAAAAGTTTTTGTACAACGGGTAAGCAGAAGCAAAGGCTGAGGGGGCTATCACAGCTGCGTTGGCTTGAAGTGCGGCCTCACTGAGGTAAGCGTAAAACACCACGGGATTTGCCGGGATTGCAAACGGCGTGAGCCTCCGATAGTCCACGCCAAATTTGAACTGGTGCCGTCCAGAAGAAAGACTCACGGTGTCCACGATGTTCCACTGTCTCTGAGCACCGGACGCCGGGGACTGGAACAGTTGAAGAAGATACCCACCATAGATGAGGAACACATTCGTTGACGAGAGAGGGCCGAGCCCTGTGACCTGCTGCAAATCCACAGGCGTACTGCCCCCAAACGCATCGATGCTGGTAAGGCTCACCACTTCATTCGAGCTGTGATTGACCCGGAACTCGTTACTAAGGCGGTTCGTAAACATGCTGCTGGCACCGACCGTGTAGGTCCGCAACGTATAGGCTGAGCTGGTATCCATTGAAGGAGTCGTGGGGGAGACCCCTCTCCTCGCCGAGCTGGACCCCGTGTCACTAAATCGGAAGAACAACCTCAGCTTGCCATTCACGATGTGGTCTAATCGGATGCTGGTGGAATCGAGCGAGCTTGGGTTAGACCAACTTCCGATGAATTGGGCAATGCCGTTCGCGGTATCGTCCAGCCCGTTCGGTACAGGAAACGCGTTTAGCACCTGGTTCAAAGGTGAAGGGGCAATTGCGCGTAGAGTAGGATCGGGCACGAAACTAGTTGTGGCAGCCTGGGGCGCAGCCAAGCGCAGCCCCTCGTACGAGACGAAAAAGAATGTCTTATCATTTCCGTTATATAAACCGGGAATTGTCACCGGTCCGCCAAAGGTGCCACCGAAATTGTTCTGGCGGATGGCGGGTTCCTTCAACCCGAAGTAATCGTTAAACCAATCAGTGGCGTCGAGAGCGCCGTTTCGCAAGTAGTCGTAAGCCGTGCCGTGCCATTGATTCGTGCCCGATTTCGTCTCAAATGCGAACTGGCCACCTGGGTTACGCCCGTATTCTGCCGAGTAGGTCGAGCTCTGTACGCGAAACTCTTGCAGATCATCCACAGAGACTAGAGCCTGCGTGGTCCCCAAGGCAGTCGAGGCACCAAGAGAACCGCTAGGACCCGAGCTTTGAGTCGAGCCAAAACTCGCAGCTGTGCCCACATTAGCGCTGACACCATCCACTGTATAGTAATTCGATTCCTGACGTTGCCCATTAACACTGAATTCGCCTGTTCCACCAACGCCGGTCGGCGCGACCGCCGAAGCTTGGGGCGTCTGAGTCACCGTGCCCGGCGTGAGCAGGATCAAATCCTGAAAACTGCGACCATTCAACGGCATATTTTTCACGTAAGTTTGATCGACGACCGTGCTCACAGCTGCCGATTCTGTATTCACTAACGGCGCTCCCCCTTCCACTGTTACGGTATCGAACACAGCTCCGATGGGGAGTGTGAAGTTGATAGACAGCGCGTCCTGGATGTTGAGAATAATATCGGGCTTGATGAGTGTCTTGAATCCCACCTTGGAAACCTGAAGCCGGTACGGTCCTGGCGGGAGATTCGGCACGATATAAATGCCGTCGTCATTGGTTTTTCCGAAATACTTGACGCCTGTCAAATCGTTCATTACTAGGATGTCAGCCCCAGCAATTACTCTGTTTGAGGGATCAAGCACCAGGCCGTTGATAGTCCCACTGGGGGACTGTGCCGCTAGGGGGAGGGCTAGCGACACGGCACAAGCGAAAAGAAAAGCGATGCGGGGGAAGCGCACGCGCACGGTGATTCTCCTGTAGCCGACGGATTCGGGAATCCTATTCGGGTCTACGGAAAGGGGTCTCACCTGGTACCACTCCTTCCTTAATTAGTTGGAAGCGTGCTCGAGCTAGGAAGGATGCAACCACGATTAAGGATGATTTGGGTCGACTCGCAGGTAAGCAAAGAGGAGGGGTTTGCCGCTGGGCTTGCGGCTTCCGCCACTCGGCTCGATCGTAACGAATACAGCATCAATTTGTGCTAGCAGTTTCGGGTCGTCCAGCTTCAAGACCCACCGCTTCTTTGAGGCATTGTCCTCGTAGAAGATGCCAAGGGGGAATGCCTGCTCCCGGTCCGGTCCGCGACGGCCCCATACCTGAAACGTGCTGGCATTCTTCACGTCTGGCTGTTGATCCAAGTCGTACGCATAGAAGATGAGTGACTTCCCCTTCGTGTAAAACACGCGCCCATAAGGTTTCTGGGTCGCTCCTGTGCGGGCCACGTCGTACACTTCCGCGACATACAGATCCCGCGCGCCCATGAGCTCCCGGATATCCCGGTCATGCGCGAGCAATTCCTGTTGCTGATCGACAGCAGCGTCACGCTGACGCAGCAGGTTCGTCAGCTCGTTCACCTTTGCGTCTAATGTCGCTGCCCGCTTTGCATCTTGGGAAGACTGTTCTGTTGTCGAATCCAGCTTCTTCTGCAGTGCTCCCACACTCAACTGCGAGGCATTAAACTTCTGTTCCGCCTCAGTCTGTTTCTGGACGAGTTCCTGTCGTCCAGCGTCAGCGTTGCGTAGCGCAGTGTCCGACTGCTCCTGCGCCGCTTTCATCTGATCCATTTTCGCCGCCTGCTGTTCCAACTGCCGGCGCAGATCAGCAATCACGCTGTCACGTTGCTCGACCTGTGCGCGTGCCACCTCCCGTTCATGGCTCGCGTCACTTAACTTCTCTTCCAATGAAATCTGGCTTTGCGAGTCTATGTGGCTTTGCGTATCTGGATAAGGCGCGGAAACTTTTGCTGCGTTTGTACCGCGGCGAATACCGACCTGATAAGCGCAGAAACCGAGAGCGATGAAAAGCAGTATTCCGGCAGAGTAGAGAGCCCACACACTGCGCCAAGCCGCGGCACTCGCTGGCGAAAGAACTCGCCGAGCGCTCGTTTGACGGTGGATCTGAATCGGCCCGTTCCGCTCGACTCCGGGCTTCCCCTCTTCTCGTGCTATGCGCGAAAAAAGAGCCGACTCTGCCTGCTTCTCGGACCAACGCGGCCCTGCTTCCAGATTTTCCGGTGTCTCTTCTTCTGCTGCTATCGCTGGGATTGCGTGGCGGATGATCGCTTCGTATTGCTGCAGAGCCTCACGGCAGGAGGAGCAAACGACAAGATGCTCCTGTAGTCTCCTCTGGTCTTCCTCGCGCAGCTGGCCCGAGGTTGAAACGGCACAGAGTTCTAGGAACTCGTCATGGGGTTCGGTGAGAGACAACGCCCCTGCTCCTCGGCTGAATGACGCCTCCTATGATACTGCTGAATTGCCCTCTTGTTTACAGCTAAAAATCTGTTTCCGCAGTTTTTCTAGCCCTCGGAAATAGTGATGCTTTACGTTTCCTCGGGTCTGGTCCAATTTCACCGCGATCTCTTCGAAGGTGTAACCATCGAGCAAGTGAAGTCCCAGGGTTTGACGCTGGATCTCAGAGAGGACTCCAAACACCTTGCGCAATCCAACCCTTCCGAGCACTTCCTCAATCGAGGTTTCGTATCGTGCTGCCCTCGTCCCCGGACCGCTCAGTTCGTTTCCGACATCTTCCAGATCAACCTGGGTATAGAAATGGCGCGAATCCAGATAGCGGCGACGGTCGATCGCACGATGGTAGGCCATCTGCACAATCCATGAACGCGCCGAACTCTTGGAACTATCAAACACTGCGCTCTTCTGGTGAATGAACAGAAATACGTCTTGGAGCAAGTCGTCTGCTTCCGAATCGTCCCTCAGAATCTTGTATCCAACCGCACGCACAAGGCGGGCGTAACGTTGAAACAGGCAAGCCAACCCTTCCTTACTTCCATCAACGATGCAAGCCATCACGGCTTCATCGGAAAGCCCGATCAGAGAAGTGACGCTACCCGTGTCAGCATTTTCAGAGGCGGATATCGATCCTTGTTGATCGCAATCCTGAGCCGTAGGTGCTTCCGACGCCGAGGTTTGCGCGGACTCAACTTCTGCTCGGGTCGAAGCAACCGCTTTCCCAAACTCTCCCGGAAAGTAACGTGCAGCTGATGAACTCATGCTGCCTCCAAAAATGGAGAGAGAAAAATGTTGGTTATGATCCGTTGGCTTATGACCATCACAGCCAGAACAATAATAGCGAGATGGCCAAGCGTCGCAGACAAGTTCAGCCTCGATCTGGACCTGAGAAAGCGTTTGGCGAAGCCCTGCGACAGGTTCGGAAAAGCCGAGGGATGTCGCAGATGGATTTATTCATGGAGAGCGGAATCGACAGGACGTACATCAGCGCCGTAGAACGTGGCATTCAGAGCCCTACCATTCGAATGATCGTTCGTTTCGCAAACTGCCTGAAGGTCAAACCCTCAGAACTCGTGCGACGCATGGAACAGTCGCCGCGATATTCAACCTAACGACGCCTTTGGGCAGTACTGGCAGAAATGATACCGCATACGTATTAAATTGCAATATAAAAATACGTATCCAGTAGTTCATTCAAGCCGCTGTTGCCGCTAACGTCCTGAACAGATGAGTTCGGATGACGCCAAGCCGTTCAGGGAACACCTCAGAATGTTGCGGGAGGCCAAAGGACTGAGCCAGACCCAGCTGGAGGAGAGGATTGGCAAAGAGGCAAACTACATCACGCGCGTCGAAACAGGCCGTATTGATACTCCTCCCCTAGATGTAATCGCCCGCATCGCTCACGAGTTGGATGTGTCCGTGAGTGATCTATTCTTCTTTGAAGGCGTTGACGACAGTGCTGAGGTGCTCCGCGCCAAGATCCATCGGCTCATCGAAACTGACGATGTTAAGCGGCTGCGCAAGTACTATCGGTTACTGCTCGTATCTGACGAAGAATAGGCGGCGACTCGTCCTCGACACTCTTTCACCTGAGCAAACCCCCGCCTCGATGCCACGTTCTAATACGACAAATTTGGGAGGGCCTGCCGCAAGAGGTAACGCCAGGCACCCGCGAAAAGCTCATTACATGTAGAAACTGTACCTGGACTGGTACGGCAGCTTTGGATCATCAATGTATTTCAGTATGCTGCCGACTTGGCGGGCAGCGCGGATTGTTATTGGCTCAAGCCCATCGAACTGAGTGTTGTTCCAATTCATCTTCGTGAGGGCTAAGAGTTCTTGGGCCGCGAAGACGGCCGACTGTGAGAGATGGTCAGACCGAAACCGGAGGGGATGCGGCACGTACATTCCGGGATACACGTTGAAGAACTCCACACTGCCGCGAGTGTAGAGCAGATGCAGATGATCCTCAAGATTGATATACGTGCCGCGCAGAGGTGGGTACACACCGTCTCGGAAAGCTCGCGTGTTGGCATGCGACACGTAGAGCAGATCCGCGGAATGTATACTGTGCTTCGTGATCGCACTCCTGAATCCTTCGATTTCCGCTCCGTCAAAACTGGACGTTTTGTGTAACACGATCCGCGCTGGCATGGTGAAGTGCTCACGCTTGTACTGTGACAAGGCCCCATCCATCAACTGATTTGCGGACGCGCTATCCAAATGTACCTGCATGTCATCCTTGCACAATTTGGCGGCACCACCACGAACGATCACGCCCTCGCCCCGCTCGTTGAATACCTGTGCCATGCTAGTTTGTATTCGAGTTTTTTCGAGAGCCCTATAGAAACTCACACCGACGTAGAGGGTCGTCATGTCCGTGGCGGATCGGCTCATCCGCCAGGGCACTCCACCGGCCTTGTAGTAAAGGGCCAGATGGAAATTCCATGCGCGGGTTGCCTCATCTTGGAGCTGCCGTTTGTCCTTTTGGCGTCGGGTCTTGGGGAGCGATTTCGTTTCATCGTATGTACTCGGCCACGCTACCTGAATCGGCACACCTACACCCATCGCATGCGCCTTCAGCCAATCATGAAAGTCCGGGGCTTCTGAGGAATCACCTTTTACGCCAGATGCCTTAAGTTCCACGCTGGATTCTTCAGCCAGAAACTTGAAAAGAAGCATCGGCGGCGCGCAGATGATAACCTGCACTTTTTGGCTGGACGCGAGATACTCGATTTCCGCAAGAAACAACTTGGCCACGCTCTCGACGGCGACAGCACGTGACGGGTTCTTCAACAACGGCTCGATTTGCGAATCGAGGATCTCTCGGAAGCAAGTATTGCCGACCTCTACCGTAAACTTGAGATTCGTGTCCTGATTACATCCCGGGAACTTAGGAAAGAGGTATGGGTAGTTGCTTGCCTTGGCTTCAATCTCGCCGCGACACTTTCCAATCCAATTCGCAACTCCTTCGATAGATTCAGGGGAGCCGACAATCCCGGCACGAATTCGGCTGGCGGGCGAATCCTCAAAGTCTACCGGTCCGTGTGCCATCAACCCGAAGCGGATATCCACGTGTCGGCCAGTTCCGAACTCCAATTCGGGCTCTTGCAATAGAATTGCCTTCATTTCAAAAACTCCAGATCTCTCTGCGCCGAAACTCGTTCGGCCTCATCCTCGCGAGACAACCACTGATCGTCGTTAATACCGTAGTCGAGATCGAGCGATTCGAGCGAACCGAACTGTAAAAACGGATACTCGCCGCTGAAGAGATCTCCTCGTCTCGCCAATAGGTCAGCCCACATCACCACCTGCCCAAGCACCGCAGCATTTTTCTCTTTCTCCTTGATCCTCTTCAGGTGTTCCTCAGCGAAGAGGTCGGGAAGAAGTCCGTCACGCGTGTAGTGGTAGGTCGGCGTGATTTCCAAGTACCATTTGTTTTCTAGGAGGTGAAATTGCCACTGCATCGCCGAATGTCGGTAATACAATAGGCGTGCAGGGTCCTTCTTGGAATAGCGTGGGCCGCATACCTCCCGTTCGGTCTCAGACCGTAGGCCTCGATACTGCAGCCTGCGTGCTCGCCCGCTTGCAGTGACGGCAAAGTAGAGATACTCCTTCATTGAGTGATACAAGAGTGGGTACGCTCTGGCTTTTTGCCTCAGTGCAAGGTTAAGCAGTTCTCTAAGCTCGTTCCGTAAATCGTCGCCATTTTCCCACTCGGCGCGGTGGTGCTGTTCAACTGTCCCTAAATCGCAGTAATGTTTAAACGGCTCCTCTGATAGATCGTGAAAGCTTATAAGCATCTGACGGCGGATCAGCCATTCTGAATCGCAATGGCGATTATCTGCTTTCATCGCGGCACGCAGCTCACGGTAGTCGTGGTATTCCGTGCTCGCGACAAACAGCCATTCAGAGGGTATGGTGGACAACAGATTCAAATATAGTTTTTCTGCTTTAGGCACGGGCGGACGATAAACACCGATGTCGCGAGGAACGGCAAGCTTGCTGAATTCCGAAGCACAAGCAACTTCAAAGCGGTTGCGAACTCGATCAAATACAATCCTGCGCTTTGCTTTGTTCGAGAGATCGCGGAAGTACTCTTTGATCGGAACCCAATACGCTTCATCGGTACGCGGGCGCACAACGATCAGCACGACCGGAGCATTTCCTTGCAACCAGTAGTCGAGGTCGCGCTGCGTGCACACCCACTCGAATGTTGACGGTGTTTCTTTTAGAAAGTCCTGTTGCGTGGCCTTTATTTGAACGGCTATAAAAAAACTAGATGCAGCGCCCGTCGCCCGATCGCGGAGTTCGATGAAGCCATCAATTCCAGCTTCGAGGCTGTTCGTCGTATGCAGCACGAAACCCATGTTTAGCAGAATCTTCTCGACAAAGTTCACTCCCAATTGGCCGAGTATCGCATTGTCCGAAATGACCTTTGGAACGTGCATTGTCGCGAATATATCGCAATCAAGGGCACGTCCACACCTAAATTGGTGTCGCCCCGGGGTTCGGTGCATTTCAACCTGGACGACAAGTGCAGAAGCTACACGGTCGACTGGGCAACGGCCGGGTAGAAAGATACTCGAACTCAGTGTCTTTATTCTGCTGCTCGCATGCGGAGCGGGTGATCGACTACTCGCCCACTGGCGCGTAAACCGCCTTCTTGACCCATTAGACACGGGCGCGTAGTATCGGCCCAAACTATGCTCGTTTCTGAGGCTTCGGCACAAGCGCATGTCTGACTGCCGATACGGAGTTGTCGGGCTCGCGAACGCAGCTTCCCCGAAAATGCAATGCGTCAAGTTGGCCCAGCCCGCCTTGAATCTCACCCTAAATGGGCGGCCTACCCTTACTGGCAGGTCATTCCAATAGTTCTTTGCGCTATCTTGCTCGCTGTGAGTCTAGCAGTATTCAGGACCAGGCTCCGGGCGCTCGACATATTCTCCGCTTTCTTGCTTTTCGGGGCCGCTGGGCTCTGTGTTCTGGTTGTCCTCTACACCAGATCTTTGCGGCACGCCCAAGCAGTACAGCTCGAAACCGAAGAACGGCTCCAGCAGATGGCAGACAACATTCAGGAAATCTTCTGGATGATTGACGCGGAGACCAAGAAGGCCCTTTACGTCACCGAAGCTTATGAGACGATCACCGGACGTTCGTGCCAAAGTCTGCTGGAAAATCCGTCTTCGTACGAAGAGCTCATCCATCCCGAAGACCGCGTTCATGTGCTGGCAAAGCTTGGAGAAGCTACACAGACAGGGCACTTCGATGAAAGATTTCGGATCGTGCGCCCCCGCGGCGAAGTGCGTTGGGTCACGGTGCATGGGTTTCCGATACGGGATGCTGCCGGCAAAATCCACCGTCTTGTCGGCACGGTTCGAGAAATCACTGCACAGAAAGAAGCAGAGGACAAGGTTGCCGAGCACCTGGCAACAGCCGAGTCCGCAAGGGCAGAATCCGATGCTCTAAGCAAGGCCACTCTCGCGCTGACCGCAGATCTGCGGATGGACTTTGTCTTGGACACGCTGCTTCAGTCCTTGTTGGAACTAGTCCCATGTGAGGGCGCACGCGTGCTGCTCTTGGAGGGCGACTCACAGCTTCTTGTGGCACGAGAAAAACTGCGTCACGAAGTTCCCAAGAAAGCGCTGGAATATCCACTGACTCTCGACGCAGCAGACTCTCCGTTCCTGTTGCGCATATTGACGGCCCAGAACAGTGTCTTGCTTGCCGATACCAAAAACGAGAAGGAATGGCCCAGCTTCAAGGGCCATACCGACATCCGATCATGGCTGTGCGTGCCGCTGGTTGCGTCCCAGCAGACCTTGGGGCTGCTTTCAGTCGGCCACACCCAGCCAAACACCTTCACTCAAGACCACCTCCGGCGGACGCAGTTATTGGCGATACCCGCCGCGGCGGCGATCCAAAATTCCCGCCTCTACGAGCGTGCTGAGATCTATGGGTCAGAACTTCAGCGGCGTCTGACGGATCTTCGCCAAACAGAAAAAGCGCTGGTACAGTCAGAAGAGGGACGCAGGGTATCCGAGGATAAGTTTCAAAAGGTTTTCCGGGCTAGCCCGATCCCGTTTTCCATCACGACCGTCAATGAGGGGCGATTCGTAGATGTGAATGCCGCATTCGAGCGTCGATACGGCTACTCCCGCGCCGAAGTGATCGGCCGTACAGTCGGCGAACTTGGGATTTGGGAAGACCCGAAGGATCGAGCCTTGATGATCGCACAACTGCAGCAACGGGGGCCAATTCGGAACGTCATCACCCGGCTTCGGACCAAGTCGGGTGAAGTGAAAACGACGGCCTATTCCGCAGACAAAATCCAGTTCGACGGCCAGTCATGCATTCTCGCTGTTTCAGAAGATCTTCCGAACGACGACAAACACGCGAATAACTGACCGTCCCGACCGATTCGAAAACCTCACAGCTTGGTGCTTATCTCCCGACTTTCGGCCATTTGTGCCTCAGAGTCTCCACCGACATGATTGGCATGGATGTTTCTCAGAGATACGGGGCGACTAGCGGCTGATCCACGACTATCATCGGATGCACTGTCCATCTACCATCGCCAGGTGCTCCAGAAACGCAAACACAACAGCACAACTACCAAATGAGCTGATATGCTGCGCGTCCACGCCCTTAAGCTTGTGACTTGGTTGAACCATCGCGACACTCTCCGCTCAGGGGGTCCTAGGATAATTCATCTACGGCCCCTTGCTTAGCACGTGTCTTGTTTTCATTCAGGATATGCGCTACCTCCGCACCGGTCACCACGGGGCACCTGTGCACTTGCCTCGCAAGCGATTCCAGACCACCGTAGTTGTTCTTCAGGATGGTCCGAGCTCGCTGGTCGTGCTGGGCGGCTGAACAATTCTTACAAGCAGCATCATTTTCGTCTCGGCATTCTCTGTCGCGAAGCAGTTCTCGCCAAAGTTCATCTTCCGGTCTGCCGGTGTATTTGCTTTCCGCAATTGCACCGCCTCTCGCAATCAAGGCCAACTGGTGCGGGGTGGCGTCAGACGCTACCATGCAGTGGCCTAGGAAGTCTTCGGTTTCGTTTGCCGTCACCAGTTCGATCCTAGCTCCCACTGCCCACGCGACTACCGCGTGGCCTGCCTCATGAAATGCACGAGTTTCCCGCTGTGACAGCATTTCCATCGCGCAGCTTTTCTAGGAGATCTATAATATTGCTTTTAAGCTCTGGTGTTGGCTCACCAGCCGGAGAAGCAAATATTTTGTAAACTTCAGCAGCAGATATTAGGTCTTCGGTTCGTTCCACATAGTCTGCGCATAAACGCATTAACTCCCCGCAGATTGCCTTGTGTCCGTTTACCAACATCGAGAGCCGACTGTTGAAGTTCTCCCGATTGGGATCAATCCGCTGCCCGAGGCTGCAAGTAAATCGGCCAGGCTCCGTCGAATACGCGAAGAAGCGTCGATTAGTCCCTCCGTGTACGTCAAACTCACTTAACTTTTCATACAGCAGTGTGGCTACGGACCCCAGAGCCATCGCCTCAAAGCGTTTGGATGTTCCCGCCTTCTCAAGCGCTTCTTGCTTTGCGCGGTCTCTTTCCCATCGAAACGCTTCCCGGTACTTCTTACTATTTGAATCCTCAAGCGCATCCACTTTTTCTGGGTACTTCCAAATTTGAGTCAGGACTCCTAGGTGCTCGAAAGCTCTTCGCAGAGCTCCAGAGGCCTCGGGTGAATGACCTCGAATCACGAGGTAAGGGACAAGACGGAGATCTCTATTAACTCCATCACACAGAATGAGGTTCCAGAGTGCGGCCATGTCTTTACGATTGCCAAACTGTTTCGCAACGGCATTCGATAGTGCCTGATAGCACATGGGCGTCGCCGTGTTCGCCCACAGATATGCCAACAAAAGCTCGGCAGCCAATTCAGCATTTGATGATTGAAACAGTTCGTCGCAAAATGCCTGATCGGCGGAAAAGGTCCTCGTTAACTGATCCAGTATCGCTGAGATCATTGTCCCTCCCAGTAACGAAATCGTGTTCAACTATACCGCGTCCGTGATTTGCCGCCCCTTTGGCACATTCCTGGGAGGGGTCTGAGGGTGAGAGGGGTATTTTGGGGTGTGTTAGAACCCCTTCGAAAGCTGCATCGCAACGACGTTGACATAGGGCTGGCGGTACCTGCCTCAGGACCTTCAGCTCCAGCCCCTTCCTAATTTTGTCCCGAATCCGGGCCACCAAACAGAAAAACAATCACTCATGTACGGAAATCGCTCAGAATATGGACTCCCTCGTGGGACGAAGCGAGGTGTCAAACGCTGGGGTTTTCAGCCATGTTCCCCAACCTCGAAGTACGCCACCTGCACGCCGTCATTGTCTTGGCCGAAGAGCGGAACTTCACGCGGGCCGCGGGCAGATTGCACATCACCCAGCCCGCGCTCAGCAAGCAGATTACTGATCTTGAAGAAGAACATCGATTTCACCTGTTCACTCGCGATAAGCGACGGGTTGTAGAACTCACGGATGCCGGGCGTGTCTTCGTCCAAGAAGCTCGATTGGCGCTCTCGCATACGGAACGGGCTGTGCATCTTGCTCAGGCTGCACACGAAGGGTCCGAAGCCATTTTGACGATTGGGCATTCACCCTACGCCGATCACGCCTGGATTGCCGCGATGCTGGCCATCCGCCTTCCCTTATATCCGACGCTCCGAATCCGACTAATGACTCAGTTCGCAATGGAGTCTCTTCGGGGCGTCCTTGTAGGCGAACTGAGTCTCGCACTCGTGACGGCGCCGCCCCAGGACGTTCAGATCACGGCTGTAGCATTCGCTCGGGCTCCGCTCTACGTTGTTCTTCTCGAAACCCACCCGGCTGCTCACAAAGAGCGCTTGGTTCTTCACGATCTGGCAAAGGACGACTGGATTCTGTTTGCGAAACGGGTTCATCCAGTTGTGCATGAGGCGATCATGGATGCAGCACGAAGTGAATCAATTGTCCCCAAGCACGCTCACGACATCATTACGGTACAGCAGGCGGTTGACCTCGTATCGGAGCATGTAGGCGTGGCCATCCTCACGAAACCTACGGCCCGAAGGCTTCACGCTGATGGCGTAGTAGTAAGGCCGCTCTCCGATACGTCATTGTGGTTCGACACATCGGTGATCATGAGAGCCGGCGATGAGTCTCGGTTGGTCAACGAATTCGTCCGATCGTTCCTCCGCAAATATGCTCCCCAGCGCCTCCAACCAAAGCAAATGGAATTGTGGCTGTCCGCCTGAGTTGTCAGCTTGAAAACGGCAATCCCCGGCGTCCCGCCAGCGTAAAACAAACGCCATGTTGAGGAATCAGCGTGGCCTTTCCCGTTGCCCTTATTTCAAGAAGAAGTTCTCTTTCTCCGTTTGCGTTTTCCGTCTTCAGCCTATGCGCTATTTTGATCCTCAGATTCAGAAACGGTCTGAATCGGATAATCATCAGGGGAGATCGGTTCTGGTATTGTGCCCAAGGGCACTGCTGGGGCTGCAATCCTCATTAACTCGGCGCCTTTGTTCGCCTTCGTGCTGAGCCGAAGTCCGATTTCTCGGCCCTCTTCCACGTCGAGCCGCTCATAAGGCGCTTGTTCTATTTGAATCGACACAACCGCGGCTTTGTAGCAAGAGTGTTTCTGGATGACAACTAATTCGTCGCCGACGGCCACAGCGCCTCTTGCCATTCGAGCACCGACAATTAAGTCGCTAAACCTATTCAGCACCGATCCCACCCGAACCGCCCCTCCTAAGACTGCCTTCTGTTGGACTACGCGTTTCATCACGAGCTGGGAAAGGGCTTCGCCCAAGACGGCCACGTAGTCCGCGATCGACTTGATCTCTTCCGTGGCAACAATGTCGCCAACTGTAGTGTGTGAGGCTTTATTCCTATATTCAACGAATTCGTGAAGCAGCGTTTTCGGTGTCTCATTAGGATCACGTTCACGAGCCATGAATTCGAGTACGAGGGGATGCTTTTCAATCCATGGCCAACAGTCCTCAATACCCAAGTACCTGAACAATCCAGCCAGTATTTCGGCACGATAGTTTTGCGGGTCTATGAGAAATGCATCGGAAAGTAGCGTGTAATGCTCGTTTCCAGCGAGTCCGTCCGACCAGCCCTTAATGACACCTCCTTCATCTAGCTCTTTATAGGGTCCGTCCTTACCAAGCTTCATGAGGATTTGGCCTATACCGATGCGATGCTGCTTCTGCACATTCGGTGGTAAATCCACATACTTCTTATAAAGATCAGGAAGCACGCGCAGGTAATCTGATGCCAAGTCTTCTACGAACTGTTCGTACACAGCATAGAGACGCGTGAAAGCAGCACAGTGATCGTAGACTTGCCACGAAGATTTTGACAGCCCTGAGTACCGTATTTCGTCCAGATGTTTGTCACTGTTGGTCGCAGATAACTCTTCTGGAGGTTCCGTCGAAGCGGTGCTTAGCAGCTTAGTCGGTTCTCGTGGGTAGACCAACGCTCGCAGGGTGTCGTGTGCGTCAAGCACCAACTTGATCGTATCTACTTCGGCACGAAGGCGAGTGGTGAAGCTGGAAAACATGTGAGCTATGACAATACTTGAGTGAGCATGGCGTCGAACAAGTCAATGCGCTGCTGGACATCCTTCTTAGTGTTCTTCTGGCCAGTGAAGGTACCAGGCGGATTATTCTCAAATAATTGCTTTGTCTGAGTGATGATTTGGTCAGTACGGTTCAAGAGTACGCCGCCTGCATCAAGGTGGTTACTCAGGCCTACCATCACCGCGTCAGCAAAGGCCACCTGAGACCTCTGACTCCATGCTTTCCTTTCGCTGTCCCACGGGCGAAACAAGAGTTCACCGTATATCCGACTCGCCAATTCGATCGTTTTGATAAACAACTCGTTTAGCCCGTGAATGTCTTCCTCAGTGAACTTGCGCGTGCGGACCATGTACAGGTCTAAGAAACCCGCCATCCCCCACTTGTAGTGTTTTGCATGTCGCAGGGCAAAGAACCTGAGAATAATTTCCACATCGCGCATTTGAGCGTACATGGGAATGTTGAGTATTTCATCCGAAGGATTCGTATCTTCGTCTGCGGTGTAAGCGGGTATTCCCCAGGCAGTTCGAAATGCAGGATGCTTAACTAGCTCCAAGAGGAGCGAGTTAAACCTGCCGTGGTATATGGAATTACGTATTTCTTGCTGACTAAGTTTCACTCCGCCTGTGTTAAGGCGTTCAAACACCTGCTGCCGCAAGAGAGCTTCTTCTTCAGAAGTCACTGCGGACTCCTTGAGCAGTACGAAATAAGAGATCGACCGCCGATCAATCCCTTTTTTTATTTCACTTGGAAGTTTGTCGTAAATGCGGCCGTTCAATTCAGGCCATTGTTCTAGCCCTTCCAACTCTAATTTGTTGGTGTAAAAATCGCGGATTGCAGTGATTCGCTGCTGGCCATCCATTACCTCGTATTTTGCTAGGTCCGACTCATAAACAAAAAGGGGAGGAACGGGAATGTTCATGATAAAAGACTCAATCAGCTTCGATTGGCGGACCGGATCCCATCGGGGACGACGCTGATAGAAGGGCCGCAACTCCATCCATCCAGGTCGCTTCAGGGCGTCGACGAAGTTTGGGAGCTGCTCTCGGTTCATCTCCGTGACAATCCTCAACTCGCGCTTGCCGTACTTGACGTTAATCTCGTCATCGTTCGGGCGGCGATTCGACTCGTCGGGATCTTTCGACCACATGTCCTTTTCGGACGGAGCAACCCATTGCACGCTCACTAGCAATCTCCTTATCCAGATTGACAGAGGAGATTACGGCTTTTGGCAGCCGGAATCAAGCGGACTCCGATGGCTCTGGATGGGAGGGATCGCTGGCGATCCTTCGCCCCTGACCTAGTTTTGCTCCGCCCTTGACGCCGAATCCTAGGAGGCGCCAAAACTGCCATCTCCGCAGGCCGCTGCCGGAACCTTCTCTCTTCTCCAGGTGACTCCCCCAGTGACCTCTCGCCGCATCTCTGCGACGCCGTCTTCGTCACGACATGCCTCTTTCGGTGACCCACTAACGGACGGGTTCGGAGTCAACCTAACAGCCGCAGGCTAGCGTCAAGGCACTTTCGCGGCATAAACGATAATCCCCTAACGGGGGCTGCCCCTCATTTATTCCACGATTGCCTGTGACGCCGCGCCTTCTGTGCGGCTGCTCCTGTTGCCTCTCTCGCCCCCGCCACGGGGGTCACTCAAAACGAAAAGAGGCACAACATGACGACGAAGACTCTCAGCAAAAGCGACCTCGCGCAGTTCACCGGCAGCGAAAACTGGTATCGGCACGGGATCAACCGCAACGTTCTCTACACCGACGGCGCGCAGCACGTCGCCGAGCACGGCGGGGCATATTGGCTTCTGGACGAAATCGCGATCATTCAGCCCTACAACAAGGCTGTTGCCGCCGAGGAATTTCAAGTCTGGAAGCTCGCAGTACGTCCCGACCGAACCGCCACGCTTACGTGTGATGATGGCAACGGCCACATCGTGTTCACGAAGGAAATCGAGCACACCGATTTCCCGCTGAACGAAATCACGCTGTACTTCGCCAACAGGGTAATCCACTTGCCCAGCGAGTACTGACGAACGCGAAGCCCGCGTCGGCGTACTCGCTGACGCGGGCTTCTTATTTCACCTCGCCCGCCGCTTCCGGCAATCGTCGCACATAGCGTTAACGATCCCTGCTCAGGACAACGTCTGCAACAAGTCCACCGCGAGTGAGGGCAGGAAATCTGGGAACTTTTCAAATCTAGTTTTTCCAGATGAGTCTTCCACTCTTACCGAATCCATCCCTTTTGAGAAGGTGAGTCTCAGTCGCTTAAACGTTTTTCTGTGGATGAGCATCAGTTCAAACTCAGACAGCGGCTTGATTTCAACGATTTCTTCGCCTGCTGTCTTCTGGATGTTCTCTGCTTCCGTTTTAAGCAGGTCCTTCAACGCCTCCCATTTATCCATTCCTATAACCTTCCTTTCGCCGGAGTTTCCCCGAACACGCTATCGATCTTCCGCATGATCGCCTCCGCCCATTGAACTGACGCGGCTATCAACTTGTCGGTGCGGGGGCTTCCCTGCGGCCCTCCGAACAGATCATCTGCCGTCTGCGTTGTGCAGACTCGCGAGAATCGCCGCCATGATCCCGATCACACGTTTGCGACCTTCGTCCATTCACAGCAGCGTAGCAGATTCGTTTTTTGTTCGCCATACTGGCATTTCCGGGGAGCATTAGTAAGTTAGCATCTGTATTGAAACAAAGGGGCTTAGAAAGAGGGGACATAAGGCGGGTGCAAGCATCCTGTGGCCCGTTCGAGCAATCTAAAAAGGGTTGACATGTTACGGCAATTTGCCGTACAGTAATCAAAGAGGAAGAGGGTACGTTTATGGCATCTCCACAACACGCGAGAATTGAGGCACGGGTTAGCCCCAAACAGAAGGAACTGTTTGAGCGGGCCGCCGCAATCGAGGGCGTCACGCTGACGGATTTTGCAATCTCATCTATGCATCGAGCCGCTACCACCGTTGTTCAGGAGCACACAACGATTGACCTAAGTGTGCGCAATCAGCGTGCGTTTGTAGAAGCCTTGAGAAATCCACCGGAGCCTAATGAGGCTCTGCGTGAGGCTGCAAAAGCGTACATGAGAATGAAATAAGCTGTGATCGCCGACAAAAGTAAATACAACATCGAGCCGCTTGGTGACCACGACCGAGCGGCTTTTTCTTGCGGGAATGCTTCCCTCGACCGATACATTCGAGAGCAGGCGTCGCAGGATGTCAAACGGGGCCTTGCCAGTGTTTTCGTCATCACAGCCAAGGATGACCCCAAGCAAATTCTGGCGTACTACACGCTATCCAGCAGAGAGCTCAAACTCGACCAGCTCCCCGAAGAAATTGCGAAGAAGGCGGGCAAGTATGGGCATGTAGGTGTGACTCTTCTTGGAAGAATGGCGGTCGCTGAGAAATACAAGGGAACGGGCCTTGGCGTACTGACACTGATGAACGCCCTTCATAAAAGTCTACTGGCAGCAACAGACGTTGCGTCGTTGGCGGTGTTCGTAGAAGCGATTGACAGCGACGCAGCGAACTTCTATCGAAAATATGGTTTCATCGAACTGCCGGAAGACAAGCTCAAGCTCTTACTACCCATGAAGACGATTGCAAAATCGTTTTCAGTCTGAGCTTCATAGCTGGACAGGCTCGACGAGCCCTTGACACTTACAGCGAGGCACATCTCCGACGGCGACGCGGACAGGGCCTTCAAATCAGTGTGCCGCAAATGTGCCGCGGGGTTCACAAAACCGCGAGTTTTTCGAGGTTTTTGAGGCACCTCGGAACCTTCCGTGCGAGCTTTTGTTGTGGGTAAACGATTGATTCATTTAGGTGGACAGCACTTTCTCTAGTACCATGAAACCTGCCTTACAAGCAGAAGGCCACGGGTTCGGCTCCCGTCGCTCACCACCATTTCAGTAGTTACGACATCAGGCGCGCCCCTCGTTGTGAACACTAAGCCGCGGCAAGGTTCCCCCCTCGTCATAAAACACATAGAGTCCCTTGGGAAACCCTCGCTTTCGTCAAGAACACTTTGACTCTGGAATGCGTTCCAGGGTTTCCTTATGTAGGCATTGTCTTTACGATGCAGAGATGCAGAATGTCCTCTGACCAATCTTTCGGCAGAAACCGCCACCTCCTGCATGACTTGCCCAAGCTGGGAGCTGCGGTGATACAGCAATGGGTAAAGCTCAAGGATGGGTGTTCGCGTGCTGATTACCCTCCAAGCTCATACGGGGATTTGTTCCCACCAAGCGACGGCGTTCTTGCTCTGTCTCGTCATTCTCAAATCGCTGTTTTGTTCACCGCATCGAATCGAACGACTAGCACTCGCAAAAATAGACCCGAACGCCTTTGAAGGATCAAAGGCACAAAAACGTGAAGACTTGCTGACTCACATTGCGATGATTCGTCTTCAAGGTCTAAAGCTGTCACCGATACGATCCCTACCATTGCGCAGCGCTGTAGAATTGATGGAGTCTCATCAAACGAAAGTCGCAGTTATCAGCTATGGCTCTGATCAACGATTACTCGGCCTTTCTTACCTCCTTTCAGTCGACGAAGTTCAAGGCGTTGCGTCCAGCGCAGAAGCACCTTCTTGAGAAATATGGAGCATTCGAGAACACCGAGGATCTTGCGATCGAACTCCCTACCGGTGCTGGGAAGACGCTGATCGCGCTACTCATTGCAGAAGCTAAACGAAGGAACGGCAGCAAGATCGCAGTGCTCTCAGCTAACAAGACTCTCGCCCGGCAGATGTACCAGGAAGCGCAGGCGCTAAACATCCCGGCTGCCCTCATGGAAGGACG
>Ga0187857_10000321_pt1 | contig 61002 bp, 55 predicted proteins | sample June2016WEW_8_10_FD_132984 | JGI IMG/M metagenome (GOLD analysis project Ga0187857, IMG submission 132984) | Peatland microbial communities from SPRUCE experiment site at the Marcell Experimental Forest, Minnesota, USA - June2016WEW_8_100 | ecosystem: Environmental > Terrestrial > Soil >... | reverse complement strand
TGGACACGCTCGCCGACTGGGCCTCGCCGCTCGAGCCGCCGGCGAGACCGACGGTCCAGTTCGTCGCCGCGTAGGCGCCGCCTCCTGCGAGCAGGGCACCGACTATGGCAGTGGCCACCTTGGATCGCCTCGACCAAGGCGCTCTGCCTCCACCGTGCTGCTTGTGGCGAATCGAGAGCCGGCTATTTCCGGCTCGTGGCTTTTCGTGGGAATCAATGTTGTTGAAGTGGGGCATGTGCTATTTGATCGGCTTGTGGCGACGGTGGCTTGAGAACTTTGTCGCAGTTCGGGTGTCGCAAGGTGAGACGCCGCCGGCTCAGCGCGCGTCTCAGTCACGGCCGCCGAGCCACCCCTCCAGGTCCGCGGGGGACAGCGGGCCGCTCCACTGGTAGCCCTGCCCGTAGTCGCATCCGAGAGTCCGGAGCCACTCGAACTGGCGGCTGGTCTCGACACCCGCGGCGGCGACCTTCAGTTGCAGGGCGTGCGCCAGTGAGACCACCGCCTCGATGATGACGGCATCACGACCGTCAGTGCCGAGCCCGTCCACGAAGACACGGTCGATCTTCACGCCGTCGATGGGTAACTGCTTCAGGTATGCGAGCGAGGAGTAGCCCGTGCCGAAGTCGTCTACCTCCAGCGCGGCGCCGAGCTTCTTCAGGTCCCGCAGGACGACCAAGGACCAATCGACGAGGTCGATCACCGCGCTTTCCGTCAGCTCGATGTGCAGCGACTCAGGCTCCAAGCCGCTCGCGTTGATGGCCTTGGAGACGGCACCGACGAGGTCGCCACTGGCGAGCTGTCGCGCCGAGACATTGACCGCCGTCCACAAATGAGCGGCTGCAGGCGTCCGCTCCCTCCATCCCCGGAGCTGCCGCAGCGCCTCGCCGAGGGCCCAGGAACCGATCTCGACCACGACGCCGGAGCTCTCGGCGACCGGGAGGAAGTCCACTGGCTTGAGCACGCCGCGCCGGGGATGACGCCATCGCAACAACGCCTCGACGCCGACAGCGCGTCCTGAGGACAGCTCGACCACCGGCTGGTACTCGATGAAGAGCTCGCCCTTGTAAAGCGCCTCCGAAAGCTCGGCTTGCAGCCCGAGCCGGTCGACGTAGGCCTTGCCGAGGCGTGGTTCGAAGAACGTGTAGTCGTCGCCCCCGGCATCCTTGGTCGCGTACAAGGCGACGTCCGCATCCTGGAGGAGCTTTTCGCTGCGGGTGTCGTACTGGTTCGCCATGGCGATGCCAACGCTCACTTGCACGATGAAGTCGCGTCCAGCGACCGTGAACGGAGTCCGCATTGCCGAACACACGCGGGCAGCGACCGAAGCCACCTCGTCGACACCCGAGGCGTCGTCTATGAGGATGGCGAATTCGTCGCCACCGATGCGTGCGACGGTGTCGGCGGGACGGACGCACGAGCTCAGGCGATCAGCCGCCGCGATCAGCACCTCGTCCCCGCTCGGGTGGCCGAGCGTGTCGTTCACGTCCTTGAAGCTGTCAAGATCGCAGAGCATCACGGCGACGCGGCGGGTGGGCGAGGAGCGTCGGGCGAGCGCATGCTCGATGCGGTCGCCGAACAACACGCGGTTGGGCAGACCGGTGAGCGAGTCATGCAGGGCGTAATGAACGAGCTCGACCTGGTTCGCGCGCAGTGTTGTGACCGCGTGGCGCATCTGGCTCGTGAGACGAATGTTCTCGACGAGGGTGAGAACCAGCCGGGTGAGCACGGCAGCCATCACGCACAGCCCGTCGACCAGGTCGAACAGGTCGAGGTGACGGGACTGGGTTCCTTTGAGGACGGCCGCGACGATCGCGACGGCGAAGAAGAGGTAGGGGAGCGCGACCTGCCAGAGAGACGGTCCTTCGAGCTCGTCGCGCGGAGTTGTAGTGCGCTCGGGCGGCCAGATGGGGGCGAGAGCCACGAGCATGAAGCCGCCCACACGACTGGCGTCGACAAGCGTGCTGTACCGGAACGACACGAGGTGACCGACGTAGGCGAGGCCGCTGTCCCCGAAGCTCAGGCAGAGCAACCCGGCGACGAGCAGCACGTGCGGGACGCGCTGGCGACTTCGGCCCTGGGCGAGGACGGTGACGGCAACCGTGGCGACCATGACATCGCCGATCGGGTAGGCAAGACCGACCGCCTGGGCGAAGACGCTGCCCGAGCCGGAGTGGTACACGGTACCGAGCGCGGTGGCCCAGCTCACGATCAGGAGCGACCCGGCCACGATGATGCCGTCGAGGAGCATGCGTGCCCGCGAAGCGCCGGGCCCGGGGGCCGGCGAGAACAGGAGGACTCCGATAGCGGCAAGGGGCAGCGCGGCGAGAAAGGCCGCGTCGGCTGCCGAGGGGAACGGCACGACATTGTTCCTCGCGAAGTCGTACCAGGTGAGGACAGCTGCACCGACGGCCCAGACGAAGGCGAAGGCCGCGGTCCACATCCAGGCGAGGCGTACCTCGGGCGCCGCGCGACGACCGAACACGACGCAGCTGGCGGCGGCGAACGTCGCTACGGCGAGCTTGACGACAACATCGATGTCTGAAGTGGAACGGTGGCTACCCGGGTGGGACGCCATCCATATGACGAAGAGCCCGAGAAGAATCGCCGCTATGCCTGCGGTTGCGCCGAACCGCCGTCGGGCGGCACCCTCTGGGGGGACTGGAGCATCGGCTTGCGGCGCGCCGGCTCCGGAGGTCTCGGCTCTGGGTGCGTCGACCCGTGTCGGAGCGCCCGCTGTCACCGTATCGGCGGTGTCCAATGCCATGATCCCTGTTGCGCCAGCGCTCTCTGTCGGACCAAATGTGATCGACGTGCTCAGGACTGGTGGATCCGCTGCGCGACGAAGCCCTCGGATGTCCCGAGGCGCTACACCAGATTATCGGTCCTGTGAACGCCTCTATGAGGGTCGGCCGCTTGGCGACCCGACGCCGTGCGCCTCTTTCCAATTTCAGACTTGTCGCGGACGATGTCGCCTTTCCTGTTCTGGGCCTCAGTCGCCGACGTCCTGGTCGGCTCGCCGCTCTGTCTTGAGTTCTGATCGCTGGCGCTTTGCCGCGAGTCTGCGATCGACGGAGGATTTTGTCGGCGCAGTCGGCCGCCGGCGGGCGCGCACAGCCAGGGCAGCCCGCACGCGCTCGCGCAGGCGCTCGAGCGCGACGTCACGGTTGCGAGTCTGGGAGCGCTCGTCCACAGCCACGACGCGTATGACGGGGCCGAGCTCAAGGATCAGGCGCCTCTTCTGGTAGTCGGTGAGGGCCTCGGAGGCCTCGATGTTCCAGATCAGCATCACCTTGGTGTTCGAGGTGTTCGCGTGCTGCCCGCCTGGTCCACCGCTCCCGGAGAACCGCCACCGGAGCTCGGCTGACGGGATCGTGAGTGACCGCGTCACGACGAGATCACCGGTCACATCGGCCATCGTTCAAGCTCCTCGAGCTCGCGGGAGGGCCGCGTCTTCGGGTCCAGCGCCTTCGGCCCAGCAGCGGTTCGGCCCGCGAGGCAACGATGGCCGTGTCGTAGAGGGCCGCGTCGCCATGTCGAGGTCAGGCGAAGTGGGCGACGCAGAACGTGCCCATCGCGAGGCAGTACAGGCCGAAGGGCCAGAGGGTTCGAGTCTTGAAATATCGGGTCAGGAACGCGACCGAGATGAACGCGCCCACAAAGGCGCACACGGCGCCGATCAGCGCCTGGCTGCGAACACCGTCACCGAGCGGTCCGAGGAGGTCGGGGATCTTGAAGACCCCGGCGAGAAAAATCACCGGCGTCGCTAGCAGGAACGAGAAACGGGCTGCGTCCTCGTAGTCCAATCCCCGGATCAGGCCTGCCACCATCGTGATACCGGAACGGCTGATGCCTGCGAGCAGTGCCAGCACCTGAGCGGTCCCGATAACCCCAGCTTCCTTGAAGTCGAGCACCTTGCGGGGTGCGAGGCGCTCCCGTCGCTCCCGGATCTCGGCGCGACGTCTCGCAGCCTCTCCCCCGAAGAGGATGAACCCGTTGATCAAGAGGAAGATCGAGGCTGCGAGCGGCTTGCTGAACAACACGCGGAACTCGTGCTCGAAGAGGAGGCCAGTGATGCCCGCGGGGATGGTCGCCACCACTAGCAGCCACCCGAGCCGCTCGGTCGCGTTCGAGATCGTGCGGGTGCGAATGGAACGCAGCACACCGACGACAATCGCCTTCCAATCCCTCCAGAAGAACGCCAGGAGCGCGAGCGCCGTTCCCACATGAAGCGCGACGACGAAGGCGAGCCAGAACGACTCGGGCTTGCTCTCCGACGCGACGAGGTTGTGCCAGCCGAACAGGGCGGGGAGGATGACGGCGTGGCCCAGGCTGGAGACGGGGAAGAGCTCGCTGATGCCTTGCAACACTCCGAGGACGATCGCCTGGAAGAAGGTGATCTTGCTCTGTTGAGCCACCGCGTGGCCGAGGCCGCTCGAGCGCGACAGGAGCACGATGTGCGCGAAGTGATAAGCGTTCGTGATTAGCACCGCCGGAGCATATCGGGGGGCGCCGCGTTTCCTGGGTCATCACCTTGCGGGTACGAGACGGCGAACAGGCCGAGGCTTCCCAAGGCCGTGAGTCCCGGGTGATTTCAGTCAGCGCGACGGGGAAGTGAAGCCAATATCGCCACTAAGCTCGGTGGCAATCGAGTCAACGCGGGCGAAGCTGCGCGTAAGGCGGCTTGCTCGCCCTAACGGCAGGTGGTGATCGTGTTGGAATCCGTTGAGGTCCCCCAGGTGCGCGAGGTCCGAACCGTCATCCCCGGGCCCCGGTCGCTGGAGCTCGCTGCGCGGAGGAAGGCCGCCGTCCCGGCGGGTGTGGGCGCCACGATGCCGATCTTCGCCGAGCGCGCGTACGGTGGCGTCGTAGTCGACGTCGACGGCAATTCGTTCATCGACCTCGGTGCCGGGATCGCGGTGCTGAACGTCGGATCCAGTGCACCTCTGGTCGTTGAGGCCGTCACCGAGCAGGTCAAGCGTTTCACCCACACCTGTTTCCAGGTGACCGGCTTCGAAGGCTATGTCGCGCTCGCGGAGCGCCTCAACGCGGTCGCGCCGGGTACGCACGACAAACGCAGCCTCTTTGTGAACTCGGGCGCCGAGGCGATCGAGAACGCCGTGAAGATTGCCAGGTCCTTCACCGGCCGTCAGGCTGTCGTCGTGTTCGACCACGCCTTCCACGGCCGGACGCTGCTCACCATGTCGCTCACCGCCAAGGCGATGCCCTACAAGTCGGGCTTCGGGCCGTTTGCACCTGAGATCTACCGCGAGCCGTTCAGCTACCCGTACCGCTGTGCCGCCGGGGCGCCCCCCGAGCGCTGCGGCGAGGCATGTGCGGATCTGGCGATCGCCTCCATGGACAAGCAGATCGGGGGGAACCGCATCGCGTGCGTGCTAGTCGAACCCGTGCAGGGTGAAGGAGGCGTGATCATCCCGGCGCAGGGTTTCCTTCCCCGTCTGGCGGACTACTGCAAGGAACACGGGATCGTCTTCATCGCCGATGAGGTGCAAGCCGGCATGGCCAGGACGGGCAGGATGTTCTCCTGCGAGCATTTCGGGATCGTCCCTGACCTGCTCGCGACGGCTAAGGGTCTTGGCGGCGGGCTCCCGATAGGTGGTGTCACGGGAAGAGCCGACATCATGGACGCCATTCATCCCGGAGGGCTGGGCTCCACCTTCGGCGGCAACCCGGTGTCGTGCGCCGCGGCGCTCGGCGCGCTGTCGGAGATCGAGTCCCGGGCCCTCGTCAGCCGTGCGGAGCACATCGGCGAGATCTTCAAGGACCGGCTCGGCAATCTGGCCGACGAAGTGCACGCCGTAGGTGACGTCCGCATCATCGGGGCCATGGCCGCGCTCGAGTTCGTGACCGATCCACAGACCAAGGAGCCCGATCCTGGCGCGACCTCGAGGGTTCTCGCAGCATGCCACTCCGAGGGCGTCATCTTGTTGAAGGCAGGCACCTACGACAACGTCGTGCGCATCCTTCCGCCGCTCGTGATCTCGGATGATCTCTTGAACGACGGGCTCTCGGTTCTGGAGAAGGCGGTCCGGTCACTCTGAACGGACCGCCTCGGCGTTGCCGTGGCGGGCTAAGCCAAGATCCCGCTATTCACCTGGTGATGCTGACCGTGATGTAGTCGGGGACTATCTCCCACCACGTCGTGCCGCGTGCGAGGGTGATCGGCTTGCCGTCGGGGAAGGTGAACTTCGTGATGTTCTTGGGACCGCGCCGGTCCCAAGTCCCCTTCTCCACGAGCCCGTTGCGCAGCACGTAGACGGTGCCTGATCCGACCGTGAGGCTCTCGACGTCGCGGCTGTCAGGCCCGCTCTCGTTGTAGGGCCCCATCCTGGTCTTGACGATTTGGATGACGACGTTCGTAGTGTGGATCTGGTTCCCGGCGGGGTCGACGTCCGGCTTGTCGTTGTAGAACCGCAGGTACTGCCCGTCCGTTTGGCTCCACTTCCAGACGACGGGCGAGGCACCCGAGAACGGGATCGACGCGGCCTTGCCCCCTTTCGCGCCTGCTGGGGCCGTCTTGGAGAACTTGAAGAGCCTGGGCGGAAGAGTCTTGGCGCCAGGGAACAACCCCCAGAGCGCCTTGGTCGAGGTGTAGTAGTTGTAGGGCGCACCCAGGCTGGCCGGCAAGGAGGAGGAGTTGTAGCGGTAATAGGCGTTGGCCGTGGGATAGACGCTGCCGTTCGCGTTGTAGATCCACGGGAGCGTCGCGGCTTCTTGCGTCCACGGGTTGATCCCTCCGCTGTAGGCGAGTATCGCCTGGCGGTACGGCTCAAGGATGTTCCAGTCGTCCCAGCGGACTGAACGGACCGGGCCTATCGAAGGTGCGTTCTGGCACTGGTAGACGGCCAGGTAGCGCGTGATCCCGCCTTCTGCCATCTCCTCGTAGACGATGTCTGCTTGGTCGAGGCCACTTTGCGGGCGAGACGCCGGGTCGTTGCCGATCTTCACGGCAAGCGCGGGTCGTTGTGGTGCGCTGCCGTTGGGTGCGTGCAAGCCGGTGAGCGGACAAAGCTTCGATTGCGTCAAGACCTGCGGGAGACTCGTCGTCGTGTGCGAAGTGGGCAGACTTGAGGTCGAGGACGTGGTGTTCGAGCCAGCTTTCGTGCCCCCGCTCGACAGGACGGCCGCGAGCACGACGCCGACGAGCACGACGACCACGACCGCCCCGGCGACGAGGCCGATCCGCTGTCGACGCCCCAGGCCTGCGAGCCGCCGCCCGAGACCCGAGCTTCCGTCACCTCGCCCGCCACTTCGCCCGTTGCCTCTTCCGTTGTCTGATCCGTTGCCTCGGCGGTGCCGAGGGGTTTGCTGACTCATTTCTCGCCTTCTTGGAAGTTGCTCAGATCTTGGCTCACCGGTGCGAAAGTACCGGACGCCGAGCGCGAAAGGGGGGATGCCCCTGGTTCAGGGCCGTCGTGCCTCAGCGGGGCACCAGTCAAGTCGCGGACCGACCCATCACGGACGACCCGGCGTGCCACCCGACGGCGGACGACGTCGTAGAGACCTCAGGGGACAGGCAGCATGCCCGAGCGGCCGTTCAACTCGGTGATGAGATCGTCCCAGACGGGGACCACATCGAGGAGCGAACGCCAGAAGCTCTGGTCCCGGCGTGCTCCGAACTCCTCGATCGAGACTCCCTGCTGCTCGACCCAGGTGTAGTAGCCGAGGTTGAAGATCCGGTTCCGGTCGGTGTCGGTGCACTCGAGGACATGGTCTCCGCTTGCGCCGAGCAGGTACTCGCCATAGACCAGGGCCGCGGAGACCTCGCTGAACCCGTCCGCCCAGTCGCGCTTGAGTGCTCCGGCAAGCTCGCTCGGGTACATGGCGGCGCCGTCGGTGGCGACCGTGAGGACGAGGTCGTGACCGCCAAGGTGCAACTTCTTTGCCAGCTTGATCGCGGCGAGGACGTTGCACCAGCTCGAGAGGCCGAACGACGAGAGGGCAGCAATCATCTCAGGCGGCACGCCGCGGCTGGCCAGGTAGCCGCGGCCCGCGTCGGTGTTCGCGAGCACGTTCATGGAGTCTGTGGCGCGGTCCGAGATCGCGATCACGACATCGGTTCCCATCACGTTGTGGATGAGGGGCACGTGCTTGTCACCGATCCCTTGGATGTTGTGCTCACCGAATCCGTTGTAGAGAAGGGTCGGGCACTCTAGGGCCTCGACGGCGACGGTGAGCGATCCGAACCGGTCCTTGAGGTGATCGCCAGCGCCTATCGTGCCGGCTGATCCTGTCGCCGAAACGAACGCACGAGCCCTGAGCTCGGGACGCGAGGACGAGAGGTGCTCGACCACACGCTCGAGCGCCGTGCCCGTCGCGAGGCGGTGGACGATGTGGTTGCCGAACTCGCAGAACTGGTTCAAGATCACATTGTCCTTGTCCTGTGCGAGTTCGTGGCAACGGTCGTAGATCTCCTTGACATTGCTCTCGGTGCCGGGAGTCTTGATGATGTCGCCCTGGTCGACGACCCACCGCTCGAGCCAGTCGAAACGCTCACGGCTCATTCCCTCTGGCAACACTGCCACTCCCCGGCAGCCCATCACCCGCGAGACCGCCACCCCGCCACGGCAGTAGTTGCCCGTAGACGGCCAGATCGCCCTGTGGCGGGTGGGATCGAAAGTGCCTGTCGCCAGTCTCGGGGCCAGGCAACCGTACGCGGCGAGCACCTTGTGGGCCTCGATCATCGGGAACCTGTCGCCGAAGGCGACGACGATCGGCGCGTCGACGCCCGTCAGCTCCTTGGTCAACACGACGTGCTCGGGTACTTCGGTCAAGCCTCCGTCGAGCTTGTTGTACCAGTGGATCCGCCAGAGGTTCGCGGGCGAAGCGGCATTCCTGTCGACGTCGCCCAGCCGCCCGCTGAACGCGCCCGGCACGGTGCGCGGATCTTTCAGCTGAGCAAAGGTCGGCAATGCGATCCGCTGTTCGCGGAAGCGTTGCGCGGTTCGTTCGACTGCGGCAGGGTCGACGACTTCTGAATCGAGTCCGTAGATGTTCACGGGGTGATTCTCCCCGCTCACGGAGGGCCCGGCAAACGGCCCGCGTCCGGCCTCACCTCCTGGAGTGGAGATACGACCAGTTCAAAGCCTGTTTTCTGCCAGTTGACAGCTCGTCGCTCGCACGGTACTACATGGCGTGACCACACGAACGGTTCTGCGAGGCGCGCGCTGGCCTGGTGAGGTGGCCGTGGAAGACGGCGTCATCACCGAGGTCGGTTCTGTTGCGCCGAGGTCGGACGACGAGGTGATCGCCTGTGACGGCGGCATCGTCACAGCCGGGCTGATCAATACCCACCATCACCTCTATCAGTGGCTCACCCGCGGTCGTGCCATCAGCTGCGACCTGTTCACCTGGCTCCAGGAGCTCTACCCGGTATGGGCGCGCATCTCTGTCGAGGACGTCGGTGTCGCGGCAACCGTGGGCCTGGCCGAGCTCGCGTTGAGCGGTGCGACGACGGTGGCCGACCATCACTACATCGTTCCCCGCGGCGACGACTCGGTCTTCGACGCCATCGCGTCGGCCGGGCGGAATGTCGGCGTCCGGCTCCACCTGTCCCGCGGGTCGATGGACCTCGGCCAGAGTGCCGGAGGCTTGCCTCCCGACGATGTCGTCGAGCGCACCGACGCCATCCTCGCGTCGACCGAGTCTGTGGTGGCCAGGCTGCACGACGGCGACCGGGTCAGCGTCGTGGTGGCGCCATGCAGCCCGTTCTCGGTCAGCGCCGAGCTCATGAGGCAGTCAGCGGCGCTCGCCCGCCGACTCGGTCTGCGGCTGCACACCCACCTGGCCGAGACGATCGCGGAGGAACGCGACTGCCTGGCTCGCTTCGGCCAGCGCCCACTCGACGTCGTCGACGAGCTCGGATGGCTGGGCGGCGACGTGTGGTACGCGCACGCCGTGCACCTCAACGCCTCCGAGGTTGCCAGGGTGGGGGCAGCCGGGGCGGGAGTAGCCCACTGCCCGAGCTCGAATGCCCGACTGGCGTCCGGATTCTGCCCGGTCCGCGACCTCCTCGACGCGGGCGCCCCGGTAGGGCTCGGCGTCGACGGTGTCGCCTCGAACGAGGGGGGCGACCTTCTTCCCGAGCTCAAGCAGGCACTCTTCCTCGCCCGGCTCCGCTCGGGGCGACCGGACGCCCTGACGCCCGGCGAGGCGCTGGAGCTTGCAACCGCCGGCGGGGGACGCTGCCTCGGCAGGCCCGACCTCGGGCGTCTCGAGGTGGGAGCGCCGGCAGACATCGCCGTCTGGCCGGCCGACGACATTGCCGACATCGCCGACGCGGTCGCCGGGCTGGTGCTCGGACCGTCCCGCCAAGTGCGTCACCTCCTCGTCGGGGGCCAAGCGGTGGTCGCCGACGGCGCGCTCGTGCACGTGGACCTGCGCGCGGCCCATGCCGATCTCGCCCGCCGGGCACGGCGTTTGTGGGCCTGAGCGACTTGTCACCGGCGGCGCCACATATCGCCGCCGCCACCACCAAGAGAACGGTGAGGGCTCTCAGCCGGCGCTGTCCTCGGGGCACCGGGACGCGCGTGTTGTGCAAGACTTGTCTGGATCCTGGTTCAACACCGAGCGTCACCGCGGTTCTGACGCGGCGGCGGAACGCTTGTACGATGAGCCGAAACGAACCTGGGTCAAAGAGCTTTCATCCGGCGGACCGCCGGTGCGGGCTGTGTGTCGCGCCTCGACGAGGTGCGCAGGCCACCGATCAGCAAAGTGAAAGGGGAGACACGACATGAGGAGCTTCCTCGGTCGAGACATCTTGTCCTTGAAGGACATGGAGCGAGAGGAGTACTTCCAGGTCTTCTCGGTGGCCGACCGGCTGAAGCCGTTCGCCGCAGACCGACGCAACGGGGACCTGCTGAAGCACAAGACGCTGCTGACGGCGTTCTACCAGCCGAGCACTCGTACACGCCTTGCGACCGAGGCTGCGATGCACCGTCTCGGCGGCCACGTGCTGGGCTTCTCGGATGCGAAGATGACGCGCGCCGGCGACTTCTACCAGGAGACCATCAAAGACACCGTCCACATGCTCGAGTACTACGGCGACGTCATCGCGATGCGCCATTTCCAGCAGGGGGCGCCGCACGAGGCGGCGAAGTGGGCCTCGGTCCCGGTCATCAACTGTGGTGACGGATGGGGAGAGCACCCGACCCAGGTGCTTACCGACCTGTACACGATCTGGCAGCAGAAGGGGCACCTCGACGGCCTGAAGATGCTCTGTGTGGGCGACATGCGGATGCGGACCATGCACTCGATCCTCTACGCGTGCTCCCAGTTCGACATCAAGGCCTTCGTGGTCGGCCCACCGGAGATGTCGTTGCTCGACGAGTTCAAGGCCGAACTGGACCTGCTCAGCGTGCAGTACCAGGAGAAGGACAGCGTCGAGAGCTGCATCGCCGACGCGGACGTCATCTACATGGAGCCTGTCGTGCAGGCCGACTACACGGTGTCGCGCGACGAGGCCACAGAGGACAAGGGGCTCACGCCCCCGGCTTATCGAGTCACTCGGGAACTGCTGAGGGCCAAGGCCAAGAGCGACGCCATCATCCTGCACTCGCTGCCCCGCATGGACGAGCTACCCCCGGACGTCGACGCCACGCGTCACGCCCGCTACTGGGTCGAGGCCTTCAACGGCGTCGTGATGCGCATGGCCCTGCTTTCGCTCGTCCTCGGCGCGATCGAGTAGGCGCGACGATGCAGACACATCTTCGCGGCCGGGACGTGATCACTCTCCAGGATTTCACCAAGGACGAGCTCGACACGTTTCTCGACGTTGCGTTCGCCCTGAAGCGGGCGCGCGCCCTCGGCGAACCGCATGCCTACCTGAGGGACAAGGTCCTCGCGATGCTGTTCTTTTTCTCGAGCACCCGCACCCGCACGTCGTTCGAGGCCGGAATGGCCCAGCTCGGAGGGCACGCACAGTTCATCGAGTCGAAGACCACCCAGATAGCCCACGGCGACACCGCCAAGGAGATCGGCGAGATCCTGGGTCGTTACAACGACGGTATCGCCATCCGCCAGTGCGACTGGGGGACGGGCAACAAGTACATGCGCGACGTGGCCGAGGCAAGTCGCGTGCCCGTTTTGAACATGCAGTGCGACGTCTACCACCCGCACCAGGCACTTGCCGACATCATGACGATCATCGAGCACTTCGGTGACCCGCGCGGCAAGACGGCGACGGTCAGCTGGGCGCGTGCGGCGAGCTACTCCAAGCCCGTCAGCGTGGCCCAGAGCCTCGTCCTGCTTCTTCCCCGCTTCGGGATGAACCTGCGTCTCGTGCACCCTCCCGAGTTCAAGCTCATGCCCGACATCGTCGAGCAGGGGCGGGAGAACGCCCGCAAGGCCCGTGCGAGCTTCGAGATCATCGACGACTTCGACGAGGGCTTCAAAGGCGCCGATGTCCTCTACGCCAAGAGCTGGGGTGCTCTTCTCACGACCCAGGACCCCGAAGAGGACAAGCGCCTCATCGACAAGTACGACACCTGGATCACTGACGAAAGGCGCATGGCACTCACCAACGACGACGCGATCTACATGCACCCGCTGCCGGCCGACCGCAACGTGGAGGTCGCCGACGCCGTGATCGACGGCCCGAAGTCGATCGTCTACGACCAGGCCGAGAACCGCCTTCACGCCCAAAAGGCAGTGATGGCGCTGACGATGAGCTGACGGAAGAACTCCGATGGAACCTTTGTTCAAGACGCCCGGAACGGCCGTGGTCGCGATCGGCGGCAACTCGCTCATCAAGGACAAGCAGCACCAGACCGTCGCGGACCAGTACATCGCGGCACAGGAGACGTGCCGGCACATCGTTGCCATGATCCAAGAGGGCTGGAACGTCGCCATCAGCCACGGCAACGGCCCGCAGGTGGGGTTCATCCTCCGGCGATCGGAGCTTGCGGCCCATGAGATGCACGAGGTGCCGCTCGACGTGTGCGGTGCGGACAGCCAAGGCGCGATCGGCTACGCACTGCAGCAGAACCTCTGCAACGAGTTCCGCCGGCTCGGAGTGAATCGAGAGGCAGCGACGGTCATCTGCCAGACGGAGGTGGCCGCTGACGACCCGGCGTTCAAGAACCCGACCAAGCCCATTGGCGGTTTCATGGACGAGGAGCAGGCCGAACGTCGGCGCAAGGAGGGCTGGGACATCGTCGAGGACGCGAACCGGGGCTACAGGCGAGTCGTGGCATCGCCCCAGCCCCTTCGCATCGTCGAGCTTCCCGCGATCCGAGCCTTGATCGCGGCCGGGGTCGTCGTGGTCACCGTCGGCGGCGGCGGAATCCCGGTGGTCGCCGATGCCAACGGCGATCTCCACGGTGTCGCCGCGGTCATCGACAAGGACCTGGCGTCGGCCCTGCTGGCCAACAACCTGGCGGCGGACCTGCTCATCATTTCGACCGCGGTCGAGAAGGTGGCCTTGAACTTCGGCAAACCCGAAGAGACTCAGGTCGACCACCTCACTCTGGCCGAGGCCAAGGCGCATCTCGCCGAGGGTGTGCACTTTGCAGCCGGCAGCATGGCGCCGAAGATCCAGGCGGTCGTCAACTATCTCTCAAACGGCGGCACCTCGGCGATAGTGACCAATCCGGAGAACGTCGCCCGGGCCCTGCATGGCGAGACCGGGACGCTGTTCACGTTGGAGTGACGACGGACTGCCGGCCATCGGAACAGGCTCCTCGTCCTGGCCTGTACCCGAAGGGCTGAGCGTCAAGGAGTAACCGGTACCCTGTTTACCTTGAAAGACACCTGGGTCTGCGGAGTACCGGGCCGCCCAGGCGATAGGGGGACGCGGAGGCGATGACGCAGTTCACGCTGAACGGAAAGCCAGTCGAAGTCGGCAAGCACCCGCATCTCCTCGCCGCCTTGCGGGAGGAGCTCGACATAACCTCGCCAAAAGACGGCTGCTCGCCGTCGGGCCAGTGCGGGTGTTGCACGGTGCTGATCGACGGGAAGGCGTCGGTGAGCTGCCAGATCTCACTGGAGAAGGTGGCAGGTAAGTCGATCACGACCCTGGAGGGTTTCGACGTCGCCGAGAGGGAGCGCTTCGCCGCCGCCTTCGCCGCCGCCGGGGCCCTCCAATGCGGCTTCTGCACCCCGGGCATCCTCGTTCGGGTGAAGGCGCTCATCGACAAGAAGGGCTCGGCTCTCACCCGCGACGAGGCCGCCCGTTATCTCGGCGCGCACCTGTGCCGGTGCACCGGCTACAGCAAGATCCTCGACGCCGTGGAGACGCTGGCAAGCGAGGAATCGCCGCTCGCGATCGCGCCCGGAGGCCTCGGGACCCGAGGCGCGAGGTACGAAGGCATCGAGCTCGCTCTCGGTGACCGCGACTACGTGGACGACTTGAGAGTTCAGGCCATGCTGCACGGGGCGTTCCGGCTCGCGGACCACGCCAGGGCCGACGTGCTCAGGATCGACACGACCGCGGCGGCGGCCGTACCCGGCGTCAGTGCCGTATTCACGGCTGCGGACGTCCCGGGGGACCTGCGGGTCGGGATCATCCATGCCGACTGGCCGGTGTTCATCCCAGAGGGAGGCCGAACGTCGTACCTCGGCGACGTCCTTGCTTTTGTTGTCGCGGACTCGAGGGAGATCGCCAGGGAGGCGGCCAAGCTTGTCGAGGTCTCCTACAGGCCGCTGCGTGTGCTTACCGACCCGGTGGCGGCGGTCGACGACCCCGAAGCCGCAGTGTGGGAGCTGGACGGCAATGTGCTCGCCCGCAGGGCCTACCGGCGCGGCGACGCGGACTCCGCGCTCGCCTGTTCCGCGCACACGGTTCACGAGACCTTCCAGACCCAACGCGTCGAACATGCCTTCCTCGAACCAGAGTCGACCCTCGCCGTGCCCGGACCGGACGGCACCTTGAAGGTGTTCTCGGGTGGTCAGGGTGTCTGGGACGACCGCGACCAGATCGCCGCAGTGCTCGGGATCAGGACCGACCAGGTCGTCGTGGAGCAGGTGTCCAACGGGGGGGCGTTCGGCGGCAAGGAGGACATGTCCAACCAGGCCCAGACGGCACTTGCCGCCTGGCTGCTCAAACGACCTGTGAAGTGCACTCTTTCTCGTGAGGAGTCGCTGCTGGTCCACCCCAAGCGGCACCCGTTCCGCATCGAGTACTGGGCCGGGTGCGACAGAGAGGGCAGGCTTACAGCGCTGAAGGCGCGCTTGCTCTCGGACTCCGGGCCCTACGCGTCCGTGGGCGTGGAAGTGCTCGAGCGGGCCGCCGGCCACGCGTCGGGCCCGTACCGCCTGCCGGCGATCGACGTCGACGCCGTTGCCGTGCGAACGAACAACCCTGTGTGCGGCGCCTTTCGTGGCTTCGGCGCCAACCAGGCGCAGTTCGCGATGGAGGGCGTCATCGACCGGCTGGCGGCCGAAGTGGGCATCAGCGCCTGGGATATGCGATTTCGCAACGCCGTGGCGCCCGGTGTGGTTTGGGGGCCGGGGCAGGTGATGGACGAAGGGTCCCTCGGGGCAAGGGCTTGCCTCGAGGCCGTCAAGCCCGCTTACGACCGGGCGGTGAAGGACGGCAAGGCGGTGGGGCTCGGCTTCGGGTTGAAGAACTCCGGGCTGGGGAACGGTTTCCTCGAGGTCATAAGGGCAGTCGTCCGGTTCTCCGACGACGGCGACGTGGAGGTCCGGCACTGCTGGACCGAGATGGGCCAGGGTGTCCACACCGTTGCTCTCCAGGTTGCCGTTGAGGAGCTCGGCGTGGACCCGGCACGTGTGCGCGTGGTGGTCGACACCACGCGCGAGCTCGGTGCCGGCCAGACGACAGGTTCCCGGGGGACGGTGATGGGAGCGGGAGCGGTCTCCGACGCTTGCCGGCGCGCGATCGCCGACGGATGCCGCCCCGGCGTGGACTATGAAGGCGAGTACCGGGTCGACTGGACCAACTCACTGGACGAGGGTCTCGAGAACCCGGTGATCCACGCCGCCTTCTCCTACGCCGCCCAGCTCGTGGTCCTCGACCGCGAGACAGGCAAGATCGACAAGGTGCTGGCGGTCCACGACGTGGGGCGGGCGGTCAACCCACTGCTTTGCGAGGGCCAGATCCAAGGGGCCGTGCATATGGGCCTCGGCTACGCTTTGTCCGAGGAGTTCCCGTGTGACGACGAGGGGCGGCCACAGAACATGACGCTTCGCAGCCTTGGGATCATCCGGGCCAAGGACGTGCCGGCAATCGACGTGATCCTCGTCGAAGCGCCCCAGCCGAGGTCCCCCTACGGGATCAAAGGTGTCGGCGAGATCGGCCTCGTGCCCACGGCCGGGGCGGTCGCGAGCGCGTTGCACGACCTGGACGGACTTTGGCGCTCGACACTGCCGATGCGAATGCCAGTGGGCGCGCCCGCGGGCGCCGGGGACGAATGAGCGCTGCGACGGACCACGCTCTTGAACCCGGAGTGACCGGGGGTCTCGTCTGCGGCCATCACCATCTCTACTCGGCGCTGGCTCGCGGGATGCCGGCGCCGCCGCGCACACCGCACAACTTCCAGGAGATCCTCGAGCTGGTGTGGTGGCGGCTCGATTGTGCCCTCGACCTCGAGATGATCAGGTGGTCGGCGATGCTGGGGGCGCTCGAGGCGCTCGAGGCCGGTACGACCGCGATCGTCGACCATCATGCGTCCCCGAGTGCCATCGAGGGCTCTCTCAGCGTCATCGCGGATGCTTGCACCGAGGTCGGTGTGCGGGCCTGTTGCTGTTACGAGGTGACCGACCGCAACGGTCCCGACGGTATGCGGGCCGGCTTGGCCGAGAACGAGCGCTTCCTGCGTTCTGGGGGTCGCGGGTACGTCGGCGCCCACGCCTGCTTCACCCTTTCGGATTCCACGCTCGAGGCCGTGGTGGGACTGGCCGCCGATCTCGGCCAAGGGGTGCACATACACGTCGCCGAGGGCCGAGTCGACTCGGCCGCGGGCCGAAGGCTCGAAGGACTGACGACCGATGACTGGCTTCTCGCCCATTGCGTGCACCTGGATCGCCCTCTTCGGGGGACGGTGGCTCACAACCCGCGCTCGAACATGAACAACGCCGTCGGCTACGCCCGTCCCGCCCTCCTCGAGAACACGGTCGTGCTCGGGACCGACGGTATCGGCGGTGACATGCTGGAGGAGTTCCGCATCGCCTACGTTCGCAACCGCGAGGACGACGTGACGGCGACGCCCGCTGCCGCCTGGTCCTGGCTGGAGAACGGCAGGTCCCTTGTCCCCGAGGCGGCAGATGACCGCGTCCGCTGGAGCTACGAGCCGATCGACCCGTGGCACCTCGCCTTCACGCCGGGTGTGAAACCGGTCGAAGTCGTGGTCGCCGGCGAGGTCGTCCTCCGGGACGGCCGCCCGACACGGGTCGACGCGCACGAGGTGCGGGCGAGGGCGCGCGAGCAGGCAGAGAGGCTCTGGGCCAGGCTCTAGCGGCTGCAGGACGTGCCGACTCGTGAGCCGGCAGCGAGGCTTGGTGCCGAGGCCTCAGGCGGTCCAGTCCGCGAACGCGTCGATCATGGCGTTCACGTCCGATCCGAGCGGGTAGAGCACCGGGCAGGTGCACCCGCGGTGCACGTACTCGGCCACCTTGGCCTTGCATTCTTCAGCCGTGCCTGAAGCGGTGATCATCTGAACGATCTCGTCGGGGACGTACTTGGAGGCGGCCTCGACCTCTTCTGCGGTTGCAGGCCAGGTCAGCACCTTGCTGATGTCCTCCAAGAGGGACTCGGGGACCCCGGACGCCTTCATGATGTGTGGCTGCTGGCCGAGGTACTGGGTGACCAGCAGACGTGCCGCGTCCAGGGCGGCAGCCCGGTCCTCGTCGAGGGAGCACACCACGAGCTGCGGGCGGTCGAGGTCGGTCGCCGAGCGGCCGGCCCGGTGGGCGCCACGCTCGAGATGGTCCATCGCCATGTCGTTGTAGATCGGCGAGACGAGGTAGTTGAGGACGACTCCGTCGGCGATCTCCCCGGCCAGCTCCATCATCTGCATGCCGGTTGCGCCGAGGTAGATGGGTACGTTCTTGGGCCGGCGCTCCTGGTGGACGTAGTCGAGCTCGACGCCGTCGAGATGGACGAACTCGCCGTTGTAGGTGACGTGCTGGTCGGCAAGCAGGGCACGGACCGCCTCGATGGTCTCACGCATCGCCAACAGGGGCTTGGTCCGGTTCACGCCCACCTTGCCGGCCAGTGGCTCCCACCAGGCGCCGATCCCGAGGATCACGCGGCCCGGGGCGAGGTCGTCCAATGTCGAGAACGTGGATGCGAGCAGGGCGGGGTTCCGCGTCCAGTTGTTCACCACACCCGAGCCCACCTTGATCCGGTCGGTGACGGCGAGGAACGCCGCCATCGGAACGGTGGCCTCGCGCACGAGCCGGCTCTCGGCCTGCCAGATCGCGTGGAACCCCTTCGACTCCGCGTAGCGCGCGATCTCCATTCCCTTTCGGATCGGGTGTGCGTCCTGCAAGTAGACGGCAACTTGTGTGCTCACGGCGACACCTCCACGTTGTTCGGACCTGATCCTGGCACCGGCCCAGGAGCCGAGCCAGCGAGGGCGATGTCCTGAGGGCGGACCGGCGCTCTCGGGAGCTCGAGCCCGGTGGCGTCCCGGATCGCCGCCACCACGGCGGCCACCGAGGAGATCATCGGCGGCTCGCCCGCGCCCTTCGCGCCCATCGGCGATCCCGGCTCCGCCTCTTCTATGAACGCCGCGATGTGCACGGGGGGCATGTCAAGGGCGGTCGGGATCACATAGTCGGTGAAGGACGGATTCCGCACCCGGCCATGGTCGAGGACGATCTCCTCCATCACGGCGAGCCCGAGGCCCTGCGCGATGCCACCTTCCAGCTGGCCGACCAGCTGCACCGGGTTGAGAACGCGACCGACGTCTTGAGAAGTTGCGATCTCCACGACCCGCACGAGGCCGAGATCGAGGTCGACGTCGACGACGGCGCGGTGGGCAGCGAAGGCGAACGAGACGAAGGCGTCGCCTTGCCCGTCCGCGTCCAGCTCCGCGGTGGGGGCGTGGTGGAACTCCACAGTCTCTTCCAGCACCTCGCCCGGGGCGGCCTCGGAGACCGGAAGGTCCACTTCACCGTCGGGTGAGACGACTCTGCCGTCGACGATCTCGAGGGTGTCCCGTGCAACGGCGTGCTTGCCCGCGACCGAGCTGAGCAGGCGCTCGCGGACGGCGACGCAGGCGCTCTGGACCGCGCCACCGGACATCCAGGTCTGGCGGCTGGCCGAGGTCGACCCAGCCGAGCCGATGTCGGAGGTGCCCGGTGGCGCCAGCACCACATCGGTCACCCCGAGCACGTCGCGTGCGATCTGCTGAGCAAGTGTGACGAAGCCCTGCCCGACTTCGACGGCGGCACACGTGATGGTGGCCACCCCGTCCTCCAGCCGGCATCGCGCCGACGAGTAGTCGTCGAACCCACCTCCGTACATGAGGTTCTTGATGCTTACGGCAAACCCGATACCACGCCGCACGCGGTCACGTTCGGCCGTTCGTCCAGCTCCGCCGGGAAGCTCGAGCTCCGCCAAGGTCCTGGGGCCGCCGGTCGGCAGTGGCGCGGCGGCGCAGGTCCGGATGACCTCGGCCACGGGTGCCGTGCCCCGCAGCACCTGACCGGTGATGAGCGAGTCGCCGGTCTTGAGCGCGTTGCGGAGCCTCAGCTCGACAGGGTCGATCCCGAGCGCCGCGGCCAGCTTGTCCATCTGGGCCTCGTGCGCGAAACAGACCTGAACCGAGCCGAAGCCCCTCATTGCCCCGCACGGGGGGTTGTTGGTCCGAACAGCGACCGCCTCGACCAGAGCGTTCTCCACCCTGTACGGCCCGGGCGCCATGCAGGCGGCGTTCATTGTCACCGCCGTCGAGGTCGACAGGTAGGCGCCACCGTCGAGGATGACACGCGCCTCGACCTTCACGAGCCGGCCGTCTGCGTCTGCGTGGTGGCGGTACCACATGATCGCCGGGTGCCTGTGGACGTGTCCCAGGAACGACTCCTCGCGGGAGTAGACGATCTTCACCGGGCGCCCGGTGCGCAGCGCCAGCAGGCATATCTGTACTTGCATGCTCAGGTCTTCGCGTGCCCCGAAGGAACCGCCGACCCCGGCCAGGTGCAGCCTGACCTTGTCGAGGGGGAGCGCCAGGCATGCCGCCATCTGCTCCTGGTCGATGTGCAGCCATTGCGTGGCGATGTAGAGGTCGACACCACCGTCCTCACCGGGGATCGCGAGCCCTGCCTCGGTGCCCATCTGAGCCTGGTCCTGCATGGCCGTCTCATATCGGCCCTCGACCACGACTGCTCCGGTGGCGTCAGGGTTGCCGCGACGGACCCGCTGGCGGTGCAGCACGTTGCCGAGCGGATGTATCGGCTCTGCATCGGCCGCCAGCACAGGATCGGTCAGCGGGTGCGTCGCTGCGTAGTCGACGACGATCGCCGCGGCCGCGCGTCGCGCGGTCTCGGGGTGGTCCGCCGCCACGGCGGCGACCGGTTCGCCCATGTACCTGACGACATCCCATGCGAAGACAGGTTGGTCTGGATAATCGAGCCCGTAGGTCTTTCGTCCGGGCACGTCGTCGGACGTGATCACCGCTTTGACACCGGGGATCTGGAGTGCCGCGGACACGTCGATGCCGCGGATCGCAGCTGCAGGGTGAGGGGAGCGCACGATGTGCCCCCAGAGCATGCCTTCGGCGTACATGTCGGAGGAGAAGGCGAACTCGCCGCGAACCTTGGGCACGCCGTCGGGCCGCGCCGCGCTCTCACCTAGCCGGCCGCGCCGTACGTCGAGGGCCGTGCTCACGCTCGGCGCGCTTCGCGGGCGGTTTGGACTGCTGCGATGATCCGGCCGTAGCCCGTGCACCGGCACAGGTTGCCCGAGACGGCCTCGCGGATCTGGAGCTCGGTGGGGTCGGGATTGTGCTCGAGCAGGTCGTGCACGCTGACGACGAATCCCGGGGTGCAGAACCCGCACTGCACGCCGCCTTCCGCGAGGAACGCGGCTTGAATGTCCGAGAGATCGTTCTCGCCGGCGGAAAGTCCCTCGACTGTCACGATGTCGGCACCGACGGCGCTCGCGCCAAGCACCATGCAGGAGCACACGAGCTTGCCGTCCATGAGAACGGAGCACGATCCGCACTCGCCTTGCTCACAGGCGCTCTTCGAACCGGGAAGGCCCAGCCGCTCGCGCAGCACGTAGAGGAGGCTCTCTCCGAGCCAGGCCTCTGCGACGTCGCGCTCGCGCCCGTTGACGCGGAGTTGGTAGTCGATCAACTCGCCCATGACGTGCGCTCCCATGTCCCTCCGTTGTGGTTTGCCAATGCGCGCACGAGGGCCCGCTCAGCACACACTCCCACGGCGTGCCGCCGGTAGTCCGCGGTAGAGCGGTGGTCGTCGATGGGTCGCGCTGCGGATCGCACCAACGCCGTGAACTCTGCGAGGTCGCCTTCGTGGGGCGCTGTTCGGCCGGACCAGTCGATCCTGGAGGAGATGAACTGCTCCGCCTCGCGGGCACGGATCACCACGGGGCCGACCGAGCCGAGCGCGCACCGCACCGAATGGCCGGCCCAGTCGACGACGAGCGCCACGTTCGCGACGGCGATCACCATCGCGTTACGGGTGCCGACCTTCAAGAACTCCTGGGAGCCCAGTGCGGCCGGGAGCCGGACTTCGACGATGACCTCGCCCGGACCGAGCGTGGTCCGCTTGGGGCCGACGATGAGGTCGTCGAGCTCCAGGCTCCGGCGCCCCTTCTTGGACGCCACGACGATCTCGGCGTCGAGTGCCGCGAGCACCGGGAGCGAGTCGCCGGCGGGCGACGCCGTGCCGAGGTTGCCACCCAACGTGCCAGCGTTGCGGATTTGTGGGGAGCCGACGGTGCGCGACGCCTGGGCGAGACCCGGCAGAAGACCGCTGAGCTCTGGAGCCATGAGCTCGGTGTAGGTGATGCCCGCACCGAGTACGACCTCGGGGCCCTCGAGACGCCACCCACGGAGCTCGGCCACCTTGCGCAGGCACACAACCGCCGGAGGGCGCCGGAGGGCGAAATTGACCTCCACCATGAAGTCGGTCCCACCGGCCAGGAGTTGGGCGTCCGGGCGCTGCTCGAACGCGTCGAAAGCCTCCTCCAAGGACACCGGCAGAAAAACCAGCATCAAATCAGCCTATAGTCGCCGGCCACCCCGGAGGCCATTCGGTTCCGGCCCAAGGACGCCGCCGGCGCGATCGGGCTTCGTTGCGGCGGGTCAGGGCGCGGCGACGTCGGTCAGCGCGAACTTCGTCACATCGACAAGACCCCTGTCGGTGATGCGCAGCTCAGGAAGCACCGAGAGGCCGAGGAAGCTCAACTGCATGAACGGCGAGTCGATCGTCACGCCGAGGTCGTTCGACGCCGCGTCGGCCAGAAGACCGACCTCCCTGGCTACCTCCTCGATTCTCTGGTCGCTCATGAGGCCGCCTATCGGCAGCCGAACCTCGGCCAGCACTCGTCCGTCCCGCACAGCGACCTGCCCGCCACCGATCTCGGCGAGCCGGGCGACGGCGACGGCCATCTCGCCCGGACCTGACTCGTCGATGGCCCCGACCACCATGCAGTTGTGGGCGTCGTGAGCGACTGTCGACGCGATGGCACCGCGGGACAGCCCGAAGCCGTGCACGTAACCGAGACCGATCCGGCCGGTGCGGCAGTGCCTCTCGACTACTGCTATGCGTGCCACCTGTGCCGATGGATCGGTCACGTCGAGCACGAGAGCGCGGGTCGTGAGCGAGCGCGACTCGACCCCTATCACCCGGGCACGGCCTGCGGCCGGAGGTGGAAGATCGAACGCACCGGGTCCCGGGAGGGTTTCGAGGTGGACCGAGGCGCGCATCCAGTCCGGGGCGTCCGCGTCCGGTACGGCTCCAGGCACGACGGCACCGTCCACGGCCACCAGCTCGCCTGCCTGCCATACGCGTACAGGCTCGAAGCTCGACAAGTCGTCGAAGCACAGGACGTCGGCCTGGTAGCCGGGCGCGATCCATCCCAGGTGGTCGAAGTGGTAGTAGTCGGCCGGGTTGCTGGTCACCATCACGAGAGCATCCTCGGCTCTCACGCCGGCGGCCACCGCGAGGCGCGCGCAGTCGTTGACGTGCCCGGAGTGCAGCAGCGTGTCCGGTTCTCTGTCGTCGGTGCAAAGGGCGATCCGATCGGTCCCGTGGCGCAGCACGGTCCCGATCAGGGCGGCGAGGTTGCGAGAGGCGGAGCCCTCACGGATGAAGATCCACATGCCTTTGCGGCGCTTCTCCTCTGCCTCTTCGAGATCCGTGCACTCGTGGTCGGACTCGACGCCGGCAACAAGGTAGGCATCGAGTTGGCAGCCGACGAGCCCCGGTGCGTGGCCGTCGACGCGTTTGTCCCCGGCGGTCGCGATCTTGGCGAGCACTTCTGGGTCGCCGTTGACGACGCCGGGGAAGTTCATGACCTCGGCAATTCCGATCGCCCCGTGCTTCTCCAAGAGCTCGGTCAGCTCGGCGCTTGAGAACTCGGCGGCAGGGCTCTCGAAATGGGAGGCCGGCACGCAGCTCGGGGCCGAGATCCCGAAGGTGAACGGGAGCCTGCGCGAGGCTTCGGCCAGGGCCACGATGCCCGGGATGCCGAAGACGTTGGCGATCTCGTGCGGGTCCGCGGCCACTGCCGTCGTCCCGTGAGGCAGCACGGCACGGACGAACTCGTCGACCCAGAGCTTGGTGGACTCGAGATGCATGTGGACATCCACGAAGGCGGCCGTGAGCGCCGCGCCGCTCACGTCTACGGTCTCGCGTGCCTCGCGAGGACCCCAGCCAGCGATGGTCCCGTCCGCAATGGCGAGATCAGTCGTCACCCACTCCCGCGTGCCGGGCACGAAGACGCTGCCACCTCTGAGCAGAATGTCTGCCGGTTCGTCGCCGCGCGCTACCGCGAGAACCCGTGGGCTTCCCCGGCGTGGTGGCACCAGAGCATCTTATGGTGCGGATCTGGCTGCGGGTCCAGTCGGGACCGCCTCAGACCCCGCGTCCGTGGGTATTTTTCCTCTTGTCGCTTCGACCTCGGACAGCCACGCCTCGGCGTGCGCCTTCGCCCATGAGCGCGAGATCCGCCCGCTGAACATCGAGATGAGTTGTTCCGGCTTCGACAGTGCGAACGCGATGTGCGCAATCACAGCTATCACGATCGCGAAGAAGAGAGCGTCGTGAACGAGTGTGGCCCCTGTCGCCCAGGTGACCCACGACGACGGCGCGTAGCGCATGATCACGCCGGTCACGAGCGCAGCAACCATCGCGGCCCCGAGGAAGGAGGCTTCGATCTTCTGGCCGCCGTTGAACTTGTCCCGGGGCAGACGCGAGCGGCGGGCGCCGGACTTGAACCAGTCGAAGTCCGAAGCCCCCCAACGGTCCAGGCGGCGCAGGTCCCTTATCAGTCGTTTGCGCCAAGGCCCCGCGAGCCCGAGAACGAGAGGGCCGAGCAGGCTGAGACCTGTGATGACGTGAATGTTCTCGACAAGGGCCCGGTGCCCGACGCGAAGCGCGAGAGCCGGGAGGTACAGGATGGCGCCGGTGACGATCAGCGTCAGCATCATGATCGCCGTGCTCCAGTGCACGAGGCGTTCGACGAGGTCGAAGCGCGCCAGTTCTGATCTCGAGTTCATCTCGGGTCCGGGTTCTCCCGCAGCTAGGGTACGACGCTCACTGACGCCGATCCTCCGATACAGGTGTCGGCGTCGGCAGCGACGCCGTGCCGCCGATCCAGGCGTCGGCCGGGTAGCCCTCGTCCTCCCAGAAGCCGTCGACGACCTTGTTCGTGACCTCGATCCGGTTCAGCCACTTGATCGACTTGTAGCCGTACATGGGCGCGACGTACAGCCGAACGGGGCCGCCGTGGTCCGTGGTGACGTCCGCGCCGAGCATCTTGTCGGCCACGAGGATGTCGGGACGATGGGCCTGGGCGAGCGTGAGGCTCTCGGTGTAGACGCCGTCGGCCGAGAAGAACCTCAGTGCGGTCGCCTCCGGTGTCACCCCCGCTCGTCCGAGCACGTCGGAAAGGAGCACTCCTTGCCAGTGAACGTCTGGCACGATCCAGCCGGTGACGCACTGGAACTGATGGACGAGGGAGGTCCGTGTCATGGACCGGAGGTCCGCGAGGCTGAGCCGGAGCGGCTCGCGGACCATGCCGTCGACGGTCAGCTCGTAGGTGTCGGCCGGAATGACCGGATACGAGTTGGTGACCGTGTAGTAGCGGAACTCGTTGTCCCCGGGCAACGGGATACCGATGGCGTTGCTGACGGCACTGCTGACGCCACCGAGCGCGTCATCGACCTTCTTCCCGACGACTATGCCGATGGCTGCCAGCCCGAGTATCCCGAGCACGGTTCGCCGCCCCACGTGGACCGGTTTCGCTCCTGGACCGGGACTACCCGACGACTGTTGCACAGACTCCACGGCCACAGAGCACCCCCACTTGCCGTCCGCTCTACCAGATACGGAACACTGTCTCTCAAGGTCCCCTCCGCGTTACAGCGTAGGGCCGGGCCTCGTGATCTCGACCGCGGCGGGTGTGGAAGCGGTCGCGCGCGAGCGCTGACGGGTCGCGAGCACCGAGCCGGCGATGACCAGCGGGAAGCCGAGGCCCAGGCCGAGGGTGAAGGGCTCACCGAGGAGGGCGACGCCGAGGATGAGGGCCACTGCCGGGTTCAGGTAGGTGACGACGATCGTGCGGGTGGGCCCGATCTCGTTGATCAGGGCGAAGAACACGATGAATCCGCTCAAGGTCGGTACAACGGCAAGGCCGATCACCGACCAGGTCACCTCCGTGGACAGGTGTGCCGGGAGATTGGAGAGGGCAAAGGGCGCGAAGCAGATGGCCGCGATGGCCAGCGAGCCGGCAACGACGGACAGGTTCGGCAGGTCGGAGAGGTACCGGTTGAAGATACGAGGCCCCACGGCGTAGCCGAGGACAGTGATCAACATCGCTGCGATCGGCAAGGCCGTGGCCCCGCGGACGTCGACGCCGACGAGCAGCGCCACACCGCCGAACCCGATCAAGAGCCCGCCGATCTGCGTCCGGTCAAAACGGTCCTCGTCCCTGCTCAACCTTGAGATCAGCGCCCCCACGAGCGGCACCGCGGCGACGAGGAGACCTGCAAGCGAGCTCGAGATCCGTTCCTCGGCCCGGAAGAGGATGAGCCAGGACACCATGATCTCGGCTGCCGTGTACGCGAGCAAAGGCCGCCACCGCCGTAAGAGGTCCGGCACTTGCCCGCGGAACGCGACCACGGGCATCAGGACCAGCGCGACCGGTGCCGTGCGGAAGAAGATGAGCGTCGACGGCGCGACTTCGCGCACCGAGATGCGGATCAGTAAGTACGGCACGCCCCAGATGACGCTGAGCGCGCCGAAGAGCAGCCATGCGCGCCTCGACACAGCAAGGACCGTACTGCCTTTGCCTGGACGCGCCGACTCCGGCTAATCGACGGGGGGCAGGAGCACGCCGGGGTTGAGTATCCCGTTCGGGTCGAGCGCGTCCTTGACTCTTCGCATGACTGTGAGGTCGCCTGCCGAGCGCGCCGCTGTGACGAAGTCGCGCTTCGCGACGCCGACGCCGTGCTCGGCGCTGATAGAACCGCCGCGCCGTATCACCATACGGAAGACGGCGTCATCGGCGCGGTAGTCCTCTGGCTCGGGACCGATGACGTTGACGTGCAGGTTCCCGTCACCGACGTGCCCGAACATGATGACCCGTGCGCCGGTCTGACCACCCAATGCGGCTGACACTTCGGACCGGACCGCACCGGCGAACTCCGCGAGGAGGTTCATGGGCAGTGTCAGGTCGAGCTTGTGGGGCACCCCCACGGTCGCTATCGCTTCGGTGTGACGCTCACGGTACGCCCATAGCCGCGCGCGGCCTGCCACCTCGTCGCCGACCGCGACTTCCGTGACCCCCGGGGCGTCCTCGATGGCTTCGGCCAGCATGCCTGTCGGGTCCTGGCCCCCGGAGGCCTCCACGAGGAGCCACGCATCGGCACCTGGGTCTGGTGGCGCGGGCAGTCCCGTCGCCTCTCGGACGAGCGTCATTCCCTCCGCGAGGACGAGCTCCAGCGCGTCGATGCCGTCCACACGCCGCCGCAACCGAGTTGCCAAGGCGACCGCCACCTCCGAGACGGAGCGCACGACGACGTCCGGGTCTGGCGACGAGTGCCCGACCCCGCGTAGGCCGATCAGCGCGGCGACGCGGAACGGCGGAACCGGGACAAGATGGATCGCGACCTTTGTGACCACGCCGAGAGTGCCTTCGCTCCCGGCGATGATCTGGGCCAGGTCGTATCCGATGTTGTCCTTCACGAGGCCCGAGAGGCGGCTCGCCACGGTGCCGTCCGCGAGCACGACCTCGAGCCCGCCGAGTCGGGCGCGCATCGGGCCGTGCCGGATGACGTGGACGCCGCCGGCGTTGGTGGCGACCATGCCGCCAAGCGTCGCCGAGTCGCGCGCCGCGATGTCGATGCCCAGCTCGGCTTGCACTCGAGCCGCCGCCGCCTGAGCGGCGGCGAGAGTCGTGCCTGCCTCTGCCACCAGGAGTCCTTCGTCGGGATCGCAGGCGATGACGCGGCTGAGACGGTTGACACTCAGCACCACCTCGCCGTTGCGTGGCACCGAGCCGCCCACGAGTCCTGTGTTACCGCCCTGGGGAACCACGGCGACGTGGAACTGGTTGCACGCGGCGAGCACCTTGGCGACCTCTGTGGTGTTCGCGGGCCGGACCACGACGAGGGCCGGGCCCCCGAAGCGCCTGGTCCAGTCGCGCTCGTAGGAGGCCTTGAGGTCAGGATCGCTGAGACAGTGGTCGGGTCCCACGGCTTGGCGGATGGCGGGCAGGAAGCCTTCCGGCACCTGGCAGAGGTCGGCCATGAACGGATCTTCTCACGGTCGGACAGTCCTGTCGGGTTAGCTTGTCGACCGTGGGCCGCGACCGGACAGGCGTGAAGGTCTTCCGAGGCCACCAGGCATGAGCACGCCGCCGGGGGGCGCAGACTCCCGCGGTTCTGCACCCGAGCCGCCCGCGACGCTCGGCGAGGTGGCGAGGTCTTATCTCCGTCTTGGCGCAACGGCTTTCGGCGGCCCGGCGGCCCACGTCGCGATGATGCGCTCCGAGCTCGTCATTCGCAGGGGCTGGGTGACCGAGCAGGACCTGGTCGACTTCATCGGCGGGGCGAGCCTGCTCCCAGGACCGACCTCGACCGAGGTAGCCCTCATGCTGGCCCGCCGGCGTAGGGGCTGGGCAGGGCTCGTCGTCGGCGGCATCTGTTTCATCCTCCCGTCCATGGTGCTTGTGCTGGCTCTTTCCTGGGCTTACGTCCGTTACGGGACCACGGACGCCGGCACAGGCGTGTTGTTCGGCATCAAGCCCGTGGTGGTCGCGATCATCGCCAGCGCGATGGTCGGCTTGGCCAGGACCGCCGTCAAACGTCTGCTTCTCGCCGTGGTCGCCGTCGCGGGCCTTGTCGCGTATTTCCTCGGCGTGAGCCCCCTTGTGATCCTTCTCGGCGCGGCGGTCGTCGTCGCCCTTGCCGAGAACCCACCTAGGCCGGCGCGCGCCATGCCGGTCGGCCCGGCTTCGGTCGTCCCGATGCTCACGACGAGGCTGCGTATCGCAGGTCATGTCGGCTCGCCTGTACCGCGTTTCGCGCGGGCATCGCTCGGAGCGGTGTTCCTCGAGTTCCTGAAGCTCGGCTCGATCGTCTTCGGGTCCGGTTACGTCCTCGTCTCGTACCTCCACAGCGATCTCGTGGTGGGCAACCACTGGCTGACACAGTCCCAGCTGTTGGCGACCGTGGCGATTGGTCAGGTGACGCCGGGACCGGTCTTCACCACGGCGACCTCGATCGGCTACGTGGTCGGGGGGCTACCCGGTGCGCTGCTCGCCACGCTCGCCATCTTCCTTCCGTCGTTCGTGCTCGTCGCCGCCGTGATGCCGTTGCTGCGTCGCGCGAGGCGATCGCCGTGGAGCGCGTCGGCTCTCGACGGGGTCAATGTTGCCGCGATCGCCCTCATGACCGGTGTCACCGTGCAGCTCGGCCGGGCCAGCCTGGTCGACTGGGTAACCGCGCTCACCGGCCTGTGCAGCCTGGGACTGATTCTGCGGTGGCGCGTCAACGCGACTTGGCTCGTTCTCGGGGGCGCCGGGATCGGTCTGTTGCACGCGTTCGCGTGAGGGTCCTGCCGGCGGCCAGGTCGATCGCGCGCGAGTCCGCGGTTACTCGGTTGTCTTTGTGAGCGGCGTCCGGACCGATTCGAGCAACTCGCGATCGTGTGAGTAGCTGAGCAGCCCGACTGCATCTGCAAGCGACGGCCAGAGAAGCTCGTCCACCTCCGAAGTGGACTGGAAGGCGCCGTCGACAGGCTGCATCAGCCAGTACGAGACCACTTTCAGTCGGCCTCGGCGGTCGGTGTACTCGACCTGGCCGACGAACCTGCCGAGGTGGCAGCTGTAACCGGTCTCCTCGCGAACCTCGCGGAGGGCGCAATCGGTCGCGCTCTCGTCGACCTCGAGCTTGCCCTTGGGGAACGTCCAGTCGAGATGCTCGGGGCGGTGAACGACGGCGACCTCCCACCCGCCGGAGTCCGCCGCGCGGAGGACGATTCCTCCCGCGGCGTGCACGACCTCGCGACCGTCGATCGGAGCCAGTGGAGAGTCGCTCATGTCCCGACCGTAACCGATGAAGCTGGTGACGGAGCTGATCGAATGCCATTAGCTTGTACTCCATGTCCGCACCGGGGGAGTCTCGAACGGACATAGAGGTCGAGTGGCAGCTCGACGCGCTCGACCTGCGGCCGGTCGAGCGTTGGCTGGCACTGAGGACAGGTCCCAACGCGGTCGACGCGTCGGTGCCCGGGCTCGGCATCGTCCCTGCCGCCCACAAAAGGCTCGTCGACGTCTACGTGGACACTGAGGACTGGAGGATGGGCCGCGCGGGTTACGTCCTTCGCGTGCGGAGGCGCGCCGGGCGCCTGGAGACGACGCTCAAGGACCTCTCGACCGCCACCAAGGGCCTGCGTCGCCGTCTCGAGGTGACTCAGCCGCTGCCCGCGTCCGGCCTGTCCGGTCTGGACCGCACCGGTGAGGTCGGATGGCGGGTGGACGCGCTAGCGGGAGCCCGCATGCTCAACCAGGTGCTGGAGGTTCGGACACGGCGCCGGCCCTTCGATCTCGCGGTACACGGCGAGAAGGTCGGCGAGCTCGCGCTGGACGACACCGTCATCGCGATCGGGCACGAACGGCGACGGCTCCGCTTGACTCGTGTCGAAGTCGAGGTGCAGCCTGCCTGGGTCGACGCGATGCAACCTTTCGTGGAGCGGTTGCGACGCGAGTGCGGCCTTCAGCCGGCGACCCTGTCCAAGTTCGAAGCCGGCCTTATGGCAGCGGGGATAAGCATCCCGGGGCCCCCTGACCTCGGGCCCATCGCGGTGTCCCCGGACTCGACGCTCGGCGAGCTCGCCTACCGGGTGCTCCGCAGGGAGGCCGCGGCGATGCTCGCGCACGTGCCTGGGACACGCCTCGGAGAGGACATCGAGTCGCTCCACCAGATGCGTGTCGCGACAAGGCGGATGCGCGCCGGCATCGAGATGTTCGCCGGCGTGCTTCCCGTGAGGGCGGTGCGGCTGCGAGCCGAGCTCGGTTGGCTGGCCGCCCTGCTCGGTGAGGTGCGGGACCTCGACATCCAGCTGGGCCGTTTCGACGACTGGACCGAGGAGATGCCCGGAGACCATCGCGAGGCCCTCGACGAGCTGGCCGACCTCCTTGCGGGTCACCGCCTGCAAGCGAGGCGGGCGCTGCTTGAGGGTCTGGACTCACGCCGCTACGAGAGGCTCGTGTCGGGCCTGGTGGCAATGCTCGCGCAGGGTCCCTCCGTCCGCTCGGCGGCATGCCGCGCGCCGGCGGTGACGACGATGCCGACACTGATCGGTGAGCGCCATCGGGCCGCCAGGAAGGCTGCGAGCCGGGCCAAACGCACGGGTTTGGCAACCGACTATCACCGGCTGCGTATCCGTTGTAAGAGGCTCCGCTACTCACTGGAGTTCGCCTCGGGCCTCTACGACGGTGAGTTGAAGGGCTTCGTTCGTCAGATGACGCGCCTCCAGGACGCCCTCGGCTCCATGCAGGACGCCTCGGTCGCCTCCGCGCGACTGCAGGTGATCGCCCTGACCGAGGAAGGCGCCTCGCTCTCGCGGGTCGCCATCTTCGCCATGGGCGGTGTCGCCAGGCAGTACCGCATCGAGGCCGAGCATCTCCTTTCTGGCATGCCAGAGCTGGTCAAGCTGCTCGAGGGCAAGGAATGGAACCGTGTCAAGTCGTTGATGGAACAGCGCCGGAAGGCCGCGGCGCCCCAGGTTCGCCCGCCGGCGGTCGCGGGTGCCGCCCAGCGGATCGAGGTAGCGGGTCGCGCGCGTCCAGCACTTCAGGCGCTGGCCCCCGGCTTCCTGGCCACCTCAGTCCCGGGGGTTCCGACTCAGCCGCCGCCCGGGGCTGAGGAGACCATGGAAACACCGGAGCTCGGGACCGAGAGCGAGTCGAGCTCGGTGACGGCGGGCGACCCGGCGCCGACCGGAGACGTGGAGGCAGCGCCGCTGGCCAGGCAGGGCGCGGGAAACGACTCGACGATCACGCCGTTCCGCCGTCAAGTTGCTCCCAGCTGAGGTCATTGGGATAGACGCGCCCGGCTACCCGGCCGGGCTGCGTTCGATTCCCTCCCCGCCGAAGACGCTGTGGGTGTGCGGCGTGCTGCCGCCCGTTGAAGCTGTGGCGATCGTGGGCACGCGCCGCCCGACGGGCTTTGGGCGGAGCATGGCGAACCTGGCTGCCAGAACCGCGGTCGACGCTGGCCTCGCCGTCGTCTCCGGGCTCGCTGCCGGTGTCGACACGGTCGCCCATGAGAGCGCGCTGGCGGCGGGCGCGGCGACCTGGGCGGTGCTCGGCTCGGGAGTGGACGTCCCGACGCCGCTCTCGAACTCGGTCCTCGCCGAGGAGATCGTCGCCTCCGGCGGGGGCCTGATATCAGAGTTGCCGCCGGGAACACCTGTTGCTCGCCGGCATCTCGTGGCCCGTGACCGCCTCCAGTCAGGACTCTGCCTCGCGGTGGTGATCTGCCAGTGCGAGACGTCCTCGGGAACGATGCACACGGCCCGTTTCGCTGTGATGCAAGGGCGACCCCTTGTCGTCGCGCGCCCTCGAGGACGCGACGCGGCAGTCAACGCCTGCGGCGGCAACGTGGCTCTCGCCGATCCGAGGGGTTGCGACCCGGCGCTGCTCTCGGCCACGGGCGAGGTGGCGGAGCTGATCCGGGCGCGACGGCCTGTGGCGGACGTGGTGATCGATGACCGGGAGGAGCTCGCCGAGTTCTTCATGCGACTCCTCAGGTCTTAGCTCGCCGGAGTTCGGCGGTCAGGCGACGCCAGACCTCACCGCCGGCGTTCGAGGATCCCGCGGACGTACGCGGCCTGCCCGGCGTGTTGCAGATCGTCGGCGATCACGCTTATGAGCCTGACACCGAGGGTGACGGGTGGATCCCATCGCTCGTCCACGACTCGGTCGAGGTCCGCGTCGGACACCTGCTCCACGAACCGGAGTGTGTTCTGGTAGACGGCTTCGTGATAGGCGCGCAGGAGATCCCCGTCGGCGGTGACGACGCCGACCTGCTCGGAGTCATGGCCGTAGCCGATGTCGGAGTCATCCAGCGGCAGGGCAAAGCGCTCCGCCCAGCCGGAGGCGGTCCAGGCCTGCTCGGTTCCGGCGACGTGGGCGACGTGGTCGTCCTGGACCCGTGTCAAGTGCCAGACGAGCCAGGCGATCGAATTCGCCTCGCCGTCGAGCCGTGAGGTCAGCTCGGCCGTCGTCAGGCCGTCCAGCACTTCTCCGACGATCTCGTTAATCCGCCCGAAACTGTCGCTCAGCAGGTTTGCGCTTGTCATCCCGGTCCTTCCTCTTGCCATCGAGCCGCGACGGCGTTTGACGGTAGCAGAGGACCTGGCGTCTTTCGATGGGGTTGAGGGGCAAGCGGCCGACAATCCGTGGCGGCACCAGGTGGGTTGTTTCGTCCGGCAGCTACTGCGCCCTCAGCGGTGGTGCGGGCCGGAGACCTGATGACACGGTCGCCGGGATTATCGCGAGCAGGTTTCCGGTCGCGATCGATCCGACCACGACGGCCGCCACTTGCCAACCCGGGATCACGATGTCGGGGATGACGCCGAAGTCCGAAGCTGTGAGATCCCAGGCCAAGCGGCCGGCAGCAATGCCAAGCGGGACCCCGATGACGAGAGAGACCATTATCACCGCGGTGACCTGCCAGAGCACGACCGCGCGTGCCTGACGTCCAAGGAGCCCGAGCGTCTTGAGTATCCCCGTGTCGCGCCGCCGGCGCGTCACGCTCACGATCAAGAAGTGCAGGACCGACGCCGCCCCGAACAGGGCAACGGCGAGGCCGAGGGCAAGCGGGAGGTCGGAGGACTGGCCGAAGTTCACCAGCGACGTCGGCACTATTGGGAGAGCTGCCCCGTTGCCGTACGCGGTCTCGATGCTCTCCAGAGTGGCGACACCGCCTGGGCCCGGCCTCACGTTCAAGACAGCACCGTCGAGGATGCAGATGGCCCTGGTGTCTCGAGGGGTACAGCCGGAGAGGCGATCGTAGGAGGCAAGGGTCATGTCGGCGCCGGTCCCGAGCCCGCCCTGGGCCCCGAAAACCGGAAAGGCTGCCGTCCCGACGACCGTGAACGGCATCGTCCGGCGGCCGATGTTCACCTTGACGCGCTCACCGACATGAGCGCCCACCTGACGCAGGGTCGTCTCGCCGAGCACGATCTGGTCGGGGCCGTCCACTGCGTGGCCCGAGACCACCGGCGGAGTGAGCAGTGGCCCTTTGTCGGATACCTCTGCGATCGTGTCGATCACCCTGCCCTGGATTCGTACCGTGTCCTCGACCCCGGAGCTGAGCTGGGAGATGGCCGAGTAGCGGAGAAGAGCAGGCACGATCGTCGTGATCGTGCCGCCCGGGTTGTCTATCTGGAGATCGAAGGTGCCGCCGTACAACCGGGGTGAATCGAGGAGGTGACCGAGGCTTGCGCCGAACACCGAAGTCGCGGTCAAGGCGAACACGGCAAGGGCGGCGCCGGAGAATGCGGCAAACGTGGGCACTGCCGTTTGGCGCCGCCCGCGCTCGAAAGCGAGACGTGTACCCACCACGGCGCTGACCGGAGCGCCGCCGCGTGCGAGCCACCCTGCCACCAGTGACGGTCGCCGCGCTCCAAGCCCACCACCGTCGTCGCTCAGTACTCTCCGCCGACTCGCCTCCAGCCGGGCGGGGATCGCTCCTACGACCGCGGCCACGACGAAGACCGCCAGGGCGCCGAGCAAGAGCGCGACCGGGTCGAAGGCGAAACCCGGACGCGGCTCCGCGACGGCGGCCTCGCCAATAGGGGCCAAGGGGCTGAGTGCGTACGCGACTGCGATAGCACCGAGCCCGCCCACCAGCGCCATGGCGAGCACGGTCAGTAGGCCGAGCCGGAACAGGTCCCGGGAGCCCATGCCGATGGTCCTCATCACCGGGTACTCGACGGCGTCGACAGCGGCCTGGCGCGCGAGGAGCTGGGCGATCACGACGAGTCCGACCAATCCCGCTATGGCTGCAAGGATCCACCAGGCCACTGCCTGGAGACGGATCGAACGCTCGATGACGGCGTAGCTGCCGTCGACGTCGCTGACGTAGAGGTCCGCCCCGCCATGAAGATGGGCGACTGCCGAGTCAAAGGACGCGACATCACCGGCACCGTCACGCAAATGCACTGCATAGGCGTATGCGACGGCCGAGGTGCTAACCACCTCGCGCAACAGAGCGGGCGTCACATAGAGCGTCGCGGACGGCGAGCCTCCGGAGGGAAAGTCGGCCGGCGAGGCCACGATCCCCACGACTCGCACAGCCGCGGCTGCTCCCTCCGGAACCGGAATGGGCCCGAAGGCATCGAAGAGCTCACCGGCCTGTTCCGGCTTATAGAACCTGAGGTGCACGACTGAGCCGAGGTGCACTCCGTTCGGTGGTCTGTACGACAGCACTGCCTGGTCCGCGGCAGCCGGGTTCGGCCAGCGCCCTTGGAGGAGCCGTTGGCGCTCGACGGTCGTGCCGAACGATGGGCTGGCTGCCGCGGAAAGTTGCCAAGAAGAGGGGAGTGCGTGGCCGTCAAGTGCAAGCTCGGCCTGGGGGAACGCTACGAGACCGGATTGCGCCACTTCGGGCAGGTGAACCACAGCGGCCGGAGGGATACTGAAGCCGCCGGCGCTGTAGACGAGCGCGTCGGCGCCGTTGGTCGCTGCCAGCATGCAGGCGAACGCGGTTGTGGTGCGCCGCCCGGCCGCCACCAGGCCCAGAACGATCCCGCCGATGACGGCGATGAGGAGCGCCATGGTGAGCCAGGAACGCCACCGGAGGCGCAGCCTGGCCCGAAAGGCGAGCGTCACCGCTCCCATGATCGTCCACGCTTCAAGTCGGTGAGCACGGCACGAGCCGCTCCGACCCCGCACATGCCGTGCACGCCGCCACCAGGCGGAGTGGAAGCTGAGCAGAGGTAGATTCCCTGCGCGCCGGTCCTGTACGGGTTCCAACGCAGCATCGGCCGAAAGACCGTCTGACGTAGCGTGCCTGCGCCGCCGCTTATGTCGCCCCCGACGTAGTTGGGGTTGTGGGCCTCGGTGTCCACGGCGGTCATGGTCGAGCGGGCAATCACGAGGTCCCGGAAACCCGGCGCGAACCGCTCGATCTGAACCTCGATGCGCTCTGTCATGTCGACGGTCGAGCCCCGCGGGACGTGGCAGTATGCCCACAGCGTCTGCCGGGCGGCCGGCGCCCGGGTCGGGTCCGCGACACCCGGCTGAACGACGAGGCAGTACGGGTGAACGGCGTGGCGGCCGGCAGCGACGTCGGCCTCGCTCCTCGCCACCTCGTCGAAGCTGCCCCCGACGTGCACGGTCCCGGCCCGTCGACACACCGGTGCCGACCAAGGCACGGGGCCGGACAGTGCCCAGTCGACCTTGCAGATGCCGGGACCGTGGCGGAACCGGCGTGCCGCGTTGCGATAACGCTCTGGGAGCCGCTGGCCGGCGACGGCGACAAGCGTCTCGAGTGAGGTGTCGAACAATACCGCCCGGGCAGCCGGGAGCTCGACGAGGTCTTTCACCCAGTACCCGGTGTGGACGGTGCCTCCGGTACCGATGAACTCGTTCAAGAGTGCGTCGACGAGCCGAACGCTCCCTCCTTTCACGAGCGGCCACCCTCCGGCGTGAGCGGTGAGAGTGAGGAAGATCCCGAAGGCGGCGGTGAGCGGGGCGTCGAGAGGCAACATGGAGTGCGCCCCGACCCCGGCCAGGAGGCCCTTGGCTTCGTCGGTCGAGAACCTCCGCACGAGGTGGGCGACCGACGGCATTCCGGCCATTGCGAAGCGGGCCATGGGGACCGGGTCACGCGGGGGGGATCGAAGGGGTGCGAGCACTGCCGGGATGATCGACGCGGCCGCCTCGACCAGCGGCCCGAACAGGCGGGCGTACTCGACACCGTCTCGGCCGAGGGCGGCAGCGGTGTCGCCGACGCTGGCGAAGACCGCCCCGGCGCGGTCTTGATCGAGCGGGTGGGCGAAGCACACCTCGGGCCTGCAGAGCTCCACGCCGAGCCGCTCGAGATCAAGGTCGAGGAAGAACGGCGACAATGGAGCCATCGACTGTACGGTCGAGCAGACGTCGTGGCGGAACCCCGGGAGCGTGAGCTCCTCGGTTCGGCAGCCTCCACCTGGAGTGGTCGCCCCTTCGAACACCTCCACACGCAAGCCGGCGCGCGCCAGCACGATCGCGGCGGCCAAACCGTTGGGGCCGGATCCGACGATGAGGGCGTCGGGCGTGCCCGGGCGTGGCGAGCTCACAAGTCGAGCACCAATGATTCTGCAGCGACGACGACCCGCGGCTCGGCGTCGAAAAGCTTGGGCAGCTCGTCGAGGGCCTTGTCGGTGCGGTCCGGCTGGTGGTGGAACAAGACGACGCGCCGTGCGCCAGCGCGCAGCCCGAGCTCGACGGCGTATTCGGCCGCGGCATGGCCCAAGAACGCAGCGCTCCCCAGCTCGTTGGCCATCAGCTGGGCGTCGTGGACGAGGGCGTCCGCTCCGTTCGCGAGCTCCAGAGCCCGGGAGTGATACTCGCCCCAGCCGTCGGGCCCGGGGCCGAGCGCGGTGGGGCAGTGGTCGGGCATGTAGGTGAGAACCGACTTCCCGTCGCTGACCCGGTAGCCGTAGGTGCGTCCTCCCTTGTGGGGGATCTCGAGGGCCCGGACGCTGAAGCCCTCAGCTTCGATGACCCCAGGGGGCAGGCTGAAGAAGCTCCAGTTGCCGCGCAGGCCCTCAGGACCGATAGGGAAGTGCGGCGGCGACATCCCCCGGGCCAGCACTTCGGCTGCACCCGCACCGTCGGGCTGCTCGGGCAGGTACAAAGTGACGCGCGAGTCCTCTCGGTCTCCCGCGGTGAAGAACGGCAGGCCGTGGACGTGATCCCAGTGCAGATGACTGAGGACGACCGTGCCGTGGAATGCCGTGCCGCCCAACAGCGTGGCGAAGCGCCTGATACCGGTGCCGGCGTCGAGGACGAGGGTCGGCGACGGGTCGCCGTCGTGGGCGAGGGCGACACACGAGGTGTACCCGCCGTAGCGGACGAAGTCCTCACCCGGCGCAGGAGTCGAGCCCCTGACACCCAAGAAATGGGCTCGCACCCGATCAGTCCGCTCCCTTGTGCTCGCGGCGGTGCCCGGTGGACAGCTCTTCGAGCGCCGAGCGGTCCAGTGCCTCCGCTGGGACCGAGGCCACCCGACAGGCGGTCACCGCGACGAGCGAGGAAGTGCGGGCGCCTGCCTCCAAGTGTGCGCGCTCACCCAAGAGCGCACCCGGGCCGTACTCGGCCAGGCGCTTGCCGTCAACCTCGACGCGCAGCACGCCGTCGAGGACCAGGAACACCTCGGAGCCCTTGTCACCCTGGCTTACGAGGTACGTGCCCGCCTTCACCTTCCTGATCTTAGGTTTGGCCGACCCCTGCATCAGCTGCCCGGACAGCGAGCGCTCGAGGGCCGACTCCACGACGGTGACGAGGGCCTCGGACTCCTGATCGCCCCAAGGGGTGTGGGTGCCGAATGACTTGCGGTACCAGTCCTTGAAGTCGATGAGGCCCGACTTGGCCTCGAGACGGCCTTCGTGGTCGTAGACCCAGTGGCGCGGGAACCTGCTGGCCCCCACGAGCGCCCCCTCGGCCCGACCGTCGGCGTACAAGGTGAGCGAGAGCGTCGTCCAGGCCAGTGGAGCCTGCCACTGGACGAACGGCGCGCGCCGTACCCGGCGCGGGGCGGGCATCCCGGTACGGCCGCCGGCGGTCTGAGTGAAGCGTCTCCAGCCGTCGCCGCGCTCGGGCTTGCGCTGGATGTCGGGGAGCGCGACCGCCTGGAAGACGTGGCTCAGGCCACCGATGCGCACCGTGGTGCTACCGATCTGGCCACCGCCGCAGTAGCCGGCGTTGGTGATCCTGCCCGCCCTGTCGACCTCCACCCAGGCCGCCAGGTGGTTGGCGAAGCGGAAGCGGTCGGCTCGCCTCAGCTCGTCGAGGTCACCGAGGACGTCGGGTGGCGGCTGGTCGTAGTGGGCCACTCCGGCGTCGAAGGGCAAGCGGGTACCACCGACGACGGCTTCGGAGGGGATCCATGACAACGAGGTGACGGAGCTCTCGGATCGCATGCGGCCATGATCTTCCGCTCGCGGAGCAGGGAGAAGGGTGTTGCCCAGACGCCGGAGGTGGTCCTAACACCCCCCGGCGTCCGGTGGTCTCCCCCCTGGTGAGCGGTGTGCTCGTGTGCGACAACTTCGAGTGACATGAGCGGCGCGGGCGATACCCCTGTGAGGACGATCAACGTCTTTCTGGCTGACGACAACCTCATCGTGCGCGAAGGGGTGCGCGCCCTGATCGAGCGGCACCCGGACCTTTCCGTGGTCGGGGTGGCCGCCGACTTCGACGGGACCGTCTCGGGAGCGACCGCCGCCGAACCCCACGTGCTTGTGACCGACATCCGCATGCCGCCGTCGTTCCATCGCGAAGGCATCGACGCAGCCAAGGAGGTGCGCAAGCGGCATCCCGGCACCGGCGTCGTGATCCTGTCGCAATACGACGACCCGGAGTACGCGGTCTCCTTGCTTGCCGAAGGCTCCGCCGGTTACGGATACCTGCTGAAGGACCACATTGCGGAGGGCAACCAACTTGTCGAGGCCATCCGTGCTGTGGCGACGGGAGGGACAGCGCTCGACCCGGCCATTGTCGAAGCTCTCGTGCGTCCAGTCACCTCGAGCGGCGAGCTCGACCAGTCCGAGGAGTCACTGCTCGCGCTCGTGGCCGAGGGAAAGCCCATCAAGGCGATCGCGGCCGCCCGCGGGCTCCCGCCTCAGGCAGTGGACGCTGCGGTGGAGGCGGTCTTCTTGAAGCTGGCCCAGGGAGTGAGCGCGGGCAATCAGGGGGCACTTCAGCGCCTCCGGCTCCTGCACCAGGCCATCGTCGACCGGGAGGAGCAGGGCGAGACGCTCTCACGCCTCTTGCCTGGGGGGCTAGCCGAGAAGCTGCGCTCGGAAGGCCGGCGCATCGGCGAGACCGAGCGAGTGGAGGTGACAGTGGTCATGAGCGACATCCGCTCGTACTCGACGATCGCCGAGCATGCCGACCCGAGCCAGCTGGCCGGCCAGCTGAACACGCATCGTGCCGCGATGAACAAGGCCATCCTGGGCGAAGGCGGCACGGTGATGCAGTTCGTCGGCGACGCGGTGATGGCCGTCTTCGGCGCGCCGGTTTCCCAGAGCGACCACGCGGACCGTGCGGTCGCTGCCGCGATGGCCATGCATGCCGGTCAGGCCGAGATCAACGAGCGCTGGCTCACAGAGGACCTGCCCCCGTTCGGGCTCGGCCTCGGGCTGTCGACCGGTGAAGCGGCCGCGGCTCTGCTGGGCTCGGAAGAGCGCCTTGAGTACACACTCGTGGGCGACACCGTTAACCTCTCCCAGCGCCTGCAGCAGCTGGCCGCGGCCGGCGAGACGGTGCTCTCGGAAGCGACGGTCCGCGCCCTCACTTGCGAGGTCGCCACCGTTGCTCTCGGAGAGCAGCTGGTCAAGGGACGCGATACGCCGGTTGCGGCTTACAAGATCCTGTCACCGGGCCAGTCGTCATCCGGCGGCGACGCGGCAACGGCCATCTCTCAACCGCCGGCCGAGACAAGAGGGGGATCAACATGACCGACACCGCAACGCTCGACGGTGTGACGAGACAGGACAAGAGCACGCCGGCTCTCGAGGTGCACGGCTTGCGCAAGACCTTCGAGGCCGAGAACGCTCCGGTACGTGCGCTCAGGGGTGTGGACCTCACTGTCGAGCACGGCACGTTTCTCGCCCTGATGGGCCCCTCGGGTTGTGGAAAGTCGACGCTCTTGAACCTTGTGGCCGGCCTGGACGTGCCGGACGAGGGGACCATCAAGGTCGCCGGCGAGGAGGTCACCGGGAGCACCGAGGACGAGCTGGCGCGTATGCGGCGGCGTCATATCGGCATCGTCTTCCAATTCTTCAACCTGCTCGAGGGCATGACCGTGCTGGAGAACGTGGCCCTGCCGGCCATCATCGCGGGCCGCAAACGCAAAGCGGCCGAGACGCGGGCGCGCGACCTGCTCGACCTGCTCGGCATCGGCGACAAGGTCTCCGCGATGCCTGGGGTGCTGTCGGGTGGGCAGCGTCAACGTCTGGCCATCGCGAGGGCACTTGCCAACGAGCCCACGCTGTTGCTGGCCGACGAGCCGACCGGCGCGCTCGACTCTGCAGGGGGCCAGGAAGTCATCGAACTGCTGAGCCGGCTGCATTCGGGGGGTCAGACCATCGTCCTTGTCACCCATGACCCGGATGTCGCCGCCGCCGCCGACACGGTGCTCAGGATGCGCGACGGGCGGATCCTCGGCAAGGACTCCGACGTGAGCAAAGCCATGGCCGAAACCGTGACTGCGATCGGGACGCTCTGACGATGCGAGGACGGAGGTGACGGTGGGGTCGGTTGCCGGCGCCGCTGACGCGGGCACCGGCGCGGACGCCACTCCGCTCGAGCACGCACAGCTCCGCCTCCTGCTCCCGGGAGCGGCCGCGTTCGTCGCCACCATCGCGCTGGTGGTCGTCTCGGTGGTGGCCTCGCCGCACGTGGGCCACCGGACCCTCCCAGTGGTGATCGGGATTGCAATCGTCTTCACTGCGGCAGCGGGGCTGACGACGTTGAGCCGCGTGCCCAGGCTCGGCTGGCTTGTGACCCTCGGCGCACTGGTCGCCGCCGTGTCTGCGGCGGCGTCGCGACTCGCCCTCACTCACGCCAACCGCGTCCACAGCGCGCCTCACGTGGTGGCTACGGTCGCGGCGCTCGCTGCCATGGCCGTCTCGGTTCACGGCCTGTTGTCCTTGCCCGACGGTGTACTCGGGCGCCGGTCGCGCCAGGTCGGCGCCGGGCTTTGGTATGCGGCGGCCCTGCTCGTTGCGATCACGCTCACGACCACCGCCCATGTGCTGGCGCCGTGGCCTGCCGCATTCGGATGGCTGCTGGCCATCTGTTCCACGCTCCCGACAGTGCATGCGCGCTATCTCGACGCGCCGGCCGCGGGCCGCCAGCGGATGCAGTGGATCGCCGTCGGGGCCGTGTTGGGGAGCGAGGTCATCCTCATCGCGGTGACGCTCAACCTGCTTGTGGCATGGCCCGCCCAGATCGCGGTGCCCGCCGCCGCCGCGACCGTGCTGGCGGCATTGGGCCTGCTGTGCGCGGGGAGCCCACGTCTGGCCCCCCACGCCGACCGCCTGCTAGTGAATCTGCTGTCGATTCTGGGCTTCACCGTCGTGGTGGCCGCCATCTACCTCATCGTGGTCCGCGGCCTCGGCAAGACACCGACGGGAACGACCGACCGCGAGGTGCTCGGCCTGTCGATCGTCGCCGCCGCCATCGCCGCGATCGGGTACATTCCCGCCCGCGATCGATTCGCGCGTATGGCGACCGGCTTCGTCTACGGAGCGCGCGAAGCCCCCGACGAGGTGGTGCGAACGTTCGGGAGCCGCCTCACGCGGGCCATACCGATGGACGAGCTGCTGTTGCAGCTGGCCGAGTCACTTCGCAAGACGCTCGCGCTCCGGTCTGCGGAGATCTACACCGGCACAGGAGAGGTCCTCGAGCTCGCCGTGTCAGTCCCCGACATGGGGGAGCGCTCGATCGTCGTGTCGGCGCGCGAGCGACCGGTGATCACGCACGCCGGCGTGTCGGGCAACGCTTGGGCGTCGGTCTGGATGCCCGCTCTGTTGAACGGCCGACCGGCTGGACCGATCCGGGTGGCCCCCATTTGCCACGCCGGCGAGCTTCTCGGGACGATCGTGGTGGCGCGCTCGGAGGGCGCAGCCGCCTTCACCGAAGAGGACGATCGCGTTCTGACCGATCTTGCCCGTCAGGTCGGACTGGCCTTTCACAACGCCCAGCTGGACACTGCCCTGCAGACTTCGCTCGATGAGCTCCGGCGTCAGGCCGACGAGCTGCGCGCGTCGAGAGCTCGGATCGTGGCCAGTGGCGACGCGGAGCGCCGTCGTGTCGAGCGGAACCTGCACGATGGCGCCCAGCAGCACCTGGTGGCCCTCGCGGTCAACCTGCGCCTGGCGAAGGACGTCGTCTTGGAGGACCCGGAGGCTGCGGTCGAGATGCTCGAAGAGCTGGGAACCGCAGTGCAGGACACGATCCAGGAGCTGCGCGAGCTGGCGCACGGGATATACCCACCGCTCCTGGTCGACAGCGGCCTCGCAGGGGCGCTGCGCCCTGTGGTCAACCGGAGCCCGCTCGACATCGAGCTCTCGACCGAAGGGATCGGCCGCTACGCCGGCGACGTCGAGGCTGCTCTCTATTTCTGCTGTCTCGAAGCGCTGCAGAACGCGGGCAAGTACGCGCCGGACGCGCACGTCATGGTACGGATCTGGGAAGAGTCGGGGGGACTGCTGTTCGCGGTCACCGACGACGGACCGGGCTTCGACGTGCGCCTGGCCCAGCGCGGGCACGGGTTCACAAACATGATGGACCGCCTGGGCGCCATCGGCGGTTCGGTGCGCTGGGAGTCAGAGCCCGGCCACGGCACGGCGATCCGGGGCTCGGTGCCGCTCGGCTGAGAGCAGCCTCAGCTGGCGAAGCCGTCCGAGTCGCGTTCCTCCCAGAGCCGGCGGAGGGTCTTCGGGCTGAACTGCTCCTTGTGCATGTAGGCCCGGGCGCCGCTGGTCCTGGCGTCCTCCGGCAGGTCGTTCACGTCGTAGGTCGAGCACAGGAACACCACCGTGCCAGGGTGGCCGGCCACTATCCGCCTGGTTGCCTCCAAGCCCCCCATCTCGGGCATGTTTATGTCCATCAACACGAGGTCGGGGTGAAGCGAATCGGCAAGCGAGATCGCCTCGAGACCATTGGCCGCCTCACCGACAAGCTCGAAACCGTCGGTGCGGCGCAGCACGGCGCGCGCGGCGAGTCGAAACGGCGCCTGGTCGTCGACGACGATGACGGAGAGGGGGGAATCCATCAGCTCTCCATTCTCCCATGGGCGCCATGTGGAGACCCGGTGGGTGCCACCCGAAGTTCAGGTGTAGCTAGCCTCCCGATTGCGCGCTCAAATAGACGAGCACCGCCTTGACGCGACGGTTGACGTCACGCTCCTCGGAAAGCCCGAGCTTGGAGAAGATCGCGTTCGAATGCTTCTCGACCGCCCGCTCCGATACGCCCAGGCTGTCGGCGATCGCCCCGTTGGACTTGCCCTGTGCCATCTCCGCGAGGATCTCGGACTCCCTCGGGGTGAGCCATTCGAGATCGGACTTGCGCCGGCTCGCCCTGGCCCTGACCAATTCGTCCACGACGAGAGGGTCGATGACAGAACCACCGCCTGCCACGACCCTGATGGCCTGCGCCAGCTCGTTGGCCCCTGCGACCCGCTCCTTCAAGAGGTATCCACGGCTTGCCGAGCCTTCCTGCAGGAGGGCCAGCGCGTAGGCCGGAGCCGTGTACTGGCTGAGAACGACGACTCCGACGGTTGGCTGGTTCTCGCGTAGCCATGCGGCGGCCTGTATGCCTTCGTCCGTGCCGGTCGGCGGCATCCGGATGTCGGTGACCAGGACCTCGGGCTCGCGCTCGGCGACGAGCTTCAGCAGCTGGGGGAGATCGGAAGCGACGCCGACCAGCTCGAGGTCTTCCTGGGCATCAATCAGTCGCGAGATTCCCTCACGCAACAGCGCGTTGTCCTCCGCGAGGACGACCCGGATCACGGCCATCGAAACCGGAGCCTAACTGGTGGCCGTCGTCGCTAGGAGAGATGCCCGCGGGTGAGCAGACCACGAGGTTTGCCGGCGGGCCACGTGGTGCTGGCGCGATATGCCTGCGGCGTGGTGCCCCGCCTTTGTGAAGGCCGCGCACGGGGTCACGCTCTTCGAAGGACGGACGACAGGTACGTTCACGGAAGTTGCCGTGCTGAAGGTACTTGGGCGACAGCTCGCAGCGGCCGTCGTCCGGCGGTCGGGCACCGCGGTTGCCATCGGGACAATCGTCGGCATCCCACCGGGCATCGTCCTGGGGCGCTTTCTCTGGGCCGCGTTCGTTCACGAGAGCGACGTGATACCTGTCCCGAGCGTTCCCGCACTGCGAGTCGCGCTGGTCGGCGTCAGGGGTCTGGTTCTCGTCAACGTCGTCGCGGCCGTCCCGGGAACAACCGCGGCCGGCGCGCCGACTGCGGCGCTGACACGCGCGGAGTAGGCGAGACGGCGATCGAACGGGCCCTTCGTGGCCCCGCGCGAAGAGCGGAAGGTCGCAGAACACAGCTAACGGGTGGTCTGGGCCAATTAGTGTGGCGACGTGGGTGGTCTTCTCGAACTCGAGAAACTGAGCCGTCGCTACGGGAGGATCACGGCTCTTGACGATCTCTCCTTCTCGGTTCCAGCCGGTCAGGTGGTGGGTTTCCTCGGGCCCAACGGGGCAGGCAAGACGACCACGATGAGGGCTGTCTTCGGCCTCACCGATCTGGACGCCGGGACGGTCAGGTGGAATGGCGTCCCAGTCGGCCAGGCCGAGAGGCGCAGCTTCGGGTACATGCCGGAGGAGCGGGGGTTGTACCCGGCCATGCTCGTGGGCGAGCAACTCGAGTACCTCGGGAGATTGCATGGCATGAGCGCGATCGACGCCCAGTCCGCCACGACCAATTGGCTGGAAAGGCTGGGGATCGCCGACCGCGTCCGTAGCAAGGTGGACGCTCTCTCCCACGGGAACCAACAACGGGTTCAGCTGGCCGCTGCCTTATTGCACGGCCCGGAGGCGCTGATCTTGGACGAGCCGTTGGCGGGACTGGACCCGACGGGAATCGACGCCATCGGCGCTGTGCTCGTTGAGCAGGCACGTTCGGGTTGCTGTGTGCTCTTCTCCAGTCACCAGCTCGACCAGGTCGAGGACCTCTGCGAGTCGGTCACGATCATCGACCACGGTCGCCTGGTCGTGACCGGAAAAGTAGACGATCTGGCCCACAGCGGCTCTCGCCGCTTGGTGGTGCGGGTGGAAGGTGACCGGGACGCCCTGTGGGCAAAGGGCCTTGCGGGCGTGACCATCTCGGAGGTCGACGCCGGTGCCGCGCGGCTCGTACTCGATGACTCGGTGGACAGCCAGTCGGTGCTGCGAGCCGCCATGGCTGCGGGCCGGGTCACCGAGTTCGTCTTCCGTCGTCGCCGATTGTCGGAAGTGTTCAGGGAGGCATTGGCGTGACGCAGGCCGTTATTGCCGTAATCCTGGCCGTCGTCCTGCTCCTCAGGTGGCGGAGCCGCGCCAAGCGCCGGACGGGCGACGCGAAACGGGCTTGGTCCGGTTTGGGGCGCGTGACGAGCGACGTGGGCCTGGTGGCGGCCCGCGAGATGCGAGAGCGGTTCCGCGGCAGGATCTTCCGTGTCGGCACCCTGCTCGTCCTGGCGGGGGTCGCGGCCGCCATCGTCATCCCGACGCTCGACAAAGGGACATCTCAGCCCCAAACAGTTGGCCTCGTCGGGACCTTCCCGGTTCCTTTGAGGGCGATTGTCGTGTCATCGGCCAAGAGTGCCGGCACGACGGTTCGCTTCGTGTCGGTGAACCAGGAGACGGCCTACGCGGACCTGCGGTCCGGGCGCCTGGACCTGGCCATCGTCGCGGGCCAGGAACTCGTGGTGAACAAGCCGATCGCATCAACGGATACCTCGACGACGGCCGAGCTGGTGCTCGCTGTCGCGAAGCAACTCGGTGTTGCCGAGGCGGTGGAAGCTGCCCATCTCACCCCGGCGCAATCCTTGGAGCTGGCCAGTGCTGGGGCACTTCCGGTTCGAAGCCTCCAACGCGGTGCAGTGAAGGGAGCCACGCAGACCACGTCGTTGATCGGGCTCATCCTCATCTTCGTGATGCTCACCCAGTACAACACCTGGACCCTGATAGGGGTCATGGAGGAGAAGTCGAGCCGCGTGATCGAAGTGCTCCTGGCCACCGTTCGCCCTATTCAGCTGCTCACGGGAAAGGTGCTCGGGATAGGCCTCGTCGCGTTCGCCCAGGCCTCACTCATCGTCGTGTTCTCCTTGGTGCTAGCGAAGAGCGTCGGCTCGGACCTTCTGCACGGAACGGCACCTGTGGTTCTCGTGAGCACCCTCGTATGGTTGCTGCTCGGCTACGCCTTCTACTGCTGGGTCTATGCTGCCGCAGGTTCCCTGGCCCAGCGCCAGGACCAGGTGCAGAGCCTTGCCTTCCCCTTGAGCCTCCCGATCATCTTCGGCTACGTCATGGCCCTCACCGCAGTTGGCTCGGGGAGCCCCTCCACGCTCTTCAAGGTCCTCGCTTATCTGCCGCCGACGGCCCCGTTTGCCATGCCGGTCCTCGTCGGCCTCGGGGCGGTCACCTGGTGGGAGTTCATGGCGTCGGCGTTGATCAGCGTCGTTTGCACTGTCGGCGTGGCGAGGCTGGCCACAAGCATCTACAAGAGAGCCATTCTTCGCACTGGGGCGCGTGTGAAGCTCCGGGACGTGGTCAGTTCTGCAGCGGGATAGGCACAGCGAGGCCCGCTCGGCATCGAGACGGACCTTGTCCCACTGTTAGAGCGCGTCGGCTTCCAGGAGTTCTTTGAAGTTCTCCGTGGCAGTCTCGAATTGCCTCCTGGCCAATCGCACCACTGCCGGCTCGGCGAGCTTGAAGAAGCCGCGACTCTCGCCCTTGTAGACCGAGGTGAGCCGCGTGCCGCCGTCGACCACCTCGAAGTCGTTTCGGATCTCGAGATGGAAGGGGCCGGATGTGGTCTTGGTGGCGAACCGCTCGTTCGGCACGTACTCGACGTACTGGGAGGACGACTCGAAGCTGCGCCCCAGGAACCTGCCGACATAGACCACTGCGCTGCCAACTTCGAGCGGGCCGTGCTCCTTGCGTCGCACCTCCATCACTGCGGGATTCCAGTCGGGGACTCTTTCGAGATCCTCCATCGCCGCAAAGACCTTTGAAATAGGACGGTTGATGACTGTGACGATCTCGAACTCGTTCATTGACCTCACCTCGATTCCCTGCGTTCGTGGTGAGTGCTGGCTCGCGCGAGGGACACCCACCGTCCTTGCTCGACCGAGAGTGTCGCCGACGAAGAGGCCCTGATCGAGGTGGTTAGCCCCACGGACCTGGCTGGTGCCAGCACGACAACCGATCAGGGCCGGGCTCTGGTGGACCTGCGCCCGGGCCACGTTTCCTCGCCCCCGGCCCAGGCACCGGTCGAAGTCGACTCTATTGCGAACGCGTCCGATGTCGGTCGGGCGAGGGTGAATATTGTGCCAATCCGAAGTGAACGTTTCCTGTCGCTCAAGACGCACCGTGAGAGCCCGATGAAGCTGCGTGGGTGCACGACCTCACTTTCGCGCGAGGTGAGCAGCGAGTCGTGCTCTCACCCGGTTCGGTATTTCAGCGGCACCGGCCACAAGCGGCTTGCAGCTCAAGGAGCCGAACCTCGAGAGCAGGTGACGATCGACGGCGGCGAATCCAAAGAGCAATCGCCTATTGAACCGAATAGTGCCTCCCGCAAGGGCAGAGCTTGTAGCTCGCACCGTGGCCGTGGATCTCGCACCATCCCAGCCTGAAGTTCCCGCTATGGGCTTGCACGAGCTTCCAATGCTCGGGACAGAGGTTCACTGGCGCGATGCGGTGATCACCAACGGCAGCTGCCCACGGGTAACTCTTGACCCCCTCCTCGGTATCGCAGAAGGCGCACGGGCCTGTCGCTTCTTCGGGCATGACCTCACCTTTCTCGCGTGTCAGGTTCGTGTGCGTTCTGGGCCGACCCGGGCGCTTGCCCGGGTCACAGCCACAGAATCGCGGTGGAGGTGGCGGGAGTCGAACCCGCGTCCCCCGGTATCTCGATGGGACTTCTCCGAGCGCATCCGGCGGTGGTGTCTCGGGCCCCGCCACGCCACCGGCGCCGGTGCGGGACCCCAGCCGACTGAGATGTCCCTGACTGCTCGCCGGCGGCGCTGTTCAGGTAAGTCCTGCGAGATGACGCCTGGGACCGGTCCGCAGGACTAGGACCGGGCAGACGTTGCTGCTATTTAGGCAGCAAGCGCGAGCTGAGGCTCGGCGTTTGTGTTGTTTTCCGGCTCTTTAACGTGGTTCCGGAGACCACGGCTCGCTTCTCCCAACTTGACCACCGAAGTCGAAGCCTTGTCACCCCCTTGGTGATGTCGTGTTCTTGACACGAGGATACCGCCTCGGCCGCGGCTCAACGCCTGCGCTCGTGATCGCGGATCACGCGCTGGGCTTCGCGGGTGGCGTCGCGTTCCGCGATGGCGCGCCGCTTGTCGTAGAGCCGCCGCCCCCGGGCTAGCGCGAGCTCGACTTTGGCGAGGCCGTCCTTGAAGTAAATGCTGAGGGGTACGAGTGTGAGCGCCTTCTGAGCCACGCGACCGGAGAGCTCGTCGATCTGTTGGCGGTGAAGGAGCAGCTTGCGGGGCCTGACCGGTTCGAAGCGGCCGTACCCGGACGCATACTCGTACGGCGCCAGGTGGGCCCCGAGAAGCCACAGCTCACCGTCTTCGATTCTTGCGTACGCGTCCTGCAGCGACACTTGTCCGAGCCGAAGCGTCTTGACCTCTGCGCCTTTGAGGGCGATGCCGCACTCATAGACCTCGAGGATGTCGTAGTCGTGCCGGGCGCGGCGGTTGCGCGCCACGCTGCGGATCACCGGCTCATGAGGGTCGCCCAACACCCTGGACTTGCCCGGGCTGCGCTGAGTCCCGACGGGCTTTCTCGTCGCCATCGCGGGAAACGCTACCGTGCGGCCCTGATGAGCGACTCTGATTCGGCACCGCCGCCGCCTACGGTGCCTCGGACTCCGGCAGGAGTGCCACCGCGCATGCCGGTCCTGTACCTGACGCGTGCTCACCTGGACGAGATGATCGTGAACTGCCTGGGCGCTTACCCGAACGAGGGCTGTGGGCTCCTCACCGGGGACCCGGCCTCCGGCACCGTCACCGCCGTGCATCCCACGGCCAACCTGGCCGCGTCAGGGCGCGTCTATACCGTCGACCCGCGCGAGCACCTCCTGATCGGCCGGGCCGCGGAGGCCGAGGGACAGGCGATCATCGGTGTCTTCCACTCCCACACCCACACCGACGCGTACCCGTCGCCGACCGACGTCGCTCAGGCGCCCGATCCCTCGTGGCACTACGTGGTGGTCTCGCTGCGCCACGAAGAGGCTTCTGTTCGCTGTTACCGCATAGTTGACGGCCTGATAAGCGAGGAGGCGATCGAGGTCGTTGGTACTTGACTCCAGGTGTCAGCCACCACGACGAGGGACCGTGCTCGGATCTGTCGCACTACTGGGCCGCCTGGACCTCCTGGCCGTGGGGTTGCTGGCCGGGTACCCTGCCGGGATGATCGACCCGCGAAGTGATCCTCTCGAGCACGCACGTCACGACGGTCGGGCACTCGACGAGCTCCGCCCGAGCTTCTTCGTCCGGGACTTCACCGAGTTCGCCGCCGGCTCGGTGCTCGCAGTCTCGGGTCGCACGAAGGTCCTGTGTACGGCCTCGATCGACGAGGACGTGCCGAGATGGATGCGCGGGACACGCCGCGGCTGGGTGACCGCGGAGTACTCGCTACTCCCCGGCTCGTCGCCCGAACGTGTGAGCAGGGAGGCGACAAAAGGGCGCCAATCGGGGCGGACCCAGGAGATACAGCGGCTGATCGGCCGGGCGCTGCGCAGCATCATGGACCTCGAGGCGCTGGGCGAGCGCCAGATTCTCATCGACTGCGATGTGCTGCAGGCGGACGGCGGCACGCGAACGGCCGCGATATCGGGCGCCTACGTGGCGCTCCACGATGCCTGCTCTCGTCTCTGCTTCTCAGGCGCGATCACCGGTCATCCGGTGCGTGAGGCGTGTGCGGCGGTCTCGGTCGGAATCGTCGGGGCGGACTGCATGCTCGACCTCGACTACTCCGAGGACTCCAGTGCCGAGGTGGACATGAACGTCGTGATGACCTCCTAGGGACGCTTCGTCGAGGTGCAGGGGACCGCCGAGGGGCTTCCGTTCGCCCGTTCCGAGCTCGACGAGATGCTCGCCCTTGCCGAGCTCGGCATCAACCAGATCCTCGAGGTTCAGGCAGAAGTCCTCGCGACACCCCCTACGGACCGAACCCAGGCTGTCACGGGCTGACGGCTCAGGCAGCGACGTAGGAAGGCGGGACCGGCATGCGGTTGGTGCTTGCGACAGCGAATCCGGACAAAGCCGCGGAATTGGCTGCCATTCTGCAAGAGGAGCTCGATGACCTGGTCGAGCTCGTCGCTCGACCGCGAGACGTCGGCACGGTCGAGGAGACGGGGGAGAGCCTGGAGGACAACGCTCGTCTCAAGGCAGCCGCACTTGTCGCAGCCACCGGCGAAGCCGCGGTCGCCGATGACACCGGTCTCGAGGTGGCAGCTCTCGACGGGGCGCCTGGCATAGGGACGGCCCGCTTCGCCGGCCAGGCGGCCACCTACGCCGACAACGTCGCGAAGCTGCTGACCCTCCTCGAGGGCGAGACCGACAGGCGGGCGCGCTTTCGGACCGTGGTTGTCTGCCGCTTTCCCGACGGCACCGAGATCATCGGCGAGGGAGTCGTCGACGGGGAGATCGTGCGGGTCCCGCGAGGCCTGGGGGGCTTCGGCTACGACCCGGTGTTCGTGCCGGAAGGCGGGGACGGGCGCACGTTCGCGGAGATGAGCCCAGCGGAGAAACACGAGCTGTCGCACCGGGGTATCGCCCTTCGCTCGTTTGTCAAGCTTCTCAAGCAGAACAAGGAGGTGGGTCCGGCAGCCTGACGGCGGCCGACGACCCCGTGGGCCGCGTCACGTCGCAATCGGGACACGCAACGCCGAGTGCGGGGCGCGAACGCGCAGGCGGGAGTATTCGTAGCCCAGGCGGAGCAGAAGGAGAGATACGCTTGGCCGATGGCCGCGCTCGCGGGTAAGGGCGACACCGTAGAAGAGGTCGTCGACCACGTGCTCACCACGCGGGAGCGGATGTTCGTTGAGCGAAATGGGGCGCCGGCCGCCGTCATAATGTCGACGTGCGAGCTGGAAGGGCTCGAGTACACGATCGATCTGTTGTCCGAGCCGAAGACGGTGCGCCGTATCCTCGAGGCCGAGGCCGCGCTCCAAAGCGGGAACCTGTACATGGGCGAGGAGCTGGCGGCCCTCGACCCCGATGCGCGCTTTGTGGTTCGCACCGTGACCGGGGGCGTCCCGCTCGCGGCGGCGGTGCGGACGACTGGGGACGGCCGGTGGGGCCTAGTCGCGAGCGAGCCGGCGCGCAAGGCCCTCGACGAGCTCCAGTTCCACGTCGCGGATGAGGCCAGGCGCTTCATTTTCGGCCAGATGCTTGTCGACCCCATCGGGTCGGGTGTTGAGCTTCACGGCTTCCTGACCCGGCGCTTGGCGGCGCGGGTTGAGACGGCACTCGTGGTCTACCGCCTGGACAGTGTCAAGCGCGTCGTTCGCCTCGTCGAGGTCCTGAACATCGGCGGGTTGATAGGTAGGCACGACAGCCGCCAGTGGTGAGGGAGCGCGCGTTCAGGCGCGTGAGCGGACGAGATGACAAACAGCCTGGCTCACACCGGTTCGAGCGCGTCGCCCAGGGTCCCGAGTGGCGGTGCGCCGAGCGCGAGCACCGCCTCGTGGAAGCGTCGCAGGCTGAAACGAGGGCCCCAACGGGCGATCGCCTCGTCGCGGAGCGCCTGGATCTCGAGCTTGCCCCAGGTGTAGCGCCCATAGGTCGGGTCGAACGTCGCTCGGTTCGCCTCTGACTGGGCCGCAGGGGCTTCCAGGAACGCATCCTCGCGAAAGCGCGCCGCCGCGTCGTTCACCGTCATCGTCCCGCGGTGGATCCCGAGTGACGAGGCGAGACGAGTCACCCGCACGAGGGCCTCGATCCAGACCCCGATCGCGAATCGTGGATCCTGACGGCGGAAGCCCTCCTCGACTAGCAGTTCCTCGCCATAGTGAGCCCAGCCCTCGACGAAGCCGAGCGAGGTCAAAGACCGGCGGACGTCCCCACGGGCGGTGAGCCGGATCATCCGGCCGTGGGCGAAGTGCCCCGGCGTGACCTCGTGTGCCGTGACCGCGGGCAGAGTCGTGGCGCTGAAGAGCGACCGCCAACGTTGCTTGGTCTCGTCGTCCCAGGAGGGATCGGGTGGGTTCACGTAGAACCACGCAGGCGCTTCGGCTTCGTAAGGACCAGTCCAGGACATCATCGCCACCGCGTACCGTCTTGAAGGCGGGGCCGGGCCGACATGACACGTGCCACCGAGCTCGGGCAGGAGATCGCGTTCGGTCGTGAACCTGCCCAGCTCCTCGATAAGTGCGCGGGCCGCGGTGTAGACGCCCTCGTCGTCGGGATGATCACCCAGGAGTTCGCGGACTACCTCTCTCGAAGGAATACCGGGTCGTAGCCGATCGCAGTCGAGGATGAGGTGCTCGGTGAGCCGCGCCCGTTCCGCGTCGACGATCTCCTCGAGCCGACCGAGGTCTACGGGCATCGCCTCAGGGTCGCCGAACAGCCTGGCCAGCTTGGGCGGGCCGAGGCTCGCGTCAGGCGAGCCATTCGCTGCCGCGTCCTCCAGATGGGCGATCAGCTTGCCGAGATGTGTTCTCGCGCGCTCCAGCGTCGCGGCATCGGCGGTCGCAACCTCGAGGCCCTCGCCGAGGCCGTGTACCGCCGGCAGGAGCGCGCTAGCCACAGGCGCGGGCACCGAGTCGAGCGACTCGATGGCGCCGTCGATCGCGTCTGGCCACTTGCTCAGGTGGGCTGCTTTGGCCGCCGCCCGCTCTTGTGCGGGTGCGTACTCACGGTCGTAGCACGCGAGGTCCAGATTCGTCAGGTGGACGAGCGGGTTCCACCTGTGGATCTCGGCTACCGAGAACGCAGAACGCGCTCCCGCCTCCGCTGCGGACAGGTGCGCTTCATCGTGCGCGTTCGGTTCGGGCGTCCCGCGCCCGAGCGACGTGAGAAGAGTTGCCACTCCGGCCGGTGACAGGTCCTGGACCCGGCCGTCGAACTCGTGCAAGCCCGCGAGCTCCCGGATCTCGGGCATTTGGATCTCCCAGATCGCACGAAGCCGGTCGGAGACCATGGCCTGACCGTAGCCGGAATCGCTCGGCGGCGGTCCAGTCCCATTAGCGTGACGAGCCTGATACATCCTTCCGGCATCATGACTCCTGTGTTCCTTGACGACCGGGCGTACGCCTCAAGGGGCGGACGGCCGACCTGGGTTGCACGTGAACAGGATCAGGAGGAGGAGCGGTGCCGACCGAGAGCGTTTCCATAAGCTGCGATGACTGTGTGCTGCATGGGACCTCCGCATGCGACGACTGCATCGTCACCTTCGTACTGGGCCCCCCGGCCGCAGGTGGGATCGTGGTCGACGTCGCCGAAGCTCGCGCCGTCCGCATGCTCCAGCGAGCGGGCCTGGTACCCGAGCTGCGTTTTCGTCGCCGCGTCGGGTGATCCGCGTAGCCACCGGTCCACGGCGTCTGAAGCGCGTGGCTGATGGGGTGCCTGCTAGTCACCAATGACTTCCCACCGAAGGTCGGTGGCATCCAGTCCTATCTTTACGAGCTGTTCCGCCGGCTACCCCCGCGAGAGCTCACGGTCCTGACGACCGCGTATCGCGGTGCGGCCGAGTTCGACCGCCGCCAGGCTTTTCGCGTTGAGCGGTCGCGGCTGCCGGTACTGATGCCGACGCCCGCGCTGACCCGCAGCGTGCGACAGCTGTTGTCAGCCACAGGGGGCGGGCTCGTTCTCCTGGATCCGGCACTCCCTCTCGGTCTGCTCGGCAACCGGTTGCAGGTGCCGTACGGAGTGGTTCTCCACGGTGCCGAGGTGGCCGTTCCCGCTCGCCTGCCGATCTCGCGCCAGCTGCTGCGGTCTGTGCTGTCGGGGGCGTCTCTCGCCATTGCGGCGGGTGGCTATCCGGCCGCGGAGGCGGCGCGGGTAGCCGGGGCGCGCAAGCCGCGTTTCGTCGTCGTGCCGCCCGGAGTGGACCATGAACGCTTCCACCCTCTCGATCCCGAGGAGCGGGTGGCAGTGCGGCGAAGGCTAGATCTGCCCGCTGAGGGCAGGCTCGTGGTGAGCGTGAGCCGGCTCGTTCCCCGCAAAGGTATGGACGTGCTGATCGAGGCTGTCGGTCGGCTGAGCGCGGCGCGACCAGACTTGACTCTCGCGATCGGTGGCTCGGGGCGGGACCGCAAACGCCTGGAGCTGACAGCGAGGCGTTGCGGGGCGCCGGTACGTTTCCTCGGTCGGGTTGCCGAAGACGACTTGCCCATGCTCGATGCCGCCGCGGACGTCTGGGCGATGTGCTGTCGCGACCGTTGGTTCGGGCTCGAGCAGGAAGGGTTCGGGATCGTCTTTCTCGAGGCAGCGGCCGCCGGCGTGGTGCAGCTAGCCGGGCGGAGCGGCGGCTCGGACGAGGCCGTCGTCGACGGCAAGACGGGGCTCGTCGTCGACCGGCCCGGCGACGCGAGCGCCGTCGCCGCTGCTCTGGCGAGCTTGTTGGACGACCCGGGGCTTCGAGAGCGCCTGGGGGCCGAGGCCCGGCGCAGGGCGGTCACCGAGTTCGACTACGACAAGCTGGCCCGGACGTTGCGCCAGACGCTGGTAGAGATGGGTAGCTGATCACCTCGGTCGGTGCTCTGATAGTCGTTGCGGGCTGGAACCGCGTCAGCGGTCGGCCAATGCTGGCTGACAGCCCGAGGAGATGCGAGGCTGGAGTCCACTAGGGCAGAAAGGAGGACGTGTGGCCGATCAGACCATCGAGCGAATGGTCGTCGACGGCTCCCCAACGCGTTGCTTCGAGGTCGTGGCCGACATCGAGCACTATCCGGAATGGGTCGCCGATCTGAAGGAGGTTCACGTCCACGAGCGAGATCAACAGGGACGACCCTCCCTGGTCTCGTTCCGCGCCGCTGCTTTCGGGCGCAGTACCAGTTACACCCTCGCCTACGACTACTCGCAGGCGCCAACGGAGCTTCGCTGGGTCCAGCGGGAGGGTGATCTCACGAGCCGCCTCGATGGCATCTACCGCTTCAAAGCCGCGCCTGAAGGCGGGACGGAGGTCACCTACCAGCTTGCCGTCGAGCTGCGTGTGCCATTGCCGGGGTTCATCAAGCGACGTGCCGAAGGCAACATCATCCACGCTGCGATTCGGGACCTGAAGACGAGGGTCGAGTCGACGCTGTGAACCTTCCATGCGAGCGGGTCAGCGAGGACTGATGGCTTGAAGGTCGGTATTACTCTCCCGACTTTTGAGCCGACAGCTGCAGCAGCGCTCGGTGTTGCAGCTGCGGCGGAGGCGGCGGGGATGGACGGCGTCTTCGCCTTCGATCATCTCTGGCCGGGAGCTACGAGATCGCGGCCTGCTCTCTCGATGTACCCGGTGCTGGCCGCCGTTGCAGCAACGACTCGGTGCATCCGTATCGGATCGCTCGTGGCGCGCGTGGGCCTACTGCCCGACAGGCTGGTATGCGAGTCGTTCGCTTCGCTGCATGAGATGAGCGGGCATCGTCTTGTAGCAGCTCTCGGCATCGGGGACGCAAAGAGCGCCTCTGAGAACGAGGCCTACGGGATCGCTTGGCCCGCGCTCGAGAACCGTCGGGCATCGTTGGCGGCAATCCTCGGGGAGCTCACCGCTCGTGGGATCGAATGCTGGGTTGGCGCGACGTCTCCCGCGACACTGGAGGTCGCTCGAGCCGCCGGCGCGACGGTCAACCTGTGGGACGTCGATGTCAACCGCTTGCAGGCCGAGGCAGCACTCGGGCCGGCCACCTGGGCCGGCTCGTTCCCGACCGAGGCGGGTGCCGCAGCCGAGCAGCTGTCGGCCCTGCGCGCCGCCGGAGCCACGTGGGCGATCTGGGGCTGGCCACGCTCGATCGACCTCGTCAGCGAGGCTCTCTGCCGGGCGGGGTTGCGAGACCGCAAAGAGTAGGGGCTAACGTCGGACGATGGAGCTTCGCAGGATTCAAGGACTTCCTCCGTACGTTTTCGCGCAGATCGACGAGCTGAAACTGCAGGCGCGTCGAGCAGGTGAAGATGTCATCGACCTTGGCTTCGGCAACCCCGACATTCCCTCGCCGGACGTCGCCGTCGAGAAGCTGGCCGAAGCCGTTCACAACCCCCGCAACCACCGCTACTCGGCGAGCCGTGGCATCCCCAAGCTCCGCCAGGCGATCGCGGACTTGTACCTGCGGCGTTTTGACGTCCAGCTGGATCCCGACCGCGAGGTAGTGACCACCATTGGGGCAAAGGAGGGACTCTCTCACCTCATGTGGGTCGTCGTGGGACCGGGCGACACGGCGCTCGTCCCGTCGCCCTCCTACCCGATACACCTGTACGCGCCGCTGTTCGCCGGCGCGGATGTCCGGATGGTGAGGCTGGAGGGTCTGGGCAACGATGAGGTGGACGCCGGCGAGACCTTCTTCGCCAACCTGGTCGAGGCTTGGGAGTCAGCCTGGCCCAAGCCACGGGTCGCGATCCTCTCTTTCCCGCACAACCCAACAACGGCGTGCATAGACCTAGCCACCATGACAAGGCTCGTCGAGTTCGCCCGCGAGCGAAGCGTGCTCTTGGTGCACGACTTCGCATACTCGGACACGGCCTTCGACGGGTATCGGCCCCCTTCGATACTCGAGGTCCCAGGCGCGTTCGAAGTGGCTGTCGAGCTCTACACCTTGACCAAGTCGTTCTCCATGGCGGGCTGGCGAGTGGCATTCCTCGTTGGCAATGCCGAGGTCGTGCAGGGTCTCACCAAGCTCAAGAGCTACCTCGACTACGGGACCTTCCAGCCGATCCAGATCGCAGCGATAGTTGCCATGAACGAGGCACCGGACTACCCCAAGTTGGTGAACGAGATCTACCAGGGCCGCCGCGACGCCCTGTGCGAAGGGCTCGCGCGCCTCGGCTGGGACGTGCCCAAGCCGAAAGGCACGATGTTCGTGTGGGCCAAGATTCCCGAGCCCTATCGGGAGATGGGCTCGCTCGGCTTCGCGAAGTTCCTCGTCTCCGAGGGGAAGGTGGCGACATCGCCGGGCCACGGTTTCGGGCCCGGGGGAGAGGGATACATCCGATTCGCCCTCATCGAGAACGAACAACGGATCGCACAGGGGATCCGCAATCTTCGTGCGGTCGTGAAGCTCTGAGCTCGCCTGCCTTGTCGTATCGCCCAGTGGGAAGCCGCCTGTCCCGATGTGCATGCGTGGCGGTTCTCTCGGTGATCGCCGGCTCGGTCCTGTGCCCTGGCGCGACCGGTACCTCCCTGGCAGGGGTCCGATCGCCGAGGACCTCGACGATCGGAAGAAGGGCTTACGAGCTGAAGGCTTCCGACGCCGGCACCGGCGATTTCTTCGGAGACTCGGTCGCTGTCTCGGGCGCGACGGCCGTAGTAGGTGCGGAGAGCCACGCGGCTGACTCCGGCCGTGCGTATCTGTTCACCAAGACGGCGGCCGGCTGGACACAGGTCGCCGAGTTGGAGGGCTCAGGCGTCGTCGCCAGCGACGAGTTCGGCTGGTCGGTCGCGATCGGGGGGCCCACCCTCGTGGTCGGTGCACCCTCTAGTGCCAAGGATGCCGGTCTGGCGTACGTGTTCGGGGAGACGTCATCAGGTTGGACACAGGTCGCCGAGCTGAAGGGCACCGGGACTGTCATCAACGACGGCTTCGGCGCTTCGGTGGCAGCGTCGGGTGCGTACGTCGTGGTGGGCGCGAGCGGCCATGACAGATATGCCGGCCGGGCCTATGTGTTCACCGACGAGACGGGCCAATGGTCGGAGAAGGCCCAGCTGGAGGGCTCAGGCATCGTCGCCGGCGACGAGTTCGGCTGGTCGGTGGCCGTCTCGGGCACGACGGCCGTGATCGGCGCGGAGGGCCACGCCGATGATGCCGGCCTGGCGTACGTGTTCGCCAAGACAGGGCGTCACTGGAAACAGGTGGCCGAGCTCGAGGGCTCCGACACCGTTGCCGGTGACTTCTTCGGCGACTCGGTGGCCATCTCGGGCAGGACCGCGGTGGTTGGCGCGTGGGGCCACGGCAGAGATGCCGGCCGGGCGTACGTCTTCGCGGACGCTGCTGGCCACTGGAGACAGGTGGCCGAGCTCGAGGGCTTTGACACCGTCGAAGGGGACTTCTTCGGCGACTCGGTGGCCATCTCGGGCACGACGGCTGTCGTAGGTGCGGAGAACCACGCCGGTGGCGCCGGGCGGGCCTACCTGTTCACGAGGACGGCAACCGGCTGGAAACGGGTCGCCGAGGTGGAGGGCCCCGACACCACTGCCAACGACTGGTTGGGCTACTCGGTGGCCGTCTCCGGCTCGACCGCCCTGGTGGGTGCACCGAACCACGCCAGCGGCGCCGGCCGGGCGTATGTCTTCAGCGCTTGACGGCGAAGCGCTCGTGCCTTCGCGAGCCTTGGGCCAGCTCGGCGGGGCATCCTGATCAGGCGGAGCGTCGTTTCGGGCCCGTCCGACGGGCCGCAGGCGCGGACCCGGTGATCACGCTGCTGCCGGGGAAAGGGCGGTAGTTCGACGCGCTCTACCAGAGCGTGTAGCCGCCGTCGACCACCAGGGTCTCTCCGGTCACGAAGCTTGCAGCCTCTGATGCGAGAAAGAGAACGGCGTTCGCGATCTCGTCGGTCGAGCCCATCCTCCCGAGCGGAGTGCCCCCGATCCAGTAGTCGCGGCACATGTCCGTGTCGACGAGATGCTCGATGAGCTCGGTGCGCGTGTAGCCGGGCGCCACGGCGTTCACACGCACGCCATGAGGTGCCCACTCTGCGGCGAGGGACTTCGTCAGCATGATCACGCCTGCCTTGGCCACGTTGTAGGCCACCTGGGGTTGGGGCCGGTTGACGATGAGCCCCGACATCGAGGCGATGTTGACGATGGCACCCGAGCCTGCCGCGATCATCGGGACACCGAAGACCTGGCTGCAATAGAAGACCCCCGACAGGTTTATCGCCAGCATTCGGTCCCATTCCGCCACGCTCATCGTCTCGGCAGGAGCGTGGTAGGCGATGCCGGCGTTGTTCACGAGGGTGTCTGTCCGGCCCCAGCGCGCCTCGAGAGCCTTTTCGGCGGCGGTCACCTGCGCGTAGGAGGAGACGTCACAGATCTCGGTCACCACCTCGGAGCCGTCGACCTCGTCCCGCAGCTTCGCGGCCGCCTCGTCCAAGCTCGCCCGTTCGAGGTCGATGAGCGCCACAGCGGCGCCCGCCCTCACGGCAGCCCTGGCGATGGCGTACCCGATGCCGCGGGCTCCACCCGTGACCACAACCTTGCGCCCCTTGAAACCGTTGCCGTTGTCGCTCACGACTTCATCCCTTTCCCTGTTCGGGTTCCGTCGGGTATCTGATCACAACTGGGAATCTCCGGCAGCCGCTGCCAGGCGGGGCCCCACGCCGGCAGAATGATCGAAGGGCGCAGAGCGCCTGGTGGTGGTCAGCTCTCAGATCATGACGCAACGCGCTGGCGATGGCGACGAGCCCACCGAGGACCTCTGGCCTCGGCCACGACGACCGAGGCGGGCTCGTCCAATGCGCGGTTGAGACGTTGTTCCAGACACGAATCGCAGAGGTAGGTACCGTCCCGCTCCCAGGTCAGTTGCCTCCGGTGGCAGTCCGCACATCGCCTACCGAGATAGGCAGTGCGCTCTGGCGGCCACGGCTCTCGTGCTGTGGCCAGCTCTCCCAGTCGCTGCTGAGCCCGCGCGACGAGACGCCAGGCCTCTGCCCCGTCTGGTTCACCGCGAACCACGAGGTCCCACGTCACGAGGTCGCGCAGCAGCGCATCGAATGTCTCGATAGGGATCTCCTCTTGTTCCATGGAGTTGCTCCCCCTCCTCTTGCTTCTCCTTTCAGTGTGCATCAGTCGGCGCTCGTATTACGGTCGGGTTGCGCCCGTTCGCCACGCTTTGGGCTGACCGGGACCGGCCGGTCTCACTGCCTCACCGCGTGAGTCGCTTGCGTCAGATAACGATTTCTGAACCGGTGGTGGTGATCTGGTAAGGTCGCAGAAACTCGTTTCGAGCCTGTGGATTGGGGCGAGTTTTCGACGGCAGATCCAAACTGGCTGGTAGATCCGTCACGAAGAGGGACCTTGACGGGTAGACGCGCAGAGGTCATCGAAGGACAGGAAGGTCCGGCGCGCTCTGGGGGAGCGGCTTGCGGCCATCACGACGCCACCAGTGCGCCTCACTGGGAGAATGGAGAACGACGCCATGGCGTTGATCGAGGAGCTTCGTGAGGCAGTGGTGGACGGGCAGGCAAAGCTCGCCGTCGCCAAGGTGACCGAGGGGCTGGAGGACGGCATCGAGGCGG
>Ga0187857_10000313_pt1 | contig 61375 bp, 66 predicted proteins | sample June2016WEW_8_10_FD_132984 | JGI IMG/M metagenome (GOLD analysis project Ga0187857, IMG submission 132984) | Peatland microbial communities from SPRUCE experiment site at the Marcell Experimental Forest, Minnesota, USA - June2016WEW_8_100 | ecosystem: Environmental > Terrestrial > Soil >... | reverse complement strand
GAGCTTTCTGTAGTCGATCTCGGGACACGATACAAGTGTTATAAGTGCGGGACCAAGTTTTATGACCTGGGCAGACCACAGCCCCTTTGCCCTTCATGTGGAGAAGACCAGAATAATGAAGAGACAAAGCGGATGCTCAAGCGGAAGAGAAGACGGCGATCAGCCTACATGGGTAAGGCAGACCCTACCATTATTGCCCCGGAAGAGAGAGATGACGTGGTCGAGGTTGTTAATGAAGTCGATGCTGAATATACGTTAGATGTGGATGATATTGTCCTGGAGGAGAGCGCAGACACGGATAAAGAATAGAGATTGATATCGATCAAGGTTAAGGCATTTTATGTATTTTCCCAAGGCTTGTTACAAGCTGTTTGCCGAGCTCATGGCACGTTTTTTTTGCTTCCTCATTTATTGGTCGTTCGAATTCAGCCGTTTCACCTACTTTTGTAAAGAATCTCTGAGCAAAAGAGTCCAGTGGCTGCCTCACTTTTCCACCGCCTCCATGGGATATGAAGAGTACAGCCGGTTTCCCTTTTACAGGCTCACCTGATTGGTCCCAAAGATACATATCGTCAAAAAAAGTCTTGATGGTACCGGCAGGGTACGAGAAATAATCAGGCGTACCAAGAGCAACCGCATCGGCTGACATGAATTCCTTCATAGTTACCCGATGTTCATTTGTGTTCATGAGCTCCACATCCGCACCTGCTTCTCGAACTCCATCCGCAAGGGCTTCTGCGAGTATTCTTGTGTTTCCAAATTGCTGGCTATGATAAATGACAAGGATTTTTTTCATATGGTATCCTCCGGTCAGATGAATCATATGTACCATATTCTTAGTTGAGAAAGGGTATAAAAGGAAGATCATCCCCGTGCAGTAAATTCTGTGGAGGTAAAGCGTATGAAGATCATTGCATTCAACGGAAGTCCAAGGAAAGACGGCAACACCACCACGTTGATAGGCTATCTCTTACGGGAGATCGAGAAAGAGGGCATTGAAACGGAGCTCGTTCAGCTCTCGGCAAAGGCGATTCACGGGTGCATTGCCTGCTACAAGTGTTTCGAGAATAAGGACAGGCGGTGCGCCGTTAAGAACGATGCGGCGAACGAGTATATCGAAAAGATGACGACTGCTCAGGGTATCGTTTTGGGATCTCCTTCCTATTTTCAGGATGTAACAGCGGAGATGAAGTCCTTGATCGACCGGGCGGGCTTCGTCGGATTGGCAAATGGGAGGATGTACAAGAACAAAGTTGGGGCTTCTCTATCCTGTTTTCGTCGCACCGGAGGGATGCATACCATCGAAACCATGAACCACTTCTTCTTTAGCAACGAGCTTATCATCGCCGGCCGGGCAATGAGCGTTGCCAGAGAAAAGGGAGAGGTGGCAAAAGATGAGGAAGGCGTCCAGATGGCGCAGATCCTGGGACAAAAGATCGCTTGGATGGTGAAGAAGCTCTACGGCTGAAACCGGCTTTGGGAAGAGGCACCGTGAGGGCTCGCTGCTTCGGTGGAGAACCCCGAATGCCGGATTGATTCGATTGGGCAAAGCTGGTCTGTTCTCTCCGGCGCAGGTGATGCCGACCTTTGGATATGGAAATAATAATTGCGGCTCAATTACTATTGTATATCAGATAAGAAGATCATCAGTTTCTAGGCATTTCAAAACTAGAAAGTTATCGCAGTTATCAACGGCTTAGCCAATATGAATAGTCTGATCAGAAAACTATACCGGGATGGAGATCAATGGTTTTTTTCCATAAAGGCCTTAAGAGAAAGGGCGGCTTTATGACACATATTTCCAAAAAACCATCTTCCGATTGGCCCTAACAATTTGCTAAGTAGCCTGGGTTCGTAAGCTACGATATAGGTAAATTTAGTTTTTCCTTGGCCTAACGGTTCCAGCCGGTAATCTTCGCAGAGAGCATTTACAATAGGACGATTGATTGCAGTTAAAAAAAAGGTGAATCGCTTTCCGGGATCCCAAGCAATAAATTGTTCATACACTGTCATGGGTTTGAGGGTTACTGTTCTAGTAGTACCCACACCAAACGGTTTAGGACTTGTCCATTCTACTTTGATGATATCTTTGAACCACTTAGGCCAGGCTTCTCCATCTTCAAAAACTTTAAACACCTGCTCTGGAGAAGCATTGATTTCCACCTCATTTACAAATCGGAGAGGTGCCGATTCCAAAAAACTTAAGTCAACTGAACGACAATTGAATTTCATACCATCCTCCTATTTCAGTATATTATGAATATAATATTAATAGAATATTAAAAAGCAAGATAATGGGGGATTTTTTAAAGAGTGTTGATACTGGGTGCCATTTGATACACACAGATATGGACTGCTTTAATGCATAGGTTTCAAACACAGATCTTCAGTATTCAGGCATCTCAAAACCGTGATGAAATCGCAGTTATCAACACTCACAAAATCTTTACGCCTTTGAAAGTAAATTCTGGACTTATAGTCATAGCATCAACCATCTGGAGTTTACCTTCTTTTATCCGGTAGATTCCGAGGATGTAACATGATGAATTCCGCCATCCGAAATAGGCATTCCCTAATTTAACAATAAAACATTCCTTTCCGTTTGATAAGGGAAAGTACTCAGATCCGTGGGACTCAAGAAAATCAAACTCGTTATAAGATGAATGGAATGATTTACTATTAATAAACCTAAGCTGTTCATTGTAATCCTTGTCCACATCAATGTAAGATGTTTTATCAGGTTGCTGTTGATTTATTTTTAAAATGAGCATGCGGTAATACTTGGAGCCATTTGATTCAAATGCCAAGTGGCAAACAATCTCTTTTATGCCCTTGTTCTCAATATCCAGATACTGGTATTGACTTTCTTTCTGAAGGAAATTTTCTTTATAATCTCTCTTTACAATAGCCACTACTATATTCTCAACTTTCTCTGCAGGATAAGTCCATTCGGGGTTATTCATGAGAGATGTTGCTATGGGTGAAAAACCTGCCGAAAAATTCCTTGCAAGGGCATTTGCCTTTTCTTCAAGCACTTTAAATGACGGGTCATATTGATTGACGAGATTACCATGAAATTGTGTAGAATATGTGACTTCTATTTTGCCAAGACCACTTCTGCCCTTTACATTCTTAAGGCTGAACAGTTCGATGATGGTCTTTGGTTGATCATTTGCTGCATTATTGAGGAAATTATCTACAACAGCGATATATGTGCGTCTATCTATATGTACAAAACCGAGTGATGTAGCCCAGCAGATACCCCCTTCATCTTCATACTGATCTATAAAAGGGCCTTCTATTTTAACCAGTGATTTGTCACTATTCACATGGAAGAATTGAAAACGGTCGCAGTGCATTGTTCCTGCAGTATTATCAAGGATAATATCTTTGATGCCATCCTGCTCGACATCTTCGAGATAAAGGTCGGTCCTGGTTGAAGTGTTATTTAAGGTTGCTTCTATATCTGATACTTGCTCTTGGGTGGGTTTGTAATTCTTGCTGATGTAATCTAATATCGATTCTTTATTTCCATCACCTAAATTGTTCTTAATACTATCCTCAGTAAATCCTAATGAAGATACAATCAATCTCCCTGGCTCAAATGGAGTTGTTCTGATACGCTCTGCAAGCTTTTTGCGAACCTCCAAACACTCTTGCGTATCCCAATTTTTATACAATACAACACGGTCTTCATAGAATTTTTTCAGACGGGATTTCTGATAGGTTTTAATATCTATATGTTTTATTTGTGCCTTACCAGGGTTCTTCGCTGCACGCTTTTGCATTCTCAACTCTTTCCATTCTGCAAATCTTTGCCATTCTTCCCATCTTGCATCTCTTTGCCTTAGCCATTCACCCTGAGATGCAATGAATTCCTCCCTTTGATTTTGAGTCATTCCTTTTTGGGCTAATTCAAAGAGCCTATTCATCTCTGAATCTACTTCAACAAGTTCAGGGTCGGAACAGATGGCATTGTCGACAGGTGTCGTGGCCTTTTGGCAATTTAAACCGGAGACTGCAGTCGTTTCCGTTGTACTTCCTTTGGATATTAGAAATGCAAGAGAGAAGATAGAAATCATGAAGGCAAAGAAGACAATTTGAGTATAAAATTTCAGTTTATCGATTTTGACCTTCTGCAACAAGTGCGTCCCCCTCTCAATCAAAAAAGATATGATACATAATTACCATATTTAGTTAAAACAATGCATCCAGCTTTTGTTGTCCGTGTAAGTCTTGATATAGACCCACTTATGAATATACCACCGTAACTTTTATTGACCACTGACTGTTGATAACGTGCCATGAGTTACGTTTTGCCCATACTGAATATCTCTTTTGATAATCTCTCCCTCCTCAACTCAGTGTGAATGGGGGCAAAACGGGGGCAAATCTGAGAACAAAAGAAAAAGGCTAACAAGTTAGTATCTGTAAGCCAATGTTATTATTGGCTCCCCGGGTAGGACTCGGTCACTACGGTCGAGACATCGTGTCTCTCCCTGCGTGACCTCCCCTCGGGTTCCTGCCGCGGCACATCCTGTGCCGCTCTTTCTCCCTATCCGGTCGGCGGAACCCTCGCTTCGAGTCCTACTGGGAAAACCATAAAAATAAAGGCCCTTGTTTGCACAAGGGCCTTTTTAATCTTATGGCTCCCCGGGTAGGACTCGAACCTACAACCTAGTGGTTAACAGTCACTTTAATTGACTATCACTTAGAATCACAAAAAAGCACATAGATATTGACAAACAGACCATTTGAGCGTATATGTATATCACATTCGATCATTTTTGAAACCATATTTCCACCGATAAAATGGGGAGAGGATGGGGAGAGAATAATATTATTAAGGAGAGTTCGTGATGCCCGTGAAATGGATTCAAACAAATTATCCTGGTGTCCGTTATTACGAACACAAATCAAGAAAACATGGATTGAAGCCAGATCGATATTATGCGATTCGATATCAGAAAGATGGCAAAAGAAAAGAAGAGGGTCTAGGGTGGGGTAGTGACGGATGGACTGCTCAAAAGGCTTTATTCGAACTAGCAGAGCTGAAAGAGGCATATGTAACTGGCAATGGTCCAAGCAGACTCTCAGATAGAAGAAAACTTGTTCAAGAGGAGAAAGAAATTAAGGATGAAGCCGAAAAGAAAACCGCGCTTGAACGGATAACATTTGGAGAGTTTTTCAAGACGACGTACTATCCAACTGCTCAAACAAGCAAAAAGATAACGAGCTATGAGAAAGAGGACACATTATATAGGATCTGGATCGAACCGATCATCGGAGAGAAACCCTTTAAACAGATTACCCAGATTGATATCGAGCGAATAAAGAAAAGACTTCTAGATAAAGATAGAGCCCCAAAGACCATAGAGTATGTTTTTGCAGTTATCAGGCAAGTATGGAATATGGCTCGGCGAGAGGGTCATATTGATGTTGACTCACCTACTAAGATAGTCAGGAAACCAAAGAGGGATAATCGACGATTGAGGTTTCTAAGCAGAGAAGAAGCATATGATTTACTTGACCATATAAAGACTAGAACTCCCCAACTGTATAATATATCTCTTCTCTCATTACATACAGGAATGCGCGCAGGAGAGATATTTCCGCTAACTTGGGGAGATATTGATTTAAATCGAAAGATAATAACTATACGAGATCCTAAGAATACTCAGAATAGAGCTGCATACATGACATCTGAAGTTGAAAAAATGTTTATAGGTATGGAACGTAAGGGACATGATGATCTTGTTTTTCAAGACAAGCGACATGGTAACAGAATCAAAGAAGTATCCCATGTGTTCCGTTTGATAATAGATGAACTTGGTTTAAATAAAGATGTGACTGATCCACGCCAGAAAGTTGTATTCCATACTCTAAGACATACCTTTGCTTCGTGGTTAGTAGAAGGTGGGACTGATCTATATATTGTCAAGGAACTCATGGGTCATAGCACACTGAGAATGACAGAACGATATTCGCATGTTGGGCAAAATGCCTTGCAAAGTGCGGTTAAAAATCTTGATATGAGTTTAAGCAAACATTCTAAAGCTTATCTCAAGAAGGAGGTTTAACAAGACGAACCTGAATTGATATCCATGCTACAAAGTCATAAAAGCACCTGGCGCTCTATATTCTTTACTGATGAACACTTCTCATATAATACTATATTGTTAAATATAATTGTACCCCACCATGAAATGATTCATCAACCAAGAGAAGAGCGGTCTGGAATCTAACGCAGTTTTATCATTCACCATGTAATTGATAGTATATATTATTTTATGGATGCTATGTGATTGCATTACATATTGTAGCAACAAGCATTTACTGAACTAGGGGGTCGATGACCAAAAAGAAGCTGACTTGGAGGTTACAAAATGAAAAGAATAGCGATAATTCTATTGACACTCTTAATCTTCGGCTGTGTCTCTTACCCGAATCTTCCTATCCACAAAGGAATGACAAGAGATGAAGTCCGAGCTAACTTTGGTCCCACATACTGCATATATACATCCACGATAGGGGACTACCACACAGAAATCTGGACTTATACCAAGCAATATGGTGAGTTAATGTGGGATGCACCGCCTTGCTCTGGTGTTTATAAAATAATCTTTAAAGATGACGTAGTTTATGGTTGGGAAAATTTCTAGGAGGACTCATGAACATCGGAGATTGTATCAAATGTAAAAAAAATTTCTTATGACCGGAGGTTCCCTGCAAGGCAAAAAGACCTTCACTCTCGGCAAGACTTACGATCATTGAGAAGCTTTGGATTTAAAAAAGTCATTACTTTTCCGATTTTGTTTAACAATATATTAACACGTAGAATGGCTCCCTGCCGCGCACCATGCCCATGTTTAACAAAGTCCTGTAGTAAATGACCCCCATCCCTCTCCGCATGTTTTTTACTTACCATCCCCGTTAGGTCAACTACAATTCAACATATTGCTAGATATGCCTTCTCCTTACAGTTTTCGTTTATTCAGTTACATGGCATGCTCTGCTCCCTAGTAAGTTGAACGAAGAAATTAAGTATCTTTTGAGAATTATAGATACCAAACTATATTTTATTTCAATGATTTAAATTGACATCAACCCCCCGCTTAAGGTAATTTAAAAAAAATTAAAAAATGAAAGGAGCCCTCTATATGAGGAGACCAACACCGCCTCAGTCAGAGATAGAATACATTCAAGTAAAAAAAGCATTCTGCTACTTAAGGGACATTGCCGAAGTGTCTCTGGACGTAATTGGGAAGCACTGTAACCGTCATCCAGGATCTATCTTGCAATATAGAAGTAGAACCCGAATAACCCCACCAGCTATCCGATTGAAGTTGATCGAGTTGGCGAAAAATCATGGATATGACCCAACAAAAATGATCGAGTAACTTTCACAAAAGTAGCAACCCAAATTGATGAAGGAGTAATTTATGAAACAAGGAAGACAACTGCGTCAAAAACCAGATCTATCTGCGATGAAGAGAAACTGGGAAGCACCATATGTAGTTAGAAGACAGAAGGAGCTAGACAAATTTTCGGGTGGTATTCTCAATGCAAGGACACTTGCTAACCTCGATTCTAAAGGTTTGGGACCAAAGGGAAGAGTAAAGATAGGCAAGAAAGTAGCTTATCCTACTCTAAGTTTGGTTGCATGGATGGAAGAGAGAGGAGAAGCATGTGGCACCGATGTATATTTCAGGCAGATATAATGAATATAAAGTCATTTCTTTAGATAAACTCCTTGAAAAGGATTTGAAGAGTGAGCCTATCATTGAAGGGGTGCTAGATAGGCGTGAAAGTCTTGAGATATGCGGAAAAGGGGGTGTAGGAAAATCAGTCCTTAGTCTCAATATTGGTCTTTACTTAGCGTGCCCCCATATATGCAGCTCTCTTTTATCTAATGAAGGACCACCATATTCTCTATTTGGTTTATGGTCTATACCAAAGTCGGTAAAGACCTTGTTTATTCAATCTGAAAACTCTTCACGAGCAACAATAGCTAGAGCGGAAAAGATCTTCTCAGGAAACCCTAAATTCAGAGAAGGTGCAGATAAGATATTCATGCCCATAGACAATAATGATGAAATAATCATCAGTGGGCCGCTTACAGATTCACAGTTCCAAGATGCAGTAATGAATTTAATAACATCCTGTTCTATAGATGTAGTTATTATTGATCCTCTGATTTCCTTTCATGATAAGGATGAGAATGACAATGCAAGGATGAGAGAAAGCTTAAATTGCCTTACAGAAATAATGACAAAAACAAGAGTGGCGACAATCATCATACATCATGTTGGCAAAAATAACACAAACAATGAGGGCCGTGGCGCATCTTCAATCGGAGATTGGGCACACAATATAATGCTTGTTGATAATATTTATGTCCATAAAGGAGAGACGGGCATAGCACCAGCTTTACGAGTTACGCATACTAAGTCAAGAAATCATGAACTAACACCTGAATTCGCACTCATTAGAGATGAAAACCTTATTTATAGGAGGTGTTCATCAGGTGAGAAAGAAGAATCTCATGAAAAAGAACTCAAAGGAGTTGTGGCTGCCTTACAAGCTTTGGGGGGTAAGACAGATACACAGGCCGAGTTAGTAGAATCTGTCGTGAAGATAGTAGGATGTAAGACATCTAAGGCTAAGGAATTAATAACAGGAGCATCCGTGAAAAAGTTAATCATGCCGGTGCAAGGGGGGAAGACTATTGGATATCGACTATCCGAAAATGTATGATTGGCCACACGGCCACAATGGCCATAAAGATTATGTGGCCATACATAATTATTTAATATCATGGGCGATATTAACTAATTTTGTAAAGCCACGAGGCCTTTTGCCAAAACCCCCCGTGGCCAAGCATAACCCATTGATATTAAAGGAAAGCCACAATGTCACATGGCCACTATAAAGGATATTGTCGTGGCCAAAGAAATTGGCCCACGAAATACCTGTAAACTTTATAGCCGAATTTTTTGCAACCAAAGAGATAATTGGGAGATATTAAGATGAAAGACCTTGAAACGAAAAAGAAATTTGTAGAGCTAAGAGCTTCCGGCCACAGCTATGCAAAGATCTCTACTGAGTTGAAGGTTTCAAAGCCCACCCTCATCAAATGGGGGAAGCAGCTTGAAAAAGACATAGCCGAGTTGAAGGATGCCATGATGCAAGATATCCACCTTCAATTTCAAATTTCAAAAGAGGCACGCAAACAGGTATTGTCCTGGCAACTCTTCCTCATACTTGACGCGCTGCGTTCACGAGATTTGACCAACGTGAAAACAGAGAAGCTCATGGATCAGCTAGTGAAGACCACCAACGCCCTTGACCGGATCGAAACAAAAGAAGGCCCCCCTGATCCCTTTGAGGAAATGTTAAAGGATGCAAAGGCTATAGCTCAACAAAGAAAGGGTTAGAAAGCAGTGAATATAGGCACATCCTGAGACATGTGTTGGCGGTATTAATTATAGAAAACGGACAAGTTAAAGTAAATAAAGGAGTAATCATGAAATACACAAAAGAAGATATAAAAAAATATGCAGTGCAGTATATTGAATCAGATGATCTAACAAGAGAATGGATTGAGAGCTTAAACTTTGATGATGATTCACTCAGAGTTTTTAAATGGGAAGCAGAAAATATTAGAGGGCAAAAGTGTTACGATTATTTGACAGATGTTTATCAACCAGAAGGAAAACTTATAGAAATAGCCTTCTCAATAAGACAAGAAGTTTGGATGGAGATTGATAATTATAAACAATTATCAAAAGATCTTAGAAAGTTTTTTAGGAATCATCATAAGAAGGATCATCCAGTGCTTTCTAATCTGTTAAATAAAGATTGTCTTAAGAAATTAATTTAGTTAGTTGTAATAACCAAGATCCGATCATACATAGCAGATTATGTAGCTAAGATTCCTTCGTGTGCTCTTAGAGATCTTTTCACAAAACCTTTAGTCTAGGCTAAGCGTTGGCTATGGTACGAAATCAACATATAGGGCATCTTATTTCAAACGCCACAGTTTGTCCAAGATCTTCACTATTTACCAACTCGATATCACCTCAAGTTATATTAAGACATTTCATTTTGATCTTTACAAAGGTTAATAATTACCTTAATATATAATGCTTAAATTTAATATTATACATCTGGATATATCATCTTCTGGGGGTTTATCTATGAGTACAAGGGGCATCCTTAAGATCATAGGCTCAATTGCGTCTCTTTCCATGATCATGCTCTTAGTCAGCTGTGGTGGAGGTGGAGGAAACAATTCCACCAGCAACGCTGAGAATCAAGCGGCTGTTGAAGTTTCAGGGCGGATACTTGATAGCAGCAGCATTCCAGTTGAAGGAGCAACTGTTACCTTTGCCAGTGTTCCTGTTGTTGTGACGACCGACAATTTGGGTAATTTTTCAGCCAAAGTTGCCCCTGGTGATCACACTATAACGGTCTCGAAGGACAACATAACGTTCTATCAGCAAGTATATACTGTCAATGAAGGACCGCCAATTTCTCTTGGTGACCTTTCACCAACAACTCCTTATTATCAAAATGGCGATGGCAGCAGCCCCAAGATTAACAATCTACAGATAGACTTTTCGACCAGTGACTGCATCATCACATGGCAAGTTTCCTCAATCTATGCTGTTGATTATTTTACTCTAACAATTCAGGACTCTTCCTCTTTACCTGTAATCCATACCGAATCTCATCTCACAGGTTCTTCATTCACTTACACTTTCGTCATGAATGATGCTGACCATATTCATCAGGCTTCTCGTAATCTTTACATCGTCCTAACAGCCTATTCTTCCTCTGGACAAACTGTCTCTGAATCTGTCACTGCTTACAATCCTCCTCCTTCTCAAGTTCAACTTCCTACTATCACTGCTCTCATTTCTGGCTTAGAAATTCAATGGCCTATGGTTTCAGGGGATACCGTTTACTACGAGGTAGGTGTTTCTCCTACAGATCCTGAATCTGGTACTCTCTATCTTGTAACTAACAATGACATCACCATAGGAAACCTCCCATCAGTCTTAGAATATGTTGCCGTCCGAGCCTGCGATGCCTTCGGTCCTGGTCCTTGGTCTCCTTTTTCTTCCGACACACCCATTTCTCTCATCCTTTGAAACTATCCATTGGACCTTGTAGCACATTACTTTAGCTTTCATTAGATCCACAAAAGGATAAAGATCATACCATTATCGCTACTCATAGACATGGGTTGAATAGTAGAGATCCCAATATAATGAAAATTGATATTCTTTGCGCGCGAGGGTAGCTCCCCTAAAAAAGGGGTGGGGGGGGGGTCGTGTTTTAAATCAGATCATTCCAACATTGACAATTCAGTCACATACTAACATTGACTATTCAGTCAGCATCATAAAGGTTAAAATGTGGGGAGAGAGTGGGGAGAAAATAGAGATAAACTAAAAAGGGCTTACAGGTGATAACCCGTAAACCCTCTTGATATCTGGCTCCCCGGGTAGGACTCGAACCTACAACCTAGTGGTTAACAGCCACCCGCTCTGCCGATTGAGCTACCGAGGAATGGTCAATGGACTGAATTGATAGCCGTGATTTCATTTCTTGTCAAGTGAGAATGCCTGGCTGTCAAGGGTAAAAAGGTAAGTTGTTTAAGGCCTTCAATGCACAGTTTGCAGCAAATGGTATGAGAAAACAATGATGATTTCCGTACTCAGTAAGCAGCCGGAGGTATACCGGATTTCTGATCACTGTTTCACTGATCACAAAAACGATCACTAGTCACTAATCATTAAAGACTCGGCTTCATTCAAATATGCGTCAGCAATCCTTTGTATCGCTCCGCCGTCCCTGAATATACCTCCCTGAGGCGCAAGATGAGGGCCTGAGTGATGGGGCCCGGGCATATGAGGTCATAGTCTTCTATTTGAGCAATGGGCTGCACATGTCTCAAGGTGCCTGAGAAAAAGGCCTCATCATACTCACACAGGTCCTGGGGGAGGATATGCGTCTCTTTCACTGTGTGGCCCATGTCTTTCAGTACGTCTATGACCACCCTCCTGGTGATGCCGGGAAGGACATTCTCCTTGGTGGGGGTCTCCACACAGGTTCCCTTGGCAAGGAATATGTTGGAGGTTGGACCCTCGGTAACAAACCCGTTGGTGTCCAGCATAAGGGCCTCATCGAACCCCTTTTTACGTACCTCTGTTCTCGCCAGGAAGCCGTTTACATAGTTGCCCACCACCTTGGCATGGACTGCTGCAGTCTGCGGGTGGAGCTTCCGATACTGGGATATGCCCACGCTCAACGGGGTGCTGAATCCATCCGGGTTCAAGCCCAGAGAGCTATAGTCAAGGCAGAATATTGCCACCGATACGTTCTCTGGCGGCCTTGGGCCCAGATCGATGTCGGTATAATAGGCATAAAACTTCGCTATGCCGTTTCTGACTGAATTGGTGCGTGCCGTGGTGATAATCGCATCCTTGATCTCTTCCCGTGTGAAGGGAATGTTCATATATGTCCTCTCGGCGCTGGAAAAAAATCTCTCCACGTGCTCTTGAAGGCAGATCAGTGCCGGGCCGTTCTTGGCAGGGACAACGGCCATTACATCGAACACGGCGGAAGCCCTGCTGAAGCTCTGTGAAAGGGGTGAGATCCGGGTCTCCATCCAATCAACAAACGTACCGTCCAGCCATGCCATGATCGTGTTTGCCATGGTGTATATCCCTATATGGGCTTTTTTTACGTGTCAAGAGAGCGATAGATGAATGTGGCCAGTGATCAAGAGTGACTGGTGATTCGTGAATAGTGACTGGACCTGTCCCCTCTCTCTGATCAGTTATCAGTGGTCGCTGTTTGCTGTGAGCGCTTTGCTTGACAAAGCCCTTCGTATGAAATAGTAGCATGATCTACTATTATGGATAAGGTACGAACTATTGATGAGATAAAGCTCGTCCCAGACACTATAGGGGAGGCGGGTATCGAGAAGGACCTCCGTATAGAACCCGGGACCATGATGGAGCTCTTCGCGGATAAGGACATAGAGGTGACCGAACCATTTGATCTCCATTATGAGGTGGCAAGGCACCATGAGAATATCCATGTGAGCGTGGACATCAAGGGCAACCTCAGCACCACATGCTCCCGTTGTATGTCTGCTATGGAATATCCTGTAGACCTTCATCTGGAGAGCGATTATATGCCTGCCCCCCCTGAGATGTCTGATCATCTGGAGGCAGAGCGGCTGAGCGAGGAGACCGGTTATTTCCGCAAAGAGATAAAGCTGGGCGAGTACATCATATCCGAGCTTGTCCTGTCTTTGCCTTTCATCTATATCTGCACAGATAGTTGCAAGGGCCTGTGTCCGCACTGCGGAGCCAACCTCAATGACGGTCCGTGTGCATGCACGCACAGCGCAGATCCAGGCTTCCAGGTGTTATTACAACTCAAGAAAAACTCTAAGTGATAGGAGTGAGCAATGCCGTTACCAAAGAGAAGACACTCGAGCACCAGGAGAGACAAGCGCAGGGCGAATGACGCTCTCAGCATGCCCGCGGTTTCCTTCTGCCCGAACTGCAAGGAGCCGAAGCCGCCGCACAAGATCTGCCCCAGCTGCGGATACTACAAGGGCAGAGAGGTGATCAAGAACACCAAAGCCGAGTGATGATTTTGAGATGCCGTATTGCCTGATCTTCCCAGGTCAAGGGAGCCAGTTCCCCGGCATGTCCAGAGGGCTCACCCTCATGAGGTCTGTTGATGACGGCCTACGAACCCTTATGGAGCATGGCCCTGAAGACGAGCTTGGGCAGACGGTTAATGCCCAGCCGGCGGTGTTATCCGTGAGTGTCGCTTTGTGGGAAGGGTCAGGGCTGAAAGACCCTGCAGTAGTGATGGGGCACAGCCTTGGTGAATATACCGCACTTGTTGCTGCAGGCAGTTTGCAGGCAGATAGTGCCCTTGAGCTTGTGAAAAAAAGGGCCGGTTTCATGGATGCCTCCAGCCCGAAAGGGGCCGGCAGCATGGCGGCAGTTATTGGTATGTCGGTGCATAATATTGAAGAGGTCATTTCCAAATTCAGCGATCTCTGGGTGTCCAACCTCAACGGCGCTTCCCAGGTCGTGATCTCGGGCAGCATCCATGCAATCGATTGTGCAACACCGCTGCTCAAAGAAAAGGGTGCCAGGCGGGTAGTGCCGCTCAAGGTCACGGTGGCATCCCATTGTCCGTACATGGCCCATGCAAGAGAAGCCCTTGAAGGATACCTTAAGGGAATCAAGATAAAAGAGCCGTCATGCCCCGTCGTCTCCAACGTGAGCGCCCGGCCGGAGGCCGACCCTGGGCGCATCAAGGTGCTTCTTGCAGAGCAGCTCGTAAGCCCGGTGAGGTTCGAGGAATCCGTGCGTGCGGCAGCTGGCCTCGGCATCGACCGTTTTATTGAGATCGGTCCGCGTTGTGTGTTAGCACCGCTGGTGAGGCGGATTGCGCCGGGGGCCAACGTGGAGGTAATCACGAATGATGAGCATTGACCTGAGCACACAGGTGGCCCTCGTCACCGGTGCAAGCCGTGGTATCGGCGCTGCTACGGCAAAGTCCCTTGGAATGGCAGGTGCACACGTGATCGTCAACTATAAGAACAGCCACGAGCGTGCCAGGGAGGTGGTCGGCGAGATCAAATCGGCAGGCGGATCTGCCGAGGCCATGTGTTTTGATGTGGCCGACGAAGCCCAGATAGCCAAGCATTTCAATGAGATCATGGCCTCCCACGGCAGGCTTGATATCCTTGTGAACAACGCCGGTATCTCAAAGGACGCACTATTTCTCAGGGTCAAACCTGAAATGCTCAATGAAATGATAGATGTAAATATCAAGGGGGCCTTTTTCTGCACTTTCCACGCTGCGAGATATATGATAAAGCAAAGACGTGGAAAGATCGTGACGGTCTCTTCCATTGTCGGGCTCGGGGGAAACCCGGGGCAGAGTGTGTATGCAACGACGAAGGCCGGGCTCATCGGCATGACAAAGAGTTTCGCCAAGGAACTCGGCCCACGGGGGATACAAGTGAATGCTATCGCGCCGGGTTTCGTTGACACCGAGATGACTTCAGGCATAGACAGGCAGGCCATCATCAAAGAGATACCGTTGCGCAAGACCGGCAGCCCGGACGATGTGGCCGGGGTAATCCTGTTTCTGTGTTCCGACCTGAGCGCCTACATCACCGGTCAGGTTATTGTCGTGGATGGCGGGCTATATATGTGATGTACCTAAAGGATGTAGAGAACCTTAAAGGAGGACTATACTGATGGCAGATGTTCAGCAGCGGATCATACAACTGATTGCCGAGCAGTTGGAGAAGGACCCATCCGAGATCAAGCCGGAGATGTCTTTTGCAGACGACCTCGGGGCCGATTCCCTTGATCTGGTCGAGCTGATAATGACCGTAGAAGAGGAGTTCAACATCGAGATCCCGGACGAGGATGCCGAGAAGATCAAGTTCGTGAAGGACGCCATAGAATACGTTAAAGCCAAGATATGACGCCCTAAATGAAAAAAAAGGTTGCTGTCACCGGTATAGGAGTAGTCTCGCCTCTCGGTAGCGATATCAAGACGCTCTGGGACAATCTTATCAATGGTATATCAGGAATAGAGCCCATTGAAGCATTATCGGGCCTCCCTGCCACGTTCGGAGGCCCTGCCAAGGGATTTGACCCTGGACGCTATTTAAGCCCCAAGGAGATCCGGCATATGGACCGCTTCACCCAGATGGCCGTTTCCTGCGGTCTTGATGCATGCAGCCAGTCCCATTTAAGCGCTGATTCATACCCCGAGTACCGTATCGGTGTGCTCATCGGGACAGGCGCGGGAGGCATGACGACCGTTGAGGAGCAGTTTCCTATTTATTACGTCAAAGGGCACAGGAGAGTATCTCCGCTTACCGTCCCGATGTTCATACCCAACATTGCCTCTGCGGAACTGGCCATGAAGTTGCGGGTAAAGGGCCCCGGCATGGGGATCTCCTCGGCATGTGCAACCGGCGGGCATGCCCTGGCCGTGGCCATGCGGCTCATCCAGGCAGGGGACGCCGACTGCATGATTGCAGGAGGGGTGGAGGCATGCCTTACGCCGTTTTCCGTTGCTGCCTTTGCTTCCATGAGGGCACTGTCCACGCGAAACGATGACCCGACAAGGGCAAGCAGGCCATTTGACAAGGACCGGGACGGTTTTGTCATATCCGAGGGAGGAGCGGCCCTTGTCCTTGAAGATCTTGAAAAAGCAAAAGCCCGCGGTGCCGAGGTGCTTGCTGTCCTGGCAGGTGCAGGTATGAGCCAGGATGCCTACCATCTCGTTGCTCCGGACCCCGAGGGTGGTGCTGTTACCCATGCAATGAACCGGGCGCTTGAAGACTCTGGGATTGGCCCTGCAGATATCGGGTACATAAACGCCCACGGCACCTCCACAGAATTAAATGACAAGATCGAGACATATGCCATCAAGAAGGTCTTCGGCCGGCGTGCTTACGAGATCCCCATAAGTTCCACCAAGTCCATGACCGGACATCTCATCGGCGGGACCGCAAGCCTGGAGGCCGCCATCTGCATCCTTTCCATGCGTGAAGGCATGCTGCCTCCCACTATCAACCTTGACAATCCCGATCCCGAGTGCGATCTGAACTACATACCGAATAAGGCACTGAAGGCCTCGGTGTCATACTGCCTCAACAATGCATTTGCCTTTGGCGGCCAGAACGCGGTGCTGGTGATCGGAAAGGGGTAGAGGGTGCGGGTAGCGGTTGCATGCGATCATGGAGGGTATCCCCTGAAGCAGGCCGTGAAGGATGCCCTTATTGCAGCAGGGGCCGAAGTGACTGACCTCGGCGCCGAGGTCACGAACTCGGTGGACTACCCGGATTTTGCGCAGAAGGCCGTTACTTTGCTCCTTGAAAAATCATGCGAACGGCTCGTGCTCATCTGCGGTACCGGCATCGGCATGTCCATCTTTGCAAACCGCATCAAGGGTGTCAGGGGCGCGCTCTGCCATGATAGCTACAGCGCCCGCATGTCAAGGCTTCACAATGATTCAAATTGCCTCATTTTGGGCGGAAGGGTTACAGGGCCGGGTCTTGCCGCTGAGATCGTGGAGGTCTGGATGAAGACGGCCTTTGAGGGCGGACGCCATGCAACAAGGCTTGCCAAGATCGAGGAACTATCGGAAAAGATCAAAGACTCACATGGGAAATAGGAGACTTTTTATGAACCTTGATAATGTTAGAAAAACCGATCCAGAGGTATATGATGCCATCATGGGCGAGCTTCAAAGACAGCGCAACAAGCTCGAGCTCATCGCATCCGAGAACATTGTAAGCAAGGCCGTGCTTGAGGCCCAGGGCTGTGTCATGACCAACAAATACGCGGAAGGCTACCCTGGGAAGAGATATTATGGAGGGTGTGAGTATGTGGACGTGGCCGAAGATCTTGCCATAGCCCGAGCCAGGCAGCTCTTCGGAGCGGATCACGCCAATGTCCAGCCCCACTCGGGCTCCCAGGCCAACATGGCGGTCTATTTCAGCATCCTGGAGCACGGCGATACCTACCTCGGTATGAGCCTGCCTCACGGCGGCCACCTTTCCATGGGCTCGCCGGTGAACTTCTCCGGCAAATTTTACAACGTCGTCGCTTATGGGGTTCGTCAGGACACCCACCGCATCGACTATGACCAGCTCAGAGACCTGGCAAGAAAGAACAAGCCCAAGCTCATCATCGCAGGGGCCAGCGCCTACCCCAGAATCATAGAGTACAAGACCTTCAAGGAGATAGCAGACGAGGTGGGGGCATACTTCATGGTGGACATGGCCCACATCGCTGGGCTCATTGCCGCCGGGCTGCATCCGAGTCCGGTGCCGTACGCTGATTTCGTCACTACCACAACCCACAAGACGCTTCGGGGTCCCAGGGGCGGCATGGTCCTCTGCAAGGAGCAGCACGCAAAGACGCTCAATTCAAAGGTCTTCCCCGGCATGCAGGGCGGGCCGCTCATGCATGTCATCGCCGCAAAGGCGGTTGCCTTCAAAGAGGCGTTGAGCCCCGAATTCAAGGAGTACCAGTCAAGAATTGTTCGCAATGCCAAGGCCATGGCAGACGAACTGCTTTCACTGGGTTTCACCCTGGTATCCGGCGGCACGGATAACCATCTCATGCTTGTGGACCTGACAAATAAGGATGTCACGGGAAAGGATGCCCAGGAGATGCTGGACCTTGCCTGGATCACGGTGAACAGGAACACCATCCCCTTCGAGACCAAGAGCCCCTTTGTGACCTCGGGCATCCGCATCGGAACGCCTGCGCTTACTACCAGGGGCATGAACGAGGATGAGATGCGGCTGGTGGCGCGCATGATCGCACGGGTCATCGATGCCAAGGGTGACGCATCCGTCGTAGAAAAGGTGAGGAACGAAGTGGACGAGCTCACCAGACGTTTCCCCATTTACGGCGGGTGATACGCCATGCGATGCCCCAGGTGTTCGGGACTCGAAGACAAAGTGCTGCAGTCCAGGATCAGCCAGGACGGCATCGTGATCAGGCGCCGGAGAGAATGCATCACCTGCGGGTATCGCTTTACCACCTATGAGCGCATTGAGGAATTCATCCCGGTGGTGGTCAAGAAGGACGGCAGGCGTGAGCCCTTCGATGCCGCCAAGGTGGTCGCCGGGATCATGACCGCCTGCGAAAAGCGGCCGGTGAGCATGGAGGCCATAGAGACCGTCAAAAACGCCCTCATCCAGGACATACAATCCAAGTGGGACAAGGAAGTCCCTTCTTCCTACATTGGCGAGCGGATCATGGAGGCCCTCCACAAGCTCGACCCTGTCGCATACGTCCGGTTTGCATCCGTTTACCGTGAATTCAAGGATGTAAGCGAGTTCATGGATGAGATCAAAGGCCTGCGCCGGCCCAGGAAGCGCTAGATACATTTTTCAAGCATGGAACAGGATATTTTCTTCATGAGCCAAGCCATTGCCCTCGCCAGGCAGGCCGTCGGCAGGACCGCACCCAACCCGAGTGTGGGGGCATTGGTCGTGAAGGACGGCCGGGTTGTGGGTAAAGGCTTCCATCCCAAGGCAGGTCTTCCTCATGCAGAGGTCTATGCGTTAAAGGAAGCGCTCGGGAAGGCGAGCGGCGCGACCCTGTATGTGACCCTGGAGCCGTGCAATCACTTCGGCAAGACCCCGCCGTGTAGCGAGGCCGTTATCAATGCAGGCATATCCCGTGTCGTGGTAGGGACCCTCGACCCGAACCCGATCGTGGCGGGCAAAGGGGTAGAACGGCTCAAGGATGCAGGTATCCATGTTGAAGTGGGCATATGTGAGGATGAATGCAAGGACCTCATCGCCTGGTATGCAACATGGTTGATCAAAGACCGGCCATACGTTATCCTGAAGGCTGCAATCACCCTTGACGGCCGCATTGCAGCGGCAACAGGCGATTCCAGGTGGATCAGCTCGGAGGAATCCAGGCGCCATGTGCACGAGCTAAGGAACCGTGCAGACGGAGTCATGGTGGGCATCGGCACAGTCGTCACAGATGACCCGATGCTCACCTGCCGCATGGAGGGAGGCCGTGATCCAGCCAGGATAATCCTTGACCCGGAGTTCAGAGTCCCCAAAGATGCAAGGTGCCTGGGGCAGGGCTCAGTAGTGTTCACTGCAAAACCGCCCGATACCAGACCGGAGATCATTGAACTGGGCACCAAGGTCGTGCAGATGGAGGCGGACTCTCCCGGCATGCTCCCCTGGACTTCAATGCTTGAACACCTCGCTAAGATGGGGCTTCACGCCGTTATGGTGGAAGGCGGCAGCCGTGTTTATTCGAGCCTGCTCAAGAGCGGATATGTGGATAAGCTTCTCCTGTTTATTGCGCCAAGGATCCTTGGCGGAGGCATACCTCTGGTAGATTGGGGTAAACCTGAGCGGATTGCGGATTCCTTAAAGATTGTGATAACGAAGGTGCATCTTCTGGGCGGGGATATCCTGGTGGAAGGGGCTGTGGAGGGCTAGTATGTTTACGGGTATCATCGAGTCAGTGGGAAAGCTCGTCTCAAAGCGTGTCCATGGCCTGGGTGTCGAGATTGAGATCGATACGGGACTGGATCTGTCGGGTGACGCAAGGGGCGACAGCGTGGCCGTAGACGGGGTGTGCCTGACCATCACGAAGAAAAAAGGGTCTGTATTTGCAGCCAGTGCCTCACGGGAAACCATCTCCCGCTCCACCCTGGGAGATATCGGATTAGGCGCCAAGGTAAATATCGAGAGGGCCCTCACGCTCTCATCCCGGCTTGGAGGCCATATCGTGCTCGGCCATGTGGATACCGTGGGCACAATCCTCCAGAAGGATCCTGCAGGAGAGTCGATCCGTATGAAGGTGGGCTTTGAGAAGGCCTATGCAAAATATGTAGTGGAGAAGGGTTCAATCGCCCTCGACGGTGTGTCTCTCACCATCAATGAGATCTTTTCTGAGGCCTTTAGCGTAAACATCATCGAGCATACGGCCCTATCCACTTCCTTGACACTCAAAACCGCCGGTGTTAGGGTGAATCTTGAATTCGACGTTCTGGGCAAGTATGTGGAAAACCTGCTGAACAAGGACAAAGGCGGCAACCTTCAAGACCTTCTCAAAAAGCAGGGGTTTCTCAGATAGGAGTAGACCTGTATGCCCACGTGCACCGTGGAAGAAGCGCTTCAAGATCTCAAACAAGGGAGGATGATCATCCTTGTTGATGATGAGGACCGTGAGAACGAAGGCGACCTCACCATGGCGGCAGAGTTTATAACTCCTGATGCCATAAACTTCATGGCCAAAAACGGGCGCGGCCTGGTGTGTCTGGCATTGGATCCGGATATCGCAGACAGGCTCGACCTGCATCCCATGGTCAGAGACAACACGAGCAAGTTCGGGACAGGTTTCACGGTTTCCGTCGAGGCGAAAAAGGGTGTGACTACCGGCATATCGGCGGCCGATAGGGCCGTGACCATCCGTACTGCCATCGCCCCCGACAGCAGGGCCGGCGACCTTGCGCGGCCGGGCCATATCTTTCCTATACGCGCCAAGCAGGGTGGAGTGCTCGTCCGGACAGGCCAGACCGAGGGCTCGGTTGATCTGTGCAGGATGGCGGGCTTAAGGCCTGGGGCAGTGATCTGCGAGGTCATGAACGATGACGGGACCATGGCGCGCATGCCGCAGCTGGAGGTGTTCGCAGCAACGCACGGCCTGAAGATCTGCACCATTGCCGACATCATAGCCTACCGCATCAGAAATGAGATCCTGGTGCGCGAGGTAGTCCGCGCCAAGCTTCCAACCGAATTCGGCACCTTCGAGCTTGTTGGCTTTGACAATGACATCGACGACAAGGAACATGTAGCGCTTGTCAAGGGTGATATCACTCCGGATGAGCCGGTCCTGGTCCGTGTCCACTCAGAATGCCTTACCGGAGACATGTTTCATTCCATACGCTGCGACTGCGGCGACCAGCTCCACCGGGCAATGGAGATGATCGAAGATGAAGGAAAGGGCGTCATCGTATATATGCGGCAGGAAGGCCGGGGCATCGGGCTTATCAACAAGCTCAAGGCCTACCACCTCCAGGACAAGGGCCGGGACACGGTCGAGGCCAACATAGAGCTGGGGTTCGCCCCGGACCTGAGGGATTACGGCATCGGTGCGCAGATCCTTGTGTACCTGGGTGTGCGCAAGATGAGGCTCATGACCAACAACCCCAAAAAGATCATCGGGCTTGAGGGTTATGGCCTGGAGATCGTCGAGCGGGTTGCAATCGAAATTCCGCCCACACAGGAGAACCAGCGATACTTGAAGACCAAGAAAGATAAGATGGGACATATTCTGGAGGTGGTATAGATGGCGCATGTCATTGAAGGCAAACTCCTCGGCAAAGGGAAGAAGGTTGCGATCATAGCGAGCCGGTTCAACGACTTCATCACTGCGCGGCTCATGGAAGGGGCGCTCGACGCGCTGGGCCGGCACGGGGTCGCCGACAAGGACATTACCATCTACCGGGTACCCGGCGCATTCGAGATACCATCGGTGGCCAAAAGGCTTGCTGCTCTCGCCGATACCGACGGTATTATCTGCCTGGGTGCGGTCATCAGGGGTTCCACTCCGCATTTCGATTATGTGGCCTCCGAGGTAAGCAAGGGCGTAGCCCTGGTGGGGCTGGAGGCCAAGATGCCCGTGATCTTCGGGGTACTTACGACAGACACCATAGAACAGGCCATTGAACGGGCAGGAACCAAGGGGGGCAACAAGGGATTTGATGCCGCCATGGCCTTGCTTGAGATGATGGACCTTTTCTCACAGATCTGAATCGTTTTTATGAAGCTAAGAACCCGGGCACGGGAGGTGGCGCTTCAATACCTGTACCAGATCGACATCACCAGCAGCCACACGGAAAAGACACTTAAGGATTTCTTTGAGCACTTCGTCGAAGGAAAGGACAAAGATCTTGTCCCCTATGCAAAAGAACTGGTTGAAGGGGTATGCGAGCACCTGCCCCAGATCGACTCCCTCCTCGAGACTGCCTCAGAAAATTGGAAGGTGAGCCGTATGTCCACCACGGACCGGAACATCCTACGTATCGCCACCTATGAAATGGCATATCGAAAGGATGTACCCTATAAGGTGGCCATCAACGAGGCCATCGAGATCGCCAAGCGATTCGGGTCTACCCGGTTTCCCTCTTTTGCCAACGGAGTTCTGGACAAGGTCTGGAACGAGATATCAGCCGAATAAGATCGAATGCATACGGCGTCAAAACACATGGGAAACCCTTATTTATGTTATGGTTCTTGTCTGTGAAGCGTATCTTTTAGGAAGCTCTAAAGGTATTTTGAGGCAGATTGTTTTCACCACGAAGGACACGAAGAGCACGAAGAAAATCTAATCAATGCAGAACAAACACTCTTGCATTCATTGAACTGGTAAGCCATTTCAAAAGATTTCTTTCTTCGTGTACTTCGTGCTCTTCGTGGTAAGGTGTCCCTCTGCATGCTCTCCAATGGTCTGGGTATGCTTTACTGTGATGAACCTTTTTTATTATTGTATGAGGGGATAAATAGCAGATATTTTTTAAGCCGTAAGCTATTTGATCAGCCCCTGGACCCTGGAGCGCTCGACGATGAGCCCCCGCTGCTTGCTGCCTGTTATATCCAAGTTCCGGGCCTGGACCAGGGTCAGGTCCACTTGGTCGAGCAGAGAATTTGTAATACGTACATCCTCCATGACAGCCCCTGTCAACGAAGCAAGGGTGAGGTTCGATTTGTTCAGTGAGGTGTGCACGATATAGGAAAGCCCGAAGTTTGCCTGTGTAAGGTCGCATTCGTCAACAATGCAGTTTTCTATGAGGCAGAAGAGGAACCTTGTCTTCTGGAGCCTGGCACCGGTGAGGTCGATGTTTTTGAGCGTGGAGTGGGTGAAGGTTGCGCCCTCGAAGTTTACCTTCTTAAGCTCTTTATCAGTAATGGTGATGCGGACAAGGTGACTGTTCATGAGCGTAATCCTGTTCAAGTTGCACGTGCTCAGGTCAACGTCTTTGAGCGCCACTTCAGAAAGGTGGGTACCCGAAAGGTTCGTATTTTTAAAGATCGTATCCTCGAGGATCGTCCTTTCCAGATGAGATTCCTCGAAGTTGGTGTCCGTGAGGTTCGTCTTGCTCAGGTCCGAGCCCCTCAAGTTGGCACCGCCCAGGTCCAGACCCGACAGATCAAGCCCCTTGAGGTATTCCCCTTCCACAGGGGTCCCCATGGATATGGCTTCATAAAGCTTGTCTTTGTCGAACAGGTTCATTCGCCTGACTCCAATACCTTCTTGACATCGGAGACTAGTGCGAACTCCGCCTCCGTGATTTGGCCTTCTTTGAGGTAGAAGTGCACGCCGTTCTGTGCACCCGTAATTATCTTGCTTGCCATACCGATGTAGATGTTGGTGCGCTCATGGACGGTCCCCTCGATGTAGATGTTGCCCTGGTAGGTCTTATGGATCTTTTCAACGATCTCCATTATCTTGGCATTCTGCTGGGTAAGGGTAAGCCTGAGTGTCTCTATGGTATCGAGGATCTTGTTATAGAGCATTTCCTGTTGCCTGCTCAGTTCGCTGGTGGCTTTGAGCACCCTCAATTTTGAAAGGGATGACTGGAGCTTGAGCAAGTCCTCAATCTTCTCGGCGATTTCCTCTTTGATCCGATTCTGCTCCTGGTGAAGTATCGGGCTATGGCCGATACTGAGCTCCGTTTCAACACCTGCATCCTCCTGGCCGGCGGTATGGCAATAGATCCAGCAATCCGAGGAGACCTTGCTTGTAGCAATAAAGCCGTTGGCATTTTTAATTACGACCGGGCCTATTGCCGAGACCAGGCTGTTGCGGATATAATCATTCACGACGATCTCTTTTTCCGATTTCACATGGGCATCCTGGATGAATTTGGTGTGGATGTTCCCATTTGCCGTAATGATAGCCTTTTCCTGACCGAGGATTCCACCGGCTATCTTAATATTGCCTCCGGCCTCCAGCACCACCCTGCCCACCGTGGTGGCTATGGTGATGTCTTCGTTGGCATGGATCTCGTAACCGTCGCCGACCTCTCCCTGAACCACGACGGATCCGTTGAAACGGATGTTACCCACCGATGCATCCACATCATGCACCACATAGCAAGGCTCTACGTTCACGGCGTTTTCCAGCCAGAGGACCATGCCGTCAATGGCGGAATACATATGATTCCTGTCAGCCGAGGTCGTCACGTTCTTCCCTGACGGAAGCTTTGCCTCTTTTCCCGGCTTACTCGGCAGCTCCTCTCCTTTAACGCTCATGCCGGACTTGCCGGATATGGGGAGGATAAGCTCGCAGAGGATGTCGCCCTTCTTTACGTTCTGGATAAGATGCAGGTCCCTCAGGTTCACCTTGCCGGATGCATCTTCCGTGATGTGTGCCTTGGTGCGCTCGGTATTGAAGTGGAATCTGATGGAGCCGTCTTTCCCTTCTTCAGGTTTCTCACCTCTTGCGATGATGACCCATTGGTTGAAGACATTTAGGCGAACGAGTTTCTCGACCTCCTCGGGGACGACTCCGAAGATGATCCCATCCTCCTGGATGGCCTTGAGCAGTTCCTCGACATTGAGGCCGGACACCTCCGGCGATGCCGGGATGATCTTCATGGATGCTACAAGTCCACCCTCGGTGATACTGAACTCGACGCTATAATCCTTATCCACAAGCATGGATTCGGATTCTTATGCTCAAAACTTTAAAATTTTTAAGGCATTTTTCAGAGGAAAATCTTTCATTCATGAGAGATTACCGTTAAATCCTCTTTTTTCTTGACTGACACATGTACGTCCCGTACTTCTGTGCGAGATAGTACGGTAAAAGGCGAGGTCTGATGAACATCCGCGACATAGAAAAGCTTACCATCAAGGGGTTCCTGGATGCCAGGGAGGGCAGGGCGCTCCATGAACTGGCCCTTGATGCAAGCAAGCACGGGCCCGTGCTTGAAATCGGGGGCTATTGCGGGAAATCCACACTCTATCTTGGTCTTGCATGCAAGAAAACTGGCGGCATCCTTTTCTCTATTGACCACCACAGGGGCTCTGAAGAGCAGCAACCGGGGCAGGAGTACTTCGACCCCGAACTCTATGATGAAAAGGAAGGAAAGATAGACTCATTCCGCCTCTTCCGCAGGGCCATCGAGCTCTCAGACCTGCTGGAAACCGTAGTGCCCATGGTTACCACATCCGCTGTGGCGGTGCGCATGTGGTCAACCCCCCTTTCGATGGTCTTCATAGACGGCTCCCACACCTATCCATCGGCATTTTCCGACTATATTTCGTGGTCTTCCCACCTATTACCCGGCGGCATCCTTGCTATCCATGACATCTTCCCGGACCCGGCAAAAGGCGGCCAGGCCCCGCATTACATCTATACACTCGCCGCCGCATCCGGTTTGTATGAAGAATTATCCATGGTCAAGACCCTTGGGGTGCTGAAGAAGAGGGGGCCTTCGGATATACCCCGGGAGCTCTTTTCAAAACGTGATTGGTAGGGTGTCCACGTCCTTGTTGTGGGTCCAGTAGTAGGTGAATGTACTCTCAGAGAGCTTGTACCGGAGATATCCCGCATCAAAGAAGCCCTTTATTATCCTGTGGGCGAAGGCTTCATCAGTGCCGGTCTTATGGGCAACCGAGACTGACAGGAGCATAATGGGATCGGAACCGTTTCGTGATTCGCAAGTACTTTCCTCGATAATATCTTCCGATAGAATCCTGTAGACGAGGTTCATCTTACGATGGCCTTCCACCAAAAGGTACTCATGGTCGGAGCAGGTACCTGCCCGATGACGATCCAAGGTCTCCTTCCAGACGTTCTCATTGTACCGGTCATATTCTGCTACAAAGGCGCTCATTTCTTCCGGGTTGAGCTTTGATGTCTTCACGATCGGAGAGTTGGCGTCGTACAGGCTCCAGTCATCGGTGAGGATCTCGATGTCGTAGTTTTCAAGCTCTTCACGTACCGTAGTGCCGGGGAAGGGGGCGAAGAAGTGGTAGCCATAAGATATGTCCAGTTCATTGGCAAAGAGCTGTGTCTCGGCAAGCGTCTCTTTTGTCTCACCCGGCAGGCCAACCATGAAGGATGCATGCGGGAGGATGTCCGCCTCCTTGCAACATCGCACGGCATTTCGGGCCTGCTCAAGGGTTATGCCCTTGCGGATCCGTTTGAGCATCTCGGGGTTTCCTGATTCTATACCGAAGCTTACACAGTCGCAGCCGGTTTCCCGCATGATCTTCAGTGTCTCAAGGTCTACGGTGTTCACCCTGGCAAAGGCGGTCCAGCCGAAGTTGACGCCCCTGCGTTTTATCTCGTTGCAGAGCTCCCTGACCCGGGCCTTGTTGGCGGTGAACAGGTCGTCTGCAACATTGATCCTTGTGAAACCAAGATCAAGGATGTGTTCGATCTCGTCCACTACGAGCGAAGGGTTTCTGAAGCGGCCCTTGAACCCCACCATACGCCTGCCCAGACAGAAGATGCACCTGTTGGGGCACCCCCTGCTCGTAATGATGCTTACCGGATAGCCCAGGGCCTGGTAGCGGGATATGGGCAGCAGGTGCCTGGCGGGAAGCGGCAGGCTGTCAAGGTCACAGATGAGCTCCCGGGATTCGGTGATTACGACCCCATCATTGTCCTTATAGGCAATGCCCTTGATGCCCTGCCATGCCTTCTTATCATCCAGTACGGGGATGAGCTCTTGAAGCGTCTGCTCGCCTTCGCCTACTACGATGAGATCCAGCTCAGGACAGGTTTTAAAGGTGCCGTGAATATCAAAAGATACGTGCGGCCCGCCCATCATGGTGATGACCGACGGCCTGAAGCGCTTTGCGTCCTTGATGATACGCTCGGCTTGGTTATGGATCATGGTCACCGAACTCGCACCCACCACGTCGGGCTTGAAGGCGGAGAGCATGGCTTCAAGCTTTTCAGGGGTATACCTGCTCACGATATAATCGAAGATGCGCACCGTTGCCCCTGCGGCCTCGCATGCGGCTGCTGCGTAGGCAAGGCCCAACGGCGGGGAGGGGGCCTCTTCAAGGGGATACGGTGTGGCGATAAGTGCGACTCTCATATTTGTCCTTTAATCACCTTTCTTGAGGAAGAATAATCGATTTCAGCCAATATAAAATGGTGTTGTCTTTGAGCATGTCCCTGTCGATCCCGATGATGTCTCTTTCAAGCTTATCCGGGTCGGAAAACCATTCGGCCCTGGTCTTCATGGGTTCATCCGGATCGAGCTTTTTTATGACCTTTGCGGGGTTGCCAGCGGCTATTGTATAGGCCGGGATGTCCCGCGTTACCACCGAGCCTGCGCCGATGATGCTGTTGTCCCCGATAGTAACCCCTTTGCAGACAATGGAACTGTCGCCCAGCCAGACATTGTTGCCGATGGTGACCGGGCTGGTGGCGCCGATGTAGTCGAGCCTGTCGTAGATGCCGTGCCAGTCGGAATCGGTGATGTAGACGCTGCTTGCCATCATGCAGCTATCGCCGATGGTGATCCCGGTGGCGGCGCTCATGCGGACGCCCGGGCAGATGAGGCTGTACTTGCCGATGCTGATGAATCCGTCACCCTCTTTCTTGCCCCAAACGGTAAGCCTTACCCGGTGATCGGGTGTGGTGATGACGTTGGCAAAGTCACCCAGGTCGATGGGCCAGCCGAAGACCTGAACATGCCATGGCTTCATGAACGTGCAGCCCGTACCCATATGGCGGAACTGGGGACGGAGGAAGTGCCCTGCGTACCACTCGCGGAATTTCAGGTCGAGTCGCTTGAGGTAGTATGGACGGTAATCCCTGCGCAAGGTGCTATGCCCTCATGTCAAAAGCGTCAGAATAAAACGCCTTCTTGATGCTGAAGATGGGGTGATACTTCTTGAGGAATCGATACATGTGGGATTTTGCGTCTTCACCGGAGGCCCAGAATGAGTGGTTGAAGAGCTGGGAAGCCGGCGTGATGTGGTAGATAGCATCCGTCGCCATCATCACGGCAGCATTTGTCCAGGTGAGCTTCTCTTCGGGCCAGATGACCATGTCGGGGAAGGTGAATCCGCACCAGAATGTGTTGTCGTCGTGCTTCTTGTTTTTTATCCAGCTTAAAACCGCCCCGGCCTTCTCGATGTCGCCCATGGCGGCAAGTGTCAGGATAAGTTCAGAGGTCTCGGCAATGGTAACCCAGGGATTGTCGGAAACGCACCTTGTGCCGAGCCCTTCCACCATGAACTTGTTCCAGGACTTCTCGATGCGTTTTTTTGCTTCACTTTCCGTAACAGCGCCGCAGAGCACGGGGTAGAACCAGTCCATGGAAAAACGCGACTTGGTGCGGTCGAAAAGGTGGGGGCGGTAGCGTAGCGCATCCCCCAGTCTCTTCAGGGCCCACTGCCACCTCGGCTTGCTTTCTCCAAGCAGCAGGGCCAGGACCAGTGCGCACTTGAGGCTCATGAAGATGGAGCTGCACGCGGTGAGCAGGGCCACCGGGTCTTTGGTGCCATGGGGGCTTCTGGCCCAGTAAACCTCGCCGCCCGGGGCCTGGAGGTCAACTGCAAAATCGATCCCGGCACAGATCGTGGGCCATATGTACTCAAGAAACGGCCTGTCATGCGTGATGAGGTAGTAGTGGAATACGCCGACAGCGATGTAGGATGACATGTTGGATTCTCTTGTGAGGTCTAAAGGGTTTCCGTCCCTGTAGGCGGAGTACCAGGCCCCGTCTTCGAGCTGGGTGGATGCAAGCCATTCGAAGGCCTTGCGGGCCTCTTCATAATAACCGCCGATGGTAAGCCCGATGGCCGCCTCCACATGATCCCACGGATCGGTCTTCCCGCCGGCGTGCCAGGGTATCTCGCCTGTCGGCCTCTGCTCTGCGGCGATTGCATCGGCCAGGGCCTCGATATCGAAGGGAAGGGCCAGCATTGAGTGGGAAGGGGAAGCATCACGTTCCATAGGAATCACCTTTCTTCAGATAAAGTACAATGCTCTTGGCAATAAGGGGGTTCAGCACCCTGTCCAATGCCCGTGTCAGGAGGGGTTTCTTCATGATATCCCATACCAGGAACTTATGGTAGAGCTTCACGGGCAACGCATCGTCATTCTTATGACCGACCATGCACTTGATCCACCAGTATGGGCTGTGCAGGGCATGGGCCCAGCCCATGTCGATGCATGTAGTCCCTGCACCCTCGAGCAACTCTATGAGCTCTTTCTTACGGTAGATCCTTATATGCCCGCCCTTTTCGTTGTGGTAGTCTTGGGAAAGCGCCCAGCAGATACGCTCGGGCAGGTACCTCGGCACGCTCACCACTAACGATTTCCCGGGCTTGAGCACACGGATGATCTCTTGAATTGCCTTCCCATGGTCAGGGATGTGTTCGAGCACCTCCGAGCAGATCACGATGTCAAACGACTCGTCTGCAAACGGCAGTTTCGTGACGTCGCTCACCATGACAAGCGCAGAGCCCCCGCCATCTTCACCCTCATGCCGCATGATCTTGGTGGTATTGTGGGCCTTGAGCGCATCGTCCTTGTTCAGGTCGATTCCTACCACACTGACACCCTTGGCGCGGAAGGCCTCGCTCAGGTGGCGTCCGCCTCCGCATCCTGCATCGAGCACCTTTGAGCCGGGCTCAAGGTCGAGTTTTGAAAAGTCAACGGTGAGCAACGATAGCCTCCCGGTAGACCTCCACCACCTGCTTGGCGGTATTGTGCCAGGTGAAGTTCTTTCTCACCCTATCGTATCCGGCCTCGGCAAGCCGGGAGCGTTTGGCAGGATTGTCCAGAAGGTCAATGATTGCATCTTCCAAGGCCTTGGCGTCACCCGGTTTAACAAGTATTCCTGCATCGCCTACCACCTCAGGCAGGGCGCCGCCCGAGGTGCTTATGACAGGCACCTTGCAGGCCATAGCCTCGCCCGCCGGCAGGCCGAAGCCCTCATAGATGGAGGGGATTACGGCTATTGTGGTCCTGGCGTAATAGTGTGCGAACTCGGAGTCGTCGATGCGTCCCGTGAAGGTGATGTAATCGTGTGCATGGAGTCTTTTCACCAATTTGTCGATGACCCCGTCCTTTTTCGGTGCGCCGATGACCGTGAGGTGAATATCGCGTTTCTTACGGATGGAGGCAACGGCCTCGATGAGGAAGCGTAAACCTTTCAGGGGTGTGTCGGCGCTGTTGGTGACCATGATGCGGTCATCAAGTCTCTTTACCCCGGGTAAGGGGTGGAATATGTCCGTATTGATCCCGTTTGCCACTACGCGGAACCGGTCCTTGGGTATGGAGAAGGCGGTACTGATGTCGGACTTCGATGCCTCGGATACCGTAATGATATGGGAGAGCCTTCGGGAAACACGGCCCTGCATGCCGAGGAATGAGTACCACCTGCGCACCTTGAGCTTGCGCCAGAGGGCCTTTTCGGATGCTATCTCTACGTCGCGGTCCACGGTGATAGGGTGATGGATCGTGGCGACAGTCGGTATACCCAAGGCCTTGATGCCGAGGATGCCGTATGCCAGGCACTGGTTGTCGTGTACCACGTCATAGCGCTTCACGTTATCCCGCATGAAGTTGAAATAGCGGATACTGTTCGTGAACGGCTCAGGGAAACCGCCGCTGGAGACTCCGAGCCATTCGAGTATATTAATGGGTGATCTGAGCTCCTTCAGACTCGGGACGCGGAAGAGATCATCCGGATTGTAGAGGTCGAGGCTCGGCAGCCTATGGAGAGGGATGTCCTCATCAATGGTCGGATAGGGCGGACCCGAGACCACCTCCACATTGTGGCCGAGGTCTTTGAGCGCCCGGCTCAGCCTCTTGATATAAACCCCCTGGCCGCCGCTGGTGGGTTTCCCGCGATAGGTGAAGAGACAGATGTTCAGGGGAACATCCTTTATTCTTCGCCGTGCCCCGGGGGAGAAATTTGCTTGGGTTGCTTCAATCGATAACATGGCACCAATACATCCTTTGCAGAAAAGTATACCCGGATGCACCTATGCATGCAATTCACGGGCGACACAGTATCTTAGCAACTCTGACCTATCAAAGCAAGGAAAATCCTAAAGAATTCTGACGATAGAAACAAGCCCTTGCCGCAATTGTGGTATAATAGGTCTTCAGGAATTGGATGCAGTGAAGTTAAGATCCCATGAAACTCTTGTGGAGGGTGTATCATGAAAATGATTTCGGTATCATATCAGGATGCAGTAGCCATCGTGAAGTTGAGTTCAGGCATCACGAATGCCCTGGATCTGGGACTTGTCAATGAGCTGGATGAAAACCTGGACAGGGTGGAGCAGGACCCTAACGTGTGCGGGCTTGTCCTTGGGAGCAGCAGTGATAAATTCTTTTCCATCGGATTCGACATTCAACACATGTTCGACTTCTCAAGGAAAGACTTTGAGACATTTTTCAGGGCGTTCAACCGTGTATGCCTCAGGCTGTATACTCTGCCGAAGCCGACGGCGGCAGCGATTACAGGGCACGCCGTGGCGGGTGGGTGCATCGTGGTGCTGTGTTGCGATTACCGGTTCATAGGTGATGACAAAAAGTTCATTGGTCTCAATGAGATCAAATTGGGGGTCCCTGTCCCATACCTTGCCGATTGTATAGTCAGGGATATTGCGGGAACCCGTGTTGCACAGGAGATTATGGAGACCGGAAGGTTCTATGAGCCCCCCGAGTCCCTGCAGATGGGTCTGGTTGATGAGGTGGTTCCGGCAGGTGAGGTACTTGACCGTGCAGTGGAGAAAGTAAAATCAATAGGCAGCTGGCCTCAAAAGGCATTTGCCGGGATAAAGCAGAATCGGACGGAAGAGATTGCGGCACGGGTACGCACTTTCCAGGAAGAAAAGCATAAGGCGTTCATCGATTGCTGGTATTCCGACGAGGCACGCACGCTGATAAACGATGCAATGAAGAAGTTCTAGGCTCAGTAGTGGGGTGGAGAACAACGAACCCCGGTGGTTCTCCTATGGTCAGGCTGGATAAGGAGGCGCCTTAAACAAAAAAGATGTCCCATTTTTCTTCATCTGGTGGTAATATAATGAAGATGCTTATGCTTAGGAGTTCTGACTTCCAAGTGGGCATTATTGTGCAATGTACCTATAGCCGCTCAAGGGAGGTTTATATGACCTTACGTTCATTCAATATTGCTCCATGGCTCCTGATACTAACAATTATTGTTTTTCTATCAGGTTGTGCACACGAGCCCCCGGAAGAGCCGCCCACGGGTTCCTACCTGGAGGATATATATTCTAAGGCGAACACCAACCCGGATGTGGACAAGTTCTGCAATGCCATGTCTCCCTATCTCCAATATATAGAACCACGCATCCCGTTACTGCCTGATGATCTCACCTTCGTATTCAGAGTATCGGGTGCATACTACGGGTATGCCTTCTCCTGTATGGAAGACACCGATAAGAAGGAGGCAAGCCTCCTTTACCTCAAGGGAAGGGATCTTTCCCTTGATGAGCTGAAGCGTTACAGGATATTTACCCAAGCCTTAAATGATACTGTCCAGAATTTCAGAGAAGCCTTGCCCAAAGGTCTTGACAAGAGAGATCTTCAAGCCATCTACTGGACCGCAGTTAACTGGGCCGGCTGGATCAACCTCAACCTTGAAAAGCCGGAGGCCATCGCAGACATACCCAAAGTGGAGGCCATGCTGGAGTTTCTCAATACGCTGGATGAGTCATATAACAACGGCACCGTACATGCAGTGCTGGGGACCTTGTATGCAAACCGGCCCAAGGCGGAAGGTGGCGACCCTGAGAAGGCCAAGGAACAGTTCGACAAGGCCTTTACTTACTCAGGCAACAGCCTTTTTACCATCCATGTCATGTATGCCAAATTTTACGCGTGCCGGATACAGGACAGGGAGCTGTTTAAGAAGACCCTGGAGCAGGTCATTGGAACACCGGCAAATACCTATGCGGATAAGACCTTTGTAAACGAAGTGGCCAGAAGGAAGGCAAAGGTGCTCCTTGAGCATATTGATACATATTTCAAGGCAGCTGAAACAAAAAAGAATCCAGAGGCAGGGACAACTCCTTAGCAGTACGAGGAAAAAATCTGTCCCACTTTTTTACAGGGTATTTCTTGTTTGCTGTCTGCTCATGCTGGCTGATCAAGCGCAGGCCTGGCACGACAAAACCCATATAAGCATTGCGAAAGCGGCGGGCTATGAATACTGGTTCAATGGAGCGGGCGCCGACATAGCCAAGATAAAGGCCGGGAATGTGGAGTCTTATAACCACTGGTATGATAATACTAAAAAAGTTGAGGTCACACCGCAGATGGTGCTCGACCAGACGAACCGGTATAATAGGACGGATGAGGCAGCGGATGCACAAGGCCATCTCTATGGTGCAATAATTGCCGCACTTCGGGAATATGGAAAGAACTCCGCTTCAGGTAAATACGGCGAGTACCATATGGCCTATGCCGCTCACTATATAGGCGACCTGTCCAACCCGCTTCACAATATTCCCAATGATGAATTCAACATAAAACATCACCAGGCCAATGACGGTGTGGTGGAAAAGACCATACTCGACCATCCTGAAAAGATAAACAGGCACATGTATACCATCACCTTAAGGGATAATCGGTTCGAAGCCGACCTTGCACGAGAGATCGCAAGGATAGCAAACATAAGCCGCAAACTTGGGTATAAGCTGCGGGCGGATAATAGAGACATGACCCCGGATGAGGCCTATATCCAGCTGGGGCACAGCGCCTCACTTTTAAGGGCGGTACTGAAGCATTTCAAGAAGGTTTGATCCTGATTTAAGATTCTTAGGCGGTATGGGCAAGACCTCATGCAGAAAAAGGGCGGGCCATGAAAGCCCGCCCTTTGTGAATGCGCAAAGTATTGGTCGGGGGGCCGGGTTGTAAGGGTCATTAAGTCAAAGAAGGCTTATTGAATCCAGCCCTTCAAGACCCCACCACGTCTTGCCTTGCCGTGCCTGCCATGCCACGACTTGCTTTGCCCAGCCTTAACGCTTCCTGACCTCAGGACGATCTTTGCGCATCCGTACCATAATAATAATCCCCAGGAACGCCTTGTCAAGAGCAGGGCAGAACAGTGTCAAAGCTCGTTAGAAATGTCCCCATATGTCCTTCGAAGTACAGACCAAGCCCTATCCGTAGGATAGGGCCGCCGCCGGGTCATCGGCCTGTTTCGGCGTGAATATTTTCTGGAAGGACTTTCTCCAGGGATGATCCGGTGCGGGATGCCATTTGTCCTGGTTGACCTGTGAATCTTTCTGCTCCGGCTTCTCGGGACATGCTATGCAAGCGAGGACAAGAAGGAAGGCGTGACCGCTTTTACACTCAAGCGCGAACCTAAGTTCAAGGATAAGTAGCACAAGGAAGAGAACTTCCTCGCGTGTATCAAGGCCGGACCCCGGCAAAAAGAAGTTTTGTCAGGGTCCGTTCCGCTTGCATGCCAATCCCAAACTCCCTGTCGGTTCCCTCTTGTTCAGACCCAGATAGTACACATGTTCATACCTGCCTATAACCAGGGTAACCAGGATCTGATTTTCTACGAGCGCCTTCAGGCGCGACAAAGGTGCACCCAGCTTTGATTCGTAGTCGCGGCTTCAGTCCGCTCCTACAGATCCGTCTTCAGCACAAGGTCGGTGATGGGGCCTCGGGATTTGCTGCCTTTGAGGACCATGTGGCCGTAGTTGCGGTGGCCTTTGAACTTGGTGACGATCCAGTTAAGTCCGTTGTTGTATGCATTGAGATAGGGGTGGTCCACCTGGTTGGTGTCGCCCAGGACGAAACATTTCACATGTTCTCCCATGCGGGTCAGCAATGCGCGTGTCTCGTACCGGGTGATGTTCTGTGCCTCGTCGATGATGACGATGGCGTCCTCGATGTTCATCCCGCGGATGAAGTTCAGGCTGATGATCTCGATCTTTTTCGGGTTCAGTTCCGGTTTGGAGGCCTTGGGGTCTATGAACAGCGCATTTGCCGGACGCTGTCCATGCAGTTTCATGATCAGGTACGGTAATGCCCCTCATGTAGGGGGCCAGCTTCTCTTTCTCGTCTCCGGGCAGAAAGCCCAGGCGTTCGCCGATCTCAACCACAGGCTTGAAGATAAAGATCTTGCCGTACTCCTTAGGCTTCTGGAGCGCGAGTTCAAAGGCACAGGCAAGTGCTATGTGGCTTTTTCCGAAACCCGCCTCAGACTGGAGCGTCACCACATCGATATGCCTGCACAGCATGAGTTCCATGGCGCAGTTCTGATAGATATTTCTGGGTTTCACTCCCCATGGGTTGTGCTCATAGTCGATCTGTACCCCTGTACCCTCGAACCAGAGCTTGTTCTGATGGTCCCACCAAAAACAGTTTGCGATCTTTTCATCTTCATGTCCGACAAAGCCCGTATAGTGCTGCGACAGGGACTGGAACGGTTTCGAATCCTTGTACTCCTGGCACTTGATCCCCTCACAGTTAAGCCTGACCCGGAACATCCTGTCATTCGAGACAACGACGGGCTCCAGGGCTCCGAAATACTCCTGGGCATTGGCAAATGCGTAACGTATGTCCTCTAGAATGTCATCATCGTTTGTCTTGCTCACCGAGTAGGTCTTGGTGGGGATATGGATGACGCTGAAGTCCCTGTCGTGTTCGAGCCTGTCGGCAACCAGCGCGATGATGTGGGTCAGATCCGGCCTCGTCTTGAGGCGATCGAGCTCCATGATCACCGAGTAGGGGATAAGGACCTTGTTCTCCTGGCCGTTCCTGAATGCCTCTAGACAATCCGGGTTTTCTATCAGGGTGTTTGTATCGAGAATATATACCTTCTGCATCATTCTCCCAGGTGCGTCATTTCACATCTCACGTGTGTTTGTACAGAGATCATACTATCACAGCCGAAGAAAAGGCAAAGGCAAAAAGGGTGCATTAGCGGTAACAGATGAAAAGGTAAGAGATTTAATTTCATACCGTCGTCAACCTTCCTCATTAAATTACTTAAGAAAATGAAATGGAATCTTTCCCATGCAAAGGGGAGGGCTTGAGGCAGCCGGAAACGCCTCTTGATTGTTCCAATATGCGGGTTATCAAAGGAATAGGGGTAAGTACCCTATGACGAGCAGAATAGTATCGCCCCAGGTCCTGTACGACCACCTCAAGGAAGGTGAACCCATTGTCCTCATCGACGTTATGGTGGACGATCATTTCAGGTCTGTCCATCTGCCTGGTGCCATAAACGTGTGCGTGTACGAGATAATCTTCCTTGACAATATTGCCGGGTTCATACCTGAAAAGGACTCTGAGATCGTCATTTACGGATCGAGCGACCAATCCCTGGAGGCGGCTACTGCAGCGGAGAAGCTCGTTGGTGCAGGCTATTGCTCTGTAAGCGTACTGCAAGGCGGGCTCAAGGGCTGGAAGGCATCCGGCTACGAACTCGAGGGTGAAGATATCGGGATCGTTGACAGGGTGGAACCGGCCATGACGTCCGAAAACACGTGGTATTTAGTTGACACCGGGCAGAGCATTATTCACTGGTTCGGACGGAACAGGAATACAACGCATCACGGGACTCTCAGGTTGTACTCGGGTGAGATCGGCATTAGGGATGGCAAGATTGAGGGCGCTTTTGAGATAGATATGACATCCATAAAGGACATCGACCTTGACGGCGACCCTCTCCAGCCGAACCTGGTCGCACACCTGATGTCGGAAGACTTCTTTTTTGTCAGGCTTTTCCCAAAAGCCTTCTTCACAATCAGATCCGCAGATCAGATTGAAGAGGTGCCGTCAAGCCTCCCTAATTTCAGGGTGCATGGGATTTTCGAGATGCGGGGGCTTAAGAACGACATTGAGTTCCTTGCAACAGCGAGCCCCCTGCAGGAAGGATTTATCAAGATCGAGGCACATTTCGACATCGACCGAACACGCTGGGGCGTGCTCTACGGCTCAAGCCGGTTTTTTGAACACCTGGGGTATCACCTGGTCTATAACCCCATAAGCCTCCAGGTACTGCTTGTCGCCAGACTCAGGGCATAGAAACAGGTGCACATAGGCAGGTGCGGGCCGAGCAAAGCCCTTTCTACATACTGGTTATTCACTTCCCAGCTGCCTTTCGCTTTTTGCTGAATCTGTACCGGATCTTCCCCGAGAGGTAGGAGAATTCCATCAGCACCTTTATCAGGCCGGTGTACGGAAGAAGCCAACGTCCCTTGGGGAGCCTTTCCTTGTTTATGCGGGGGTCTTCTATGCGGCCGAGTTCCACCTCTTCCACGAGAACGCCCGGTCCTTGCCTCAATGATGCAAGGACGCGTCCGTTCCTGTCCACAATGGCCGAGCGGCCGACAAACTCCGCATTTGCCCGCAGCAGGGGCATGCCGGGCACCGGCGAATCGAAACTGCCGGTTTTGTTGGAGATGACCAAAGGCACCGGCAGGATGCCGGTGTAGATGGCGGCCGTCTTTTCATACACATCCACCCAGTTTTTTCTGTGCCCCGGCAGGATGAACCAGGGGAGCCCGGGGCAGGAATAGGTAATGAGCAGGATCTCCGGCATGCCATCGATCAGGCTGGATACCGTATGGGTCTTGCTGGAGTCGAAGCAGATGGAGACGCCGACCCGGCCGATGGGGGTGGCAAAGACGTTCGGGCTCAGTCCCCCTCCTGCGAAGAAATATGCCTCGTAGCTTGCAGGCTCGATCTTGCGGTGCGACCAGAAATCATGCTCCCCGGGCCCGACCAGGATGAAGGTGTCATAAAAATCCTCATCGGATTTCTCCAGGATGCAGGTGCCTATAAACACATCGTGGGCTTTGCACAGGCCCTTGAGCCACATGAAGGTCCTCCCCTTGAGCGGTTCGGCCATGGTCCACAGCGAGTCATCGAACACATAGCCGATGAGTGCCGCCTCGGGAAGGAGTATCAGCCTCGCCCCCTTTTTCACGGCCTCTTCGATGAGTACGAGCGCCCTTGAGACGTTTCCCTCGTAATCATTGTTCTTGGAAACCATCTGTATGGATGCCACCTTGAGCCTTTTCATGGTCCCCTCCTTATCTCTTTTCTGGTTTTTATTGGCACGATGGCCTCATTGTCTGTCGGGCTTCACTGCCAGTTTGGGCAGAAGTGCCTGCGACCAGGCTTTGATAGCGTTCCATTGGCGGAAGTCACCCTCAGGCACCTTGACGAAGTGTTGAACAGCCATGCGTGCGAAAAAGCCCAGCTTCGAATAGTCCATTTTCCCTGGAAACAGCCCGACATCCACCGGAGCGACCTGCTCGCGCAGAGGGTCCAGATATGCACCTGCAATCTTCCGGTTCTCGGGTGTATCGTCCTTCATGGTCATGCAGACGATAAAATAGGCCGTAGGGATTTTCCGGAGTTCTGTCCTGTGGTCCTTCACGAAACTCATCACATCCGGCTTCACCTTGCCGGCCCTGATGGCGCTGCCGATGACAACGGCATGGTACCCGACCAGGGTCTTTACCGATTGCACGGGCTTGACCTCCACCCTTGCGCCGCCTTCAGCAAAAGTCTTGCCGATGAAGTCCGCAACCTCTGCCGTTGAGCCTGCCCATGTGCCATATACTACCAGGATGCTGCTCGACATGTTTTTATCCCCATAGCCGATATCGATGAGTTTAACATCTTTCGAACCGCAGCACGCGAGCATGCTTAAGCCCAGCATGCACACCCACAGCCACCATGATTGCTTACGGGACATGTTTGAACCCCTCTTTAGGACCTGTTTATTCATTACTACCTCGTAAAGAGAAGGGAGGCAAGACCTACCACCCGCCGGAGGAGGGGATTGACCCGGATAATCTTCAATGGAGATCTTCCCTTCACTGACATGGACGAATCTCTGGATGTTATCAGGCATGAGCCTTTATAAAATGTTCATGATATGCGCCAGGCTGCCGGCGACGAGGAGGGCAACGGTCGTGTTCAGGAGCATGGAGTACAGGGCGATCTTCCAACCACCCTCCTTCCAGAGCGTGGATATGGTGGCAATGCAGGGAATATACAGGACCGTAAAGACCACGAGCACGAGGATCTGGCCATGAGACAGGACGGACGAGACATCTGAGGTATGAAGCGCCTGGTTAAGCATCAATAAGGTGAGCTCCTTGCGGAAGATGCCCAGGAACAGCGTGATGCCCGTCTGGTCCGGGAGGTTCAGGATTCCCGATGTGATGGGAGACAGGACAGCGTTCACCGGCTTGTCCATCCCGACATGCGTGATAAATGCCAAAGCCAGGCTCGAGATGACGATGACCGGCCAGGCAAGGGTGAGGAACTCGCGAAGCCTCCACCATACTTTCTTGGCCACCAGATGGAGATAGGGCCTCCTCAGCGGCGGCACATCCATGATGATGCCGGGAGCCATGTCGACCTGCAGCCGTGACAGGAGGAACGAAACACAAAGGGCCACGGCAATGTTGCCGAAGTAAATGGCAGTAGTGTAGGCGGCGCCCAGGTATTTGCCTGCAAGGGCCAGGATAACCACCGTCCTGGCCGAGCACGCGATGAACGGGATGATGAGCATGGTAAGGATGCGGTCGCGCTCGTATTCAAGGCCGCGGGCTGCCATGATGGCGGGCACACTGCACCCGTACCCCAGGATGAGGGGAACCGCCGACTTTCCGTGCAGGCCGAACCGGTGGAGGATTCCGTCCACCATAAAGGCGATCCTGGGCAGCAGGCCTGAATCCTCGAGGATGGCAAGCAGGACGAGCAGGGGGATGAGGTAAGGCAGCACGATCCCAATGCCAGCCGTCATGCCGTTGTAGAGCCCTGATACGGCAACAGCAGCGAGCCCCGATGTCATATTGGTGAGTCTCTGCCCGAGCGCATCCAGGGGCCGCTCGATCATGCCCGAGAGGAGGTCACCCAGACTAAACGATGCATAGAACATGACGAACAGCAGGCTTAGGATCGCTACAAAGCCCCCTGCCGGGTTGATGATGAAATGATCGATCCTTTCCCTGAGATCCATGCCGTCCCTGTGCTTTACGGTTGCGATCTGTTCGAACAGGTCGAACACGATGGCGTGGCGGTGTGACGCGAACACCCCTGCCTCGGGCCAGTTGTGTATGTCTGCCAGCTGCTTCCGCTGCTTAATGACATACTCGAGGAAACCCTTGTCCATTTTACCGACCGTGCGTTCGAATTCTTCATCCATCTCCAGGAGCCTGATGATCACGAACCGCTCGTCCATCTTCAGGCCGTCCTTAAGGCTTGAGGGATAGAGTGCCGCTATGGTGGAGATGCACTCCTCCACATCCCGGTCGTATACAGGCTTAATCTGTTTGGGCTCCCCCCGGGCGATCCCGGCTGCCGCCTCGAAAATCTCGCGTACCCCGGTGCCGTCCACTGCGATCACCGGAACGGCCTCTACACCGGTTAGGGTCTTGAGTTTTTTGAGGTCTATGTCGATGCCTTTTTTCTGTGCCTCGTCGAACATGTTCAGGCCGATCACCATGGGGATGTTCATCTCCATAAGCTGTATGGTGAGCTCCAGTGAGCGGGCCAGCAGTGATGTGTCGAGCACGTTGATGATGACATCCACCGTGCCCGAGAGCAGATAGTCACGGGCAACCTTTTCGGCAATGTCATGGGAGGAGATGGAGTAGGTCCCGGGCAGGTCGATGAGCCGTGCGGTCCTGCCTCCGATGAGCACCTTTGTCTCGGTGAAGGATACTGTTGTACCGGCGAAGTTTCCGGTATCCACCTTGAACCCGGCCACGGCATTGAATATGGTGGACTTGCCGCAGTTGGGCTGTCCGGCAAGGGCTATGACGAGCTGTTCATGAGGGCTTTTCAGGACTCACCTCTACGGCTTTGGCCATGCCCCGGCCGATCATGATCCGGGCGCCGGATGTGAGATCCTCCACGAGCAATGGGCCATGGAACGGGGCGGTCCTGATGAGCCTGATGCGTTTCCCCTCGCGGATTCCGTAACCGTCCATGCGGGCCGTCATGTGTCTGCCGCCATTGATCCTCTTGATCACCGCTGTTTCACCTTGCTTCAGCTCCAGTAAGGTAAAAGGATTCTTCTCCTGGTTATATGTGTCCGAGGTTTTTTGCATCGCGGGGTGAGCCTTTCAATACCTTGCCGGTGCCAGCACTGCCCAGAACAGAGGGCATGTTTGATGATAGGGAATGAGTGTGAAAGGGCATAAAAGATTTCATGCCTTAGCCCCCGGTGCCGGTTTTGTTCCGGCAGTCCGGGCATATGCCGATGAGCTCGAGATGATGGCCCTCAAGGGCGAACCCGTGTTCCCTGGCTACTGCCTCCTGGAGGACCTCAATGGCCTGGTAGGTGAACTCGACCTTTTTCCCGCAGCGTGAACAGACGAGGTGATCGTGGTGTTCATGGTCCCAGATGTGCTCGTACCATACCCCGCCGGCAGCTGTTTCTTCCCGTATGGATGCCCTGCGGATTATGCCTGCCTGGACGAGCAGGGCCAGGTTCCGGTACACCGTAGTCAGCGACAGGCTGTAGCCCTGTGCCTTGAGGAGATCGAGCACATGATAGGGGTGAAAGTGACCTTCAATATCGCAAACAGTTTGCAATAAAGAGAGCCGTTCTTTCGTCAGCCTCCCACCGGCAGAGACCAATAATGAGCTTAATTTATCAACACAATAGCCATTAGGGGAACAGCTCTTGCACCTTGGTTTCAGATACTCTTGTTGCATATTATTTTCAATAATAGCTTGCAGAGGATCTGTCAATATCCAATGATTCGGATCATAAAACCGACACCGACGTTTTATAGCCCATGATCATATCTTACAGCGGAGAAAGCCATATAACGCCGCTCCCCGGAGCCCGTTATTTTCGTTTGTGTTCAAATAGATCGGAAGCTGATCGAGAAAGGGGCTTTTCAGGGTTGAGGTTACAAATTCATTCCGGAAAATATCGTTGTTCACCAAGAATGGATAGTTGCCTGCAAGGCCGCCTGCTATGAATAACATGCCGGCAGAAGACAGCTTGGTGAGACAGTAGTTTCGACAGGAACGTGCATAAAATGTGGCAAACCATTTTGTCGTATCGTTTTCAGGGGTGATCTTTCTTGCAATCTGGTCAGGGGCCAGGTCTTCACCGGTCAGGAAATTATGCAGCAGCGCAAGGCCGGGGCCCGAAACAACGGTATCGCCTGTGGGGTATGGGATATTCATTTTCTTCAGGATGAATGCCCTGAAATCCAACTCTTCTTGATTAATGAAGGGATACGGGATCTGGCCTGCTTCGGCCGGAATAGGTATGTACCCTCCTGACCCGTCGTACTTCAGATAACAATGTCCTAATCCTGTTCCGGCGCCGACAACAGCTATGTCACATGGCGTGCAGAACTTGCCGTCTTTGATCTTTATCTGATCGGATGTTGCCTGAGATAAACAACCATATCCCTGCGCCATGAAGTCATTGATAAAATATATGGGTAGATGAAAACGTTTTTTCAGCTGCCCAATGTCGATTGCCCAGGATACATTCACCATTTCCACCCTTTTCTCATCGAGAACAGGGCCGGGTACGGCAACGACCAATGCATCGCAATCGGATATGATAAGTTCGGGGCAGTTCATCTCTTGTTGTTTGATCAATTCTTCAAATGAACTGGCATCACCTGTCTTGAGCCAGATACTGTTTATGAAACTCATCGAGTTTTGGGAATGGACTTCAAAGAGTGCAAACCTGCTGTTTGTCCCGCCGATATCGACGACAAATATTTTTTTCATTTCTTCTCCGGTAGCATCATTTCAAGCCGTCACCTCTTTATAAAATAACACAGAAAAAAGGGAACAGGGATATTTTTTAAGTGACCGGCTGAAGAATCACATACAAGGGACTGACAAAAAATATGGTCCTTTTCTCAAAGAGAAGGGTCTGTAATAAAGGCTATAGGCAATACACGCATCAACAGCTGCATGACCCGCCGGTCGTATTCGCCGATGATTTCTTGGGATCTACGACGCAGCTGCATGAGGAATCATTACGTCCAAGCATACCATTGATTACGGCCGCCGCACAACCCACCCCGGCCTGGACGGACACCGCATCGGCAGGACAGTTCCGGCTGCATGCACCGCACTCCATACAGGCATCCCTATTCTGGACATGCACCCGTTTGCCGTTCATCTTCAAGACCTCATGAGGGCAGACCTCCAGGCACATCCCGCATCCGGTGCATTTGTTTCCATCGACTTGTAACGTTACAACATTTTTAAGATAAACGAGCTTCTGCATAGTGTGCTCCTAAAAAACAAATCTTGATACAAACCACACGGCGAGCCCGGAAACCCCTGTGCCTATCTCCAGGGGCAGGGCCCAGCGCATTTCCTTCTTCACCCCGGATAGGGATGTGTATGTTGAAGCGCCGGTAAAGTTCATGGCCAGGTACGCAGTTATTGCACATACCATCAACAGCCAGGCGCTTGCTTCGAGAACACCATGCAGGGATTGCAGGTTGTCTCCCAGCATATAGATCAGTGCAAGGGCTGTGAGGAAACCGAGGGTAAGCCCCTTTGTTGTGAAGGCCCTGCCCGGCAGATACGGAAGGAGGATGGGATTGAGCACTGTCCCGGCAAAAATAGCCCCCAGAATGGCAATGAGAGAAAACACACCATCTCCCTGGATGTTCTGCATGAACCCCTCACGGCCGCTGAATCCGATGATGATCAGCATGACCGGGATGATTATCAGAGCGGCCTTGATGGCTTCAATAAGCTCTATCGGGATGAGTACCACTCGTTCTTTCAGGGGGAAGGTCTTCAGTCTCATCGCCGGTGTCGCCTTCATCCCGGCATCGAGATAGGTGGGAAGGTCACCCGCATGGATCGGTCCATAGTGAACCTTAAACCCTGAAAATTTTTTCACCAGATGGGCTGCTACACCAGGCGCGCCAAGTTGCGGCAGGATCAGGTCACGATGTTTGACCATGTCTTTCAAGCCGCTTGCAGAGATACGGCGCAAGAGTTCCTCGGTTCCGAATGTCCCCTTGCCGGCTGCGCACCAGACATTGATCCCCTTGGAGTCCAGGACAAGAATCCATGCATTTCTCCCCGGCAGAGAACCCCGGAGGCTGTCGAAGCTCATCTTGTAGTTGGCCGTCACCAGTACCGGGGAATCCTCATCCGGCTGTCCCAGGGCATAGAGTCCGGGATCGACGGTGTAGTGCATCCTCCCCACACCGAAGCGCGCCTTGATGGTACCCCAGCGATCTTCCCGCTTCAATGAAGCAGTCACACGGGGGACCTTCCCCGAAGGCCCTTCCAACCAACCGCTCACACATGGCTGATCCAGGCGGGGTGGCTTTATCGCGGCCGCTCCATCTGCCGGATAGGGCGCCATGGGCAAAAGGATCTTTGTATCGGGCTGGCCTTCCGAACACTCTTTTTCAGTCATATCTTCACCTTTAATAGAGAATTGATCCGTGCACACCGTTCAAAGTATAGCCGGGCACTTGCACCGGACCGACCCGGCATCTCCCTCGCACCGTGTGGAGGAAACATTCTGCATGGCAGTGAGGAATATACGGACTCCTTCAAGGACTTCTTCCCTCTTCTCTTCAGGTATCTCATTCCGAACGGCCCGTATGAAGGTCAAGAGGCACTGCCAGACCTTCTCATGCACCTCACGGCCTTCTTCTGTCAGCTTCAACGTGGCAGCCCGCGAATCGTGATCCGCCTTATCCCGAACGATCAGGTTCCGCTTGATGAGCGGTGCGACAAGGCGTGTCGTGGTGCTTTTATCAACGGATAACGCATCATGCAGGCTTGCCATGTTCAATGTCCGGTTCCTCTCAACAGTATCCAGGATGATGAATTGGGTATATGTCACATCTTCACAGAATACCTCGTCCTGGCGGCAGCAGCGGACTGCCTTCGACAGCTCGGCCATGATGGAGAGGATTTCCCGGTCCTTAGATAATATCACATGCTTCATGGTTGTATTATACAACTAAAACGTCCCTTGTCAAGGGGCTTGTGCCTATTCCATTTCCCAATCAAAGATGATATCGATGCGGCAACGAAGATGCGACGCAGGCGTATACCATATGAAGTGGACTGATTAACATAGTTATCGATTCAAGATGTTCACCTTTCAGCGTTAGAGAGAGCGCTGATTTATCGCAGAGATCTATGCTATTGTCTGAGTGAAGTATATTGATCCGCAGACCTGCCACTTATTAGTTTACGAGGGCCTTAGCAGATCCGAAATCACTTTTCCATTCTTATCCCGAGGGATCTCTGAGACGAACTTTATCTTTCTGGGAGTGTTATAAGAAACAAGCTTTTTGCAAGCATACTTTTTAACATCATCTCCGATGATGTATGGATCGTCACTGACTACATATGCCTTTATGACCGCGCCCCTCATGAGGTCAGGCTCACCGATTATGGTGGAATCATGTATACCATCCCTGGAATTGAGGACTTTTACAACCTCGCGGGAATTCATGTGAGATCACTTGTATTATGAAAGGTATCCTTTATATATAAAGCTTATTTCATATCTATTAGGTGTATAAGTAGTGACTTCGCGAGCCTGTTGAACGCATTGAGAACGCCACGCTATCTTAAAGAACATAAGTATTGAAAAGGAGATATGATTATGGATAAAAAGATGATCGATTGGAAAAGCGTGGTAATAGGCATCTTACTCGGGGCCGGTGTCATATTGATAGCAGCACAAAGTCAGAATGCGCGCGATCCGAGCCCTCAATGGCAAATCGCTGCCGGTAATTCGACATGGGTTATTAACACAGGGACGGGAGATATCTGGCAATTGATCGGACAGGGAGGTTCAACCGAAGCTTCATCCCAATATATATTACGATATGCAGGTAAGCCTTCGAAATAAGTAAAAAGGATCAATCACGCCCTGAAAATACGTTGCAGTCTGCCTGCCCACGGTTGTCCAGGTTCGTTCTGTTATCTACGGGTTCAATCTTGGATTCCCGGGCTGCTGAACAAGCCTTGGATTTTTGTCTTCGTTCACAAGCCCTTGCTTTTTACGGATATGATAAAGAATGGAGGACGATATGGCCAAACTAATTAAACTTAAAGTTGATGAAGCAGATATATGGATTGAGGCAGATGAAGATGTATTTGAGAAAGGTGTCCGGAAGGTGAGTGCAAGTGATTCCATGTAAAAGGCTACTATATCATTCCAAGAGATCTCTAATACAATCAAGGCATATTGCACCTCTTTTGTAAAAGCTATAAAAGGCTTTGACAATGAGTTGACTCCCAATGCTCTAAAAGCGGAATTTGGACTGAGACTGAGTGGTGGAGGTAATGTCTATGTTGTGAAGACCGCTACAGAGGCAAGCTTAAAGATTACCGCCGAGTGGATAGTGAAATAAATGGCATTCTATTGATTTGTATTAGCTACAACTTGATCTTACAAATCGAGAACCAATACTAAAACAGGATCTGACAGTGAACCCTTTTGCATATTCACAAAAAGTAGAAAGAACGTGCCACAAGTCACAATCAGAGCTGGCCTAATCTTTTCATAGATTATATTTCAAGATCATCGGTTTTTAGACTCTTAGAAACCATCGATAATATCGCAGGAATCAACATTCTTGAGTTTACTTAAGATGAAATAAAAAGCAGGGCCTGAGATTGACCCTGCCTTTATATTCTAATAAACTGAATCGTTATTTCTTCAGCTTCTTCCTGAACCCAGTAAGTCCGAGCAGGCCTGATCCGAGGAGCAGTAAAGTGGCGGGTTCGGGAACCGGCGCGGATGAAGTGGCAGAACCGGTTGTAAACTTTGTTATATCCATGCCATAGCCTTGTTCGGCAAAGGTAAGGCTCGTGATCGGCGTGTCCGAAGTAAAGCCGACGAATTCGGTAGTATTGAACGTCGGTATAGCAAGGTTGTAAATGACGCCGTTGAGAGTCACCGTGATTGCCCCCTCTGCATCATCACCGGGACTATAGTAAAAACCTATCCCTGTTACGCCCGCCAATGTTGCGGTCACGTAGGATAGATCAGCATTAGGCTGACCAGCTGTAGTTGACTGGCCGGAGAAGAATGCTACTCCGCCCAAGGTATTGGCATAGTAATTGGCGCCGATGAGGAACGGAATGTTGTTGGTGTTGGCTAAGGTATCAAATGTGACGCCTCCAACGGTGGTAGGGCCGATTGAATAGTTGTTGGGGGGGAGTGGTAGGACGATGCTATTGAAGTCGTACGTGGTCGGGCCCGAGACAGCGGCGTTGAAGGCTGCCATATTGGTATATTCGATGACGGAGGCGGAAACCGGTGCAGCGAAGCAGGCAAAAGCTAGAGCGGCAAATGCAAGACAATACTTTATTCTCATGATTAATCTCCTCAATAATTTATTAAACTCATTACAAAACCTTCAGCAAAGAGTTCAGTTTAAAATAACGCAATTTTTATGCCTACATGCAACAAGCTGAAATTATTTAAATTAATTTTATCTCCCTCTGAAGGGTGTAAATTATTTCGACAGATCAATTTGATGTATATTCTTTATATGATAGATTTTATTGATAATTATATTAAAGCTCAGCTGTAAATTATTTCGACAGATCAACTTGAATTTACATCTTAATATTAATATACTCTTAATATCTAATTGAATTTATTAATTTATATTATGACCTAACAAATGAACTACCCCGCCGCAAGCAGCGGGGTATCAAAAGCTTCTATAAGGAATAGACCTTTCGCAGCAAGCTGCGGGGAATTAACCCGGATGAGATTAAAAATATCAACAGCTCAATTTAATTATGTAACACCAGTGAACTGTTGATCACGTGCCAAACACAACGGGGTAGCCATACTGAATATTTGAAATCATAATCTTCACTGTTTGACTTCCTCATCCCGCTTATTATCATATCGAACATTGCTTTGAATTCCATCTCGAAACATGCTTCCCATATAAAGGCTTCATATCATGTTATACGCTGAAATACCTCTTCTTGAGATAGAGCGAGAGGTTCACCATCATGATGAGCACGGGCACTTCAACGAGCGGGCCGATGACCGTGGCGAATGCCACCTGGGACTGGATGCCGAACACGGCCACTGCCACGGCGATGGCCAGCTCGAAGTCATTGGATGAACCGGTCAGGCCGACTGTTGCACATTGCGGGTAATTGCCCCCGAGCTTTTTACCCAGGAAGAAGGTCACCAGGAACATGAAGACAAAATAGAACAGCAGCGGGATGGCGATGCGCACCACATCCAGCGGGATCTCCACGATATACCTGCCCTTGAGCGAGAACATGACCACAATGGTAAAGAGCAATGCTACAAGAGTTATGGGGCTGATCCTGGGGATGAATCGCTCGTGATACCAGGTCTTGTCCTTGACCCGGATCAGGATATAGCGGGTGAACATCCCCCCGAAAAAGGGTATCCCCAGGTAGATAAACACACTTTTCGCGATCTCGCTGATGGTTACCTCTACGATCTGACCCGACAGCCCGAAGAGCGGCGGCAGGACCGTGATGAAGATCCATGCATAGACCGAGTAGAAGAGCACTTGGAACACGGCGTTCAAGGCCACCAGGCCTGCGGCGTATTCCGGGTCGCCCTCTGCCAGGTCGTTCCACACGAGCACCATGGCGATGCAGCGGGCAAGACCCGTGAGGATCACACCCACCATGTAGCCGGGATAGTTATGCAGGAAGATAATGGCAAGAAAGAACATGACAACAGGCCCCACAATCCAGTTTTGGATAAGGCTTAAAGACAGGACCCGGTAGTTCCTGAAGACCTTGTTAAACTCCTCGTAGCGAACCTTGGCCAGGGGCGGGTACATCATGAGGATGAGCCCGATGGCTATGGGGATGTTGGTTGTGCCCACACTGAAATGATCCCAGAACCCTGCAACCCCAGGCACGAAATATCCCAGCAGGACCCCAAAGGCCATTGCCAGGAAGATCCAGAGGGTGAGATACCGGTCAAGGAAAGAAAGCCGCTTCATGATACCCGGATTCGATGAACTACTCATAAGAAACCTCCTGCATATGTCTTAGGAAAATGTCTGTTGTTTACTTCCTGACGCAGGATGCTACCCTCATGTGCTCGTCAGCGATGGTGCAAATTGCCTGGTCAACACAGGAAAGCATGGAGATCAGGCATGGCATCTTGTTGGAATAATAGACATTCAGGCCTTCCTTCCTCGTCGCTACCAGTCCTGCCGTTCTGAGCACCGCAAGGTGGCGGGAGGTGTTGGCGTCTTTCTCTTCAACGATCTGAACAATCTCGCCTACGGTTTTTTCTCCATTCGCAAGGGCCTCGAAGATCCTTACCCTCACCGGGTGTGCAAGCGCCTTGAGTATATTCGCCTTGTTTATGGCGGCATCCGATTTTTTTTCTTGCACCCTTTTCATAGTCAGCCGTCTCCATTCTAGTCATTACTAAATTACTAGATAGTAAAATAGTAATAATTATTTACCAAGCCCATGTCGAGTTTGCAACATTTTTATCCTGCCTGATCAACAATCACTTTTTCTATCAAATGATTCCTCACAGCTTGCTGCGGGGTTTCCTTATAATCCTCTCCCCTGGTGGGAGTGACTCGGGACATCCATGTCCCTCACCCTGAAGGGTGAACGTAAAGTACATCCAATTCGTCTGTCCTGACGAATTGTGGATTAAGGAGAGGGGGAAAAGAAAAATTTCCTATGATACCGCGCAGCTTGCTTCGCGGAGCTTCATTTGTCTGCAGTCCGATATAAAATCCTAATCCGTTCGGCCAGGGATTTTATAGGGTATGATCATGGGCACTTTTGCCTGATATTCGCGGAACTGATCGCCGAACTCACGGACAAGGTCGCGCTCTTCCAGGACCGTCCCTGTAATGATCCAGGTTGTCCACATGAGGTTGAAGAGCAGTCTGTCGACAGTGAGTACGGGGCAGGACCAGATCATGATCAGCGAGAAGAAGTAGAGCGGGTGGCGCACCCATTTATATGCACCGCTTACTGTTAAGGGCATGGTCTTTGTTTCCCTGTTCTGGATAAGACGTTGTATTTTTTTAACCCCGAAAGGATCAAAGGGTCCCAATGATTTCACCCCCCAGTGGAACCCTGCGAAGCACAGGAAAAACAGGGCCCGGAGCATCCAGTAAAACACCCCGCCTGCTGCTGCTATCGGGCCGGGTATTTTCTGCCACAACAGCATCGTAACAATCAGGGCGATCCCGGATGAGACGGCATAGAACGCATTGTAGTAATCATCGGGGACGAGATTTGCCAGTCCCATCCGGACACCCTTTCTCACCATGATGCTGTGCTGGGTGAAGAAGAACAGGGACAGGCATGCATCCATCAGCAATGCCTGCCGGGTTTTTAGCCCGAGATCGATCAAGGTGAACGATCCCAGGAAGAGGAACAGGGAAAACAGGATCATTGAACCATGGCCGATAGTCAAGGTTGCATAGATCAGCATATAAGCTTTGAACCTGCTCATTGTGACCTCATTGGCCATTGCTGCATCAGGCCTTTGCCTTTTCATTGCCTTCCCCTCCACAGCAGTCCTTCATGAATTCAGAGAAGTCCATCCGGCTGCAGCATGACTTGAATCCCTCGGGCATGCCTTTGCACATGCCCTTGAATTGCGACATCATGGATGCCATGTTTTTGCAGCATGAGTGCATCTGTTCCTTCATCTTCGACTTATCCTCTTCGGACATGCCCTTGCAGCACATGTCCATCATGAGGCCGAACATCTTTTCCTTTCCTGCATTGTCCATCATGATACACCTCCTTGGTTAATGGGTATTTCGTATTGATACTTCAGATCGCCTGATGCTTTTCATCATGGGGTGGTTTCCTTCTTGATATGCCTCATCATATGCTCGGGCCTGATGCGGATCATAATACTTACGGCATCAGAGATGAGTGCATTGTCCCTGTCCCTGATCTCGCCCCTGGCCACAATTATTCTCTCGTTGTTCTCAACGAGTTCCCCCACAACATATACATATTGGCCGACATATACCGGACTGTGGTACTCAACCTGGATCTTCTTTGTGAGAAAGCTTCTTTCATTGAGCAGGCCGAAGGCCACCCATGATGTTATTTCATCGAGAAGAATGCTGTGGAAGCCTCCATGCATGATCTTGCCCCACCCTGACCAGTAATCGGGGATCGAAAGGCTGGTGCTGAGCCTCGTGTCCGTTTCCTTCCTGAACCGGAGCTTGAGCCCGAGCGGATTTTCCTGGCCGCAGCAGAAGCACCATGGTGCCACTGTTTGCACGGGAAGAAAGTCTGTTTCATATTTTTGGGGGAGCATTTTCGTGGTTCCTTTCTTCTCTGTTCTGAGCCTGATTCGTCCAGGATTTTCTTCCCCTTGCCAGGGTAAGGACAATCACGGCAAGGCCGGCAGCCAGGAATGTGACCGGCCAGAACAGCATCGGGTCGAACCAGAGAGTTCTGGCTGCCAGCCATATTGCTCCGATAAGTACAAGCATGATTCCGAACATCACCCCGCAATAGCGGGAGCCATGCCTCATCATGGGTCCGCAGCATCCGTACATCCCATATCCTTCTCTGAGTCTCCCGGCATGCATCATGGTTCAACTCCTTTTCACCCATGGGTGGCGGGTAACTGATATTAGACATTTCGAAACATATCGAAATATCTAATAGTCTCTCGGCACGTGGTTGTCAATACTTTTTGTGAAATAATTTTAGTGCAGGGCTATATCGGCGTTAACTCTGTTAAGAGGCCTGATCCCGGTCAGGGTTTGTCCCCGCCGGTGAGATATCGGACCATCGAACTGATGGTCTCTTCGTTGGCTGTTCAGAGGATCGACTGTCCCTGCCGCTCGCAGCGGATCAGGTGCGCACGCCTGAGCTCCTTGACGTGGTGGGAGATCGTTGAGGGGACAATGTTCACGGCGTCTGCAACTTCGCACACAGCCAGACGGTTGTCACCATCGAGCCTGCCCTTGCCGCAGCCCTTCCTTATCTGCTCGAAGATGATCAGACGGTTCTTGTTGGAAAGTGCCTTGAATGCCTCTACAAGAAGCTCCTTGTCAAACTGTTTGTCTGTAGACTTTGCCCTTGGCATTTCATCTCCTCAATGGTGCGGATCGGGTGCACATTTCGATTGTCATCGATATATCGATTGACTAGCCCCTTTCTTTGTTTATGTCAAGGCACCCATGTAATTGTGCGGACATGTCCAGGTGATTAAGATGAAATTTTTAAATACCCCTTGACGAGACGGTGGATAAGATTATTAAATAGGATATAATAGATCCTGTTGAGGAATATGGTATGATGGAGCTGACAAGGAAGGCCGAATACGCTATCCGGGGCATGCTCTATCTTGCCAGGCAGACGGAAGGGCAGATAGCCATGCTTGGAGATATCGCCGATGCCATGGATATGCCGCGGACATTTCTGGCCAAGATCTTCCAGGATCTGGTGAAAACAGGACTAATAAAGTCCATAAGAGGGACCGGCGGAGGATTTGTCCTGGCAAGGCAGCCCGAGCAGATTACCCTTCGTGAGATCGTCGAGGCCATCGAAGGGCCCATCATGCCCAACACATGCCTCATGGGAGAAGGGGTGTGCTCCTTTCAGAAAACCTGCACGGTTCATCCCGTGTGGAGGAGGCTCCAGTCAGTAACAAGGGGCATCCTGGAAGAGGTCACTTTGAAAACCCTGACTGCTGGCGGCTAGATTTTAAGAAAACAAGAATTATCAGGTACAAGGGGAGATTCAAAAGCGGACATTGTCCGTAATATACTTATCAGGAGGTCTGCATGGATGTCTTATTCTTGAGCAGGCTGCAGTTCGCCATTACGAGCATGTTCCATTTCATCTTCGTGCCTTTGACCCTGGGGCTTTCCGTGCTCGTTGCGTGGATGGAATGGCGGTTTGTAAAGTCCGGTGATGAGACATGGCTGAGGATGGCAAGGTTCTGGGGCAAGCTCTTCCTGATCAATTTCGCCCTGGGCATTGTCACGGGCATCACCCTGGAGTTCCAGTTCGGCATGAACTGGGCGGAATACTCCAAGTATGTGGGGGACATCTTCGGGGCCCCCCTGGCCGTGGAGGCAACGCTGGCATTCTTTCTTGAATCGGTGTTCATCGGGGTGTGGGTCTTCGGCTGGGACAAGGTGTCACAAAAGACACATGCCTGGGCCATCACCATCGTGGCCTTTGCCACCAACCTCTCGGCCCTGTGGATACTCCTTGCCAACGGATGGATGCAGAACCCCGTCGGTGCGAAGCTGACAGAGATCACCGGCAACCCACTCATCACGAAACGGGCCGAGATGGCCGACTTCCTGGCCGTGGTGGCAAACCCCTATGGCTGGATCAAATTCTTCCACACGCTCCTGTCCGGCTACGCACTGGCCGCCTTCTTCGTAACAGGGGTTGCGGCGTGGCATCTGCTCAGGAAGAACGAGGTGGAGCTCTTCAAACGGTCATTCAAAACCGCTGCGGTCTTCGGGCTTGTTTCGGGGCTGCTGGTCACGGCTACCGGGGACTTCCATGCCGTCGAGATCGCCAAGGTGCAGCCTGCCAAGCTCGCCGCCCTGGAGGCCGTCTGGGAGACGCAGAAAGGGGCGCCTCTGAGCCTGATCACCGTGCCGGACAGCGCCAATGAAAGGAATGCCCTCGAACTCATCACCATCCCCAAGCTGACGAGCCTGCTGGCATACCGCAACCCCGACGCCGAGGTCAAAGGCCTCAAGGATATACCGAAAGACCTGAGGCCGCCGGTGGCGCTCACGTTCTACAGCTTCCGCCTCATGGTTGTCCTGGGCATGGTGATGATCCTGCTCTCCGTCATGGCGGTCTACCTCTCGGCAAAGGACAAGCTGGAATCCTCACCGGTTTTTCTGAAGATCATGCTTTATGCCATAGCCCTGCCGTATATCGGCGTGCAGCTGGGCTGGATCGTGGCCGAGGTGGGCAGACAGCCCTGGATCGTCTACGGCATGCTCAAGACCTCGGATGCGGTATCCCGCTCCATCACGGTCTCTCAGGTCCTCATGTCCCTCATTGCCTTCACCGTCGTCTATGGGCTCCTTGGTATCGTTGATGTGTATCTTCTCGTGAAATACGCGAAACAGGGTCCGGAAAAGGGCCTTGAAGGGGTTGTGATGACCCGGGCACAGGAGGTGTGACATGGAAGTGCTCCAGACACTGCAGATAACATGGTTCGCATTATGGGGTATCCTCTGGGCCGTGTATTTCATGCTCGACGGCTTCGTGCTCGGTGCCGGCATGCTCCACAATTTCCTGGCGAAAAATGAGAATGAAAAGAAGGCCATGGTCGCTATTGTAGGACCCGTATGGAACGGCAACGAGGTCTGGCTCATCACTGCGGGAGGGGCCACCTTCGCCGCCTTCCCCACGACGTATGCCCTCATGTTCAGCTACCTCTATACCGCCCTGCTCCTGCTCCTGTTTGCTCTGATCATCCGCGGTGTATCCCTGGAATTCAGGGGAAAGGTGGCCAATGACGCCTGGAAGAGGCTCTGGGATATCGGCATCCTCCTGGGCAGCTTCCTGCCCGCATTGCTCCTTGGTGTGGCCTTCGGCAACATCTTTAAAGGACTGCCCATGGATGCGGCGGGTTTTCATGGGAACCTGTTCACCCTGCTGAGCCCATACGGGCTTCTCACCGGGATTCTCTTCGTGGCGTTATTCTTGGTGCATGGGGCTATTTATGCCTCGGTCAAGACCGGCGAAGACTTAAGCGCACGAGCCAAGGATTTTGCAGATAAGGCCTGGGCGGTGCTTCTGATCGTTGCCGTGGCGTTCCTTGTGTACACGGCCTTTGCCACCAGGCTTTTCCTGAACTATATGAGCACCCCCGTCCTCTTCCTGGTCCCCCTTATCGCAGTGGCCGCCCTCATCCTGACCAAGGTCTTTCTGACCAGGGGTGATGCCCTGAAGGCCTTTGCCGCCTCGTGCGCCACCATCGTGATGGTCTGTTTCACCGGCGTCATCGGGCTGTTTCCAAATCTTATCCCGTCCAGCCTCGATCCGGCATACAGCATGACAATCTATAACTCGTCCTCCAGCAAGTTGACGCTGGCCATTATGACCGCTGTCGCGCTCATCTTCGTGCCCATCGTCATCGCATACAAGATCTGGGTGTACCGGGTGTTCAGGGAAAAGATCTCGCCCGGGGAGGCTGCCGGAGAGACTTACTAGGCCTATCAAGGAGTAGGAGCGGCTTTAGCCGCGACATCCAAAAATGGGTCGCGCCTGAAGGCGCTCCTACATCTCCATAATATGTTGCATGTTGTAGAAGCGGCTTAAGCCGGGATAATCGCGCCGGAAGGTACCTACCTGACCGCATCCACGATATCAGCGATGAACCGGCCCTGGTCCCAGTTCTCGTCGGGATCGCTCAACCCGAGGCGGACGATGACGAGTTTTTTCGAGGGCACCATGGATACATACTGTCCCTCAAAGCCGGCCAGGGAGTACATGTCTGGCGGGGCCCCGGGCATCCACCTTTCATCCGGATTACCCGTATCACCTGCATTCAGCCAGAACTGGGCGCCGTACTTGCGTTTGGGGGCCTTGGGCGTGGGGGTTGTGCTGTACTTCATCCACCCCTCGGGCAGGATGCGCTCTGCGTGCCATATACCGTCGTCGAGACAGAGCAGGCCGAAGCGCGCCCAGTCGCGCGCGGTTGCATACATGAAAGAAGAGCCCACGAAGGTACCGGAGGGGTCGGGCTCCATGACGGCACTTGCCATACCGATCTTATCGAACAGTGCATGGTGGGGAAAGACGAAATAATCGCGCAGAGATCCGCCCAGAGTTTGACGGACAATACGGGATATGATGTTCGCAGTCCCGCTCGAGTATTGCCAGCGGGAATCAGGCGCGACCTCTAGGGGCATCGAGGTGGCGAAGGCCCCGGCATCGGACCGTAAAAAGAGCATCCGAACCACGTCCGAGAACGGGTCTTTGTAGTCTTCCTTGAACTTGAGCCCGCTGCTCATGCGCATGAGCTCGTCTAAGGTTATGGCGCCGCGGGGGTCGCCGGGGGAGCGCCACTCAGATACAGGAGCCGGGTCTTTCAGTCTGAGCCTGCCTTCCTTGACAAGGATGCCCACAAGGGCGTTCGTTATGCTCTTGGTCATGGACCAGCCGAGCTGCGGGGTGTCTCTGGTAAAGCCTAAGGCGTAATGCTCGGCAACGATCCTGCCGTCATAGAGCACGATCACGGCCCGGGTCCTGCGGAGCCTTGCAGGGTCGGGTTCAATGAAGGCCGCCTCTACGACCTTTTTGAGCTTCGAGCCGTCGATGATCTTGGGCAGAGGTTCGTCCCGAATCAAGTCGCCGTCGGGCCAGGGGATATTTTCCCTATCCTCATGGACAGCCGTAAACCCGGCAGGTTGTTTTCTGAGAGCCTCAACACTCATACCCGCGGCAAGGGTGCAGCCGAGCCCATCCCGGTATAGGGCCGTGCGCTTTGCCATGCCGAGTATGGAACCGGTCACGGTCTTGTTTTTGTAGTCTATGTCCGTACTGATGTAGCCGTACTTGCCGAGCTCCTCACGGAGCACCGAGGAAGGGTCGCGATGCGCCACAAAGACACATGAGCACATGCGCTTGGCTGTATAGGCCGTGCCCACGGGCGCCACCTCGAGCATCAGGAAGGTGAATGCACCACAGCCAAGGACAACGAGCACGCCAAGGGCCCCGAGCAGCCATCGCAATGATCTCTTCATGCAATCCTCCCCTTGAAAACGATCGTTTCCGGATAATAAACAGCGACATCCTTTCCATAAAAGGCTAACAGCATGCACGGAAAATGCAAGGACTTTGCAGGGGATCATGCCCGTTCCGTCGCCGGATGCCGGCCTTGGCAATGGATAAGCGGGAAGCTCTTCAGCGAGGCAGATCTTAGAAGAATCAAGAGGGCTTAATAGCCCGTGGATATGTGAAGATCAACCGACGAAATATTCAAGAGAGCCTTAGTGTCACTCTTGACACGATAGCTTCAGCTTTGACCAAACATAGATGTGATCCCTTTGTGAATCACTGACACTCACTGTTGACTGCATCCTCAAATCAGCTTGGTTTGCCATTATTGGATTGGGGAGCAGGGTAAACCCACTCTCCCGAGCAGATTAAGCTCATTCTTTAATAAATGAATGTCAGTATATTTGTTGCAATATTTTCAATATCATTGTATAATATTCTCCGTTTAATTGAAATTTAATAATTCTGGGTCCGTTAAAAACCATTTAGGGGGGTATATCATGTTTAACAATTGTTTCTACAGCATCACTAGGGCTCTTGTGACTTTGTTTATTCTCTGTCTTCTTGTTGGCTGTGGCGGTGGAGGTGGCGGAACTACAGCAACAAATACCTCAACTGAATCGGCGAGCTCAATAACAGGCATGGGGTGGTACTTCGAAAACAGTGCACTTGATTACTATAACAATGGCTCGACATGCACTTTGAAGGTTTTTTTGTATTACAGCGAATCGATTACCACGGATGACATCGAGAGTGTCAGCGTGACTGCGCCCAATGGGAGTAGATGGTCAATTGCATTGTCGAATAGCCCTTTTGGTACCAGTAGCACGGGAAAACCTTATATTATTGGTAGTCTTTTATATAGTGATAACCCAAATGCGTTCCCACTTGCGGGCATCTGGACTGTAGAGATCACGCTGAAGGAAGGTAAGACTTTATCGTTTCAGCGAACTCTCCATGAGCCGGGTAGCACAGATGATGCAACGCACCAATACCTATATACGAAGGAGGACTGGGCACCTTCTACGAATCCGTCGCAGTACATCGCGGCACTCAGTCGCTTTCCTTCACAGGGCTACACAGTACAATACTCTGCAGACGATGGTGGTAGTATAACGACCACAGGATTCTCTGCGGTGAGGTCGAGTTTCCTGGCAGCCGAGCCGAGAGCGTACAATATGTATTGCTGGCTTTATGATGCTAATTATACCTACCTCGGTAGAACAAATCCGGAATATTCGACGCTGGATCATTCAAGTACAAACCTGATAACCGCAGACGGAGAAATCTTTATCGTGCCAGCGTCCACAATATCATCGGCCGGGTCTGGGTATGTTGACCTGTCCAAGGTTAAGTACATCAGATTTGTGAACACAGACGGTGCCCAATACGCGCCGTCGTCGTATTCGAGTATAGACTACCGCTCAATCTCGTCTCTCGTAGCACTGAATTGAAGGGGAACGAAAGCATAGATCTCTGCGATTTCTTCTTGGTTTTAGGATGACAGAAAATTGAAGATCTTGGGATTAAACATACGAAACTATCCCTTCATATCAGAGCGTGTCCTCTGGCACGATATCAATACTTTTCGCAGATTGATTTTAGGAGAAAATAGGATCAGAGTGAATTATTTTCCATCAAGAAAAAAGGTTCTTCGCTGTGAAGCGTACTTTTTATGAAGCTCTAAAGATATATTGAGGCATATTGTTTTCACCACGAAGGACACGAAGAGCACGAAGAAAAGTATATAACAAAAAGCTTAACACCTGTACGAAGCATTCTTTACGTCGAAGCTGATTAGAAGGCCTGTCTTGACACCTGCCAAATTCATTTAGGATACTATGGACCTCAATGGCACAGCCAATAACCGGTTCGAGAGTTCAAAAGAATTTGATCCTTCGTGTCCTTCGTGCTCTTCGTGGTAAGATATCCCTCTGCATGCTCATCAATGATCTGGGTATGCTTTGCTGTGATGAAACAGAAAAAATGAACTCTGGCCTCATTTTTAATTTGAAATTAATTCAGTGAGCATACCATGCTCTGTGTTTTTATATCCACGTATATTAGTTTCATGAAAGGAGGGTGTATGGCTTCAAGGGGAATATCTATTCCAGGAATAATGCTTATTCTTTTACTGGCCCTTACCGGCTGTAGCCTAAAGGTCATGACCGTAAGATCCATGTACCCTATCATGGATGACATGAGAACTGCGGTGAACATGAACCCGGATGTCGATTTGATGCGGGATGCAATGCCCGCAAGCCTCGTCCAACTCGACGGTTTCATTGTGGCAGTACCGGATGACACATTGATTCTACGGGCGGCTGAAAGCTACTTCGGATATGCAAATGCCTTTGTGGAAGATACGGATAAGGAGCGGGCCGGCCTCCTCTACCTGAAGGCAAGGGATTATGGCCTTCGGGTACTGAAAGGATATTCTCAATTCTCAAAGGCCCTTGATGGGCCGGAGCCCGCCTTCAAGGAGATGCTCTACGGTTTTGGCGCCGGCGACGTGCCTGCCCTTTTCTGGACGGCCAACAGCTGGCTTGCCTGGATCGGGCTGAATCCCGATGATCCGCAGGCCATGATGGATCTGCCCAAGGTTATAGACATGCTGCAACGGGTGGTCGAGGTCGACGAAACATTTTACTATGGGAGCGCCCATGCCGCACTCGGGGCATACTATGCCTCCCTGCCCGGGTTGCTTGGTGACAACACTGCCAAAGCGAAGGAGCACTTTGATAAAGCATTCGAGATCTCAAGGGGCAAGATGCTGCTCATGTACTACTTATATGCAAAGTTTTATGCCTACAAGATCCAGGATCGTGATCTGTTCGTCAAGACCCTTGAGAAGATCATCCAGACGCCGAGCGATAAATATCCGGACATGGCCTTTGCGAACGAGCTGGCCAAGAGGAAGGCAAAAGTCCTTTTGGGCAAGATTGATACGTATTTCTAGGTTACAGGAGCATAATGGGGGCGTCGATGATGAAAAGATTGGGAATGATACTTACTGTTGGAATAGTTTTCTTCACTGCAGCGGGCATCTGCTTTGCTGCCGATGAGCCCAAGGTCGTCATCAAGATGGCCTCCATTGCACCCAAAGGCAGCAATATTGCAAGTTACTTTGATGAGATCGGAAAACAGATTAAGGAGAAGACCAATAATGAGGTGGCATTCAAGATGTACTGGGGCGGTGTCCAGGGTGATGAAAAAGACATGCTCAGGAAGATCAAGCTCGGCCAACTCCACGGCGGAGGCTTCATGGGGCCCGGTCTGGGACTTATTGTCCCTGAGGTGAGGATTACGGAGGTCCCCTACCTCTTCAGGAATTATGAAGAAATCGGGTATGTCAGGGTAAAGCTGCAGCCCTCCATGGAGAAGCTTTTTGAAGAGAAGGGTTTCAAGGTTCTCGGATGGATGGATCTCGGGTTTCTCTATACCTTCTCGAAAGAACCTTTGCTTTCACTGGAGATAGCACGCAAGCAAAAGTGGTGGACCATGGAGGGAGAACCCATCGGACAGGCCATGTTTGCAGCGCTGGGCATATCACCCGTGTCCCTGTCCATATCTGATGTTGCTACATCGCTCTCCACGAACATGATCGACTGCGCGAACAGCACCCCGTTCGGTGCCGTTGCATTTCAGTGGTATTCGCGGTTCAAGTACATGTCGAGCTACCCCACGGGCAACCTTCTGGGGGCTACGATTATCAGCAAAAGTGTGTGGGACAAGATATCGCCTGCCAGCCAGAAGATTATGCTGGATATTGCCAAGAAGGAACAGGACAAGCTCATCAGGGTCACGAGGGAAGAAGATGCAAAATCCTTAGCGCTCCTGAAGAAGTCAGGGATCATCATTGTTCCCATTGACCCCAAGAACAAGGATATGCAGTTTGTCTTCGAGGCCTCAAAGAAGGTACGGGAAGGACTTGTGGGCAAGCTCTATTCCAAGGAACTGTTGGACCGGACCCTGGGGCTTGTGGCCGAGTACCGCCGCGTACACCCCAATGACACCGTAGTCATGCAGGT
>Ga0187857_10000295_pt1 | contig 63079 bp, 63 predicted proteins | sample June2016WEW_8_10_FD_132984 | JGI IMG/M metagenome (GOLD analysis project Ga0187857, IMG submission 132984) | Peatland microbial communities from SPRUCE experiment site at the Marcell Experimental Forest, Minnesota, USA - June2016WEW_8_100 | ecosystem: Environmental > Terrestrial > Soil >... | reverse complement strand
TTCGTGAGAATTCAGCCTTGCGGCCGTACTTCCCAGGTGGCAGGCTTAATGGCTTCCCTGCGGCACTGGGACAGCTCGTAGCCGTCCCAACACCTAGCCTGCATCGTTTACAGCTGGGACTACCGGGGTATCTAATCCCGTTCGCTCCCCCAGCTTTCGTCCCTCACCGTCGGGCGCGCTTTAGTCGGCCGCCTTCGCCACTGGTGGTCCTCCCGGGATTATAGGATTTCGCCCCTACCCCGGGACTACCGCCGACCTCCCTCGCCCCCAAGCCGAAGAGTATTCCCCGCAGCCCAACGATTGGATCGCTGGATTTAACGGGGGACTTTTCCGGCCGGCTACGGACGCTTCAGACCCAATAATCGTCCCAACCACTCGGGGAGCTGGTATTACCGCGGCGGCTGACACCAGACTTGCCCTCCCCTTATTCACCTGGCTAGTTAAACCGGGCAAAAGCCATCCTCAGCGGACGGCACTCGGGGTGACCCCGTCACGCTTTCGCGCATTGCGGAGTTTTCGCGCCTGCTGCGCCCCGTAGGGCCTGGGCCCTTATCTCAGTGCCCATCTCCGGGCTACCGCTCTCACGGCCCGTACCGGTTATAGGCCTGGTGAGCCGTTACCTCACCAGCGACCTGATCGGACGCGGCCCTATCCTCAAGCGAAACTAGCAAGCATGCCACTAGTTCCTTTTGGGTGAGGGGCCATTCCAGGCCTCCCCACCTATCGGATATTAGCCTCAGTTTCCCGAGGTTGTTCCCGTCTTGAGGGCAAGTTAGCCACGTGTTACTGAGCCGTGCGCTGCGCCTCCACCGTGGCTAGGAGACGCACAACTCGCATGGCTTAGTCCCACCCCGATAGCAGTTGGGTCCGCCAGGATCAAGCGGAGTTGGCAAGCTGACCGATTAGCTAGGACGATTTTTTGGAAAAACAGCCGTTTAAAGAAATTGAACGGACTGGAATTTAGCAGAATGACTGCAAGCCAATCTTGGACCCAAACTTTCATGGGAGCCGTGAGGAACCCAAGTTTGTTTAGGCCTTCATCACTGTTCCCGCAATTGGAGGTCAACATTTCATCCAAGGGCTCTAGCCCTGCTAAGTCAAGTTGACGCCGCCGCCGGGTTAATCGCGGGAAGTCGACTCATCGAAAGGACGAGTTGACAAATTCTAGTTAGGCCTTCGGCGTTAATATAAGCATGCCGATGTTAAAGAAATGAGAATACGTTCCAAATCGTTGAATCGAAACGCATAGAACAAGCCGACCGACTCCAACTCCTAAGAAAAATGTGGTGGCTCTTTGGGGAAGAAAGAAGCCGACCTTATCATCGAACACGCAAAGCAGCTGATCACAGCGAAGGGGCACCGAGCGCGCCCCGCCATAGGAACTGAAATGGAAGACCTAGGAATGATTGAAGACGGCGCCGTAGCCGTCTCGAACGGTAGAATCATGGCGGCTGGGAAATCGAACGAAGTCCTCGGCGATTACAGCGCCGTTGAAAGAATCGACGCAACCGGCAGAGTTGTCATGCCAGGGTTCGTCGACGCCCACACACACTTGGTTTTCGCGGGATCGCGTGAGCGTGAGCTCGAGTTGAAAATCAAGGGTTCAGGGTACATGAAAATCCTGGAGGAAGGAGGAGGAATTCTCAGCACCGTTCGCGATACACGCAGAGCAACCAAAGAAGACCTACTTCATATTTGCAGGGAACGCTGCAACAACCTAATGCTTCATGGAACGACAACGATCGAAGCAAAAAGCGGCTACGGCCTAACCCTAGATGACGAAATTAAATCACTTGAAGTCATTATGCAATTAGACCGGGAAGGACCAACGAACCTCGTTCCCACCTTTCTCGGCGCGCACGCAATTCCACCAGAGTACCAAGGGAAAACTGGAGAATACACCACCCTCATCTGCGAAAGGTGGATACCTGAAATCGCGAAACGCAAGCTCGCCGCCTTCTGCGACGTCTTCTGCGAAAAAGACGTTTTCGAGATAGAGGATTCACGCAGAATCCTCTTGGCAGGAAAAAGCCATGGGCTCGCACCAAGAATTCATGCGGACGAATTCTACCCGCTCGGCGGCGCTGAACTCGCAGCCGAAGTTGGAGCAGTCTCAGCGGACCACCTGCTACACGTTTCGTCGGCCGGACTGGAGCAGATGAGAGCAAGGGGCGTAATCGCGACATTACTGCCGGCTGCCCCCTTGACGCTCATGGTGAATGATTACGCTGACGCGAGGCGAATAATTTCCAAAGGAATTCCGATAGCCCTCGGCAGCGACCTCAGCCCAAGTTGTTGGCTAGAGAATTTCCAACTGGTCATCCAGCTCGCATGCTACAAACTGAAGATGACGCCCGCAGAAGCACTCATCGCAGCGACCATTAACGCCGCACATTCAATCCAGAGAGCGAACGAGACGGGAAGTATCGAGGTCGGAAAGAGAGCGGACATGCTAATCCTAAGCGCCCCTGATTTCCGATTTCTCGGCTACCGCCTTGGCACAAACTTGGTCGACACGGTTCTAATAGATGGAAAAATCGTGGCTCGCGGCGGCCATCTCATTTGAGAGTGATAATGAAAGTTAAAATCCCGTAACCATGGAGCTTTAGGTGAAAGAATTTGCTCAAATTGAAGCCTTCAGTCGCAGATGTCGCCGGGACACAGCTTCACTGCAAGAACTGGCAGATCGAAGGCCCATACAGAATGATTCACAATGTTCTCGACCCAGAAGTTGCAAAGGATCCCGACAACCTCATTGTCTACGGAGGAACTGGCAAAGCCGCGCGCTCCTGGGAATGCTTTGAGAAGATAACTGAAACTCTGCAGCGGCTAGAACCGAACGAAACGCTGTTGATTCAGAGCGGCAAGCCAGTCGCCGTTTTCGAGACACATGAATGGGCCCCGCGCGTTCTCATATCAAATGCGATGCTCGTACCAAAGTGGGCCACGTGGGACTACTTCTACGAATTAGAGCAGAAGGGCCTGATAATGTATGGGCAGATGACTGCTGGATCTTGGGCGTACATAGGAACGCAAGGAATCCTGCAGGGCACTTACGAAACATTATCATCCGTGGCCAAGAAACACTTTGACGGAACGCTCAAAGGACGCTTTGTCCTAACTGCTGGGCTTGGGGAAATGGGGGGAGCGCAGCCACTAGCGGTTACAATGAACGATGGCATTGCCCTCGTGGTCGAAATCAATAAGGCCGCAATCGACCGCCGACTCAAGCATGGCTTCCTAGGGGAATGGACTGACGATCTCGATGAAGCAATCCAACTGGTGAACGGTGCCAAAGAATCTAAGAAGAGCCTGAGCGTCGGATTATTAGGTAACGCAGCTGATGTCCACCCGGAATTAGTGAACCGTGGAGTCATCCCAGATATTGTTACCGACCAGACCTCGGCTCATGACCCTCTCAACGGGTACTACCCCGCCGGCCTGAGTAAAGAAGAGGCCGATGAACTCCGGAAAACTGACCGTGACCTGTACCTTAGTAGGGCTAAGGAGAGTATGAAGGAGCATGTGAAGGCAATGGCTGCAATGATGCGACAGGGCGCCATCGTCTTCGAGTATGGCAACAACATACGGCAACAAGCCTACGATGCCGGTTTCAAGGAAGCGTTTGCGTTCTCCGGATTCGTACCCGAGTACATTCGCCCCATGTTCTGTGAAGGTAAGGGCCCCTTTCGGTGGACGTCGCTAGTCGGTGTAGAGGATGACATTTTCACGATCGATGAAATGCTCAAGAAAGAGTTCGGTTACAACACGGGGCTTGTGAGATGGATCGATAAAGCTCGAAGCCAAGTGAAGTTCCAGGGGTTGACGGCTAGGGTCTGCTGGTTGGGCTATGGGGAAAGAGCAAGGTTTGGCAAGATCGTCAATGACATGGTCGCTTCCGGAAAACTTTCTGGCCCAATTTGGGTTGGTCGGGACCATTTGGACACCGGGAGTGTGGCGTCTCCCCGAAGGGAAACCGAGAACATGAGGGACGGATCGGATGCGGTGGCCGACTGGCCAATCCTCAATGCACTGCTGAATGCCGTTGCAGGCGCAACGTGGGTTTCCGTTCACCACGGTGGTGGCGTCGGCATCGGGTACAGCATTCATGCGGGAATGTGCCTGGTCTTGGATGGGACGAAGGAAATTGAGAAACGCGCTGAACGTGTCCTAACAACTGACCCAGGTCTGGGGATTGTGAGACATGCTGACGCGGGATACGAGTCCGCCATAAAGGTGGCACGAGAGAAGAAAATTTCGATGCCTATGCTAAAGTGAAGCCGCGCCTGTCAAGTTTGATAAGTATAGTTGACATTGTAGCCATGTGGCCTACCCTCAGCTGAAAAGACTAAGCCGAGGACGAGGCCGCCTATCAAGCCGAACAGGTGCGCGTAGATGTTCACGCCGGGCAGCAGGCTGCTTTGAACGAAGAGTATCACGGCGTATACCAAAGCGAATCCCATATGTTGTGCTCTCCTCGCTACTGCCACATAAGAGCCTACGAGACCGAAGATCGCGCCCGAAGCCCCTCCCGAAAGCGTTGCCGGCGGCAACAAAACCAATGTCATGACACTACCCAGCAGCCCGGACGCAAGGTAGATTGTTAGAAATTTCGGAGCTGTGAAAGTGGTTTCGTTGAGCCGTCCGAAATAGTATAGGGCGAACATGTTGAAGATTATGTGAGCGAAGCCAAAGTGAACAAACATTGAAGTGAACAGCTGCCAATAGAAACCCGCCAACACCAAGTCGTTCTCCTGCGCCAACAATTGACAGATTGACGAAGAGCAATCTCCCGGGTCTCCGCTGATCAGCATTAATATGAAAACCAGAACGTTGAGGATTATCAGAACGAATGTCGGGGACGAGAAGAAACTTCCTCGCCTCCCGTATGAGGGACCGTAACCAACGAAGTTCAAGGTTGAATTCGATTGGCTCGGCACCTTATTTAAATGGGTTTTCGCGCCCGCAACAGAATACGAAACATTTCTGTATTGCGAGGTAGGTTAGAATTAGTGGGTTGGCGAGTTGGTGAGCGACTCCGGGTCCTGTGTGTAGTGGGCCTGAGGAAACTCCATCCACATGGCGGACGCGTGGCACTGTGAGGTGCCAGCCGAGAGGTTGGGTTAAGGCGCAGAAAAAAACCTCTGCTAGCCGTGGACTATGATGCGCTTGCGTTGAGGAGGCTGGCGGTAAGGGTGAAATGCCTACACACGCTGTGAAAGGGATAATAGGCGCCCGTGAAAACCGCCGGAGGCGCGGGTATCCCGATTAGATGAATGTCGCCTAAAACAGAAGGTGGGTTACAGCCAACACGCCGACCCGTTACATTATTTACCGCATTTTCAAAATCTCGCTTGTTTCCAGCTGTTTGCATTTCTGCTTGAACAATGTCGCTTTGTACGTGCATGTACGTACGTTTTCCAGTGGAGTCAGCGATTGCTTGCTCGGTTAGCCTGCTTGTATTAATTCCAAGAGCTTTTGCTTGCCGAACCAAATCGCTATCCACACGAAGAGTAAGCTTCTGTCTCATTGCATCTTCACCGCTTTGCTTCTATGAAAGAATCCTTGTCATATTCTGGCTCAAAGTTTGGATACTGCTTCTTTAGGGCCGCAATAGAACCATTCAACACGTCTTCTTTGCTGTGATACTGCGCATTCTTTCCAAGACTATTCATCCTTAAACTCTGGAAAAAGCCTCGAAGCATGTTCTGCTCAAAAGTCCCTCTCGGAATATGTTGCAGTTCCTTCTCCACCTTCTCTCTCATCTTTCTTAGCTTCTCCGCACCAGCGAACCGCTTTACAAGAATATTTCCCAGTTCATCTTAGGGCACAAATACACAAAGCCGATCTAGAACGATTAGGCTATAGCAATTCAGCCTGGATAGGGCACAGTATACTATTGCCCTTTTTGCAAGACGTTGAGTCAATGGGTCGATATTGGTGGTTGCTGTTAGACAGGTGGTTCTGGCACGAAAAGTGTTAGCCATACTCATTGTCATTGAATCCGTGGCAGCCTAAATCTTCGACTTGACTCTATCAATTAAATCAAGTAACAATTGCGTCATTTCAGCGATCTTTAGTTTCTCCAGTTGTTTCATCGATTCAAGATATTCCATAACCTTGTGAACTTTAGAGTTAGCATCTCGCCTGAACGGCTTGACCAGTGAGAGGAACTTAGTAATTCTCTCTTGTTGATCAACGTCATACCCAGATCGGTTCAATTCAAGATTCTCTATTAGAACAGAGAAATCACGAGCTCTTCCGCCCAAGCGGGTGTCATAATAGATGTCGTACCTTCCAGTCTTACCGAACCCGTATTCAAGGAGATTGTAAACGAGGTTCTCGATAAGCTTCCTTGTCAGCATCAAAGCGGCATTGGGAAGGCTGGGGTTGTTATAGGCAGTATTGATTTCATTTTCGAGTCTATCGTAAAATACTTCAGGGTACTTGCCTTGAAAGTTCAAGAAGCGTTTGAAAGGAGGAGTTTTCGGTTTCCCAGAACTTTTTGATTTACCTTTGGCTTCTACGATAATCGGTATGTTCTGACTGCTCAGGTATTTGTTCAAGTCTGTGATTGTTTCAGATTTGACTGCGTAACTTGGCTTTTGAATGTTTATCCCTTGCTCATGTGCAAGAAGTAGGAGTGCCACATCTCGATCTGCAATTCGTGCTTGAACCGCTTTGTCAGCTACTCGATTTCGTAGCTGTCGTGGTTTGATATCAAGTACCTTGCAGACCTTATCTCTAAGATTCTTCGATAGAGTCATTTGAGTCCTTTTTGCCTGTCTTTGGTTTCTTAGTCTCTTTCTTCTTGGTTTCCAATGCTAGAGCTATTGCTTGTTGAGTCTTTCCAAGGATATCACCAATTTCAGACTGACTAAGACCAAAACTCCTGAGAAACCGAGCATTTCGAGCGGTATCTTCCGACTTCAACTGGGCCGCAGCTAGGACTTTCACTAAACTGTGAAGGACATTGATCAGTTCACTAAATTGCGACTTATCGAAGGAAACACTTACCGTTTCTTTCTCTTTGGAACTCATTGCTCCACTTTCTTCTTAGAATACTTTCCACTCAGTATTCTGCTGATTGTCGGCTGAGAGGTGTGAAGTATCTTTGAGATCTCAAATTGATCGTAGCCTGCAGCACTTAACAACCATGCGTTTTTCCACAGTTCATCATCTGTAATCTTTTGGATGGCTCCGATTGCCATAGCCTTGATATAGCATTGGAGTAGCGTTCGAAGCTCCTTAAACTGGGAATCAGTAAGGGTTAGTCCCTGCTTTTCCATCCAACGGCCAGCTACGTTGGGAATGAGAACTAATTCAAGTGATAAAAGTCCTTTGAAGAATGTATGCATTATCTTACGATAGTAAAACCGAAATGGCTCATTACGTAAGGAATACTCTTCCGCACATCAATCGGTAACCTTGAAGCATTATTGCACTGACTACCTAGCATTCTTGTTGTTAGGTTCTACACAAAAGATACGGAAAAGGAACGAAAAATCGTAGTAACTCTAAGCTACAAAAACATCTGTATTATGCCGTGTACACACCACCGTCGGGTTCGCCGGCTGACAGGTCTTTAATCGGCAAGCTCGCTAAGACAGCCAACGCCAGACCGACAAGCATCTTTGCTTTGGACATGCAATTACCCCTGTTTAAGTGTTGGTATTAAATACTTTATTTTTTACAAGAAAAGGGCCCTTATTAGGTAAAGGTATTTCTTCAAGTCCGAACTGTCTGGTCGGTTCGAGAGAAAAGAGAGACTTGATCAAGAGTACAATCCTTCTAGAGACTCTCGGGCGCCTATTGACTTTCCAGGATACGCGTTCTGGTACGGTAGGACTAGTTCTGGGGGGTGTGGGAGTCGGAAAATCGGTCCTCTGTATGCAGGTGGCCCATGAGGCCCTGGCTGAAGGACGACCGGTTCTCTACCAGACCACCGACTTTTCACCGAGCCAGATCCTCGACCGGATGAACCGCTTTGGGTGGGACGACGCCATCTACCTAAGAAAGACCCTCAAATTCGTTGACATGTACTCTTGGCAGATTGACGGAGACACGAAATTAAGTCAGACTCCATATGGGATAAGAGTTAGCCCGTTGAACGGAACAGACTTAGGCCTTGCATCTAGGGAAACAATGAAGTCTATCGAAGAACTGCGGCCCGTAACCATTTTGGATTCACTAACCACACTAACGAAATTCACCAGCGAGGCTGAAATGTGCAGACGCGATCAGCTATTCAACGCTCGAATCCGAGAGTCTGGAGTCGGTTTGAAGACCATGGTTCCGAGCGCTCATTCAAAGGACTACGTCAACTCCATTGCAGCATACTATGATGCTGTAGTCGAACTCAAACTGGACCTCAATGGCACAGGTCAACGAAGACTTCCTGAAGGTGAGCCGGTACGCCACCTCAGGATTCGTAAGTGGAACGGCCCACATCCGGTTGAGTCTATCCCATTCGTCATCACTGAGGCCGGTGTGGAATTGAAGACTGAGGCATCGAGCACCGTTGTTATAGAAAGCCTGAGGAAATGGCCACAGTAGTGAAAGACATCCCAATCATAGGCACGTTACAAGTGACTCGATTTGAAGCAGACGGTTGCGCGGACACTTACTGGAATTCCCGGTCTGGATGAGATCACGGGAGGAGGGTTTCCCCAAGGCCGAGTATTGTTGGTCCTAGGAGAACCAGGCGCAGGCAAGACAATCCTTTGTTCCCAATTTCTCGCCGATGGAATGACCAAGTTCGCCGAAAATGGGCTATTCGTCAGCTTAGAAGAGAGTAGGAAACACTGGAATCGTGAGATGGTACAATTCGGCTGGGACTTTACTTCAGCCGAGAAGCAGGGAAAATTCGCCTTCGTTGACGCGTCTCCCATACGGACGATTCCGGGCGAAGTAAAAATCGGAAAACTCACGATAGGAAAACAGGATTTCTCATTGATGAGTTTGCTGGAAGTCATTAGAAGCAAAGCGAAAGCAATCGATGCTAGGCGGATAGTTGTAGACCCTGTGTCATTGTTCATCTTCCAGTATCTTGACGAAAGCCAAAGCCGAAAGGCAGTTTTGGACCTGGTAGAAGCTCTTTCCGAAACTGGCGCTACGTGCCTCCTCTCATCTGAGCTACGTCGAGTCGGAATCACTGGCCGTACACTTCAGGCAGAGGAGTATTTGGTGCATGGGGTGATTCTAATGCAGACGGTGCCAAACGGTTCAACCATGGACCGAATAATTCAGGTCGGAAAGATGCGAGAGACTCATATCGACCATCAGCCACGACCATACAAAATCACTCAGAACGGCATCGAAGTCTACCCGAGAGAAAGCCTAGCCTGGAATCCCATAGATATGCGAACTTAGAAACGCCCGCGAAGCCATCGTTAAGGCAACACAAATACGAACGCGGCTGCTGCGGCCTGGAAGATCTGCAAAAGCTACAATCCGGGTTACGACTGTTTCACGACTGATTCCAATTTCCAGAATGGTCTTTTCAGGCACTTTATCGCGAGTTGGAATGCTAACTTATTCCTTATCGCGACTCTACAAAAGCTCAGGATGATTCAAGGATATGACCTAGGCCGATTCGATCTAGAAATGCAAGTACACGCAAGCGGTTCAAGAACGGAAACAAATGCTTGTGACTGAGCTGAGGCCGGGGTCAGCGGAGGATCGCAAACTCCCGTAATTCCTTCCGTGGGACACAGTGGGGGATCGGGAGGTAGCACTGGTTGTGATTGGCCCCATGCGACCTGGACGCCGGTCCTCGTTTGCGATTTGTAGAAGGCGACGGAGAAGGTAATGTTATAGATTCCTTCCGGCAGAAACAGTGCCCCTACACCTGCATACTCCCCATCCAGAGTTGGAATCCATTGAGTGAAGTTCGGGCTGGTTGCCTGAACCTGTACCCATGAAAGCGGGACCCCCGGACCAGTCGGATCGCTCGTCGCGTACCCTGTGACGAAGGGCGACCCGCCAAAGATTATGCCCATAGTTAGAAGGCTGGCCACAATTCCCTCCTCTTGTGAGAGGTCGGTGAAGCTGACAGCCGTCGGGGGCGTAGACTGCATCAAATGAAAATTAAATCCGAACTCCGGAACCTGAGTGGTGTAATTTCCGACGTTAAGGCCATAATCAAGGTAGCGAGCACCGTCAGGAGAGACGTAGAAGAAGTGACCTTGACCTAGGAAACTTGTTCTACATGGCGGAGGGACGCAGCTGATGTTTTCCCAAGCCCCGAACCCGGAAATTTGTAGCGATAATGTTGGAACGTTGGCGCTTACGTTGGCGGGAAGCGCGCCTTCCAAGCCTGTTATCCCTGAGGCTTCGGCGATGGCATGATCGTGTTCAGCGATATTCGAGAGCGTATTTGGATCGTTAAAGGGGACGCCGGTTAGGTCTATATCGTTGGCAATCAGCAACGCAACGGAGGCTTGGGCAAAACTTGCCAGGTCGTTTGGAACGTTCACGGGAAGGCATTGAACGTACCCTAACGTGAAGGCTTTGATTGAGTACGTTTGATTCGTAACGTGAGTGGGTACGTAACCGTAGAACCAGATTTCGCGCGTGCTCCAGTTCTGACCTGAAAACAAGACTGTGAATGAGTTCTGGCCGACACCACCCGGGACTCCCGTAGCCATTACCGTTTCGCTAAAGCCGACGAGAATTCCACTAGAATCATAGTAGTAGACTCTAGCGCGGATTGGAATCGGTAGATTCAGGAAACGCCAGCGCTGTGACGATTGAATGGTGCATGTTCCGCTTGTTCCGAACCGGTTGTCAAAAGATCCGACCCCAGTCTGAAAAACTCCACCCCTGACCATTGGAACTATGATGCTCCCGCCATTACTAACACCGCCCTGCGGTACCGAGAAAGTTGGCGAAGACGCTTGTTCGTATCCCCGGATGTATATTTGCAAGTAATACTGGCCTTGCGATAGGCCATAGTCCGACTCATCCCACACCCCCGACCTAGTATGATTGGCGTACTCGCTGAAACCTATCACGTAGAAGCTGAGGGAACTCACATCACCAGACAAGGTTGGCGTAGTCCCATTGACAGCGACCCCCCGTAATGTCCCAGACTGATCGTACGCCTCAATCAGAATGTTCCCGCCGAAAAGTGGCCCGGTAACGGAACCAAGGCCCAGTTTGTCCATCGCTTGATTTGGCGTTTCAGCTTGGCAGTTTTGGCAGGGTTCGAGCTTTATCATGCCTGTAATCAGGCTACCCATCAGCATCGTGGACACTTGCCCGGGAACCGCGTTTGTCCCCGGATCCCCACAATTAGTTGGGATACTGGAACCAGGAGCACTTGAAACTGTAACACTGCGATCCGAGAATTCCTCCACATACCCGGTAACCCAGATGTTGACTGTTAACGTGTAAGGCCCAGATGAGATGGGTGGCAAACCCGCGTATTCTGTTCCATAGGGATCAGTTCCAACGTAGGTTACGTTCGAACCGGTTGTAATGCTAAAGGAATCACTGCTCGAATTGCTCGAGGTGCCCACAAAACGATACACATGCCCCTGCGAATCAATTGCTTCAACAGTTATGTTCAAGCTGATCCTCTGATCAGAGCCTGGACCAAAAACAGTTTTCAGGTTCGCATTATCACTGAAAGAGTGACCTAAGGGTGTACCTGGCGAAGCGTCATATGAAATGGAGCCGCACACCTGAGGAGCACGATTAAGGTTGAGAGTCACGAAAGAAGGATTGCCGTGTGTCACCGAGGTTTCCACAGGATCTGAAAGCGAGTACGCGACTCCGTCGGCGAATCCGGCGGAACCTTGCACTTCATAATTGCCGGGCGCCAGTCCCGTCAAGTTGAATCCTCCCGTTGCCTGATTCACGTAAGCTCTTGCAATCTGCCCGGTGTCGACATTTCTTGCGTAGACGACGCCCTTGTGGTGAAGGATCGGGGGATTATCGCCGTAAGGGCAACTACTCGTAGACGGGCGGTCTGCGTCACAGATAATCCCGTTGATAGTACCGGGGTCATCGCTCATGCTTACTGGAACGAAGAGCGTCGTGTTCCATGCGTGAACAAAGTCAGGGTATCCGACGCTATTCGTGCGGTTCGCTACAAATATAGTGAAATTGTAAATGCCCGCAACACTGGGAGAGTTCAGGTTGCGAAACCTGATAAACTTTGGAGGGGAAAAACATGAGAAGACGTATCGGGTGGGCGGTGGTATTGCACAATAATCAACATCCTCTGCCGGCGCTTTGTAGTTCGGGTCATTGAGGTAGTTCCAGATCTCAACGCACCAAGGCGCATTTGGATCCCGCAGCGAGAAGTTGGGTTTGAAGCATGGCCCATCACTCGGCGACCCACGCCAATCATATGTCCAGTGGTTCGATTCGTCTACGACATTGTAATAGTAGTAATCGTTTCGAATATCGCTCTGAATGAAATGCGTGTCGTTTTCAGTAGATATGACACCTTGCAGGAACTCTCTGGGAATTTCAACGCGAACCGCGATTCCAGGCTGGTTTATGTTTACCTGAACGTCACCATAAGTGCCAACGAAAGGCCCCCAATTGGTGGAAGGCGCGATTGTGCCAACATCCGAGACCGTTTGAGCATGAACTAAAGGGAGCGTATTGGGCAAGACTCCTTGGAAAATTGCGCTGAGGACTGAAGTGATGACGAGAAAGACGACGAGCGAAACTCTGAGCCATTCTCTACCTCCTTGATTTGAGGACCGTTTGCCCATGCTTCGCGGCTCCGACGACTGGGGCGGATCGATCCTTAGCGAGCGGAAAAAGAACCTCAGGTTATTTGCTCGAGAATCTTGCAGCGGGAAGAGAGTTCCAGACTCGGTCGAAGAGTTGGTCGTGCAAGTCGACGAGAAGCCTATTCGTAGTCCATATTGCCTTGTCGGCCCCTTGGTCGGTTCGGAGATCTTCGGGCTTCGTCTCTACGACGACCAACTCACGTGAATCGATGGTGACAAAATTCTCTCCGAACGGACTGTCTAGGATCTTGAAATCTAATACTTCTGATATTTCTCGAGCCACTCCTGAGTTTTCTGAGGTTGTGGGGGAGAGGATTCGAACGCCTGTTCCCTCCTTGCTGACCTTCTCTAAAATTTCGCAATGAGCTTTGTAAGCCCGGACTAGGCCAGCTGCGGTTGTGCAGTAGTTGATCGTCTTCGAAGAGTCGCCGAATATTTGGTTCAACTTGTTGATTATACCCGGTCTTCCCTCAAGTTCCCAGAACTCCTGCGCCTCTTTTGGTATTTCGCGTTTGACGAACTTGTTTGACTCGTATGCCAAGGCGAGGTCTTGGACGACGACTTCTGCCTCGGTCAGGTCGCGGCTGAGTTTGGTGACTAGGGGCATGAGAACTTCGCCCGGTGAGGATGGGGCGTACGCTTCGGGCTTCCCTGGAATTATGCCGAGTAGCCCTTTCCGCTCAAGTTCCTTGATTGCGCCGTAGGTCTTAGTTCGGGGAATCTGGCCGAAGAAGCTGAGTTCGCTCGCTTTGATGGGGCCCATCTTGATTAGCACCAGATAGATCCTGGACTCGTATTCCGTGAGCCCCAGCCGCCGTAACGCGGTGATTTCTCCCTCTTCGACTGACAAGATGCTGTTTCACTTTTTGCTGAATTATCGACACTTATATGCAAAATCTGCTTCTCCGCTGCCTAAATAGGTACGCGTCGGAGAAGAAGCTGCTGTCACCCTTCAATGAAAGTCCATTCTACGCAGAACGGGAAATTTGGCACCAACCTGTTCAGACCTCCATGACTAGAATGTTTCAAGATGCTCCAAAGAAGTCTAGGTGTGTAAGCATGTTCAGATGCAAGCAATTATCGCAAAAGTACTTGTTAACTGACTGGTGCATCTGCTCATCTAAGGTGTGAATTCGGGTGTTGGACACTGTGCAGCTCTCGGAGTATGTGTCCGTTGCCATCACCTTACTATTCCTCACGTTCGCTGCGTTTTCAGACCTCAAAACCCGCGAAGTGTCCGACAGAGTCTGGTTGGTTTATGGGCCGATCGGCCTCGCTCTAACAGTGTACCGGACTTACGCTGAACCATCACTTCTCCTCCTTAGTGCAGCATCCATTGGACTCTCAGTTCTGATTGCATTCGGTTTGGTACTCTTCGGTTTGTCCGGAGGCGCCGACGCGAAGGCTTTGATGTGCCTTGGCCTAACCTTACCCCTCACCCCAAGCGTAGTTAGCCCGATTCTCGGTTTTGTTCACCCTTTCTACCCGCTTACCGTCCTCGTAACCGGATATATCTGTTCATTCTCAGTCGCAATCTGGATGCTAGGAAAAAACACAGTGTCCCTTGCAAGAGGTAAGTTGAACTTGTTCGGAGGACTCGAAAACGAATCGGCGTGGAAGAAAGCTCTGGCATTAGTTACAGGCTATCCAACTAGAACCGCACGGTTGAAGTCAACCTTCTACCTATACCCGATGGAAAAGATTGTTGAAGAAGAGCACGGAGCCCGCCGTGCCCTCCAACTTTACTCGAACGTTGATGTTGACCGAGACCAAGTTGTTTCTGAGTTCATCGAATCGCTTGGAAAAGTTGGTTCGCCCGAGACCGTATGGGTTACCCCAGGATTACCGATGCTTGTTTTCATACTCTTCGCTATCGTGATAACGTTGATAGTTGGTGACCCGGTCTTCGGCGGGATCTTCTTACTGTTGAAACACCTACTGGTGAACTGAACTGGGTGAGGAAGGCTGTTATGGCTAGAAAAACGTAGAGGGCTACGTGGCCGATAAGTGCCCTGGACGATGCAATAGACCTTGACGCTGCCGATTGCACTAACCGTTCTCGCCGGTCTGACGGCTGCCGTCCTAATTTATTTCCTCGTCTTGCTTGCACGGAACGAAGCGGTCTACATTCCGTTGCCGCAAGAAACGATTGACAGCATGCTGAAAATGGCCGAGATCGGGCCTGACGACGTGCTGTTTGATTTAGGTAGCGGAGATGGAAGAGTTGTCATCGCCGCAGCCAAGAGATATGGAATAAGGGCGGTCGGAATAGAAAAGAGCGGAATGCTCGCCTGGCTAAGCAAGAGAGCTGTCAGAAAGAACAGGTTGGAAAATAGAGTCCATATTGTGAACGGGGATTTTTTTGAGCAAGATCTATCAGAAGCCACAGTTCTCACCGTCTACCTTTCCAAGAAAATAAACGCCAAGCTCGAATCGAAATTGCGCAGGGAACTCAAGCAGGGGACAAGAATCTTATCAGCGGATCACACTTTCAATTTTGAGGAAAGAGCCAAAGTCAAGACCGGACACTTTTGGACCCATCTCTACATCTCCACATGAGTTGAGCATCCCGTGCCGTGTAACGCTGGCCCGAGATTTTTAGCTCGCCTTTTCTTTATCCAAACGGGTCCTTCACTCATTCAGCTTACGCTCCACCAAGGAGTCTTCATGTCTGGAGGGTTAGCTGGGTTGGCCGGGAGTGGGCGGGCGCACCTAGGCCCAGCCTCTTCAGAGTTGTCAGTAAATCTCCTTTCCTCACGCCTACAACAAGTACCGCGTTGAGCACGAAGAGACCTAGGGTTCTACCCTCGTAGGCCAGGAATGTTGCTACCGAGCCCAGATTCCCGAGCGCTAACGTGAATCCTAATTGCTCGACCAAGAAGAATGAGAAACCGATTGTGACGAAGCCTTCGGATGCTCTGTGAGTTAGAGACCAGTTCCGCAGGGTTTCATACATGAGGTAAATGGTGGCGGCGATGATAACTGCCCTCATGAATAGCTCCGCGCTCAACGCAACTGCATTCACCGCACCTACCGCCTGCGTCACGAATACGACTCCGAATAGCGCCACAGTGACTAAGATAGCGGCCAGCAGGTCCGCGAGTGTGGACCTGCCGAGTATTCTAAGCCCCGTTCGGCGGGCATAGGCGAATGCAAGGAATAATACGCCGTAAGCTTGGGTTAGCAGAGTGACGGCGGCCACAGGCAAACCGAGCAATGGTGAACCCAAAACGAGGAATGGCTCAAGAACCTGAACAGCAAAAGCAATTCCCATCAAACCGAAACCAGCTGGAATAGCGAGCAAATATGGAACCCTTGATTCACGACATGGCCGCGAGGTTAAGACCACTAAAGCCGAAGCAGCTATGACAGAAAGTAGGTTGACCGCTGTGAGAACAAGATCTACCGCCAATCTATTCATACTCCTTGATGATACATTGCGGAAGCCGGCGATATCCTGAACTTGAGATACGTTGACAGAGCTTTCGGAGGAACACTGGCGGCTCTCATTCTAGGCTCCTTAGCGGGCTCGTTGCTGACCGCTCTCCTTGCGCCGTTTCGAAGCTTCATGGCGTTCTTACTGAACACGCGGGCTATCATCCCAGTGCGAGCTGCAAGCGCGGTCGGCGACGTCGCGGTCACGCTCCTCATCTTTGCGAATAATTGCGTACCAGTTGTATTGTCTTTCCTGTACCCTCTGATAATCGCGAAGGTTCGATGGACTCCGCCCCTTCGCGACCAAGCAAGGAACCAGTTGCTCACGACGTTTTCGTTATTGACCGGGGGTTTGGTTGGGTTCTTCAACCTTGGGGCTACGTTGATGCTCGCGTCGGAGCTTGGAGGGTTGACCCTCTTGATCCGTTTGTTGGAGACATCGTGGCTGCACGGCCCGTTGGAGTTCTTTTTCGTTCTCGTCTGCGTCGCAGAACCATCAAGGATTGTGGGGAGGCGATCTGAGAGTGATGGGATAGTTGGGTCAATGCGAGCGGACATGATACTCCTTCTCATCTCACTAATTGGCCTCCTTGTTTCCGCTTCGATTGAAGTTTTCGCGGGCGTGTAACATACTTAGCGCGCCAACCGGACTCCGCACGAGTGAAGACCGTCGAAGAAAGGTCATTGCTGATCAGCCCCTCGCCTTACGCGTCTTGTTTGTTGGAGGGCGATTGGTGTGTTGACCCAGAAGATCCATGACTTTGTGGTTTTCTGACCACGAATTGCCCCTTGAAGAACCATTTCCAGAAGAATCGCTTTCGTCGACTCCCAGTTCTTTAAGCCCGACTTTACCCGGACGTTTTCAACGTCCATGGGAATCTGTGATTCCTTGAGGACCTCGCTGATCTTTTCTTTAGCCGAATTTCGGGCCGCCAATCTCCATCACGAATCTGGTCTAGACTCTCACGTGGTTTCTCCACAGAGGAAGCTTATGGGCACACCACACCGAAATAGAATGATGTAACTCGTAAGCCCCATTTCCAGTGACAGAACAAGCATATCCCCTCCACAAGTAAAGCTCCAAGTACGACACCTGTTCGGTCGTTCGGTTAGCGGCGGCTATGTTTGACGAAAAATCATATTAACGAAAACAAGCGCGTTAGGTGTCTGCGGGACGACTGAATGGGTTTCTTGAAGCTGAACAGAATTATTGGGGCGGTCTCCGTGGGCATCATGTCGGGCCTGGCGTTAACCGCTGTCATGATCAGTAACTTTGCTTTACACAGCCAACTCGTGGTTCTGAACATCTACTCCAACGGAAGTTCGGACTGGACGATGGACGCAACGATTCTTCTCAAATCACTGTTTGGGCTGATGTTTGTAGCGTTCACCCTCGGCCTAGCCCTCGGACTTCTCGCCACGAGGAAAAAGTAGGACGACAAGGAACCGAAACATCCCGGACCAGAAACGTCAGCTCACCTAGTTTTCTTCCAAAACTGGCTTACAGCAAAGACTGCCAACTTTAAGGCCGACCCAAGATCGTCAGACGAGTGGTAACGTGGATTATCCACTTGACAAGCGGTCCGGCTGACCACGCCGGAATAGAATGACGTAACCCCTGATAGGGAAACTCGGTTACAACACAACCATTACCGGCCGCTTAGCATTTGCTAAGCTCGTCAACGCGATGGGGAGGTGAAACATCGAAATGATGACCATCATGGGTAAACAATTCAGCAAGCGCGGAGTTTCAGTTATCATAGCATCGCTCCTCCTGATCGCCATCGCCGTAGCAGCCGCCGTGTTGCTCTACGTCTTCTCAATTGGATTAATGGGAAGCTTAGGCAGCAGCGGAGGACAACAAACGAAAGACCAAGTAATCATGGAAGCATACGATTGGACTACAGCGGGTACGCTTACTCTCAACCTCAAGAACGTTGGCTCTTCGACAGTCAACCTTGCTACCGGAACCCCCGGCGCTGACTACTTTGTGAACGGAGTCGCAATCGCAACAGTGGCTATATCTGGCTGCGCTACTCCTAGCGCTGTGGCACCCGGATCTACGACATGCGTTGCGAAGCTAACGCTACCGACATTCACTCCCGCACTCACTTCCGGAGCAGCGTATTCAGTTAAGGTGGTATTGCCAGACGGTGGAGTTTTCTCCTACACTGCAATCAACGGACAGGCCAGTTAAGGAGGACACAAAAATCCTCCCCTCTCTTTCTTTTTCAATCCCTTTAACGTAGAGGCGAGCATACACGCTTCAGCTACTGCCTTCCTTGAACAGTCAACGGACAAGTGGCGAAGACTATAAATCAACCATAAGGTATCACCATCAGTAATCGGTGACAAGTCGCATAAATTGAAGGAAGAAACCGGTTCTGACGTTTATTATCCTGGAAGCAGGCGCGAATTAGGGCTTGCTTCACCACAAGTTTCTCATAGTGATAGCACCGTAGGGCCAACAACATCTGCTGATTGCTCACAAAAGTGTGCTCAGAGCCTACAAAACCCTACAAGAAACCTACATTCTCCAACATCTTCCTACATTCGCAAGCCCGACGATCTGATATCATTACTCGACGCTCAAATCGCAGCCATATCCACCCAAATAACCCAGACAACTGATCCTACCAGACTTCAAGAACTAATGAAGGCCGAAAGGCTGGTTAGGAGATATAGAAAGAACGAACTCTCATCTCGCCGGCTCCGCCTACGGCATCTCCGAGACCGGCACAGGCATTCCCCCCGAAAACAAAAATTCCAAGCCGATCCCAACGCGAACCAAATTGATCTCGTGGAACTCCTAGCGTTCCTACGGCAACTAGCTGATGTAATCTCGAAACTTGGACCGGATAAGCCAACGCCCGACACCCTGCGGCAAGTGACTCCTCCGCAAGCGATGAAATCCCCCCTCTTCGACAACAGAGTACTGCCAATCGACCCAACAAAACGTCAGGCCACTAGAAACTGCTAGGAGGACAGCGGAAACCTTTGCCGCGAAAGAGAAATCAGTTTTTCTCTGTAGGTAAAAGGAACAAGCTCATCGACTGGGTCTTCCACCCCTTAGCCAAGGAAGACCCTCGCTTTTGGTGGGTGGACGGAATAGTGCATACCCTCAACGAGCAAGATCCCATCTCATCCGTAGAAAAGTTCGTACGCTACAACGTCCCCAAGATGGTCGAACAATACCTCAAAAAGTCCGGTAGGAAACGGTACAGCCGCTAGTTCTGCTGGCGAGCACTGAAACTAATGCCGGTTCGTGACTGTTTCGCGCGATTTATCTAACCTGTTTGTAGAGGTCGAGTTATGAAGCCGTTCCAGTGCCCGGAATGCAAAGCCATAATCACAAAAGAAGAGAATGCCAAGCGATTTAACCGCCGACTCCTCTGCCGTGACTGCGCCGAGAAGCTTGTCTCACGTGTGACACGTTCTTGCGGCACCCTTCGAAAATGCATGCGGAACGAGTTCTGTCACCACTAAATCACAACTTAGGGTACACCAAGAATATCCAAAGCAGAAGCTAAACACCCCTGAGTTGATTCGGTTGACTTTGAAGATTAGGCCGGTAAAACTGAACAAATCAATCTACGTCAGAGTTCCGAACGACATCGCGGATCTGATCGGGGTGGACGGGCAGACAGACGTGACGCTGAGACTTCAGGATGCTGGAGAGGAGTTCTTTCTCATCTACTCAGTTCGTAAGGCGATGCAACCCATGCCCAATCAACTCGCTGTAGCTTATGCTGAGCAAAGGGTAGCAAAGGCAACTGGCGGCAATTGATTTTACAACTGAGCGACGAGACGGATGAATCTTAAAGCCTCCCTGCGGATGCCCCGAACCATTAAGAACCGAGCTTCGGCACCGCAAGCAGCGCTCGTGCAGCAGCCAGTATTACCTCAGGCGGAGGTCCCTTCAAGCTTCAAGGAAGTCTATCCACTCATCGAACCCTACGCCTACGCAGGAATAGCCAAGGACACGAATACAGGCGGCATGCTCTACTTTGTAATCGAACCCACGCTACTCGAAGAAGAAAAAGCCCTGTACGCTAAGATTCGTAGCATCTTGGTCGAAGAACTCGATGTCGATGTGCGCAAGATTGGGTCTATAGAAGAAGCCGCGAAATTCCTGAGGGAACGCGTTGAGAAGACTGTTAAGGAGTACAAGTTCAAGATCGCAGTCGAAACTCTCGACAAACTCATGTACTACCTCGCAAGAGACCTCGTAAACCTAGGCCCCATTGAACCACTCATGCGCGACCACATGATTGAAGACATAAGCTGCGACGGCCCCGGAGTTCCCCTCTTCGTTTGGCATCGCCAATACGAATCCATCCCAACCAACATAAAATTCGAGGCCGCTAAAGAGCTTGACAATTTTGTTGTCAAGCTAGCCTACCTCTGCAACAAGCATGTTTCAATCGCTTCGCCAATGGTTGACGGCGGTCTCCCCGACGGGAGCAGAATCCAGCTCACATACGCAAAAGAGGTCACACGACATGGTAGCAGCTTCACGATCAGACGATTCAAGGCAGATCCATTGACGATAACCGATATGATTACCTTCAACACAATGACGTCCGAAATCGGTGCTTATTTCTGGTACGCGTTAGAGAAAAAAGCCTGCATCCTAGTTGGCGGTGGCACTGCATCAGGAAAAACCACTCTACTAAACTGCATCTCAATGTTCATCCTTCCGGACGACAAAGTCGTCACGATCGAAGATACTCCTGAAATGAACATTCCCCACGAGAACTGGATATCGGCGATCGCTAGAGTTGGTTTCGGTTCGATAGGAAGCATTGCAGAAATTTCGACATTTGACCTACTGAAGGCCGCTATGCGGCAACGTCCTGACTACGTTATAGTCGGTGAGGTGAGGGGAGAGGAAGCGTTCACGCTGTTTCAGGCTATGGCGACAGGCCACGGCGGCTTATCCAGTCTACACGCGGATTCGGTTACGGCCGCCATTCGGAGGTTGGAGTCGGCTCCGCTCAATATTCCACGGACTCTCCTGCCCACGCTTCACTTGATCGGAGTCCAATCACGGCTGAAAATCAACGATAGGCCAGCTCGCAGGTTGATCCAGCTTACTGAAATCCTTGGAATTGATCCGAGTTCAGGTGAAATCGATCTTAACGATATATACCGATGGGAACCGAGAACAGATTCATTCACTTACTCAGGCCGCAGCCAAACCATCGAAAGACTCGCTGAAAAGGCGGGGGTGACTCTCGAGACGGTCAAGGAGGAACTTAGTCACCGGAAGACCGTTTTGGACTACATGGTCAAGAAGAACATACGCCGCTACCATGATGTCGGCGCGGTCATCAGAGACTACTACGCAGACCCATTGAAGACTTTCGAACGGGCCAGGTTATCGTTGCTGAGTGATTAGCAATGGCTAAGATTACAAAGAAAGCAACACAGGAGAACACAGTATCCGCTTTCAAGGCCCCTTGGCTTCTAGCCTTCCAGTATCTGGGAGGTCGGCTGCAGAAATATCTCCCGTATTTCTCTGACCTCGGGTCGAACATGCAGAAGGCCGGATTGAAGATCAGCATACACTCCTACGTCAGCCTAATGGCACTATTATCAGCAATATCTTTCGCCGCAGGTTTTTCAGCCACCTTGATAGTCGCGCTCGTCTTCGCAATCCCAATTCTGTTAACGATTTTGTTTGCGTTTGGAGTGAGCATTATGTCTAGCGCGTTGGTGTTCGGAGTTCTTTACGGCCTTCCAAGCTTCCTTGCAACTAGTCGCCGGCGGAGAATGGACCTTGAGCTGCCATACGTAACTACGCACATGTCAATTCTGGCTGCAGCAGGGATGCCCCCTGCACGGATGTTCAAGCTGCTGGAAGATTCTCGTACGACACCAGAGGTTGCTTCCGAAGCCAATGAGGTGGTTAGAGATGTGGAGATTCTGGGCGACGATATCATAACAGCCCTAGAAGCTGAGAGAAAGCGGTCCCCTTCGAGCGTCTTTGCTGAAATCCTCGAAGGGCTAGTGGCAACGATCCGTTCTGGGGGGAACATGAAGGGCTACCTTCAGGATTCGACGAGGATGATGATGGACCTCCGGCGAGTCGCCGCCAAGCAAATGATTGAAAGTCTCGCGGCTTTTGCGGATATCTATGTGACAATGTTAGTCGTATTTCCGTTACTTATCATCGTAATGTTCTCCGTCATGGCACTCATTGGCGGCGGCATAGGAGGCCTCTCAGTTACCACAATGATGGCGCTGGTAACTTACGGAATCGTCCCGCTTTCAGCCGCCGTCGTTCTGGTTATGCTGGATTCTATGCTCGTGGAGGATTGAAAGTGCCGAAAATCGAACCTAATGAGAAGAGACTAGTTGCGGCCGTATCCGCCGCCATATGCATCACCATAACTGTTGCGGCTATCGTAGGCCAACTCGTGTTGCGCCTCAGCCTGCCGCTGCAATGGGACCGGCTGATTGTGTTGGGCCTTATCATATCGCTGTTTCCTCCAGCGGCTGTTGAGTATCTGGACTTGAGGTGGCAGCGTGGAATCGACAAGAATATTCCCCGGCTCTTACGCGAAATAGCCGAATCAGGAAGAACCGGCCTAACACTTACCAGAGCAATCGAAGTCTCTGCCGATAGAGACTACGGCCCACTGACGCCGGAGTTGAAGCGTCTCTTGGCGCAAATATCGTGGGGTAGTAGCCTAGAAGACGCATTTCGAGCCTTCGCCATCCGGGCGAGAACAAAACTAGCCCAGAGAACTGCAACCCTGATAACCGAAGTCGCACGCTCAGGGGGCGACACTCAAGAGATTATGGAACAGGTAAACCGACACATCGGCGAATTGCAATCAATCGACCGGGAAAGGTACGCGCAGATGCGGCCATACGCAGTCGTGGTTTACATTGCCTTCGGGGTATTCCTCTTCACCGACATATTGCTGATTCAGACTTTCTTCACACAGATACAACAACTGCAGAATCAAGTGCTTCAAACTGCTGGGGGCGGTGGGAGCGTATTCGGTGGCGCAGGCAAAGTCGACATTACGCTTCTGAAGAGCATCCTGTTTCACGCTACGATAATTGAAGGAATCTTCGGTGGGCTCATCGCCGGAAAAATGAGCGAAGCCAAGATGGGGGCAGGACTCAAGCACACTCTGCTGCTTTTGTTCATCACATTCCTTGCGTTCTTTCTATTCGTTTGGAGGGCTTAGAAGGATGAAGAGATGGAAAAGTAGACTCGGCGTCAGCACCGTAATAGCAAACATGATAATGATTTCGATTACACTTTCTCTCGCAGCAATCCTAGTCGCATGGGCAGGCACAAGCTATGGAGCGTTCACGGGAGGAACAAACGTCTTCTTCGCCCAACGCGGCCAGGCGCTCCAAGAGAATTTCGTTATCGAGGAAGCCTTCTTCGTCAAATCCTCCAACACACTTGACATATACGTTCGAAACGTTGGTGCGATACAAATTAGCGTTGTCGCAATATACGTGAATGGGACCTCTATATCAGGCTCGAACATCCAGACCGGAGGTTCACCGCCGCTCTGCTCTCTGTCCACCTCGACCAATCCAACAAACCTAGTTGTTCAACAGGTATGTGAGTACGGTCTCACGGTAACACAAGGCAACGGCGTCGTGAGAGGTGGAGCAGCTTTGTGCACCGGTCAAACTTGGTGCACTGGATCTTTGTTCTACATCGTTGTCGCGAGCGGGCGGGGCAACCAGGCAGCTTACACTGCGAGGGGGCCATAATGTCTAGGATCCTCATCTTCAGGCTTCGGCGTCGGCGTGCGGTTAGCACGATGATCGGCGGGGTGATAGTTCTAACCCTCCTGCTCACGGCGCTTGGGACGATGGTTCTCGTGACTCAGCAATACGACCAATACCAAGAAACAGTCAACGAGATGGCTCAATACCGTAATCAACAATGGTCAGAAAACCTCGTAGTCATATCCCCAGGCCTAACAATTCCATCTTCAAGCAATATTCCCGGTTGGGGGAGCGGGTGTGGTACCACTTACAACTGCTACAATGCTACGATAAGTAACCTAGGAGTCGTCGGAGTCCAGATTACGAGGATCTACGTAAATTCAACAGGGCCCGCAGGGTCAGGATGCTCATACCCCAACCCCCAACCTTGCATACTCAACCCAACCAGCGCAATGGCTCCCTACGCCTTCAACCAAGCAAATCGTTTCCTCAACCCCGGCGAAGCGAATCATGCTGTGCTGCTGGCGTTGCCATACGCCGTTAGCCTGCCAAACCCGAATTCCGGCTTTCCGCAGAACACGATCGTCATCGTTACAAGTAGGGGAAACGTCTTTTCTTTTCAATGGCCCTTTCAGGTTCAGGTTTTCGGTCAAAGTCAATCAGCATTCTCCTCAGGAAATATTAAGGTCGCATACACGGGAACGTTCGATAGCAAAAATGAGCCCGGACTAGGTGGCAGTGGGGGATCAGGATATTGCCACACAGAGTCCTCGCAACCATACCCGGCTGCGGCCGGTTATGCGGAAAAACTCACCGGAATAACTGGGTATGGGGACTCGGGCGTATTGTGGTTCCTAAACCCGTGGATTACTGGTGGCAATAATAACGCAGTCATAGATAACAGCGGCAATCTCCACTCCGGTACAACTCTCTACATCTACGTAGTTGTGATAAACACAGGGACCACGGCCTATAACCCCACCGCCGGGACAATAGACTTAACCTGGTACGGTTCCAACCACTTGGACGGCCCTCTCATCGGCGTTTACTACAACGGCAACTTCTACGCCACGTCACCAAGCATTGCACCTGGTACGAGTTACTACGCAATATTCAAAATCACCATATTTACGATAGGAAACAAGCCATGGACTGTGCAGCCTGGATACCCGTCAGTCATGCTCTGGGGTGCAGCGTCAATCACGAATGGGTCTGGAAGCAATCCCGGCAATGCCGAAGACCAAAGTTACTTTTCCGGCACAATCCTTCTTTCCGGATTATGGATACGATACGAAGCATCATCGGGGAGTTGCGCATAGCTTGGAAGCAGCGATCAGCACTCAAAAGCCAGAGAGCACCATGATGCTTAGGCCCCTAATCTTGGGATTTCGCCGACGCCGCGCGGTTAGCACGATGATCGGGGGGGCGATTGTTCTAACGCTCCTGCTCACGGCGCTTGGGACGATGGTTTTCGTTTCGCAACAATACGACCAATACCAACAATTGGTCAAGAAGATGGGGCAACACGATAGTCAAGAGTTTTCAGAGAGACTAGTAATCAATTCCCCAGGCCTGACACTTCTAACCTCTACCACTATTTCCGGTTGGGGGAGCGGTTGCACGACCACATACAACTGCTACAACATTACTATGAGCAACTTGGGAGGGGTTGGAATTCAGATCGCAAGAATCTACATAAATTCCACCGGACCCGCAGGGTCAGGATGCTCTTCAATCAACCCTCAACCCTGCATACTCAACCCAACCAGCGCAATCGCTCCCTACGCCTTCAACCAAGCAAATCGTTTCCTCAACCCCGGCGAAGTAAACCATCCGGTGGTCATAGCGGTACCTATTGCCGTTAGCCTGCCAAACCCGAACCCTGCTTTTCCCCAGAACACCATCATCATCGTTACAGGTAGGGGAAACGTGTTTTCATTCCAATGGCCCTTTCAACTTCAGGTTTTCGGTCAAAGTCAATCAGCATTCTCCTCAGGAATAATGAAAGTCGCTTATCAGGGTAGTTACGATAGCAGCCATGATTACAAGGGCGCGTCTGGCCATACTGGGGGATATTGTCATAATGAGCCTTTGCAGAATTATCCGGCCGCGTCTAATTATGCGGAAGAACTCACAGGAATAGGTGGGTTACAAACAGGTACCACATTGTACTTCCTCAACCCATGGATCACTCAGACAATTTTGCAGTCCGCAGTTAACGGGGCAACACAGATGTATATCTATGTAATTGTGATAAACACAGGGCAAACAAAGTATACCCCCACTGCGGGTTCAATAGATCTAACCTGGTACGGTCAGAATCACCTCGACGGGACTCTTCTTGGCGTGTACTACAAAGGAACATTCTACCCGGCCGCTAGCGCGCCGAGCATAACACCGAGTACGAACTACTACGCAATATACACAATGAATACCGCTACAATGAAACTGGGCTTATGGCCCCCGGGGTCTGGTATGACATCAGTCATGTTCTGGGGTGACGCGTCAATTACGGATGGAACTGGAAGCAATAATGAAAACCAAAATTACTTTTCCGGCACAGTCCTTGTTTCCGGATTATGGATACGATCCGGATGCTAAGGAGTTATGCATAGCTTGGACGTAGCGATCAGCATTCGAGAGGGAGGGCGCCGTGATGTTTAGGCTTCTATTCTTCAGACTTAGCCGACGGCGTGCGGTTAGTACGATAATTGGCGGGCTGATAATACTATCACTCATACTAACGGCGCTTGGGACAATAGTTTTCGTTTCGCAGCAATACGACCAATACCAACAAACAGCTTACAAGATGGCCGAATACCGGGACCAAGGACAGTCAGAGAATCTCGTAGCCAACTCCCCAGGCCTACAGGCTAACCCAACCTGGAGTGGTTGCGGGGGATGCAACATGTACAATATGAGCTTGAGCAACTTGGGAGGAGTTGGAGTTCAGATCGCAAGAATCTACATAACTTCCACAGGGTCAGGCTGCACATCCCTCTGCACACTCAATCCATCGAGCTCATCCACTTCATACGCGTTTAAGCAATCAACACAGTTCCTCAACGCTGGTGAAGTAAATCATGCAGTACTCCTGTATTTGCCGAACAGCGTTACGCTACCAAGCGCTTCTCCTCCCCCGAACACCATCCTCATCGTTACAGGTAGGGGAAACGTCTTCTCATTCCAATGGCCATTCCAAATTCAAATCGGCGGTCAAAGTCAATCAGCGTTTTCCGCGGGCATCGTCAAAGTCGCATATCAGGACATATCAGGAAGTGGTTCTGGTTACGATAGCAGCCATGACTACAATGGCGCGTCTGGCAATACCTCGCCAAACGCACCATATTGCCACAATGAGCCCTTACAGAACTACCCGGCTGGGTCCAATTATGCTGAAAAACTCACAAACATAAATAACGTTGGGGTTAGCGGTAACACGTTGTACTTCCTCAACCCATGGATCACTCAAACGATTTTTACCTCGGCGCAAACACAATCCGGCTTTAACAAAACAATGATTTACATCTACGTAAATATCACAAACACAGGGAACACACCCTATACTGTCGCCGGGGGAACATTGGACCTAACCTGGTACGGTTCCAATCACATCTCTGGAAATCTCATTGGGATCTACTACGGTGTGCCTTCGGGAGCGTTCTACCCGTTAGGTTCAACGCAAACCGTTGCGCAGGGCAAGAGTTTCTATGCGATTTTCAGAGTCACTTTGTTACAACTATCAAGCCTCCCGACTTCGTCAGTGATGTTTTGGGGCTCCGCGTCACTAACGGATAATACGAAGGATACAAGTTTCGTCGGCGGCGTGGCTCTTTCGTCTGGGCTATGGATACGATATTCATGTTGAGGAGTTGAAAATAGCTTGGAAGTAGGTTCAGAGAGGTCACGTATACCTATGCAGAAGCCCTAGGCTGCTTGGCCTGCGATACAAGAATAGGAAAAAATAGCACCCTCTCTCGTAGCAATTTTGACGTTGTAAGCAAAACCGCTGCTAAGTCCAGACGGACTATTCAATGTCACCAGGCAAGAACCTTGCGGGATAAGTGTGCTTGCAGTGAATGTTCCACATGCTATAGTCGGGCTCGCGATTAGCTGGCCATTAATGAAGTATTCTGCTGCCACGATATTCAACTTCGTCACCCCCACGTTCCGGATGGTAAGTTGCAGTGTGGAGAGGGTTGCCCAGTTGTAGTAGTCCAGTGCAACCTGTTCCAAGTACGGTTGTTGAACGGCACCCCCTAGCAGACCACCCATAAGGCCCGAGGCATAGCCGTACAGGAGAATTGCTGCAGCCACTGTTATTAATATCAAGAGCAATGCGGCTATGACTTCAGAAGCACCTTTGCGGCTGGACATCGACTGATGCATTGAGGTTGCTACCCCACGTATTCTTTCACAATACTTTTTGACTGAAAGGTATGCATGGCTTCGTTCAGTGTAGCGCCTTCCACGTAGTCTATTTTCAGATTTTTCGCTAGGCCGCGGGCGTCTTCCGCCAATCCTGGTACGGCAATCAAGCAACATCCCGAAGGCTTCGCCTCTTTCACTTTTGCGGCGAAGCTCCTAACAACGTCAGTTCCTGCAGGGATGTAGCCCAGTACCGCATCGACTGCAACAAGCTTTTCTTCGCCTCTCCAACCTTTCTTCCGCAACACCAGAACGATATCGAAAGGCTGAGGTTCGCCTGATTTCCCGGGTAGGCTGTGGGGTGCTATCACTTTCAATCCAAGATTTTCGAAGAAGGTTATCGCCTCCGCGTAGACGAGGACTTCCTTCCGGATTTGTTCAAGCGCCTCCTTGTTTAGCTCGTACTTGTAGATTGGAACGAGGCTTACGCGGTCCGGCGAAAACTTATGGTGCTTGGACCTGCAAAAGTGCAAGTGGTTTGGGTTGTTGAATGAATTCCCACATTTATTGCATTCGTACCAGACGCCAAGCGCGCGGTATTCAACACCATAGTTATGCAGCACTGTCTGGCATTTTGGACAAATGATCTGGCCGCTCTTCTTGAAGCTGTCTTCATTCCCCACTTTGCCGCACTTTAAGTGCTCGAAGAGGTAGGTGCGGGTTATGTCATATGCTGAGCACTTGGGGCAAGTGTACCTTGTGCTCAGCTGTTTTGAGCCACATTCGGGGCATGATGGAGCCTTATCAACAAGTTCAGAAACCAGCGCGCCGGCCGAAACCATCTCGTTTAGCAAGTCAGAGACATCAGATGGCACATTCCCAAGAATCATTTCCGCCTCCCCGTAGCTGACTTCATCGTTTGGGAGGAAAACTGGTTCCAAGACAGTTCGGGTGTGTCCAAGAAGATATTGAAGAATCTTTCGTGCCTCCATGTTGGCATATATTCCGGTTGGCGTGCTCTCTTTCGCTTGGCTCATGACAGTCATCTTCGTCCCACATCCTATGCGGATTCTTGCGGCTTAACCTCGAAACCGTCTGGCGTAATCCTGTATGCCATGACTCGCTTCGGTGTTTTAATGCCACGAATCTTTTGAATCTCCATAGTCTGGGACGGCGCTTCTTTGGTGGAGTTGTGGAGGATGAAACATCCGCTCGCAAGTATGGATTCGACGCCGAACTTTTCGACCGTAGGCGTTGGCGCATCAGTCAGCACGAGCGTAGTCAGTTCGAGCTCGGAGAGTGCTCGGAAAAATTGGAGAAGTTTGAATCGAAACTCGAATTCGGTCCTGTAAACTCCGCCCATAGCGTCCAAGGAGTCGATTACACACCTCTTTGCTGCTACCCTCTTACGTGCATGGGCAATCACGCCGAGCAAGCCGTCCAAATCGAAAGCCTCAGAACTCAAAACACCTCCTCGAATCTTCAACTCCGAGCCGGGACGCTCTTGAAATGGTGCCGCGTCGACTAGAACAATTTTCCCTTGGCTTTCCAAGTCGAAGAGGTTCCAATTGAAAGGCATCACGCTGTTAGCGACTGAGTGCGGTGCCTCCTCCAGGGAAGCGTAAATACCGTTCTCGGCGTATTGGGTTGCGCCTCTGAAGATGAATTGGGCCGCCATAATCGTCTTTCCGGCGCCTGGGGGCCCAATGACCGAGTACACGTGGTTCCTCAGGAGGCCGCCCTCTAAGGCCTCATCTAAGCCGGGTATTCCAGTCTTAGCTCTAGCAACCGTACTCAAACCATTTCACACTCTTTGATTCTCATCATCCAAATTCAGTTCGCAATCTTTTCGATTTGTTAGGCCTGATCTTGGCCATGATCGCCTGTTCGAATTTGGGTGAGGATACCAGCACCTCTCCCTTTCCCAGCGACGGCAAGAGCGCCCACAGGGAATCGGGCACGTTGCCCGTCGATTGCCGCAAGGCTTGGAGGTTTGGTGTTGAACCTAGTTTGTGAATGAAGCGCGTATTACAGAGCTCAATGAGCTCAGACGGCAGCAGGGCTGGCTGCTGCGATACAATGCCCAACCCAAGCCCCCTCTTCCTTCCTTGCCGCGCCATCTCGGTGAGCATAGTGATTGTAGCGATCATCTTACTGCTCTTCCCTTTGCTAATGAAAGTATGAATCTCTTCGACGAAGAGCATCAGGGGTGATGATTGTGGGTGGTGTGTCTTGTACGTGAAAATGTCCCGGAGATAGTGGGCTACGCAAAGGTTGCGGAGAACATCCGAAGACTCGCTCACATCAATCACTGATATTCTACCGGGGACGCAGAGCATTTCAGGTGTGACTTTCTCGTATGGCACGTCAATTATGCCTGCGCGTTGAGCCACGGAAAGCTTCGTGAATAAGCCCATGTGGGCTTCAGCAACCATCTGAGGTACGGATGTCTTGTCAACCTGGCCCTCAATCCTCCTCCTGAGGGTGTTCATCACGCTGCTCAAATCATACGCTTGAAGGCTTCCGGACATGTCTTTGGCCTTTCGGGCGACATCGAGCAAATAGACGCGTTCGAATGGTGTTAATCCCAGAACATCGGCGAAAATCTCCAAATCAAGGTCTTGGAATGGGATTCCGAATTTTTTCGCCTTGGGGTTCAGGCTGCCATTAGGTGCGGGAACGTAAACGCGAAAGTCTTCGATGGAACCCGGTTTCTCGCCGAATTCCGAGAGTAGCGGGATAAGGTCCTCGGTCGGTTCGTTCATCCGCACAAACTCGCCTTCAATGTCAAACAATGCGATTGCACGGCCGCCCTTCGTGGCCTCTTCGGCGATTACTTGTAGCGTGTTAGATTTCCCACTACCAGTTGTACCGAATATCCCCACGTGCCGGACCAACGTTCCGGAGTCTAAGGAAATTCCGACGTCAGGTTGTCCCAGCAGCTGGCCAAGTTTAATGTCCCCTGCGGCGCCCAGGTAACCTTGGGTAGCATCAGCGTCGAGCAAGGTAACTGGGCTTCCTGGTTGGGGTCGGCTTCGGAGCGCGGTCTTGCGTCCCTCAACCATCATGGCGCCAAGCTCCAGGCTGTAGAAGGTTGAACGCGAACCCTTCGTGAAGAACGGCCCATCAATAATTCGCGCAACGAAAGATTCCCCCGACGGGTCGGCTATGCGCACATACATACCACGCGGGGGCTTGGCATCTTCACACTCCATGCGGCAGTACTGGCTCTCGCCGCTCGAGAAAGCCTCGTCGAAGATCACGTGTCCAATCGAGCCTTGCAGCGATGCCCTTTGGGCGCTAACTGGTGCGGTTACCATCTGTGCGGTTCCTCCTATGTTCGCATCTTCGGGGACGGCATGTCTGCTTGCGCTATGTCCAAGATCTTGCGGGCAACTTCGTCGGGCGTTAAACCTTCAGCTACGGAGATGCCATGTTTTGATGCTACGTCTCGGGCCCTGGCCGATAGTCGCGGTATGGCTCCGAAAACTGCTACATCCAGCTTGGCTTCGAGAAGTTTCACGTAGAGTTCTAGGACCGGCTCCACTTCGACCTCGGCGTCGCTTGTACCGACATCTATTGCAACAACCTTCGGCCCTTTCTGAGCGACGATTGAAAATTGGGCTTGCTTCCCTCCGCCCTCAATTATTCCGGGTATGGTTAACTCGAATCCGTTACTCTGAAGCAATTTCGCAATCGCAGGTACACCGATGTGCGAGCGAATCTCGGGGAGCACCTTTTCGTTGATGTTGTAATTATAAACGTCCGTAATGAGGCCAGTTGTAAGGTTGAAGTCGACCTCGCATTTTCTGCAAAAGAAGCTCTGGGACGGGTCTTCAAAATGCGCTCCACACTTGTTACAGGCGCAGACTAGACCGATCAAACGTTGCTCGTCAGGCTTCTGGAGAACTTTCTTGCAGGAAGGGCACACCATACTCTTACCAACCCGAAACGCCCTCTCCTCGTGAATTGTCCCACAGGCTAGGTGCTCAACCATGCGATTAATCGAGATGTCTATGGACGCGCACTGGGTGCACTTGAACCGCGCATATACGTTCGTTGGGGTGCCGCATTTTGGGCAGAAGGGCATCTTCTCGAACAGAGTAGCCGTGAGAAGCCTAATGTTAGCAAGTCGTTCGAGGAGTGCCGTGTCAACCGGCAGCCTCCTTCCTCCCTCAATTTCCAATGAATAGCGCGGGATACGGTCTACGCCAAATTCAGGCTCCAAGGATTTCTTGGAACCGTAAATGAAATGATTGCATACCTGCTGGACGCCTATCTCGCTGTAGGTTCGGACCCTCATTCGTTTCGCGATGGATTCGTCTGTCTTTGCTATCGCATATGCCATTGATTCCGCGTTCGAGATGCGCTCCTTGAGTTCCTTAGACATCGACTCAAATTGGTCCGGACTCAGTTTGTGGTTCGAAAATTGAGTCTCAAGGCTAGCAATCTCGCGAGTTAGCATCTCGATTTCGCCCAATGGATCAGCAGAGGGCTCTCTAGAAGGCATTCGTGGTATTCTCTTTTGTTCGGACTGGTCACGCCAAATATAAGTAGTCCTTCACCGGTCCGGGCAAGTTGTCATCTCTATGAAGAAAATTAGCGCAGTCTCAGCCTGCCTTGTTGCATCCATCTGTCTTACAACAATGCTCGCAAGTAGTCACCCGGTCTACGCAACGTCGGGGACAGTTTCCACTGATCAAGCAATCTATCCCATATGGAAAATCGGCGGATCCATCACTGGAACGGCCCAAAACCTCGCAATAAACACAACCTATTACATTTGGCTGCAAAAACCCCAAACTCTCATTTCGCAGTTTCTCGGCGCTCATTTCACAACCACAAACAGTACTACGAAAGTCCCGATCGTGTTGGCCATATCCCCAAGCGACCCTGTCGGAACGTACACCTTGAGTTTGTCAACCTCAGGAACGACTGATTCAAGGGACTCGGTTGCTCATTTTGGAGTCCTAGGCACGGACTCGCAATCATACGAAAGAACCAGAATCGTTACCATCGCGGGGGGAGGTTTCGCTCCCAATTCCCTGATCACTCTCGACGTCAGGACAAGGAACAACTCTTACCCGGCCTTCCCCGTAACCATCGCCGCGCAAGGAAGTGGGGAATTTGATTACACCTTCAAACTGCCCCCTTCAGCGGAGACCGGAACGATCAACGCAACCATAACGGGACTAACCTACGACAAACGCCAGAAGGGGGCTGCAAGCTCTTTCTTCACAGTCAAGCCGACCACAATCACCGCTCAAGCCTTTCGGGCGCCAGCCTCTCAAGTTCAGAGAACCGTCGAAGTGAACACCACCTACCGGATACTATACGCCGATAAATCCCCAGTGACAAACGCAAACGCAACCGCCGATATTATGGCGGCAGGACATAAGCTGACGACTGTGCCACTTGTACTTGTGAATTCGACGACAGGCGAATGGAAAGCCGCATGGACGCCCTCGCGGTCAGCTAATGTTACGACGTACCACTTTCAATTTAGCCTAGCAAATTTCACAGACGCCTACGGCAACACGGGACACGGCATCCCGGTGGCTTCCTCAGACTTCAATGTGAGCCCTGCGAAGCTACAGCTTACGATTCAAACAAACCCCACATTCCAACGAACTCAGACAGCAATCATTACTCTCTCAGCGGTCTACCCGAATGAAGCCGATGTCTCAAATGTGACTCTGGCTAACGTAATAGTCACTCAAAGCGACAGGCAGCTCTCGACCCTCACCGCTTCGGTGAATGGTACACTGGTGCCTGCACGTTACTTGATCCCCGTCAACGCGTCACTGGGAAACTACACTGTGCGTTACAGCGTTCAGGACCTATGGGGAAATTCCGGGACCAGCAAGTCCATCATCCTAATCCAAGTTGCTACCCCCACATTCCAACTCCAAACGCCCCCAAACACCGAGCGTACAACATTCCTGAACGTCACAACCAAAATGTACTATCCTAGCGGCGCACCGATGAATTCAACAACCACGCTGATGGTTTCTCATGGAAATCGAACCTGGACACCGGAACTCAATTTCAACTCAACCACCCTCGTATGGTCCGGCTCGCTGTACATCGTGCAGAATGCAACCCTCGGCCCCTACAATATCACTTGGACGACGCATGATTCGCACGGAAACGGCGGAATCAACAACTCCACGACTGAGGTAATACCTGCGCGTTTCAGATTCCACTTGACATCAAATAACTCAACGATGAACGCCCTGAGTAACCTGGATCTCAATATCACTATCCGGTACCCGAATGGAACCACATTGACCAACATGTTTGGAAATGTAACTGGTTCTTACACGAATTCTACGGGGAGCCTGCTCACACTCCCGCTCGCATACAACGAAACCGACACAGACTGGCACATGTACATTCAGGTACCTGAGGAAGGAAACTTAACCTTCTCCTTTAGCGCCGTTGACCGCTTCGGAAACGCCGGACTCGCAACGAACGCGTTCAACCTTAAAATCACTCCGTCCCAGCGCGTCGCAACACAGAGACTGATCATCGCCGGGGTCATAGGAGCACTAGTACCTGTAGCACTCTTGATCTGGGCAATTGCAACGATCTCAACGAGAAGAAGAAAACACCGCCCCTAAAGGCTAGCAAGTCGGCCTTGTGCTATTTGGCACTCATTTAACCTCAAAGTGCCGGTTGATGTAGTATAACGGGGCTAGTCGATAACTAACTGGCGTTCTTGGCCGCACATACTGCAAGTCCAATTGAACACTGTAGGATGAGGGCGATCGGTAACCGGGGACCAAAGTTTTCTCAGAGCCTCACGTTGACGAGAGCAAGCCGGACAAGACTCTTCAGGTCTCAAACTCTGAATAACCATTAAACAATCCTCCTTAGCGTATATTTATGATTAATTTGCCCGCCACTTTGAGACCCGCTCCAAGTTCTTTGTTTTTGTGTAACTCGAGTTTCAATGCCAAAGTCATATTCATTCTAGTTCCGTTTCTTGAACTGTAACTATCCTGGAACCATCCTAGTGACAAGAAACGTTTTTGCGCTGCCTTCAGAAGAACTCCGATTCAGCAACCGCCATTTCTTCCGGAGTTTTGGCTTGGGAGTATGAGTCTAGGGGCTCGTGGTTGAGTGTGAAGAATGTGTTTCCCCACTTGAATGGTGAGAGCAATCGCTTCGCTGGCTCAACGAAGCCCGTTATGTATAGAGCAGCGGCCATGGCTTCAGCAGAGGACAGCTTATGCTGTTTGGCGTAATTGGTAGGGTTCGAGGCTAGGAGAGTCGGCAACCTTCTACCTGATCCCGGAAGGCGAGTTGCAAGCGCGGAATCAGCCTTTTCCCAAGAACAGTCGACCGCAACTAAGCCATACGCTTCAATAATCGATCCATCCTTTGGTAAGACAACCATAGATGAGAACGGGTTTAACACGATAGAACGCCGTGGAATCTGAGCAGCTCTGTACAGTGGCCTTGAGAGTCTCAATCTAGCTAGCTTGGCAGCAGTGCACTTACGCGGATCGTCCTGCCTCATCAGTACAACAAACAATTTTGGCTCGGAAATCGTCGGTGCCTCACTCAATGTACAAGTTCAAAGGGCTTCTGTTATTGAAGCCTCTTTTCAAGAATGGCTTTGTGGCACATCGGGTCGTTCATAACCTTGGGTATATGCTCAAGTAGGTCGGTGGCGGTTAGGTGGTATCCAAGCTGTTCTTCCGCGAAATCCCCTGCGGCCCCGTTGATAAACGCCCCTGCCACGGCAGCTCTGAATCCATCAACGCCTTGCGCCAGCAACCCAGCTACTATTCCAGATAACACGTCACCAGTCCCGCCCACAGTCATCCCTGGGTTGCCCGTATTGTTTAACTTTACTCGCATCCCATCCGAAACCACGTCCGTATGCCCCTTCAATAGAACGACACCGCCGCTTCTCGACGCGAAGTTTCTGACTTCATTCGGCCGCACCTTCATGTCCCGGGATGGGGGCTTGCCTGAGATTGCCTGAAACTCACCTGCATGCGGAGTCATAACAGTTGATGCGTCAAACATCTTCTTCTTGACCACGCCAAGCGCTCTCAAACCGTCCGCGTCCAACAGAAGCGGCTTCTTCAACCGTAACACGAGTGCAACAATCCGGCGAACCGCGGAAACCGTCTGCTTATTCAGCCCAAGCCCAGGCCCGATGGCAACAGCATTCGCTTTCTCAATTTGTTCTCGAAGTATGCTGATGTGCGGTGGCGCGAGGTTTTGGCCGGGGAGTTTAATTGTGATGAGGTCGGGAGAAATTGATGAAATCGCTAATGCTGTCTTTTCCGGTGCGGCTACGAAGACTAAGTCAGTGCCTGCACGGTATGCTCCTAGGGCGACGTGGGTTGGGGCTCCTGTGTAGACTTCGCTTCCTCCGATAACGAGTAACCGTCCGAATTGGCCCTTACGCGCGTCAGGGGGCCTCTCCAACACTACGGCGGCCACGTCACCCGGCCCCGCATAGGCCGCTGCCTCAAGCGGTATCCCAATACTCGCGATCTTGACTTCACCGCAGAACTCCTTCGCTTTGGCGAAGCCCTTCTTCATTGCGTGGAGTGTAACTGTGAGGTTGGCGCGCACAGCTTCACCAAGTATCTCGCCCGTATCAGAGTCTATCCCGGTTGGGACATCTACGGCGACCTTGTAGCCACGAGACGCATTGATCACCTCAACGGCTTTGAGAATGGGTTGACGCAGTTTCCCTCTGACACCGGTTCCGAGAAGTGCATCAACAACGACGTCGGAGTCCGATTCGGATAATGATGAGGAGTCATGATATTGATCTATCTTGACGGTTGTGGACATCGATTTGAGGGCACGCCAGTTCTGAAGAACTGCGGCATCTGAGATTGAATCCTCGCTACCCACGAGCTTGAATGATATGCGGAGGCCTCCTCCGGCGAGGTGCCGCGCAACGACCATTCCGTCCCCTCCATTCCTACCGGTGCCACTATAGATCACAACCGAGCTGCCAGCCCCAAACCGAGCAACGATTTCATCAGCCACAGAACGTCCTGCATTCTCCATTAGTTGTAGTGTAGACACCCCTAGGTACTCGGAATTCCTGTCGAGAATGGTTGCTTCGAGGGATGTCATCGCGGAGTTTGGAGTGGTCAAAACCGGTCCCGGATGGTCACTCCAAGCGGTCTGGTAAATGTTGTGGGACGAGGAGCTAGTTCCTTGAATTCAACACGGCAACTTGTTTTTTCACGGTTGCCTTGCCGTTGAAACGATTGTGATTGCTGCTTTCGTTGATTCCCTCCAGACGGCGACTCTGGGCCAACAAGGCTCGCTCTTCATTGACGCCAGTAACGAGTTAGGCAAATGTTTTTAGCGGTACCTTGAGCATCAAGCTTCCACGAGGTTCTGTAATGCCACTAGCCTTCGTCCTGATTAATGCTGAAATCGGTTCGGAAGACGAAGTAGCCGGAGAGCTGCGCAAGCTAGGCAATGTGAAGGAATCATACGTCGTTTATGGCGTCTACGATATTGTTGCGAAAGTCGAAGCTGAGTCCATGGACAAGCTAAAAGAAATTGTCACCTGGAAGATACGCAGGCTCGAAAAGGTGCGCTCGACACTCACAATGATTGTTGTGGAAGGAACCTAACCTATACGACAAGGAGAGTCGGTCCAGGAAAAATACCGACTAGGTTTCTATTCGTGGAACTGCACATAGGAATTGATGATACAGATTCGACGAAGGGCGGTTGCACCACATATATCGCAGCCCGACTAGTCGAAAAACTGTCTAAGCTCGGTGCCAAGTTCACAGACTACCCGAACATCATTCGTTTGAACCCAAACATCCCCTACAAAACTCGCGGGAACGCGGCGGTATCCCTACGACTCAATATTCCTGACGAACTCTACGATTCGGTTCAAGAGGAGACTATCGAGGAGGTAGAAGAAAACACTCGGTTAGGGACCGTGGGGACTGATCCGGCAATCGTCTTCTTGAAAGGTAGACCGCCCCTCAAAATTAGAAACCTTTCCCGCAAAGCTCTGATAGATGTTGTTAGCGTGCAGGAGGCGCAGGAAGCACTCACCCGCTGCCACGTGACCGGGGTCACATACGGTTCTCGTCTAGGCTTAGTTGGCGCCTTATCGGCGACCGGCCAAGAACTCGATGGCGACCACACGTTCGAGCTGGTCGCCTACAGGGAGAAAAAGAACTGGGGAACGCCAAGGCGCGTCGACCAGATGTCCGTGAAGAGAATGGATCGGCTTACCGCACCTCAAACGTTCAACAGCTATGATTTTGATAATGAACGAACGCTGGTTACGCCACATGGTCCGGACCCAGTGCTTCTAGGTATTCGAGGAGAAAGCTCCCGCGCCGTTGTAAACGCACTTCACATGGTGAGAATTCGAGAACCAGTGGAACGATGGGTTGTGTTTAGGACAAACCATGGAACAGACGCGCATTTCAACGCTACACGTTTGAACGGTCAAATTGGACCCTTCAGGACTGCCGTTCTTAAGGGAACCGTCGTTGACAAACCCGAACGTATTACAGGCGGCCATGTATTCTTCACGCTCAAGTGCAACAAGTTAAGAGTTCACTGTGCAGCCTTCGAACCCACTGGTAAGTTTCGGGAAATCGTGGCGAAACTGATTCCGGGAGATCAAGTCACTGTCCTAGGAGGCTTAAGAAAACATGCTGGCTTCCCGATCGCACTGAACTTGGAGAAGCTTCAGATCCACCGCTTGCAAGAGGATGTTAGAATTGAGAATCCAACTTGCCCACGGTGTGGCAAACATTTGAAATCATCTGGCAAAGGGCAGGGTTTCAAATGTGTAAAGTGCTCGTTTAAAGCACCAAACGCTAAGAAGAGCTCGACCCGCAGACATCGGTCCTTGGATGCAGGCCTCTACGTTCCCGACAGGAAGGCCCAAAGGCATCTGACCAAACCGCTGTCACGTTATGGATTGGAAAAGAAAAGACAGCGCAAAGGTCCCCCTGTTGGCAAATGGCACGACCCGTAGGACTAAAGAAACTGCCCCGGCGGGGGGCAATTGCTCTACATGTGGCATATACAACCTTCTGCGAAATCCATGCCGCACAAGGGAGAAGTTTGTCATAGTCAGTGGTATATGACGCGCAAGGTTTATTCGCGATGTCGCTACGGCTCATTGCATAAGTGAATCAGAAATGTCGTATTACTATGTTCCGAGACCACCGGTTCCATACGCTGTCTACGTGCCGCAGCAATGCTACACGACTGAGCAACGTCTAGCCCCTCAGCCTCCAGAGGTTTTCTACCAACCCCCGCCTCAGTACTACTGCTATCAGCCTCCAGCCACGATGCAAGCCTATCAACCCCCGGCCCAGGTCTACCAGCCTCCGACCCAGTACTACTTCCAGCAGACTCCGGCCCAAGCATACGCCTACCAGCCTCCAGCCGTTAGGGTGAGTGACTCTGGCGGATATGGCGCATATGGCGGATTCGGCGGATACGGCCGATATGGCGGATACGGCGGATTCGGCGGATACGGCCGATATGGCGGATTCGGCGAATTCTGGTAAACACCCCATCCACCCCCCTCGCCAAAAGAAGTTGTCAGAGAGCCAAGAATTTCTTTAATTCTTTAATTCTTTGGAAGATAGATACCTGTAAGCAAGATGTTTCATGGGGATGACTTCTAAGCTCATTACCTCCTGTCTTGCAAACCTCAGGATTAACAACGGTTAACCAATCTTTAATTCCGACACGTGAAAAATTGCTTACGCATGAATCGCGCCGCTGTTCCAATGTATATGCTTCTAGTTTCTGCGCTGTTGTTGCTACCCAGAGCTTCAGCTGTTCCAGCAGTGACCACTGCTTACTCAGCTAATTGGAGTGGGTACGTGGCCACGGGTCCTAACCCATATACGTCTGTCAGCGCTAGTTGGACTGTCCCGTCTGTTTCAGCAACCTTCCCGCCTGCTTATTCCGCTGTTTGGGTTGGGATAGGTGGAGTGGACCGTAACAGCAATAGGCTGCTTCAAGCCGGCACCGAACAAGATGTTCTGAGTAATGGCACGGCTAGCTATTATGCATGGCATGAAGTTTACCCTAGGCCTTCAATGCCTGTCGCCCACATATCTCCGGGCGATTCTATCACAGTAACTATTTCTCAAGTACTCGCAAACGCTTCGGCGTGGCGTATACTAATTGTTCGCAACTCAGGAACAATCCTAAACCTCACAGTAAACACGAGGATCAATCTCGCATCACAGGCAACCGCAGAATTTATCGTTGAAAGGCCATCGATACTGCCTAGAAATCAACTGGCGAGATTGGCCAATTTCGGAACCGTAAAATTTTCTGGATGCAACACGAATCAGGGCGCTCTTGCTTCGTTAACAAGCGCGTACATGGTCATTATGACGAGCAACGCTACGAGCTCAGGAACGTATCTAGCGCAGCCGGGCGCGCTGGAATTGACAGCCAACAGTTTCAGCGTGCATTACTCTGCAGCAGTCGCAGCTGTAGATGAATTCCCGACGTCTACATTAGTATTGGTTCTTGCTTTAATCTCAAGTTTCTTCGGGGTAACTGGGCGGATTTCAAGAAATAAGGACACGAAACGATGTATCATGTGGAGGCGCAAGAACGTTTCGAGCAAAACAACGAAGAGGGATGGTCGCGATATTCTTGATGTGTGATTTCATTTCTCACTAGGGTAACCGGGGGTGAGACATTAGAAGTGTACGTGGTGCCTCTTGATTTCGTACGTTTTTCTTGTTCGATGAGAAAAAACAGCTGGATTCCCGATAGCGTTCGGCCGGTTGTCACCTTCCTTGATCCGGTCAGGAATCTCCAATCTGGTTTCATTCTGTTGTTTGTGTGCTTCCCAGAAGCTGTCACTTCTCAACTTTTGAGGCTGCCCTTAGTACCATCTGCTTTCCTAATCAGATCTGGCAAAATCGTGATTTTCCGGATTCGCTGAAAGCCAGATTCTCCTCCAGATTTGTGCCTTCTTCCCCCAAATACTCCGCAACAGTCAAAACGTACAAACAACCGCAATCCACAAAAACCACCCCACAGTCTTTTGATTTCTTACTAGCGGGGTGGGGTAGCCAGGTTTAACCCGCAGAACCTTCCCGTGCGGAGGGCTCATATCCTGGCGAGAAACCCTGAGATTGAGTTGAAAGACTCCTCAACCGGTGGTTCGAAAGGCCATAAGCCCGAACATCCACCCCCCGCTACCAACCGTAATTCGGTTCTACCAGTTCGAACCAGTCATTGCGAAGACAAAAATATGCCATTCCGGAGGTTTCATAATACCCTTAGCCTAGAGTAGGAGTAGCTGAGTCCCTTGTACACACCCTACATGCCCCGTCCCGGGAGACCGATTGGTGTAACCCTCCTCACTATACTGCAAGTCATCAGCGGAATCGTAGACATTGGGTTCGGAACGATACTTATCCTCGCCTACGTTGTGATTGCGGCCCTCGCAGGTGAAGGCTTCCTAGCCCTCGCGCTGCTGTTGCTTGGTATTATCGCAATCGGCCTTGGAATTCTTTCGTTCGTCTTAGCATACGGGCTATGGGCTGGGAAAGGATGGGCGTGGGGCCTTAGCATAGTAGGAGCAATCATCGGGCTTATCTTGGGAGTGCTAAGTCTAGTGTCAAGTTTGGTTTCTGGAGGATTGATTCTGGAGGAGATCGTAGGATTCGTCCCAATCATCCTCTACCTACTCATGATTGTGTACTTGAATACTCGCAATGTTAGAGCCTTCTTCGGGCGTGCTGGAGGAATCGGGCGGCAAAGGGCCCCGTGGCCAGGAGGCCCACCTTACATGCCGCAAGCTCAGCCTCCCTATTTCCAACCTTCTCCTCAGCAACCGTATTACCAACAGCAGGGAGGATATCCCCAGTCAACGCCTTCGGCAACAATCACCTGCTCCTATTGCGGTACACCTAACAATTCCAGTACAAACTTCTGTGACAGGTGCGGAAATCGCCTTCGATAAACAGTGCGTTCAGTCAGATTTCACCTTGATTCGAACTGACGCAGCATATCGCCTCGAACCGTTTAGGCTTGTGTATTGAGAGCAGTTGGGTGCCACCGGTACCTCCCTGCGGAAACTGAAAAATTCGAATCTCAGAGCCATAATACGTTTGCGCTTGCGGAATATCAAAAGTTCTGCAGCATACTGCAATAAGCCTCATAGCCGTGGCCCATGCAGAGCCGGGGCTCGTGACTTTGAATGGCCCCGCGACCTTCGTCCAAGAATCTAATTGTTCGTAGAGTGTTCGAATTTACCGCAAAGACCCGCTAAACCCTATGCGAGGAGTTTCACGGATGCTTGCAGCAATCGTTACCGCACCGTTGCCAATGTACCAGAATGGTGGTGCATATGAAGTGTCAAGGGGGTCTTTCGGTTCCTGTCCCTGGTTGAACGGCGACACTGTGTTGAACACGGCGGAGTAGACACTCTCTCCTTGGGTTAGGTAGGCAATCATTTGGATAGTGAGATCATCTATTAAGCCAAATTCAAGGGAAATCGACCCGTTGCAGTAGATCACCGACGAAACCCCCGCTGTAACGAACATGGGTGCGATCGCATCGCCATCACTCGAGAGGAACATCAGTAGCGAGACATGGCTTAGGGTGTTTGGCGCTAAGCGATTTGTGAAGAACTCCGCACTTGCTCCAACGATACCAGTGTTGGCATTTAGCCAGCCTTGGGCGAAATCTACGGGGTATTCGTCTTGCACTCCATCGTTGATATTTTCTCCCACCCACCAGTATTCGGTGTGCTTCCATGTGTAACTGTCAGTTCGCCAGATCACGATGTTGTAGTTCTTAATCTGGTTCAAAATCAAATCGACCGTCACCCGGCCATCGTTTAGGTATGTTACGTTGTATCCTGCATGCGTCAAGTACCAAACAGCATCTTTGCCATATTGGCCCATAGGCTCTGTTTCGTTCAGAGAGGATAAAATCAAGGCTTGGCCCTGGGGAACAGCATACCGTGGAGGAAGAGCATTAACCCCCATCGGAACCGAGAGCATCAACAGTATCAAGATAGCAATGATTTGTTTCAAGACCAACATACCTTTCTTTGATTTCGAGTCTTCCGAGAACAAAACTGTTATTCACCGTGCCTGCAAAATTGAAGTTCGCCCTAGCAGAGAAATTGCTGAGTTTGTCTCAATTATAGTGCGAACGATCGGAACTCAACTGAAAGTTCCATTCAAGCGGTCTTCATAAGGACAGCATAGTGACGCTTGTATTTCTTCCTCGGTATCATGAAGTTGGCAATCATTTTGAATCCAGAGTGTTGTGCGAACTGTCTTATTTCTGACACTGAAAAGAACCGCACATAGGAACTGTCAACATACGTCTGAACGTGGGTGACTTTAGGGGCATGGTACCTTGACTGTTCACTTGGTGCCGTCAGCTTGGAAGACTTTGAGTAAATAATGTAGATGTCTTTTGAATATAACACGTTTGAGGCCACCTGTCCAACAGAAACTCTTACGATCAGCTTGTCACTCAGATCCCACGATTCTGTGATTGCTTTTCCAAGGTCGCTCCATACAATTTGGGAGATCCACTCATAATCAAAGATCAGCAACCCTTCCGGTCGAAGTAAGGAGTACGTGTTATCCAGAAATCGTTTCACCTCGTCGTCCTTTACAGGAATAGACCAGTTTAAGCAAAGGGCGGCATCAAAGATTACGTCGGGACGATATTCATAGTAGCTACCCACAACAAAGCAGGGGTGAGTCTTCTCCTGCTGGGCCCTTCTTCTGGCAAACCGAATGTTCTGTTTTGAAATATCAATCCCAGCGGCTTCAAAGCCTAATTTCGCTAGCGCCCTTACGTGGTACCCCGTCCCGCAGCCTAAGTCCACTACAGATTTTGATTCATGATTCCTCAAGAGAGAAGTGATGAGTTTAATTTCGCTCTGCCAATCCCTGCCTTCTATGGATTCGTAGTAAGTAACGAGCTGGTTGTATAGGGGACGATGCATTAGGTCGGATGCGCGGCGGAGTTCTAATATAGATTGTTCTTATGGCAACGCGTAGAAGTGTATGTCAAGAAGTAGCCGCAAGGTATGCTTCCCTGCATCGGAATACATCGTATACGAACCTTATCTTGGATTGCATTTGGCCTATCATGCTAAGAGGTTCTGCTTTTCGGAACAGTCAAAATATCAGAAAATAGACATAATTGATAACGATGCTTATGGTAGAATGCTGTTTCTCGACAATAATCTCCAGCATACGGCGTACGATTCGCGCACTTTCAACAAAGCCCTCTGCAGTACCGCTAGAAGAAATCGAGTGGCACGCGTGGTTGTGCTCGGAGGCGGTAGCGGGCAGACGATACTGACACTGCTTGAATCACCCTCAATCAAGCATGTCCAGGTCGTTGAGATTGACGCATTGCTCGTCGAATCTTGCAGGAAGTACATCAAGGGGGCAGATCGGGCGTTCAGGGACCCGAGGGTTAGAATCTTGATCGGTGATGCTTTCAAGTATCTTCATTCCACGGACGATAAATTTGATGCCGCCATCATCGATCTTACCGAGAGACCTTTTGGTTTCCAGAACAATTCGGCCACACTGAAACGATTGTACGCGGATATCAAAGAGAAATGCAAAGGTCGTTGCAGTCAGTACGTCGGATCGTCAGTGGGGCTAGCTTACAGCCCACAAATGAGGAGCTTGGCAGATAGGGTGAGTAGACAGTTCCTCTCGAATATGAAATATGAGGAGGTCTTCATCCCATCGTTTGGTGCACCGCATACATTCATGCATGCGGGATACGAAATATGACCCGGTCAAGTGAGAACGTTGATGGGGCGGGAGGGCTTCACATCAAAGTTCATGTGGAGCCAGTCCATATGATTTAAACAGATTTTCTGAGCCGAATGCGCGTGTCATGCCTTCATCTTGGATTGGAATTACAGGTAGCTAACCAGTTATTCATCACCATGGAACCGACCGATTCCTTCGCTTAAGCGGATACGGTGTGTTCTAGGATGTGGTGTGTGTAGGTTTGTCTATTCTGGTGGAAGTTCCTTGAATACTAGGCTAAAGTCGAGCCCTTGCTTCTTGAAGTACCATTTTGCGGCCGGGTAGGCTATCGCTCCCACTATCCAAATACCTAGGACCAAGCCCAGTGATGCCCACAATGTCAGTGATGGCGAAGCCCAGTTAAGGCCGAAGTATGGCAAGAAAAGATACTGGTATGTGATGTAGGCGAAGAATCCCATGACGATCACGCCAGATAACATCAACCATGTAGACGCATTCTTCAAGTCGGCTCTCTTCTTCCAACCATAAACGATTGCGGTTATGCCAATGAATGCGAACCAAAGTGAGCCTTCAGCTGAGGTAACGAAGAGGGACAGCCAGCTCGTGAAGGAGGAGAAAAGAATCAACGGAACCGTTACAATGAATACGATAAGAATTGACATGATTGGAGTGTGGAACCTGTCGCTGACACCAGCGAGTCTACGAGGAAGGATACCGTCAAAGGACATGGCTAGGATGTATCTGGAATCCGCAAGAATTGTTTGCTGAGCAGCCGCCAAATACCAGAACGCGAAGAAGATGTTCATTATCCAAATGAGCGCCGGGTTACTGCTAGCAGCGATGGTCGCTATGGTTAGCATGTTCGGATACACCCCGTTACTCGAAAGGGCGGACGGCCACGACAATGGCGCCTGCATCGCGAAATTGAAACCTAAGTAACTGTAATACATTTGCAGGAAGATCATCAAGAGCGCCCCACCACCAATAACTGCGAGCACAGTCCCGTACAGAGCCGATTTCTTAATATTCTTCAATTCCCCGCCAAACGCCGCCGTGTTGTTAAAGTAAGGTAATGCGAACATGAGCCATGGAAAGAGAAGAACGATCGCACCAAAGTCAAGTCTTGAACCAGCGTATTGAGATGCTATGCCAGTGTACGTAGCATTGTTCTGCTGCAAAACTGCCGAAACGCTCGATTGAACACCACTCGGACCATTTACGACAAAAACGAGACCGACGATGATCATTCCGATTGTGCCGATTGCGGCGAAAACGGCGATGAGCCAGTAGGATCTTGCTGGCGACACGATGTTAACAGCCGTCAGCACGATCATTATCACTATGGAAACGACGGCCAAGAAAACGGGGGTTGTAAGCGAACTGGCCGCTGACGTGAGGCCCATATTGCCCGTGACCACTGCGATCGTTGAGATCGACGGCGATAACGCTAACGTGAACATCCAATTCAGTGAGATTGCTATGAACGGAAACCCGGTGAAGAGAAAACCGTAGATTAGCACGGTTGGGATCCATGCGCCAATGTTTCTGCTCATCCATACGTAGTCGCCTCCGGTCCGACCAACGGCGGGAATCATTCTAAAGTAAATGTAGGCTTCCAAGAGCGCTACGATAAGAAACAGCAACGTCGCAACAACAACATCACCTCCTGGATTTCCGTTAGGGAAGAACGAGTCAACGTCATTCATGAGAAGAAGCTCGCTACCGAGACCGATCTCACCTATGCTCGCCCAAAGCATAACCCAAGGGCTAATCGATTTCACAAGGCCTGTTGCTTCTCGGATGAAAACTGGAGCGTGTTTAGTCGTCAAGGATTCCAATCATTGAAGCGGATTCTGGAAATATATTAAACCTTTGTAGAAATCTGCGGCTGATGATCTTTCGCGGAATAAAGAAACAATTTGGGCTGCTCATCGTATGCGGGTAATTGGTTATCTTTCACCGATTCTCGCTTCAACTTAGATCAAACACTTCACGGCCTCTAGGCCAACTTGAAGCGCCTTGTCCTCGGCCATCCTCTTCATCTTCTCGTCTTCTACGAAAGATGAGCCCGGTAGAACGCCAACGACAGCCGAGACCATTCCGAAACGCGTCTCATGTGCTTGAGCTGCAACAGCTATTGCAGAGAGCTCCATTTCGGTCGTGCGGCAATTTTCAGTCTGGCAGAGGTGAAGGAAAATATCGGTACTGAGTTCAGCATATAGTGAGTCTTTAGTGACGTTTCCACCCTTTTGATACGCGCCCTTTGCTATTCGAGAGCCCGCGAACTCTATGGCGTCAACCACACCGCGGCTGCATTCGACTCTCGGATAGTTGCCTTTTGTAATGGTGAAATTTGGGCTGAGACTGGTCCACTTGGAGCGGAATTCCTCATAGGCTCCTGGATGCCAGAAGTCGAGTCGGAGCAGTGATTGCATGATAGCCCCTGTAGCGCCGATCGAATGTGTCGCGTTGACAACGTCACCGAGCCGGACCGGCGGCATGCCCCCGCAGTTTATGCCACCAGCTGTGCCTATTCGAATTACAATCTTATTCGGCAGACTGATCATTTTACCACTGATTCTGTACTCATTGCTGGTTAGCTTGTCCGAGAGAATCTCATTCATTATGATTTGAGTTGCAGAGGAGCCCATCTGCGTCTCTAATACCAGTACTGGGATCGACGCGATGGTTCCAATCACCATAGCTATGCGTCCAAACTCGGCGGTTGACGGCAGATTCTTGGTCTGAAGCTTTCGATTAGATAACTTTGCAGCAGTTTCCGGTATGAGTATAGGGTTTCGAAGCTTTCGTGCGATGGTGTACACCCGTCTCCGATCGCCGACTGCCAATACGATTGGCGGTGCGCGCCCCTCATTATCTTTCAGGTAAGGTATCCGATGCCAAACATGTGGTTTCTGATTGAGAAGCGATAGGGTCGTGTGGCGTCCTAGAAAATGCTGAGTCTCTCCGTCCAGCTGGCTCATCAGGTTATGCTCCTGTAAACACCTAGGGTTTGAGGCCTTCGATGGTTCGAATGCCTCCCGCAGCTTTTACACCAAACTCAGGCATGACAACTTCCCTCATGAGCCTAACGTCAGCTTCCGTTGCGCCGCTCTTGCCGAAACCGGTGGACGTCTTCAAGTAATCTGCTCTAGACTTCAAAGTCAGTTGACAAGCTTCCCTCTTCTCGCTGTCTGGTAGATAGCAGTTCCCAAGTATATGGGCGCCTGAATTTGTGAGCTGATTTCCGCTACCCTTGGATGAGCAGATAGCTCTTGATTCCCTTCTCGTCCAAGTTGATAACGGCACCGCGTAAGATTCCTTGGCCATAGTCGCTTCCGGGGTTTATGCAAAGTGTCCGCCCTATCTTTACGAAACCTCGTGACTCGTGTATGTGTCCGTGAATGCCAAGAAGCGGCTGATTTTTCTCGATTGCTTGTCGCACAGCGATGCTTCCGACGTGCACCATGCTGACGCTACTGCCACCGCTGAGCTTTGGTTTGAGAGTTTCATCAAGCTCGGGAGCGACATCTATGGGTGTATCGTAGGGCGGGCAGTGAAGGTTGAATATGCAGCTCCCCATTCGCTGAACCTTCGATGTCATTCGCTCGATGATCTCAGCGAGCTTCTCCTCCGTGGTTTCGCGTGGGCTATTCCAAGGAGTCGGGTTAGTCCAAGCGGTTGTGATCATCTCGTGCTGGTCGTCTATCCAGACCGTTTGATCCTCCGGGTACAGCACGAGAGAAGAGGATTTCAATATTTCATCGATGTTGAATCTGTCGTCATTACCGGGGCTGATGTAGCACTTTGTGTTCGTTTCCTTCAGTCGCTCCTCGGCGATCTGAACCCAGCGCTTGACGCCATCAGCCATAACTCTGGAGAAGAGCTCATCTTGGAGTTTCTTGTCGTTTGACAGTTTCTCCATCTCGTCAGGGTTAGTCATGTAAGGGTAGTAGCCGCTGTTACGAATGTTCTTCTCCAAACCGTCGCATTCCTCTTTCGTCTTGAGAATCTGTGTGGTTCCCAGGAACTCTGAGAAGTATGTTCCATCAGGTTGCTGCACTATTGGAACAATCATTTTCCCGGTAACATCGCCGCCCAGAATCAGGACATCAGCCTGATAGAACTTAGCGGCATTGATGAACTTCAGGAAGCAAACATCGGACCCGTGCACGTCAGAGGTAAAGAAAATCCTAGTTAAGCCCATAATGCGTTCACTACCTCACTCGGAATCGGCGTGCTGCGTAATTGTTCGCTCCGCTTTCTAAGCCTAATCCCTGAACCCACATTGCCAAAGAATTTGGTACGGATTCAGCTTTAATTCCTGCGCTGCTCCTCATACAAGGGGCAAGTTCCATGATTCACGAAGAGGTCTTGAAAGCCGTAGAAGACGTTCGGATTCGGCAAATGAGAGGCGGAACGATCGTCACTCACGTTGCTTTGATGGCACTGAGGTCTGCAGCTCAAGGATCAAAAGCTTCATCGCCCAAGGAATTCTCCTCTGAGCTTGAAGAGAACACGCGGTACTTGACGAACATACGAGCTGCTTCAATTCCACTCGCGAATGGCCTTCGCCATGTGGTATCTGAGGTTCAAAAGTCGATGGAACGCGGCTCAACTGTCCAAGAATTGAAGCAGGTGGTCTCGGAGGCCGCTACGACGTTCGACAGGAAATTGGAAGAGTCGATACGGGAGATCGCAGAGATTGGCGCACGGAGGCTCAGGGACGGAGATGTGGTGATGACCCACAGCTACAGTAGCTCCGTCATAGCGATCTTAAAGAAAGCACACCAGCAAGGCAAACCCCTCAAAGTGTTTGTAACGGAAACACGTCCCGAGCTGGAGGGCCGAGATGTTGCTCGAGAACTTGCGGCGGAAGGAATCGATACAACTCTCATCATAGATTCTGCGGTTTCTCACTTCATTGAGAAAACAGATAAGGTCCTAGTTGGTTCTGAGGCCGTCGCCGCGAATGGTGCAATCGTAAACAAGATTGGTACGGCGACAATCGCAGCTGTAGCGCATGGAGCGCGCGTTCGAGTCTACGCTGCAGCTAGCACATACAAGTTCAGCCCGGAAACGATGCTAGGAGAGTTGATCCAAATCGAAGAAAGAGATCCAGCATTTGTCTTGGATGACCAAGAGATGCGGAAGTTGCCTAACATCACAGTCAGGAACCCAGCGTTCGACGTCACTTCCCCACAAGACATTGACCTAATCATCACGGAACGTGGAGTCATTCCACCGCAGGCTGCCATAATGATCGTACGAGAGCAGAGCGATCACCTTAGCTTTGCAGCCTGAGAATCTGAATTTAAGTCAAACAAGTCTTATGTGACTCGGGGAAGGCCTTCACTGTGTGGTTGATGCTTTGAAGATAATCGGTAGTTCAGCGTCAGACACCCTTACTGCTAAGGTAGTGCGTGGGCTCGGGACGAATTCACTGAAGCTGGAAATCAAGAAATTTCCAGACGGAGAGAGAAATACGTCACTGATCCTGGAACAGATCAAGAAGGAAGGGTTTAGGTGAAACTCCCTGACGAAGCGGACAGAATAGCCGACGGCATAAGAAGCATGCGCATCCGCGGCGCAGGTCTAATTGCACGCTCCGCGGTGGAAGCGCTCCAAATAGTGGCTCAAGATTCAAAGGCAAATGACATCGAGAGCTTCATCAACGAACTAACGGACGCCGCCAGAATCCTGCTGCAAACTAGGCCGACAGCAGTTTCACTGCCAAATGGGATCAGGTACGTGATGCACAGAGTCAATGCTGCACGAAACCGAGCAGGCTCAATCGAGGAGATTAGAGCTATTGCCACAAGAGCCGCGGAGGAGTTCATTGAGAACGCCAAGACCGCTGTTCAGAGGATCGGTGAGATCGGGGCGAGGAGGATTCGTGATGGTGATGTTCTTCTAACGCACTGTAATAGCGGGGCCGCTATTGAGATTATGAAAACTGCTTGGAAGGAAGGTAGAAAGTTCAAAGTTCTCGTCACTGAGACCCGGCCTAGATTCCAGGGCCATATTACTGCTCGGGAACTCGCCAAGGCAGGGATACCGGTCACCCTGATCTTGGATGATGCAGTCAGATACTTCATGCAGCTTGTTGACAAAGTCATCGTCGGTGCAGATGCGATCACGGCTAATGGCGCATTGGTGAACAAGATTGGGACTTCAATGGTTGCACTCGCTGCGCATGAAGCTCGAGTGCGCGTGTTTGTGGCGGCTGAAACCTACAAGTTCAGCCCCGAAACCATGATTGGAGAACTGGTCACGATTGAGGAGCGGGATCCCTCCGAAATAATCTCGGATGAACAGCGAAGGCGAATAGGATCAATCAAGGTTCTGAATCCCTCCTTCGACGTGACCCCCGCTGAGTACATAGACCTGATAATAACCGAACGCGGAATAATCCCGCCACTCGGGGCCATACTGATTCTGGAAGAGGTATTCGGAGTTCTCACTCCCGAAGAACTTCGCGAATACCAAACCTACTCGCTGGAGGAAGAAGCTTAGCCAAGTCGGTGCATCTTCGACAAACCACGGGAGCAGGCCCGGGTCGAATGGTGGGGCGGGAGGGAATATCATGACCTTCCCGGTCATTTTGAACCCTCGATCACCGGTGTACTCGCTGTTCAGTATTTTTGGTCCCGAGACCGGTTTCAAGGCGAACTGTATTCGCTATCTTAGACCAAGTTGTCCCCACGATGGGTAGACTCGTGGCCTGGACCACCGCCCCTAGGCCAAGTAGGGACAGGCCACTCGCTTAAATGCTTCACAGCCTGATCTTTGGCTTAACCGCAAACTTATCGGAAGAGCTTTCCCTTTTCCTGCGGATGTAACCTAGGTATTCGAAGGCGATTAACGCCGAATTGCGCACGTCCTCGTCTTCATCTTCAATCGCCTTCTTCAGATCGGGAATCACTTCATCGTCGCCTATGGAACTCAATGCTACAGCTGATTCGTGTCGAACGATTGGGCTCTCGTCATGAAGCATCGCCTCAACCAATGCGGGTACCGCAGAACGGTAACCCAACTGGCTCAGGGTAAACGCAGCCTCATGCCTTGTAAGCGGGCTTACATCTTCTGCGAGGACCATACACAATGACTCCACCATTTCCTCGCTTCCAATGTGCTCAAGCATACAGACTGAGTGGACGCGCAGTAGGAGAGGGAGCCCCTTCGAGTTTTGGAGAAAAGATTTGAAGAATGAAAGGTCCTTTCTTTCGAACGCATCTTCCAATTTCGCTAGTATCGTGTAATCGTCGTCCCGCATTCGCATTTCATCCATTACCAATCCACCCGCGCAAGATTGAAAACCCTCGCATATTGAGCTAAGATAAGGATTCTCAATCATGGTAGGTGCGGAAATTTCGGGTTTCTTCGAAGGAATCACGCATAACTACAATTTTTTAAACATCGATTCATGCCTATAGTGGTTGCGAGCCACCTTCTAGGCGGTAATTGTTTGCTTCGTTCATCGGAGAGAGTCGGTGCGGGCATCTTCGATGCCGCGTCTGCCCCTGTTCGACTACAGATTTTGCGACTTCTATCAACGAAGGGCTCCCTTCAGTATACCGAGATAATGTTCCAACTCAAACTCGACCCTGTGCGCGACGCTGGGAAGTTTGTTTACCATCTCCGAAGCCTAACGGACACTGGCCTAGTCACACTTGAGAAGAAAACGAAACGGTATGAAGTCACTGAACTCGGCCGAATGATTGTTTCCTTCGCCAGAGATTTGGATGAATATGTAAATGTAAAGCGCGGAAAACTATACGTCAGATCTTCCAGGCTTGCCATAGAGGAATTTCACAGGAACAAGATCGCAAAATCACTGGTTGTCGAAGCCGGTGTCCCACAAGAGATTGCGGATGAGATAGCCGCTGAGGCTGAGGATAGGCTGATCAGGTTGAAGACAACTTATCTCACGGCACCCCTAATTCGCGAGTTCGTTAATGCGATCTTAATTGAAAAGAAGCTGGAAGAGTACCGCCACAAGCTCGCAAGACTCGGTATGCCAGTGTACGATGTTGACCAACTCATCAAAACTGCGGGTGATAAACAACTTGGCGCGGGGTTTGTGCAACGTTCCTCGGCAAGATCGGTTCTATCGGAATATGTTTTGCTCAATTGCCTTCCCCACAAACTGGCGGACGCCCACCTATCAGGCGAAATTCACATAGCAAATTTGGAAAATTGGATTCTCACGCCAAATGAGATAATCCACGACATTCGCTACTTCCTCAAAAACAGTCTACACGGAATGTTGCCGCCTGATTCATTTGAGGCGGCACTTACCCTAGTCCGTCAAGTGTTAGAAATCGGCGGGGGTGAGGTTTCGGGTGAGCAGACACTTGAGTTCTTCAACACTTTTCTATCCCCATACGTTCGAGGAAGAACGGCCGGGGATATTTCAAATGGGCTGTACTATTTTCTCACTTCAATGCGGAGGGATATCCCTTCAGGTAGCCCTCAAGCCGGCATTTCAATCTCAGTCGACTTGATCGCCCCCGAATTCATTTTGCAGGAAGACGCGATCGGTCTAGGGGGTAAAGCTGCAGGAAAGTATTCAGACTATGGTGAGGAAAGCCGCCTGTTGGCGGCTGCGACAATCGAAGCCTTTCAGAAAATGTCGCAATCGAGACCCCCCATTCTCCCCCACCTGCTCGTAAGGGTTAGGCGTAAGACGCTAAGTGATGAGCGGGCAAGAGCCATTCTTGAGAAAGCGCACGAATTATCGGTCCAACGCAGCATACCCATGTTTCAGCTCAGCGGAGATGGAGAGAAGAGCAGTTACTCCGCTACAGGGCTCAGGCTGGGCGATGAATGGACCAACCACTGGGATGCTGATTGCGTCAGGACCGGCAGCATGGACACCATCTTCCTGAATCTGCCTAGGATTGCCTACCAAGCGAAAAAGAACGATGAAAAATTCTCAGCACTACTCAGGGAAACGGTCTCGCTCACCGTTGAAGGTTTCAAAGTCAAGAAAAAATTCGTCAATGAACGCATGAAGCAACCTCTTCTGCACCTATTGGCAGGGGAGAGCGGGACCGCACCTTACTTTTACGAGAAGAATTCGTCGTACAATCTCTCATTCATTGGCTTGAATGAAGCCGTTGAAGCCCACACTGGACTTAAGATGGAACGGGATAGGGCGGCGGCCGACTTCGGCTTAAAGATAATTCAGGAAATTTCGAAGCTGCTGAAGTCTGCTTCGGAGGAATCAGAAATGCGCATCACCGCTTCGCAAAGGCCTGGAGACGAAGCCGCGGGAAGGCTTGCGGAGTTGGACATCGAGCAATATGGTAGGGCAGCGATCGTAGCGGACGGGTCTCGAGGGCTGTTCTACTACACCGACTTACAGACCATTCCGCTGACAACCAAAATGGCTATCGATAGCAGGCTTGACTTGGAATCGAGATTTCAATCCGTCACGCCTGGCGGCCACCTCAGCTTAGTCTGCATCTCACCCGAATCGACCGCGCCCGCACTCATGAGGCTTACAGAGAAAGCATTTGATTCCGGCTGCAAATTCTTGGTTTACACATCAAACTATTCAGCGTGCAGTGTCTGCAACCACACGGATCCAGGAATAACGCCGAAATGCAGCAAATGCGGGTCAGACAAGATCACGTATCTTGGCAGATCTTCTTACGGTCTGCTACCCTTCAGCCTCTGGCCCGAGGCAAAGAGGAGAAGCGTAGAAAGGCGGGTATCCTACACGGTATCTACCTAATGTACCGTTGGCTGCTTCTCTCCAAATCCGGAATCACTTCGACATCAGGCGTCTCCGTTGGGACCTCGTGGAGTGAAATTTCGGGGAACATGGCACCCGGACCCTTCGAGGCTATTTGAGTAGCCGGATGGTTTGGGCCGAATGTTTCCAGTGACACGTCGTACACTAGTCTTCGCACGTCACGTTCTTCCACGTATCCGAGTGAATGCAAATACTCGTGGAGCAGGATTGAATACACGTATGAGTTTATTTCACGGAGGGAACGTGCGCCATGCGTCACCATTTCGAGGATTGTCCTGTTCATTACGATGCCATTCGTTCCCATAGTGTGATATGCGCCGATGTGCTTTGGAAGCTTGGCGAGGTAGAGCATCAGCCCAGCTCTACGTCGCCCTAGCGAAAGTTCCGCTGATTTCTTAACGAGTTCGAAGACGTCGCTAAAGTCGCGAGAAGAGTCTAAACGTTCGATCATTGTACTCGTCTTGTTCAACCCCGAGCTATTCTTCCTTGCCTTCTTTTTCGAGCAGGTCTCTGACTTTTTCAACGAATGCTAAGTATTCACCGAGGATTGTCTTCCCAATTGGAGTAAGGTCGTACAGGTCGTCTGATAGCTCGTCGATTAGTTTGTGCGCTCTCAGGAGCGGGACGTTTTCGTAGATGAGTTTGGGGTTTATTCCTTCCCTGAAATTCTTCTTGCCCTGAGGGGCCTCAAGCAGCGGGAGGAGCATTTTCACTCGTGTTTCATTACATAGCAGGTCCATGAGTTCTAGTGCTTCCCGAAAGGCCCTTTCTAGCCCTCGGTCTCGCCAATTCAGATGTTCGATTACGAACTTGCCTGAGTCGATTGCCTCGGGGAACTTGGAATCTATGGAGTTGGAGTTTACCTTAGATGGGTAGACTACGACGGCTTTCGAGTTCTCGGCCTCATCTATTACTCCCAAGTCTTTCAGTAGCGTTTCGTCAGGCGATCTTGTTTCACAGAAAACTGCAGTCACGGTGCCGCCTTCGACTCCGGCCAGGTCGGCGGTGAACCGATGCGAATGCTTCTCGGGATCGTAAAGGATTGGTCCGACAAAGGTATCCACGTCACCGCTCCGGGAAAGAACTCGGGCGGCGTGGAACTTCTCTAAGAGGTGCAGTTCACTCTCGCCCTCCTCTGTGCGGAAGTCTTCTCGAAACGCCGTGTAGTTCACCACGTGCATGGGCAGAACTCGGCGTTTTCGCGAGGAGGGGAGTACTTCTAATCGCATCTCTTGTCTGGTAATATGTTCAGGAAAGACCTCATATAAGCGTTACCTTAGGTAACACTATGCTTACTTTAAGTCGCCAAGAACCAGCCCGATTAAGCTCATTAGAACTAGTAATCCGTACCATACCTAGTTGAAGTATTTCGCATGTGACGTATCGTCAACGCTGTACTTGATTTCGTCGACCCTAGGAAGCGGTGGGTTCTAGCTTCAGAGTAGGTTACGTTGCCTAGCCACTTGGCAACCGGAAATGGCTCTACTTTTTTCAGGGTTAAATAACGGTTGGCAAACATTGGAACAGTTGAAAGGTTTTGCAAATACGCCAAGAACTGTACGTTAGGAAGATCACGGACGGGACGGTTATCGATCATATAACGCCTGGTTACTCGCTTGACGTTCTGAAAATTCTTGGAATAAATGGGAAGGATGGTGAGGTTGTAAGTGTTGCCATGAACGTCGAGAGTAAGCAGCTTCAGCACAAGGATATTGTCAAGATCCAGAACAGGGAACTGAAACCCAGCGAGGTTGATAAAATCGCATTAATCGCACCCAACGCCACCATTAACATAGTTCGAAATTACGTTGTGTCCTCTAAGAAGGTAGTTGAATTACCCTCCGGCATTAGAGGAATTATAAAATGCGATAATCGTTCGTGTATCTCGAATTCTAGGGAACCGGTAGAACCAAAGTTCAAAGTAGACCGGCGAGAACCAATCCGCCTGCGCTGCTCATTTTGCGGCCACATTATGGAACGAGAGGATGTCCTCAAACAATTCTGAGTTAGAACGGAGTCATGGCCATTGGGCAAAATCGCACTACTCGCGGACAAGCCTACCTCCGCATACTTCAAGGTGACAGGTATAAAGAACAGCTACGCCGTGAAGGATAGAGATGAGGCTGAGAAAGTATTCAGAAAAGTCCATTCCGATGAAACAATCTCACTAATCATGGTCACGGACACCATCATGGGATGGATCCAACCAATCCTCGAACGAACCAAGAAGGAATTCCCATTAGTCGTCTCAATACCCTCCAAGGGAGGACCGAAGGCCCAAGCGGATTTGCTCGCGCAACTAATCAAGCGAACAGTCGGAATCGAATTGAAAATGTAGGGACCTGAATCAATTGGTAGCCCGGGGGAGAGGTTCGGGCATCTACTTGATGCCTTTCGAACTCCCGTCGGAGGGTCCAAAGCCCTCTATGCTTCTGCGGGTTTGAACTGTCCACTACACCACCGGGCTACGCCCTGCTGAAAATCTACGCGAACTATCTAACCTTTTGTTCGCCTTGGGGATGAACACATAACATAGTGGACATCACAATTTAGCGGGAAGTGTCGCCCTTGAACGCGCTCAAACCAATTGGATCGGAACCCGCTCTGCTGCTGCGGCGACGCGGTGAAAGGGTGGTCGTCCTTGGCGACCTTCATATTGGCTGGGAGGTCACGCTATCCCAACAAGGAATCCACATTCCATCGCAAACCGGCAAAATGCTTCAAAGGCTTAGGGCGATCATTGAGAAGGAACACCCCTCACGCATTATCATGCTAGGCGATGTGAAGCATAGCGTAACCGGTGCGGAGTTGGAAGAGTGGAGGGACGTGCCAGAATTCTTTGAGGCACTGCTGAAGTTAGTTCCCTCTGTAACGGTTATTTTGGGCAACCATGATGGCAACTTGGAACCGCTAACACCGTCGAAGCTTGAAATTGTCCCCCCCACTGGCCTCGCGCTTTGGGGGCAGTTTGGGTTGCTGCATGGGCACGCCTGGCCCTCACCGGAAATATTGGGATGCGAGACACTAATTCTAGGACACCTTCATCCAGCGGTTACCCTCCGGGACGCTTTGGGATACAGGTTGACTAGACCAGCATGGGTCACGGCTTCATGCGACCCGAAGAAGCTACTTAGAGGGACCTTGAAGGCCGCGGGCATTCAACCTAAAGGCGACCTTGAAAAGATTCTCAGAGAAAAGTTTCACGTTAAACTCTCAGCGACACGCTGCGTCTTCGTCCCGCCATTCAATGATTTCCTTGGCGGGCGTCCAGTGAATTCTCGGAGGATTGAAGAAACACATGCGGGCGAACGCCTTGGGCCCGTCCTGAGGTCGGGTGCAGTTGACGTTGAAGATGCGGAGGTGCACCTACTGGATGGAACCTACCTGGGACACGTTAAGCAACTGAAACAGTTCGGATAGTTTAGAGGTGAGTGGAAGAGCTATCGCAGGTCTGGCAGTACCATCGTCTGTGGTTCGCTGAGTAGTATAGGTCCCTACCGCAGGTGGGGCACAAAGGTGTCTTTGGCGGTTGTGCGGGAGCTGAAGGAGCTGGCATCCCCATCTGACCCGGCGGAAATTGACCCATCGGTCCACCAGGCATTGGACCACCCATTGGACCAGCCATCGGCCCACCAGCCATCGGAACGCCCATCGCTGGGCCGGCAAACGGGCCGCCCATCGGCGGCATTGGTGTGCCTAACATAGGCCCTAGGGGGCCACCAGCCATTCCTACACCCGGGACTGCTTCACCCAAGACTGCGACGGGGCCGTATTTCGCTATAACTTCGCCAAGCCTGCCGTATGTCATGAAGAAGAAAAATGCTGGAAGTAGCAAGACCACCGTGGGGAAGAAGGATGTCGGTGCAACAAGAACTAGAAAGACTGGGATTAGGAAGAGTACCGCGAAAAATAGCGCTGCAGCACGTGCCCTCTCGTATCGGCCCTTGTTTATGTTGCGTACGGTTCCGAAGTAAATGATTCCAAGGAAGATCAGGACAGCTAGAAGGCCTACCGCGCCAAAGCCCAAGTAGACGAACCAGCTAGGCTGAAGCCCCACGCCGGGGAATGTCAGGATTATCAGAAGCGCCCCAATCAACGGTATAGTGGCTAACCACGCGGGCAAGACAGGAGGCAGTATGACGGGGAAGGGAAGGTACGGTGAGGCCAACAAGCCAAAGGCCCCTATAGTGAGGACAATTACGAACCAAGGAATGGTCATGAGGAATATGAGCAAGTAGCCAATTACAGCATAATCGTGTGCCCCGTTGACTTCTGGGGGCCGAATAACAACTGGCTTTGATCTATCTTCCACAATCGCGGGAGCCGGCATAAAGACAGGTGCGGGTTCCATCTTGAAACCTCAGTAAACACTAAAGCTCGCCTTACGAATCACATAACAATTGTCACATTCTCAGTAGGCAAAAACATGCTTGAATTAGGACCTGTAACCGTCCGGGCGCAGGTTAAGCAAGCACCAGTTAGTCAAAACCCGTTGACACCAAGCTGTTGATTTATAGAGGGAACGTAAAGATGAACACTCATCAAATTTCACGGCGAAGCGGAAACGTTTATGTGACCTCCGGGCGGCTTATAAGCGAAAGGTAAGAACAATGAGTTACGTATACTTCGCCGCACCGATAATGGTCCCGATAGAGTGCCAGCCCCAACCGCCATTAGTGTTCTATCCGGTAAAGAACGTCAGATTCTGGTTCCCAATCCCTGTGCAGTATGCACCACCGCCCGTAGCGATACTATAGAGAATCAAACTCCCGCTCACGTTATTTGGTGCACCGGGCGGAATTCGGACACACCCTCCGCTTCGTCTCTTCGAGACTCAGCTCCGGCAGGCCAGTCCAGGATCTCGTCTCTCTGATGCCTCGTCTCCCTCAATCCCGAATGGTGTAGTTGGAGCGCATACAGGATGAAGGGTAGTGTGCCGATTATCTACGAACCATCGTTCGTGACCATTTCTCGGCATTCACAACATTGAACTGTGTTTTGACGAGATTTTGATTCGGTCGGCCTGTAAATCCTTCGCTTTGCAGTTCCCAGAGAGGGCTCTGCTGCCGGCAGGAGGACGGCGCAGATAACTGTTGAAGCTACGTGCTCAGATTCCGTGCCAGTAGGTTCAGAGAGACGTTTCCCCCGGTGATTACCAGAACGATCCTCTTTCCAAGCCCATTAGTCTCCCTGCCCGCGAGCAAGGCAGCAACCGACACCGCTGCTGATGGTTCCGGAAAGATGTGGGCGTCTCTGATGAGCAATTTCATCGCTGCAATGATTTCTTCCTCTGTGACCGTGAAGACCCCAGAAACATGCTTCACGCAGGCCTCCAGCGTCAAGTCCCCCACCGCGGGAGGGATTAGTCCGTCCGCGGCAGTGCTATGGACGGGCAGGCTGACAATCCTCCCTGCCTTCATCGCTGCTGCGAGCTTGGGAATTGCTTGCGGTTCCACGCCAAAGATTTTGGCAGATGGCTTTCTCGATTTAACAGCAATTGCTATTCCGGATATTATTCCTCCACCACCGACGGGGATAATGACGGAATCGAAGTCTGGTAGCTGCTCGGTGATCTCCAGGCCGCAGGTCCCCTGACCAGCAATCACCTCAGGGTCATTGAAAGGATGTACAAATGTTGCTCCTGTCGATTTCACCATTTGACGAGCCAGCTCCCATCCCTTGCTCACGTCTCCCCGATACCTTACGATCTCAGCTCCGTATTCCAGTACCATGTTCACCTTCTCCTGAACGGCGTCCTCAGGCAATATCACTGTGGTCTTCTTGCCGAGAAGCTTTCCCACATATGACACTGCCAGGCCGTGATTTCCGGAGGAGACGGCGAGTATGTTCTTGTCCGGAACCTGCGAGATCTTGTTGTACGCTCCCCGAATCTTGAAGACACGAATCGGCTGAAAACACTCGAGCTTTAGGTAAACCTCTTTGCGAAGCCTCTTTGAGAGGGCCGGAGATTCAACAAGGGGAGTTCTAGTGGCAACACCCGCGATCCTCTTCTGCGCTTCGACAATATCTTCCAGATCAGGCAGTCTGTGCGGTATCCTGCTATCGTTCAAGATGTCTTCCAAATCAGACGGACCCCGGTAGACCCTCACAAGTTAATAGCCTCTCCTAATGCGAACAAATTCACTTTACTCAATGAACTAAAGACTCACCCAGAGAGGAACAGTGTGATTATAGACTTCTTCACGCCCGAACGAGAAGATTACGCGAAGGAAACCGTGCTGCCCAACAACCACTAAAGCCCAAGCTAGGGGAAGTAATATTCAGCCGACGGAGTGAAGAAGGCCTCCATCAACAGGAATGAGTGCGCCGGAGACGTAGGAGGACATTTCACTTCCCAGAAAGACTACAGTTCGAGCCAACTCCGTAGGGGAACCGATGTGGCCGAGCGGAATCTCTCCTTCTAGATCTTTCAACGCCTGCTCGGGAGTGATGCTACGCCTCCTCGCCGCGTCGTTCAACACCTCGTCCACCCTGTCCGTCTTAATGTACCCCGGAAGTATTCCGTTCACACGAATGTTCTTGGGGCCTAACTCCCGGGCGAGGGTTCTAACTAGGCCGGCTATGGCGATGCGGCAGACGTTCGAGAGCGCTATCGTTGGAATTGGTTCCCTGATCGCGACCGACGCCAAGAAGACCATTCTCCCCTTAACGGAATCCTGGAGCATAACTTCGGCAACTCGCCTCGCAAGATATGATGGGCTGACGACAAGAAGCCTGGCTGCGGATTCCCAGTCGCCATAGCTCTGCTCAAGAAAGACCCCGGGCTTGGGGGACCCCGTGACGTACACAAACGTATCTATTCCCCCGAGATGGCCCACGGCCTCGCGAACTAAACGATCGAGATCGTCATGGTTCTCTAAGTTCGCAACCGCACCGTAGACGTCTCCCAATCCCCGGAGACGCTTCACAGCCTCTGACAGCCTACCAGGGCTCGAAGAATTAATAACAACCCTGGCGCCCTCCTCCAGGAACGCACGCGCGGAAGCGAAACCTATCCCTCGGCTCGCCGCCGTCACCAACACCCGTTGACCGTCAAGCCCTGAGTTCAGTCGCATGCTATAACTACAAAGATCCATTTCAATAAGAGTTTGGCCCATTAGGCCCTCTGCATAGACGTTGCCCCGCCATGCCTTCGAAACACCGTGGTTACTTTTCGAAAAGCGAGACTGATCCAGTTTCTGCTCTAAGTGAGACGATATTCGAATGTTTGGGTCGTCGTCTTCGAAGAATGAGGTCGTCAAGCAATCCGGGGTATGCTAACACCTAGACAACTGCAACGCTTAGAGGAGGCACTCGCGGAGCCTGACACAGAGTACTTGGACCCAGAGGAGCGTTAGCGGGAAGAGGCCCGGATTCTAAGCCGGGCTTTGAGGGATAACCGAGTTGATTGAGGCTGGGTTCGACTTCATTCTTCAGAAGAATGGATTAGCTTAATGTGGCTTCACGTAGTTAGATACACAAGAGATATGCGAGTATCAAGATACATGCAATTAGAAATACAATTACAATAAGTCGTAAATCGCGCTTAACCTGCAGGCGTACTCTAGCTCCCATATTGAAGAACTGGGAGTTACTCAGCTTAAGAAGCTAACTAAGGGAGGCTCTGTTCGGTTGATGGCTGTTCGTGTCGGCTGTTCGGCATCGACGGATGTCTATTCAGAACGTGATGTATCGTGGACGCCAATACAGATAGCTAACTCCTACTGGCACAATTATCCACAGAGCAAGGATTCCGAAAACAGTAGGGGACGTATGCGACGTTAGGTCATTCGCTCGCACCAGTAGAATCACAGCCACGACAAACACGTAGACGGCGGCCACGATAAGCAATCTAGTAACGAGACTTATCATGGGCTCTTTCTGTTTGCCATTCAAAATGAATGCGGCAGGATGATTATCTTTCCTTTTCTCCTCTTGACGCTTACTGTTTTCCATTCAGCTCACTTACGTTAATCGCGTTGTTCTTTGGCTTTGCCATTGATTTCGCCATACCTGTGACATCAGGATTGAGAGGCATGCAAATGCACTTTAAGGCTTGCAGTAAACGTTTATTACGTATGCCATCTTATGGCGTGTTAACAACCAACAAAGGAGTGAAAAGAACAATGATAAATTTAGTGCAATTCGTTATGCTACTCCATGCAGGTATCGGATGGCAAGGATACGTTAGCTACCTACTCCATGCAGGTATCGGATGGCAAGGATACGTTAGCTACCTACTCCATGCAGGTATCGGATGGCAAGGATACGTTAGC
>Ga0187857_10000276_pt1 | contig 64791 bp, 94 predicted proteins | sample June2016WEW_8_10_FD_132984 | JGI IMG/M metagenome (GOLD analysis project Ga0187857, IMG submission 132984) | Peatland microbial communities from SPRUCE experiment site at the Marcell Experimental Forest, Minnesota, USA - June2016WEW_8_100 | ecosystem: Environmental > Terrestrial > Soil >... | reverse complement strand
CAGCGTTAACTGTGGCCCTTAAGATCGGCCCTTTTCGGACCGTGCCCACTCTGTTAGCATAAACATAAATGTAAGTATGAGGTGGGAAAATGAAATTCGTGTTGTAGTGTTAGTGTATTAAATACATCTTAAATGCGTTCGTCGTCTTCATGCTCAGTTGGTGTAGAACTATTATCAGGAAGGTGTAGGGGCTTTGTGCGAATAATCTCACTCTCTCGCTTAGCCATCTCCATACGAGCGTGACGCACGGCTTCATCCCGGTCCATTCCACCCAAGTTGCTAGTTCCATTTGAAGCTCGCATAGATTGTTCTCCAGATGCCGGGTGTATTAAATACATAAAGCGGGGGTGCCGAGGCTCAATTCCAGGTAAGGAAGAGCGCATCGACAGGAGGAGCCCCCGCCTTTCTCGTTTAATTGTCTATAATCTATTATAACATCCCCGTCAAGCGATTAGGAAGCTGTCAAGAGGCAAATGTACATGAAATGTATAAACTGGTCCATAACTCCTTTGTTTTCAATGTTAAAATAAATGAAAATAGTGTAAAGATATTTAATATTTATCTGACCTACCGCTTAGTGTTTATTTTCAGACACACTACGGCCATTCCTCCGTCCATATAAGGGAAGCAGCAACACTAGTCTTAACACTAGTCTTAACACTAGTCTTTCTAGCTTACTGTTAGCCTTGACGGTTTACCTATTGGTTAGCAACACAACTAAGCCCCTCCATCCCGCACCCCTTACTCCCGAAGCAATTGAACAACAGCAACGAAAAGTGATGCATTTTATCTAGCTTAGCCACTGTACGAGTCGTTTTTATACATGGACTTCTTGACCGGGACGTTTAGCCGTAGGTTTTAAATCGCAGGATCGTTACCTGCCCGTAGCCCGGAACAAACTGGTATTACCCAGAACAACTCTTGATGTTTGTGTTACTTGCGGTGTAACGCCCACTCGCAGGCAGGCAATTCCTATTGGGTAAGGGTAGTCTTGCGAAGCGCCCTTTTTACATACAAAACTAGAATACCATACCTTTTTCAATCTGTCAAGCCTTTTTATGGATTTATTTCACTTATTTTCATTATTTCTTACTTTTCTTTCATTCATGCTTGATTTTACGCTTGACTCCAGTTCTAAACCGTGGTAATATAAGGAAATGGATTACAGCGCTAGAACTTCTCTGACTCTCAACCCGCCGCCTAACGTCGTCCGTGTCCTCGATGAGGCAGGAGTGGACAAACTTGTGGAGTTTCTAGAACGAACCCCTGAATTCGGATTCGATCTTGAAACAAACTGCACGGACGACTACTTTTGGCGCAGGATGAGGACCATGCAGTTTGGAACCAACCAAGAACAGTATGTTATTGATTTGCTTGCCTTCTGCGATGGGAGCTCAGAGTTATTATACAACTGTCAGGGAGATTATGGCAAGAATTTACACTTGGCTCCCAGGATTATGGCGCTTATTGAGCGGCTACGCCCTTTCCTGTCCACCCGGAAATTTATTAAGGTGGGTGTAAATCTATCATTTGAATATACTTGCATGTATTGGCTAATGGGGGAGCGAATCACCGGCCTGTACGATTGCCTTATGGCAGAAAAGTGTATCTATGCTGGGCTCGGTGGGCATGCATCTCTTAAAAATTACGCGTTCTACTCGATGGACGAGATGATGGGCCGATATTTTGGGGTGTCTATTGACAAGACCCTTCAGACTTCGTTCAATCTTGAGGATAGTATTTCCGATGCGCAGTATGAGTATGCGGCTCTCGATACCCGAACTCCGCTTGCCATCAAAGCTATGCAGCAGATAGTTGCCAACGGGGAGACAGTTGCCAGTCTCCTTGCCAAGAATAAGTTAGCACTTGCTAATAGATTGAAGAGACTCAACTCAATTCTACTAGGGGATAATCTTAATGCAATTATTCAGATTGAGAATGACGCTATTGGTGCATTTGCAGACATGCAGGTTCACGGAGAGAGGCTAGATACTGACAAATGGTTAGCAAGAACTGCCAAGAAGAAGCTGGAACTTGCGGAAGTGATTGTGGAACTCGACACATACTTCCTACCAATCGTAGGAAGTAAACTCGAATATAGCACCGATGAAGAGATTGCACAGTTAGAGGTGGCATGGAAGGCGCTCGTTACCGCGTCTGACGCCGAGTTGAAATTGAAGGCAGATATTCGTAAGTGCAAGAAGGTTAACCCCGAGAGTGAACTTATTACTCTTATTACTCTTTTGGAAGCCGACCTAGCAGGGTTGGAATCTAGTCGGAAAGAAGCCAAAGACCTCATCAAAGCACAATGTGGAGATGCGAAGAAAAAGAGAACGGCTATTAAGGCCCTTGCAAGCAAGTGTGAAGGCGAGGCGCTTATTAACTACAGCTCCGGTGCTCAGCTTATTAAGGTTTTGAAGGAGTCTGAGAAAAAACTTTCTAAGATTACATCCATTGATGATGAGACGTTAGAGAAGTTTGAAAGCATTCCCGTAATGAAGAACCTGCGTCTGTACGCAGGACTGTCCAAGGAAGTAGGAACCTATGGAGATGCTTGGACTCAGCAGTGGAAAACAGGACCTTGCAAGGCTGAAGGATGGCTAAGTCCTGGTGATGGAAGGTTGCATTGTGAATTCAACCAATATGATGCCGCTACAGGTCGAAGCAGTTCCTCTAAGCCAAATGCTCAGAACCTACCAAAGGACCCTGAGTTGAGAAGTTGCTTCATTGCTGACGACGACGATGAGTACGGTGAAAGAGTGCTAGTAACCTGTGATATGTCTGGTGCTGAGCTACGTATCATTGCTGAAGAGGCTAACGATGATTTATGGATAGGTGCCTTCGAGCGTAAGGAAGATGTGCATAGTGTAGGAGCGGAGCTTCTCCACGCTGAGGAATGGGCTAAGCTAGCGCTACCTGATTGTGCGTATCTTAAGTTGAACGAGAAGGGGGTTCCCCAGCATTTTAAATGCCACTGTCCTGAGCATCAGAAACTTAGGGACGAAAACAAGAGTACGAATTTCTTGCTGGCATATGGTGGAGGTTCCGGAAAGCTCGCTAAGGAGATTAAGAAGATACTAAAGGAGGCCCGAGCGCTGATGGACCTACACAGGATGAAGAATCCTAGAATTTGGGACTATCTGGAAGATTCTGGAAACAGGGCTAAGGTAGAAAAGAAAGCTATCGACATGTATGGCAGGCGGCGTCTGTTTCCTGAGCCCACCTGGGATTTGGCGCGTGAGTTCGCAATGGTTGATAAAGAAAAGGAACTTCGTCTTCCTGCTGCGGAGTCTGATAAAAATCTGTCTGTGTTTGAGCAGACGAAGGGACGAAAGCCCTCTTCAGGTGAGAAGTGGATGCTTACTCATCGGCTTCCTAATAGTAAGGAAATATCCAAAGCTTATCAGGGAATGTATGGGGCTATCGAGCGGCAGGGCAAGAACCATAAGATTCAATCGTGCAATGCTACCATTGCGAAAGTCGCTATGGGGTCAGCTAGTGATGAAAATGGGAAGCTGTTCCTGTGGGGCATTCTGCCACAGTACCATGCTAGGCTTCAGAAGTTCGTACATGACGAGTTGGTGATCTCAGTTCCTGCTCTTTATGCAGAGCAGGTGGCTTTTGAAGTACAAGATGCATTTAAACGGGCAGCAGCAATTAAGATGAAACGTGTTGTAATGGAGTCTGAGTACCACATTGGAAAGCATTGGAAGAAATAGGAGCTTAGTTGACAAAGCCGTTTAAGGAACACCACAAGGTAGTAGAACTTCCGATATATAACTATGACGTTTATGTAACGTTTACATCGGATATGCAGGAGTCGGTAACAAGGTGGGAAGAAATTTATCGTCCCGATGGTGAACCGCTTGAAGTCTCTAACATGGACTCTCTACATATGTATCTTTCTAATAAAGGGTCGTCATTCCTGTTCTTCCCTCTGGACTGCGGGGTAGGACGTATCGCTCACGAGTCTTTCCATGTCGTTTGGCGGCTGTGGAAGTGGATTGGGGCACAGCACGAGAATGAGACGATGGCTTACACGGTTGGTCACCTTGTGCGAGAAATCGTTCTGTTTTATAATGCGAGCATTTATAATGCGAGCACAGGCAAGATAAGAACTGTAGCAGCGAAAGCAACTAAAAGAAAAACGAAAAATAGTAAAAATAACGCTTGAAAGTACTTGACAGTAAGGAACGGTCGCGGTATAATAGATTCATGGTTGAGGGGAAACAACCGGGTTCTTAGACCAGAATAACTAAGTGGTGGAGGTCTTCCGAGGCAAAGGCAAACTGCCCGTGAGTCCCCGGACTTCTTGTAAAAACTAGTATGAGAAGTCCTTAAGTTTTGAAAGTAGCAATGTATTAAGTACGCTCGTATGAAGCGCAAACTGTTGTATAAGACACGGGTTCAACTCCCGTCATGTCCACCAAGAAAGGGTTTGAAGGTAGAAGGTAGCAGAACGTATGCTGTTATAAGACACACGGACAACGCTGACACTTTATAATCGGAGTAATTGCCCGATTCCGGTGCCCTCCGGGAGTTCCGTGTGGACCCTTTCTTTGTGGGCATGTCACGGTTTCGATTGTACACTACGGAATGTTGTGGACGAGCACGTAGGCGACTATGTTAAAAGCGCAAAACACAAACTGACGATAAAACCGTACAGTTAGCTGACTACTTCATGGCGAATCTTACCGTTGAGACTGTTGGCGAATTGATCGCAGCCTAGGTTAAAAACTAGTAACTGCTTTCCGAGGACGGCCCACTTGGGAACAGAACGGGCCAAAGTTTAAGATTGTTGGAAAAGTCGGAGCGAGTGCGTTAGGGCCGACTCAGGGCGGGTTTGAGGGATGGCCGTCCACCAAGTTTTTTGAGATGCCGGAGAAGGTTAACACAGATTAACCAAATGGGGTGCGCAGCGATATACTGCGGCGCACGACCGGCTTAAGATTGATGTACCTATTTAGGGTACAACTGTACCCGAAAAGGAGACAGGAAGCGATGCCAATTATTACATTTAAATGTGGAAACTGTGACACTGTGTTTGACAAGCTCGTGAGAGGGTTTGCCAAGCTCGGACATGATTTCCACAAGCCTTGCCCGAAATGCGGCAAGGACAGTATTCAAATTCTGGCAGTGCCTTCTCCTGCTCAGTGGAAATGTGAAAGGAGTACTCTCTAATGGCTACTGTTAACGAGTTGGTGAGAGATGCCGAAGAGTTGCTAGAAATTAAGTCCCTTCTGGAGATTTACCGGATGTATCATGAAACGGAAATGCCAAAGATGTTCTTTGTACAGTACGATAGGATTCAAGAAAGGTACGGAAAGACAAGTGGCTGAGCGAATTTGGTTTACTAGTGATAATCATTTTGGACATGCGAACGCAATCAAATTTTGCGCTCGCCCTTTTGCGTCTGTAGAAGAAATGAATGAACAGATGATCGAGCGACATAATTCTGTTGTGCGTCCTGGGGATTTGTGCTACTTTCTTGGAGATGTTTTTTGGAGAAGTCTGACTCTCGATCAGGCCAAGACTATTACCATGCGCTTGAACGGACAGAAGTACTACGTCAATGGAAATCACGAAGAACTCTTCAAGAATAAAGGCGGATTAAATGATCTATTTATCTGGAAGAAGGACATCGCCAAGATTCATCCGGCGAATTATCCTCACATAGTTCTTTGCCACTATGCAATGCGTGTTTGGGAGGGAAGCCATCGGGGAGACTGGCATTTGTTCGGTCATTCACATAACGGGCTGCCGGCTTCCGCTCAGGGCTTGACAAAAGAGGAATCTTCGCTTAGTATGGATGTAGGGGTTGATACCCACAACTGGTATCCTTGGTCGTTAGAAGAGGTTGCGGACCAGATGAAGTTTAAGTTGAAAGGAGCAGGACAATGCAGTTGACAGAGAGGCAGATTGAAACCGGAGCTAAGGTGGCGTATGAACTCTATTACGACGGCCCGAGTACCTGGGAAGCCGAGACGAGCGAGAAGATAAAGGAATTGTGGCGCAGGATTATTTCCCAGGCCGCGCCCCACGTCCAGTACGCCACCACGGGGCAGGGAGTGCCGCTGAGCGACAGAGAAATACTAATGGTACGAAAGAATTATGGCGTGTTCCTATCGAGTAACGCTTACACAGCCATCAACGCTGTCCTGGTCAAGCGTAACGTGGCTCAGCCGGTCGATCCAGAGAAGGAGCGTTTTCGCGCCGCTCTTGAAAGGCTGACCTGTCTTGGTAATGGAAGTATTTTTGGCAACAGTGAGGGAAACACCATAGCGCAAGAAGCCCTTCGAGTAGGAAAGTTTGCGCAGAATTGCGATGAACCTATGCCGCAGCCGGTCGAAGACTCGCAGCCGGTGGACGAGGATGTTATCGAGCGGATGCTGGTCTGCATCTATGGCCCCAAGTGTGGCGTATGGGAGCCTGAATTGCGCCGTAGGATGACCGAAGCCGCACACATCTTGCTGGATGCTCTGCGCGGGCCGGTGACGTATGAAGAGAGTAAGGAGTATCTGAAGTGCAGCAAGAAGCCTCTTGAGTGGGTACCTGTTCTCATCGACCGCCGCATCGACCGCATCCTGAAGCCTAAGGAACCGAGTGCTATTGAGAAGGTAGTAACGGTCATGGCGAGATACGATGTTATTGGCAACACGGAAATGATGGCTGCTGAGATCATCGCCGCGCTGAAGGAGGAGAACCATGCCGAATGAACCGTACCTGCAGCCCGAAGCGCAACTGAAAGACGAGGTGGAAAAATGAGCAAACCTAATTTCACGCCGGGACCGTGGTTGAACCAGGAGAATATGGACGGCTACGCCGATATTGTGATCCCCGGAGAGCATATCGCGATGGTGGCAAAGGAAACAAACGCCCATCTAATAGCCGCCGCACCTGACCTCTACGCCGCGCTGGACCCGGTTGAATTGAGGATGGTTGCTGCCCTTATCGGCGAAACGTATCCTAAAGCCGCACGGACTCTGCGTGAGATAGGCGATAAGCAAAGCGCCGCGCTGACCGCCGCTGCACCAGACTTGTACTCTCGCGCCATCCTCGCGGCGAGGAAGGAGGAGAACCGTGACTTGAAGCCTAAGAAGAAGACAGCCAGAGATGAAGTTGTAGATGTCTTGTCCAGTTTTGGGCCTTCTGCATATTTGCCTAATGGGAAGCTAAACACCGCGCTTGTCGAAGCGATTATAGCCATGATAGGAAAGGAGCCGCGTGATGATTAATCTTGATTTGCTAAAAAGATATGGGAATTATGTATTTGATTCCCTAACAACGTCAACGCTGGGAGACACATGATTGCAGCACTGTACGTGATGAAAAACGGATGCTATTACGGCCTTCCCGATGTCGATCCGTGGGATGAGGAACGCGATGCGCGACTTTACGCAGGGCCGTGGCGGGTTGTGGCGCACCCACCCTGCCAGCGGTGGGGACGGATGTGGTTTGGACAACCACTTGCTATCAGCAAGGGGGCAGCGTACAAGAAACTGGGCGATGACGGCGGGTGTTTTGAGTCTGCTCTGCAATCTGTCCGGCAATGGGGTGGCGTGATCGAACATCCCGCCGGTTCCCACGCCTATAAGTATTTCGGTATCAATGAACCACCGCGCAAAGGCGGGTGGATTCGGGCGGGAGCAGGCCATTATGTCGATTGGTGGACTTGCTGTGTAGAACAGGTTCGTTATGGGCACTACGCCCGCAAACCGACTTGGCTTTTGGCTTACCGCTGCAATCTTCCCGAGCTTGAATGGGGAGAGAGTGAGGCCAAATACGACCCCGCCGTGATTGAACGCATGGGACTGAAACGGGCGAAACGCTTAGGAGAAGTGGGGGCAAGGGGCGGTGGAATCAATAGCGCACCGCGAATTGGAACGCCTCCACAGTTCCGCGATTTGCTGATTTCCATCGCAAATAGTCAGGCACCGTCGTGATAGGGACTCAAGTACGTAAATCCCAAAGATATGATCCTTTCGCGAAATTTGAAATCACTGGCAACAGTGACCACCCAGTCGCAAACTTCACTGTCAATGCGCGGATGGTGGATACCGGCATTAGGGGGAGCGGCGGATGGGTTAGATATGATGATGTTCTGAGCTTACTGGTTAAGGAGCAGCTGAAAGGAGACGCAAAGTGAAATGTCCAACCAATGCACTGTTGAAACCACATAAAGCGAAGTTGACTAACGGGCGCGGAGTGCCAAAGCCATCAAAACGAAGCGCTTCCCCTATATACCTCGATGAAGAGGCCACGGCGGAAGAATCCAATGTTGTGTATATCAGGGCCCCGCGAAACCGCCGAATTGTCTTTGGCTGGTATGGTGGTAAATTCTCGCACTTGGATTGGCTGCTGCCGCTGCTGCCTGAATGTCACCACTACTGCGAACCCTTCGCCGGTTCGGGTGCGGTTTTGCTCAACAGACCTCCCTCGCCGATTGAAACGTATAACGATATTGACGGTGATGTGGTGCTTTTTTTCCGAGTCTTACGGGACCGATACAACGAGCTAGTCCGGGCGATAGGATTGACTCCATTTTCCCGTGAGGAATACCACAAAGCCATTTACGGGACACTCGATGGAGTAGATGAGGTCGAACGCGCACGACGGTTTTATATCAAGGCCCGCCAGACGCGTACCGGCCTGGCCCAAACTGCCTCTCTCGGTCGTTGGGCAAACTGCAAAGACACTAGCAGAGCCGGAATGTCGGGCGTTGTATCCCGCTGGCTAGGTGGTGTGGCGGCCCTAGACGATATTGCCCAACGGCTTATCCGAGTTCAAATTGAAAATCGTCCCGCCACGGAGACAATGCAGCTTTACGATAGCCCCACAACGCTTTTTTACTGCGACCCACCGTATCTCCACGAGACGCGGGGAGACTCTAAAGCGTATGGATTTGAAATGGACGTAAGCCAACATCGTGAGTTCGCTGCAACCGCAAACGCCTGTCGCGGGAAAGTTGCTGTATCAGGCTATGACCATGCTTTGATGGACGAATTGTTTAAGCCAGACCGTTGGATCAAAACTATGGGCGCAGACAAAACCATCCACTCGACCAAAGGATCACGGCAAGAGGTTCTTTGGACAAACTTCAAGCCGAAAGGAACCGCGAAGGAGGCTACTGATGCCAAATGAGAAGCTGAAGATACCGGATGACCTGAAGGCGATGTACACGATGCAAAAACAGGTTGCGCACAGTTTTAGAGACGATGATGATGTCGTAAAAGTTGCGCACCGGACACAAATGCTCATCGAGCGCATTGCCCGTCTGGAGGCTGAGAATGACACTCTGGCCTTGAAGAACGCCGCGCTGGAGGCGCAACTTCTTGAGCCAGCCGAACAGTGTGAGAACTGCGATGACTATTACGCGGCCAGCGTCATGCAGATGACGGATGATGATGTGAGACTTTGCCCTGGCTGCTGGGAAGCCTGCTGCGAGGAAACCGAGGGCTAGCTAATGAGGGGAGTTACGTACCTGATTCCCTGAACGGAGAGAAGACGATGAAAGTGCAATACTGGCTGGCCGAACTCGACCAATATGGAAACCCGAAGCTGATTGACGGCGCTCATTCAAACGAAGAGGGCGTAAATAATGCGGCATGGTTGATAAAAGCCATGAATCTTGGCGGTGATCGTCCTCGAAGATTTGCCGTGGCGCGAGTCGAGCTTTCCGAGTGCGTACCGTCATCGGCTGGAGTCAACCTGGAAGCCGTGCGAACCATCAACATGATGCAAGAAGCGAACAGGGACTCAAGTACATAAGTCCACTAATGAGTAATGACGTTCACATTTGCACCTTTGCTCAGCCGCCAACTGTAGGCGCAACTGAACTCGCAACTGAACTCGCAACTGAAGGCGCGGCAATGGCGCGTGATAGGAAAGGTAGGAAATAATGAATATTAAGATTGTAGCGTTTTCTGACACCCATATGCACCACCGGAACCTAATTCTCCCAGAGGGGGATGTATTAGTGTTTGCCGGAGATATGCTGACCTGTGGCTATAAGTTTCAAGAAGTTAAGGATTTTGCAGACTGGTTTAGTGAGCAGCCACATCAGTATAAGATTGTCGTTGCGGGGAATCACGACAGAGTCTTTGAGAGTAGTCGTGCTATTTGCACAAGATACTTTGCTCCGAGTGTGATGTATTTAGAAGATACGGGTGTAACTATTGAGGGGTTTAGTTTTTATGGGAGTCCTTGGACGCCGGAGTTCAATGGCTGGGCATTTGGACTTACTGACGAACAGTTAGAGAGGAAGTGGAGGGGAATCCCCGATGTTGATGTATTGATTACGCATGGGCCTCCGTATGGAATCCTCGATAAGTTGACGCCGCCATCTGACAAGTATTATAAGTGTTACGGGCACCTGGGAGATAGAGAACTAGCCAAGAAAGTAGTTTCTACCAAACCGATGCTTCATATTTTCGGGCATATTCACGGAAGCACGGGAATTGCTATGGGTGTATATAGTGACTTGAAATCTTTCCGGGAGGGGACTGTCTATCACAATGTAAGTATATGTGATGAGAGTTACGAGCCAGTTAACGAGCCGCGTGTAATAGAGATTGAGAAATAAGTAAGTAAGAATTCAGAAGGAGGCAGTTATTAGCACATTCATAACCATCAAGAAAGAGGGAGCGAGAAAGAGAAAGACACTAAAGAGGACCGTTAGACAGTCTTTCAGGCGGTTTCTCAGGCGGTTTCTCAGGCGGCTGCTAGTTACTGCCCTAATTTGTGCATCGGTTGTTAGTAGCACCTTACTGCGGGCTAAAGGGTTACTGCACGCACCTCAAAAGCATGTGAGGTCCCATATAGGAGGTTGGCTGGAATCTAAGGAAGTCTCTAGGGACCTATCTAGGGACATATCTAGGGACATATCTAGGGACCTACACGGCGTACACGGCGTACTCGTGAAAGCTACCTACTATGCCAAGGGATTCGAAGGCCGTAAGATGGCTAACGGGCAGGTATTTAGGCATAGTAAGTTTTCCGCAGCATCTAACAGGTTTCCTTTAGGGACGTTTGTCCGGGTAGCGTGCTGCAAGACCAACCGGGCTATTGTCGTAGAAGTTACCGACCGTCCGGCAGCAGGTGCTAGAAACTTAGACCTGAGCCGAGCAGCATTCACAGCACTTGGGCTGACTGAGAAATCGGGGTGGGGAATGGTTACTGTATCCCCTATATATCCTGTAAGTGTTGACAGCAAGTTATGAGGACTGAAAGGACTGAAAGGACTGAAAGGACTAATAAACGATGCATAATGAACCCAGGTTGCTCTCCGACCGAGAGCTTCGAGTAATCCGTGGTAAGGTACTATCCGGGGTGGCGTCTGTTGATGAGATGCTGTCAGTATTTGGACATATTCAGATTATTGAGGCAAACCTTGACGTGCTCGATGGTTGGGAAGTCTTCCAGGAAGATGAGCACTGGCGCAAGGGCTGGCGAGTTGCCTTCGGCATTCCTGCTGATTCTGAGTATATTTATAAAGCAGACACTCCACTGCACTTGCTGTCTGAAGAAGGTCGGGCGCAGTTGCTGGCAAACACTCTAGACGCCGAGGTGCAGGCTGGTAACGTTGACTGGAAGGCTTTTGAGAAGTCATTAGGACTAGAGCTTTAGGACTAGGATTCGGGACGGAATAAGAAGGGGATAGTATGAATTTGGATATGAGGGCTCTAACGCTTTGTAATGACGACCGTAACGGTTGGATAGAGGAGTGCAGGGCAAACCCTAGCTCTCTCTTTACCACTACTGAAACGTGGACTAAGGAAGTAAAGTTAATGGGATATGACGGGGCGTATGGCGATTTCGTGGATACTTATGATACGTACAAAAAGTACAATACATATCCTAAGAATCTTATTAAGAATCTTATTAATAACCTTGTTGAGTTCCCTGCTCCCTCTCCTTCTAAACAAGTTGCTAAGAAGTCTACCAAGTCTACCAAAGAGACTGGAGTTACTGTCACTTCTACTTCTACTTCTACTTCTTTCGCAATGAGCGTCACCGGGAGAAAGTTCCGGTTCGAAGAATAAGACTAAAAGCCTAGCGATATTAGCCTTATTAGTCTTATTATCTTCTTGGGATAATATCCCTAATAACTGCATACATACGTACACGCCCTACACGCCCTACTGTCCTCGGATGGTAGGGCTTTTCTGTGTGCATAGGACTCCTAGGGACTCCTAGGGACTCCTAGGGACTCCTAGGGACTCCTAGGGACTCCTACTATATACGTATTTAATACACTGGAATGCTATTTCTCCCTAGGGATTATATAGAGAATATTATAGAAGCTCTAGAGAAGCTCTATAGAGTACCATATGGGACCCTGATGGGACCCTAAAGATACGCGATAAGCTGTTATACGCTGTTAGCCGGGTCCGCGTCCGTGTCGAGTGACGGATGGCGGCGGACTCCTGCGGCTGGGGCAAAGGGCAGGGTTGGTTAGGGACGTTACGCTGATTCTAATAGACTTAGCTACTGCGGGGCCGGGTATTCCCCGGAGTGCTAGGGTAGCTCTGTGCCCGAAACCTTAGCAGTGTTTTTGCAGCGTGTGGATTTTAGACGCGACTTTCGCATGGATGGTCGCATACAGTGTATTGATTCCATTGGAGTTAGACGCGTGCGGACGAATTCCGTATACAATATGTAGAAAAGTATACGTTTTCCGAAGATGTGATTTGGATCACATATAAAATATAATATATTTTTTAACCTATCGTGTAAATTTTACATACCATGTAGTTTTTACATAGTGTTATGTATTTAATACTAATAATGCCTATAGTGTTTATAGTGCCTATAATGCTTCATGTTCCAGTCTATCCCTTTACTCTCAAGCGGGCGGGCAATTTCAGTGTATTAAATACACTAGCAATTGAATGGCCATATTACTCCATTTTAGCTCTATTACACTCAAATACTACGATTATATTTATTTTAAGGTGCATTTAGAATCCTTATGCCATTGACTATTTAGTACATAGCATTAGGCGCGTTTTAAGGCGTGCTGGTGAGCTCGGAGTTATTTTAGCTTATCAGACTACCTTGAAAATGAAATAGACTGTGGAAAAGTATGGCACGGCAATTGCAAGTATTAAATACACATGAGCTGTACTTTCCATCTTGTATCCTGTATCCTTATATATGTGTCATTCCAGCGAACTGGCAAGTTTGGTGTATTTAATACACTGAAAATAGTTTAAAAATAAATGTTTTAAACGAGTCCAGGCGTGCTATCTTTATATTGTAGTCAATTGAAGCGGAGGGCAGGACAATGAGACACTATGTGACGTATCCCGGACAATCCAAAGAAATTCCATCGGGATTGGACACTAAACTGCAGTTGCCTAGTATCGCTGCTATGGCATATGCGCACGGGCAGTTGAATAGAACATTTATCAGCAAGCGAACGAATTCCTATCCAGGGGAAGATCGGCGGGCGGCACGGAAAGCTAAGGCAAGCTTGCATGAATCGTGTCCGGTATGTGGCAGTTTGACCATTGACGGTGTAATCTGTACTCTGTGTCAGGCCGCGTCCCGGAAAGTAGGCGTAGCATGATTATACCGTGTTTACTCTTCGTTGCAATCGTTCTATACCGTTTGGTTTACAGCTAACTAACTAACAAGTGTATCTAATACACTGAAAGGGGTGCAAGATGGATAACCTTTGCGCAATGCCCGCCGTTCACGATGTAGCAGTTATTGGCCTAGCAGTATGCGCTGCTACAGTTATTTATGTTATCGCTGTAGCAGTATACTGTGCAATTGAGCGCTGGAATGGTAAACGAATCCTTGCTAGGGCTGTAGCAGTATACTGTGCACTGGAACGCGAAGAGTTAGCAGCGCTTGCGGAAAAGTACTCATGCTATATGAGTGAAGACGAGAGGGAATTTTTGAACTCTACTCACTGGGACTAACTAACAGCCAGTTCCTAGTAAACTGTTAATAACGGACTAACAGCGAAAATAAACCATCTTAGCATAATAATAGTGCGCACATCACCACGGATTATGCTAAGATGGTTTAAGTAAGATTGTTTTCAATCCAATACGGGGGTAGTAAAATGGAATTCTCCGCACAGTTTAAATCAGCCCGCCGCGTATCGACTCCACTTGTAGCCGTTCGGACGTTTGACCCAAAGTCCGCCATTGACAGTATCCGAGCGTTATGGAGTGACGTGTCAACAGCCCCCCCCATGATTTTATGGGATTGCGTTAATGGTCTTCAGCCTATAAATTCGGCCGGTGATGCTGCTATCGCTGAGCTGTTAACCTCTACGGGCGCAATGCAGGAGATTACAGTCTCGTTGTCCGAGTCACTTACCATGTTTTACAAGGTCAGTGACAATGCGCACAGTATTGTTAATGACACGATTGTTTTTATCAGCAACTCACAGCTATTCTGGGCCGATACGACTACACTGCAAGCTATCTGGAACCTACGTGATAAGTTCAAAAAATTCGGCAATATGTTGGTCTTACTCTGTGATACGGGCGCGATTCTGCCCGCAATTTTAGTACACGACGTGCTAGTGCTAGATGAACCATTACCATCTGCTGTGCAACTCGCAGAGCTCGTTAGAGACGTGTGTAGTTGCACGACTAAACCTCTCACAGATAGCGATGAAGATAAGGCAATTCTGCAAGATGCGGTGACAGCTCTCATTGGATTGCCCGCTTTCCCGGCCGATCAGTCTACGGCCATGAGCTTAAACGCGTCTGGAGAGCTTGACCTGATAGCGTTATGGGACCGCAAACGGCAAGCGATTAATCAGACTAACGGTTTATCCGTGGGCACGGGCAAAGAATCGCTCTCCGATATTGGAGGATTGGAACCTATTAAGAGCTACATGGAAAAACTGATAAATGGTAATGATGCACCGAGCTGCATTATTTTCATTGACGAAATTGAAAAGGCTTTCGCTGGTACCGGCACAGACACAAGTGGAGTAAAGACAGAACTCACGGGCGCAATGCTTTCATGGATGCAGGACACTGAAATGCAAGGCGTGTTATTTATCGGAGTACCGGGCGGAGGCAAGTCACAGCTCGGCAAGGCAATTGCCGCAACTCATAACAAACCATTTATAAAATTTGATATTGCAGGTATGCAGAGCGGACTTGTAGGGAGCTCCGGCGCAAATCTGCGGGCAGCGATCGCTACAGTCAATGCAGTATCAGGCGGCAAAGTTCTCTGCATTGCGACCTGTAACTCCATCGGCGCATTGCCGCCTGAGCTCAGACGGCGATTCAAAGATGGGACGTTTTTCTTCGATGCGCCTACGGCGGAGGAACGTGCTAGTATCTGGAAAGTCTACCGGGAGAGGTATCACATTGCTGAGACTGATGCACTCCCAACAAACACGGGATGGACCGGAGCAGAGATAAAAGAATGTTGCAGTAAGGCATATCGTTTGCGCGTAACGCTGCAAGATGCCGCACAGTTTATTGTCCCGGTTACTGTATCCTCGGCTGATACGATTAACACGCTACGGGAAGCTAGCAGCGGTAAGTTCTTATCCGCATCATATACCGGGATTTATCGCTATGATCGGAAAGTAGAGCTCCCTGTACTCGCACAGACTACGGGGCGGAAGATGAGGGTAGAGTAGGGCAGAGTGATCGTGATAGAATGACCCGCTACGGGCCAGATGTGAATTTATTTTCTATCTGGCCCGCACGGTTCACACATTCATGGTAATCTAATCAAAGAATCGAAGAATTGAGGAATCGAGGAAACGATGAGCGCATACTCTCAAAACGAAACGCAATTCAAGGACATAACCACGTTGTGTGAAGCTCTGACGGTGCTAGGCTATACAGCGGAGCAAGTTGAAATTCACAAGATAGCCGATAACCTTTATGGTTATCATGGTGACAAGCGGGAAGATACAGCGAATATCATTATCCGCCGTAAGTTTGTAGGCTCTGTATCGAATGACATAGGTTTTAAGCTAGGGACTAATGGCACATATTCTGCCATTATTTCAGAGTTCGATTCTCGGAGGCATGGAGCAGAGTGGTTACGTAAGCTCAAGGCCGCATATGCGGAGCGTGCAATTCTGAAACAAGCGAAACTGCAAGGCATGAAGTTTGCGGGCCGAACCACTAACAATGGCAAAGTCCAGCTCTGTTTTGTCCAGGCATAGGGCATAGGAAAGGATAGGAAACAGCATGGCAAAGGTTATTAGAATTGAACTCGACCCTAGTGACGCGACTTTTACCGTTGACCTCACAGGATACAAGGGCAAAGGTTGCGGAGCGATTATAGAAGCTTTCGCTGGTATTGGAAAGTGTACGAAACAGATTCATAAACCGGAGTGGGAAGTTAAAACGTCTAATCTGCAAGGGCAGGGATTGGGAGCGTAACATGAAAAGAATCATTTTCAGCATTGACTCGAATGGTGACTCTATGTTCCTTGTGACGCCTGAGACTCTAAATTTTATTAACTCAGAGTCGATAGTCCGACGGGCAAGTCACGTGGTCCCTGCTACCCTGCCATTGCGCGTATTGTTTACCCTGCTACGGGCAATTTTTGGTGATAAGGGCAGGGTAAGCGATGCCACACGCGCATGGAGTTGTCGCTGGATTGTTGATCTGCGGCCCGTATCTGGCCCACTAGTACCGATCGAATGGTCTAATCGTCAATCGGCTCTCGACTTTGAAGTTGACTGGCTTCAAGAGAATTTTCTGTAATATCTTCCGCATAACAGGAAAGTTCCTGTTAAACTGTTAACAGTAACCGTAGCAAGACAACTTGAAAAGAGGATAAAATGTCCAAGCTCGTAGTAAAATCCGCCGCCTCTATCATCGACCAAACTGTGTTTTTGCGCGTACAATTTGGAGTGATGGGGAATTCTCGCAAAGTCTCTAACAGTGTATTGAATACTGACTGCGATGCGACTCTGCTTAAAGTCCAGAAAAGCTTAATTGATTCTCCGGAGCTTGACGCAATTCGAAAAGCCGATGGCCAGTTGCGTACGTATCTGTACAATCTGTGTCTGCCCTATGACATGGGTATTCTACTGCTACCCATTGCGTTATTGGATAAGGTTAATGGCAAGCTCAAGATGTACAGTGAAGAGCGGGCAGAGTTAGTAAAAGCGTTCATTGCGGCTTATCCTGCCCTCTGCGAAGTCGCTGTGACGCGTCTCGGCAGTCTGTACAATGCCGGGGATTATCCGTCATTAGCAGAAGTTGCGGCAAAGTTCACCTTTAATTATCAGTACTGGAGTTTTGTAGTTCCCGAAGCTCTCAAAAATGCGGGACTGTATGCTGAGGCAATGGCAAAGGCTCAGGAGCAAGTAAAAGTAGCTGCTGAAGAGATTACACTCCTCATGCGGCAAACGCTGCTAGAGTTGGTCAATCATCTGTCAACGGCCCTAGAGCCTACAGCGGAAGGAAAACCAAAGAGACTATTTTCCAGCGCTGTTACAAACGTACAGGATTTTCTAGACACGTTCACAGCTCGCAATATCACGAATGACTCGGAGCTGGAGGAGATCGTTCTCAAGGCGCGGACTCTGATACATCCGGGAGTATCGGCGGATGTAATCAAAGCCGATGGCCAGTTTAAGGCAGCAATTCAGACAGGAATTGCAAGTATCGCAGAACAGCTCTCTGGATTGACTGAAACTGTTCATAGTCGCAAGTTCCGGGAAGAGTAGCAGGGAAGAGTAACAAGGGCAAAGGCAAGGGAAGAAGTATCAGCTCCTTCCCTTGCTCTCAACTTAAACGCGGTAACGGCGGAGTGGAGGGCATTAGAATGGCGAATGTAGGGAAGAGTGTAGGGGAAGTTAACAGAGAGCTACTTGAAGCATTGGAGGATTTTTTAGCCGTCTATAAGGGATTTTCAAAGCTCCCGGAGGGTACAATCGGGCGAGCGACTGCTATTCGGGCGGCACGTGCTATCAGACGCGCACGCGGAATAGTGGGGAGACATGTGGACGAGGAGTGAGTGTGCTCTAGTGCTCTATGGTACTCGTAACTTGTATGGTACTCTGAAAACGCTGAAAAACACTTGACAAAGGTTTTTAGTTACGGTAAGGTAGTATCTGTAAGGGAATGACTAATCACGAAAGCTTGAATCTTGAATGTAGTTTAACCACAATTCAACCGACCGAACTACGACCAGAATTGAGGACGAAATGACACTTACCACCACATTCAAACGGCTACGCGCCGCCAGAGCTTGCACTGAAAGGTACAAATTCCTCCGCGCCGCGCTCAAAGGCACAAAGGACGCCGAGCCAATCAATCTGCTTACCATCTTGGAAACCAATGGCCTCGATGACGCACTGTGGGCGCTGAGAGCCACTGTCGAGAACTGCGATGTTCCGGAGCGGCTAATGGCGGCTGATTTTGCCGAGCAGGTATTGCCGATCTGGCAGAAATACTCCGATGCTAAGCTCCCGGAGTTGGCAATCAAAGCATCCCGCGATTTTGCTTACGGACGCATTACCCGCGAGGAATTGGCTGCTGCGCGGGCTGCTGCTGCGGGGGCTGCGGGGGAGGCTGCGTGGGCTGCTGCGTGGGCTGCTGCGGGGGCTGCTGCGCGGGCTGCGTGGGCTGCTGCTGCGCGGGCTGCGTGGGCTGCTGCGGGGGCTGCGGGGGAGGCTGCGTGGGCTGCGCGGGAGGCTGCGTGGGCTGCGCGGGCTGCGGGGGCTGCGGGGGATGCTGCTGCGCGGGCTGTTGCGCGGGATGCTGCGTGGGAGAAACAGCGTGAAATTTTTGTTAGCTACTTGCAACCGACAGTGCATCCGAGGGATTGAACGAGAACTAACATGGTACTAGCTAAGCACTAGTAATTGGAGGAGTTATGACGGTTGACGAGATTTATGAAGTACCTGTAAACAGCAGTGGATGGCGCATGTTGCCTTCTGGCAAATATGTGAAGTTGGGCAAATATGCGAAGTTGGGCAACGGTGTGAAGTTGGGCAACGGTGTGAAGTTGGGCAAATATGTGACGTTGGGCAACGGTGTGAAGTTGGGCAACGGTGTGAAGTTGGGCAACGGTGTGAAGTTGGGCAACGGTGTGAAGTTGGGCAACTATGTGAAGTTGGGCAAATATGTGAAGTTGGGCGACTATGTGACGCTGGGCGACGGTGTGAAGTTGGGCAACTATGTGACGCTGGGCGACGGTGTGACGCTGGGCAACGATGTGACGCTGGGCAACGATGTGACGCTGGGCAACGGTGTGACGCTGGGCGACGGTGTGAAGTTTCAAACATCGCCGTTGGCCGTTCAAGGTAGTAAGCACCTTGCCGTAAATACTGGGCCGGGAGTGATCCAGATAGGTTGCATTACTCGTACGTTCAACGAGTGGCTGGACACTTATGAAGAAGTTGGGAAAAAACAGCAGTACAGTCTGTTGCAGGTTTTGGAATATAAGCGCATCATTGACTTTATCATTGCTACCTGTACAAAGGGAAAAGGCTTGAAGTCTACGCTGAAACGATCTATAAGGCCGAGTGTGAAGCGGCAAAGCAGTTGGGAGTAAAGCCTAAAAACCAATACCAGATTAGTGTCAATCTTCGCGAACGTGCGGATGGTACGGAGGTAATTCACTGCGCCGATTTCTAGCTACTTAACACTTCAACACCTTAACACTTGCTGTATAACCTTTTACGAGAACTAACCAACTAAGCACGATGTATGGAGGAACAAGTGGACAATGATGGTAAAAATGAATTTGTGATTGCTCCGACTGACCGTGTTCTGGTAATTCCTATCGGATCATATGGTACTGTGAAAAGCGTAAAGAGCATCCAAACTTTTACGCATGAGAACATGTATGGTACTTTAGTGCATGATGTGTTCTACGACGTTGAGCTCGACAACGGCGGCAGATATTCAGCGTGCGACTTCGAGATAATTCCTCTCATTGAAGGGACGTTACTACTATGAGACATGCGGAGACTTTTAGCTGTGAAGTTTGTGGAAAAGTGCGGGATAGTAGCAACTTGCCAAAGGGCTGGTATCTTGTCAAGCAGCTACCGTCTCATAACCTGATAAGCCTCGCTGAGTTTGATGTGGTAGAAGCGCGTAAGAACAAGCTAGGTGTATTCTTGAGCGCTGTATGTGGGGAAGCTCACTTACACACGCTTATTTCACAGAGTTTGCCCGTCTTAGGGCGCGAACACTTTCTTGAAGAAAATTGAAAAGTTCTTGAGAAGTGCTTGACTTTCACAGTTACAAGTGGTATTATTAACACAGTAGTGGTTACTAGCTAACGCAATTCTAACCTGTAGTTAGGAGAAGGTTGCCATGTACAAAATTTATTGCGAAGATGTTTACCGGGAGATGATCGAATCTGTCCTACAGTCTAGGGTGGAGGGTTACACCATCATCGAAGCTCAGGGATGCTATCAACGAGCTGTGGAGAACTTGCTCATCATCGAGTTGCGGGACGTTAACGAGGCGTTAGTCGAATCTATAGCGACTGAGCTTGCTAACGTATGTGACCAGCAATGTGTGGCTTATACACACGTTCCATGTGCGATTAAGTATGCAACGCAGACAACGCAGAGCACCAAGAAAGCAAGGCTGTGATGGGAGCTGGAGCTACAAAGGAACAGATTTACCGAGGCATTTACGAAGGCTTGCATAAGGTACGCCGTACACTTGCAGAGAATGGAGTATCGTCTATTTACTGTAGGCGTATGCTATCGGGCGAGGTGTCTGATAAAGCGTTTAACTTTACTTATCGGATTGCACGCGCCTCGAATGGGGAGTGCTGCGGCTGGCTTGTGACGGTAATCACAGACTTGCTTACGGGTGAGCTTGAAACATTTGGTGTGACTCCGGGCTGCGACGTATGGGCAGATAAGAAGCGCGGTATTGCCCGTGTCATAGAATTGTTCTCAACAATCGTCAAGCATGAGACTAAGACCGAGACTAAGACCGAGACTAAGACCGAGGAGGTTCTGTAATGGCTGGACGACCGAGACAAACTATTACCCTGCATGAAGGCCACCCTGCTATCTGTGTCAAGGTTCGCACTCTGCCCGTTCTTGAAGAATCAGAAGCAGTGTTAGCAAAAGCTTATGACCTGACTGTGAAGGATTTTTGGGAGGTCGCAGAGACAGCCGCGCATAAGCATCTATACAGCGGGGCGTTCTCAGAAGGACGATCAGGAGGGTGGCTAGTTCCATACACTCAACACAACTCTGTGGGCGATTTAACAACGGAGTACACTGGTTCTGGACCGGAGAAGGGTTATCCGGTATACCCGAACATGGATGATTACAAAGAGTATCGTCAGTTTCTTAGGTTCAAAGCACGAATTGAGAAGCTACTAACCAAGGTTCCGACGATGTATAAGTGGAACGTTCGTGTATTCTCTGCCCTGTCCGACATGGGCCGTAGCTCTGTCAATCAACTGACTAACGTGTTATAACCCAAAGTGAAAGGCGGGACTTCTTGGAAAACATTTGTGGACAAGTAGGCGACTACATCATTGCTCAGAAGCTTAGGGGACAACGGAGACTTACAAAGGCGGCTGAGAACTTTTTACTAACTGGGCAGCAGAGTGAGGAGCTCAAGGACCGAGGGCTGACAGTAGCCGACTGCATCGAGGGAACATATGGTACTAACAACGCCGAGTTTGTAGCGGCCCTCTTCGGTAACTGGAATGGTACTTTAGGGAAGAAGGTGTTCTGATGGTGCTAATGGCTCCAACAACTCCAACGGCAAAGTGTATGTACTGCGGGGAAGCTATCTACAAAGTAACAAACCATTGGGGCAGCTGTGCGGGGCATTGGAAGCATGTTGACTCTGATAGATGGGGATGCGCCCCTAGTGGTGACGGCCAGTACCATGTTGCGGACAATGCTAAGGACCCTAATCCCGACAGTACGAAAGTGGTGGTTGTCGATTTAAGTAAGGTAGAGGAGGAATTCCTTACAAAGTCTAGAGAACAGGTTCCGCGAAAAACGTGCAAGCCAACAACTGTTTTGGTACTTGCTATGAACATAACCGGACGAAAATTCAGACTGGAGGAATAAATGGGTTGGGAAGGTAATAGGAAGAACGTCAAGCTATGGAACGAGTCTGTTGAGGTCGTGCTTAACAAAGACGGCACAGGCCGACTCAATCATAACGCATCGGTAGTCTTTACGAGAGGGCATTGTCATAGTCTTGCCCTCGCTCTGCATAAGCTGACTGGCTGGCCTATCTTCGGTGTGAGCTACCCGTGGGATGATGGAGAACCAGCGCACTGCGTAGTTTATTGCCCCGAGTTGGACGACTATGTGGATATTGACGGTCCGAGCGTAATCGAGAGGTTCCCAGGTGTAAAAATTACCGGGGAGTTGACGCCGCTTTCTATCGAACTGTTTGAGACATACTTTAGGCCAGACCAAGAACTTGCGGTGCCATTTGCTAAAACTGTTTTGAACAAGTTGGCAACGCGGGGAGTTAAAATTCCAAGCTTAGCAGTCTGTTAGTAGTCTGAGAAAAGAAGAAAAGGGGAGAACGAAGATGATCAGTAGTAGTAGTACACAATCGGGTGGCATTCCATTGGAAACACTTCTTACAGTATTGTTTGTAGCTTTGAAGTTGACCCATGTAATTGCATGGAGTTGGTGGTGGGTGTTTGCGCCGGTTTGGGTTTCACTAGCCCTTGTGGTTATATTCATCAGCATTGCCGTGGGCGTGGTGGCAGCGTGTGACCGTCACAGTAAATCGGTAAATTGGTAAATTGGTAAATAATACTTGACAATTTAACTTAAATGTAGTATTCTAATAATGAAAGGAGGTGATTCGATTGGCATTTCCGATTAAGAAGGCAGCTAAGGCAAAGAAGGCTAGCTCTAGCTCCAGTTCGAGCTCGACCAGTACTCCGGTGAAGAAGGCTGCTAAGAAGGCTAAGCCCGCCAAGAAGGCTGCAAAGAAGTAAGCACCCTCCGGCGCATGAAGTAGGACAGGGGTGGATACGGATATATGTTTATACGTTCCTCCGCCCTTGTCCATAAACTGTTCACACGAATTATTAACTAGCTACTAACCTTGCTGTATAATCTTTAGAGAGAAGGAGAAAGACAATGCAAATTAAAAGCATCTGTGGAGAAGTACTTTTCACATCTGAGCAGGAAACGATTGCGGACTCCATAGAGGATGCACGACAGTTTGGAGCCAACCTGTCTGGAGCCGACCTGTATAGAGCCAGCCTGTCTGGAGCCGACCTGTCTGGAGCCAGCCTGTCTGGAGCCGACCTGTCTGGAGCCAACCTGTCTAGAGCCAACCTGTCTGGAGCCGACCTGTCTGGAGCCAACCTGTCTAGAGCCAACCTGTCTGGAGCCAACCTGTCTAGAGCCAACCTGTCTGGAGCCGACCTGTATGAAGCCAGCCTGTCTGGAGCCAACCTGTCTAGAGCCAACCTGTCTGGAGCCGACCTGTATGGAGCCAACCTGTCTGGAGCCAACCTGTCTGGAGCCAGCCTGTCTGGAGCCAGCCTGTATGGAGCCGACCTGTCTGGAGCCAACCTGTAATTCAGAGACGCAGAGCTGGTCATTGCACGTCTTCAGTTTATCCCGGAAGAAGGAGAGTTTTTCGGATGGAAAAAATGCAGGGACGGTGTAATCGTTAAGCTTCTCATACCCGCAGGAGCTAAACGCAGTCATGGAACAGGTAGAAAATGCCGCGCATCCAAGGCGGTTGTAGTAGAGGTGTTTGGAGATACGGAGGGGATTAGTGACTATAACCCATCGGTAGTCTATCGCAAGGGGCAGACTGTCATACCAGATAGTTTTGACGAAAACCGTTGGAATGTTTGTTCGCATGGGATTCATTTTTATGCGACGCGCATCGAGGCCGAAAGCCACTAACTAACTACTAACCAACATTTGCTGTATAACCGTTCACAAGAACTACTAACTAATAAGTGTACAACGTACACAGAAAAGAGTTATTATGAGTAAAAAGATTAGTGTTCCCGAAGTTCTGATCGAAGTTCCCGCAAAGGTCACAGAGGTCGCCGAACTCACAGCATCGCATCCCGAGTTCAAGTCTGAGACGGAGCCCGGGCCTGGGCCTGAGCCTGAATTTGTGATTGAGACCGTCCCTATCCCTGGCCGCACTGGCCGTAAGTCTGGCATCCTGTATCCGATTGGCAACTTGGAAGCCGGTTCGGAGCAGTCTTTCAAGGTTCCTGTGGCTGATGAGGATGTGATTAAGATCACATCGAGTGTCCGAGCCTACGCATCCCGCAACGGCTATAAGGTGATTGTCCGCACAGTTGATGGTGGAATTCGCGTGTGGCGTGCCAAGCACACTTCTCCACAAACGGTTACTGAGAAGTTGCAGGAAGATTTCGGCCTAGGATGTATCGGCGACTAACTGCCGATGATTGACAACGCAGGATAACCAGCGTATAATATACGCAGAGGATAAAATGACAGACAGTTTTGATTACGACATTGGATTTTACGAGCGCGAAGTAGCCCGGTACGAAAAACTCTTGCTTGCTGTTCAAGACGAGCACGAGAAGGCACGGATAACCCGCTGGCTGGCGGTGGCTAAGGATCGACTGACACAGAAGCGTGAAGCCGCTCTCTTGTGGGCCACGGTACAGGTACAGACACAGCTTCAGGCAGGTTTGGAGAAGGAGGCAGCGCAGTGACCGATATTTGGGGAAACGACGACTGGGACTATACCAGTAATGTGTATGGTTTTACCACAACTGCTAAAGATGCGTACCCGGCGAGGGTACTTGATGAAGCGCGGGATGACACGAACTTTATTATTGTCCGGGACCATAATACCGAACTGAACAAGCATATGGTACTGTTCTTTGTGCGCAAGGATGTTCTGGAGATTGCGGGTCGGTTCCCGGATTTGCAGCTCGGTCCGTATACTCTCATGGAGTGGATTGGCCAAGACTTGAATGATATTGAGATTGATGCACCGACAGTGAGCAGTCCGTTTATCGGCTCTATTACCACCGTCGATAATGCATCACAGTCTGACAAGTTAGTGCATACCCTTCAGCAGCAGATTCAACGTGTGAAGAACGCACTAAATGGAAGGACGGTTAAGGTTGTTGTAGAAGTGTTCTAGAAGTGTTGTAGACGTAGCCTGGAAGTATGCGGGGGTGGTGGAACTGGCAGACACAGGGGCCTTAAAAGCCCCGGCCCTTAGGGGCATGGGGGTTCGAATCCCTCCGCCCGCACCAAGAAAGTTCTAAGAAAGTTCTAAGAAACGAGGACGTAAATGGCTATGCAGCATTTGACAGTAGACGAATTCAAGCAACTACTCGGAAAGATTCCTGACGAACGAAAGCGTTTGATGTTTGTTGTTGGATTCTTTCACGGGCTACGTGTTAGTGAGTTAATAGGATTGACCAAGGAGAGTGTCGCTGATGGGTATATTAACGTACAGCGGCTGAAAGGTTCTCTGAAAACTATCCAGCCGTATATCAAACACCCTGACCCGGAGCTAGATGAATACACCATGCTGGCAAAACTGTATGGTACTCTTAAGAAGAAGGAGCGCCTGTTCCCTTGGACTCGGGATGGGGTATTCAAGATGATGCAGCGGGCAGGAGCGGCAGCAGGTCTTCCGAGGCACAAGTGCCATCCGCACTCCCTCAAACACTCCTGCGCTATGCTGGCGATTAAGAAGATCGGAATTGAGAGTGTGCGGCAGTATCTCGGGCATAAGTGTTTGGGTAGTACCGGCGCATATCTCAGAGTCTCCGATGGTGAGGCGTCGGCTGAGTTTGCAAAATCCCTCGCATAAGAGCTTGCATAAGCGCTTGCTAACCTATAACCTATAACCGTAACAAAACCCCTTAGAACCCATTAAAGGATGGGCAGACAATTATGACAACGACTACCGTTTTTCACGACCATAAGCAACCGGCCCGAGAGCATGGGCGTTCTATTAGGTTCAATCGCCCTCCGGCCACAGCCACGGGTACTCACCCGGTGTTCCAGCGTTCGGTTCCTCGTCGTGCGAAGGCTTACAACGAAGTCTATGACGACATTGTTAAGGCCGGTGAGAGCGCCTTCAAAGCATGTATTCCCCTGTACAACAGCCCGTACCGGGACAATCCGCAGAAGAGTTTATGGCTGCGGGGTTACAAGCGGGCTGAACGCGAGTTCTTCGAACAGGTTAAACGGAGCAAGGCATTCCAGTCTACGCTGGAGATGGAAGAGGTAGACGAGTAATGGCAAAGACAAGGGCAAAGAAAACTAAAACCAAGGCCGTCGAGAAGCCTCTGCCAGATGGATTAGTACTCGGAGTCCTTGTCAGATACTACCGTAATGGCTGGCATGTGGGGAAGTTGGACAGTTGGTCGAAAGGGACTGCTAAGATACTTCCCCCATCCGTGCATGATACAGAAGCGGCGACTGGAAAGCGGCGCATCACGGTTTGTGCGGCTAACGTGGAGCCAATTGAAGTGGTAGCAGGGAGCGTATGAAACTCTTTGCGCTTTGCTTTCTGTTCGCTACTATCGCCGCCGCTGAGTGCCCTGCTGGCATGACCGCTGTCCCGCTGAAGACTATCGACCGCTTTCTGACTATCCCCGTTGCAATCAATGGCGACTCACCGCACAATTTCGTGCTCGACACAGGTGCTCAGATCACCACGCTCGATCCGGAAATATCTCATGGAACTCCTGAGATCGAGAATGTTTCAGTGTTGGGAACCAAGGGGCACGTCTCCGGGTACATGACGATGGTGAATTCAATCACTGTTGGAAAATCCACTTTGACCCGTCAGAGCATCGCCGTTATGCCCTTGGATGGTTTCAGTGTCAATGGTCGCAAGATTCAGGGGATTCTTGGCAAGGATTTTCTCTCAAATTTCGACATTCTGATTCAGCACGGAAAGACGGTTTGCATTAAGTAGCTGGCGCTTCAGCGGCGCTAAGAAGTCAGCGAAGGGGGAAAAGTGATGAACGGAGTGGAATTGATTACAGCCAGACGCAAAGTGGAAGATTCTCATGGGTTCGTCCGCGCTGTAGCATCGGAAGCCAAGCGGCGCGGATATACCTACGTTGGGAACAAAGAGACTGAAGCGCGACTGGCGCTTTACGGGAGAGTGTAAATGGCTGATATAGAAGAGTTCATAGGAAAGTTCGGCGGGATAACAGAAAGCTACTGGTTTTATAATCGTACCATTGAACTCCGGTACGATGTTAAAAACCACGTTTACCTTCTAGTTACTCCTGACGGGCAGCTTGAAGTACAGGATGGTGTTACCAACATCTGTCACATCATGGATAAGAGTATGGTACTAATCCCTTGGGCGTGCAAGATGATGCAGCAGAAGCTGATGCTCATTGTCCCAACGGTAGATGGTACTGTAATCCTGCCCAGGACCGAGTTTGAGAAGTTGGTTGCCGAAGCCAAGTCTGCGCACAAAGAGAATCTAGACGACGCAAGTAACATCGGCAACATTGCACACAATTGGATCGAGACGTATATTAAGGCCGTCCTGGCTAAGGACGACGGAATGATCGAGCAGATTCTGAATAATATGCCAGCAGAGGAACGGGCGAAGAATGCCTGTATTGCGGCCTTGGACTGGATGCACTCCCACAACGTGCGCTGGTTGTGTACAGAGCGTAAGGTTTATAGTAAGAAGCACAAGGTCGCCGGAACACTGGATGGTCTTTGTCTTGCCGATGCGTGTGATGATCCGCTGTGCTGTCCTAACAAGTTTAAGAATAGGTTGAGTATATGTGACTGGAAAAGTTCAAATTACCTTTATGCTGAGTACCTGTTACAGACGGCTATCTACCAAGAGGCTTATGTAGAAGAGACGGGGGAGAAGGTTACGGATCGTTGGATCGTTCGTCTCGGAAAAGATGATGCCGCATTCGAGAAGTGGCACTTAGAGAAGAACACATACAAGTGTGACCTAGCGGCGTTTCTGGCAGCTCTGAAGCTGAAGCGTAGCATGGACACAGTAGAGGCTCGGATGAAGGCCACAAAAAGCGCACGCAGTGTCCGTGTAAAAGCTGCTAAGAGTGCGGCTAAGATAGCAGCAAGTAAGATCAAGTGTTCTAAGGCTGACAAGTATAAAGGACAACGGAAGCCGACTTGTGGGTGTCAGTTCTGTGAGAACTTGTACCAAGAAGCGAAAAAGTCTAAGGAGCAGAGGGACGCGGATGCAGCACAAGCCAAGGCTGAGAAACGGGACAAAAAGGCGGCAAAGGCTTTGGTACTCCCGGAAATGTTGCTAGAAATTCTGAAATAACGTATTTGGCCCTTGACAACAGTATGGTACTTAGTGTATTATATACTTAAGATTGAACGTGAGAAGCAAAAGGAGATTTAGGAGAATATGGGAAACGAAAACGAACTTGCTATTATCGAAAACACGACTACAGCTATCCAACAAGGAGGTCTAGGGATCGACTTTGGATCGAAGCTGTTCTCTTTGAAGCCCGCAACTGTCAGCATCGTGCAGAAAAACACCACCATTGATGGGGCCGTTCCTGGAAAGCTCCGTATCGCCAACACAGGTGACCAGTTTGACGAACTCTTCTGTACGCTGCTGGTCATGCCGACCGAACAGCGCCAATATCACATCGGTCAGCCGGGAGAACTCAATCGAACTCTTGAGAATCTAATGTGTTTCAGTCACGACATGGTCTCCCCCGACCCCAAGGCCAAGGTTCCACAGTCTATGACTTGCGCGAATTGCACAAAGGCTAGCTGGAATGCATGGCGCGAACATAAGGATAAGACCGGATTCGCTGATAAGAGTCTTATCCCGGCTTGCGATTGCAGTTACTACGTTCTGCTCTTGGATACGATCTATCGGTTGCCAATGCAGATGTACATTCGCTCCAAGGCGCGTGAGCCGTTCGAGCACGGTATGCAGAATCTTGCACGATTGATTGCGATGGGCAAGGCACAAGGCCGCAACCCTAACCTTTTTGACGTTAAGTTCCGACTGAGTACAAAGCAGATTCAGACCGGGAAGTTCTATAGTTACGTTCCGGTGTTTGCGGACTTTGCATATATCACAAAGGAAGAGCGTTCGGCGTTTGGAGAGATTTATCTTCAGTATATCAACCGTAACAAAGTCAAGGATGGGGAGCAAGAAGCTGCGCAGGCCGAGGCGGAAGCTGAGTCACAAGTCACATCTGCTCAGACTGAGATTGATACGGCGGTGGTAGACGGCGAGTACGTTTCTGAGACTATTAACGAACAGGGGGACATTGTAATCTAATGAAAGCGCAAGCTATCAATCGGGTTATGAAAGTGGTCACATGTGCGGCGCTGGTAACGATTCTTGTTGTCAGCGCTAACGCGCAAGATAAAGTTTATACTTGCGTGAAAGCCAATGATATACTCGACTGCGGGAGCCTTGGTCGTTGGCCGATTAGGAAAGCACTTCCTAAGACACCACACGTATCGCACGTACTGACCCCACAACAGCGATTCCATAAACAGTTCGATAAGATGGACGCACGTCGGAAGACATATGAGGCGACTGATTGTAACGCTCCTAACTTTGAGCAGATTGCTGACGAGTTGAAAACGGAGATGGTCGCGTTTGCAAACCTGTTCCCATCACTGCCGACCGATGGTAACTTGCCTCGGGACGAGACCCTGGCCGAAGGGTTTATGTCTCTAGTTGTGCAGGACATAATTGAGAAGCAGACGTGTGTAGATAAGGACCCGTCATTTACTAACAAGTTTGTGGACAAGTTTAAGGAATAAGTCAGAGTTCTCAGAGAAGAGTTTACAAGAAGCATCAGATGGAGATGATGAATGAGGATATTTCTAGCTGCACAATACCCACGAAGAGATGAGCTGCGAGAACATGCTAAGCGGTTGAGGGAGTTAGGTGTATTTGTTACATCTAGATGGCTAGTTGAATCTGCCCCTCTTGATGGGAATATGGGGGATGAGCCAGACGGATACTACCGGGCCGCAGCACTGATTGATCTAGCTGATATAGATAAGTCAGAAGCGGTTATCTTCTTTAGTGAAGACCCACTTGTGGGTGTAGTCCGTGGTGGGCGGCATGTTGAGTTCGGTTATGCTGTAGCACTAAATAAGGCGGTGTATGTGATCGGACCTAAAGAGAATGTATATCATCACCTACACGGCGTAAAGCATTATGACTCACTGGACGAGTTAATTGAGAAGGAAAATCTAAAATGGGAATAGTTACGGGGTTGGTTGAACCTACCGCTATGGTAGGGGAAGTAAAGGCCGGAGAAGAGGCAAAGGCCAGGAAGAGCCTTGAGAAGCTCATCCTATCGGTTAGTAGCAGCTCCTTTGATATAGGCATCTTGGCGCATCAGATTAAGAGTAAGGGATTGTATAGCGGCTTCACAACATGTCAGGACTACTTCAAAACGTTGCCGATAAAGCTTCGGAAACTACAATATCTTAGAAGGATTGCTGAAGTAGCCGATGCGCTGAGCATCCCTCGGGAGAAGTATGAGCCGGTTGGTGTGGCGAAACTGCGAGAGATTACCAGTCTTGATTTGGACGGGGTATGGAAGAATCCTGAAAACGGCCAGGAGATTCCTTTTAAGGATTTTATCACTGGGTTTATTGAGAAGGGCAAGGAGATGCCCTTGGACGACATTAAGCGTAACGTTAAGACTCTAAAGGGACTTACTGGGGAAAACGACATTATTGTAATTCACTTCGGAGTTAAGCAATCCGTGCTTGACAATGTGGTTCGTCCTGCGTTAGACTTAGCTAAGGCAAACTTAGGAAGTGCAGGCAAGGACGACGAAGGGATTAGTTTTGACGCCAGTGATGGGCGTGCTTTGGAAACAATTGGCGTAGCATATTTGATTGATCCAGCTAATACAAACACGGGGGAGACAGGAGAGTAACGTTGGTAGAGACAACTGATAAGTCTGACAAATCTAAAACATTTACCAAGAAGAATACCAAAGACCTATACATCGGCACATCCACCTGGAGAGATGCTATTATCAAAGAGTACGATGAGAAAGAAGCGACGTATCTCCGAGAGAATCCAAGGTCAATCTCTGAAGAAGAGTTCAGGAGAGACCGAGCAATGTGGGTAAAAGAGCAGTAAGCAGTAAGCAGTAAGTTGTAAGAAGTCAACTCCCCCGAGAAGAGGTAGAAGGGAGGGTATCATGCACAATCTGAAATCATGCCGTGCATTCTCTAGATTTCGCTGTGAACATGCCCCAGCCATTACAAAAGGCTTGGTAAAAGGTAAGAGCAGTCATGCCCCAGCCATTACAAAAGGCTTGGTAAAAGGTAAGAGCAGTCATGCCCCCGGTCCTGACTCAAAACATGAAGGCTCGCTAAAAGAGGTGCTTGAAAAGATAGAGAGTCTGGATAACCCAAATACCGACATATTTCTTTACACGGCTCTCAAACCGGAAGAACATCTACTCGCGAAGCGGTGGGAGCCACGTACTAAGTACGCTGGGGTAAGCATTCTGTGCCTCGTCTCGCTGTCCGTCTTGTTGCTTTTAACCACACACGGTCTCGGAATAAGCCGACTGCTTATCCAAAAGGAAGGAAAACTTATGCAATCTTTTAAAGACTTGTTAGTAAGAGTTTCACAAGAAGTTCGGCTATTTTTGTACACATTTACGTGGCCTTATTAATGGCTCTAGATAAAGCGTTAGTAACTAGGGTATTTATCAGGGACAGGTGGAAATGTCGGCACTGTAAGGATCGAATTGTCCATCCCCACCATGTCATTTATAAAAGTCAGGGAGGTGTGGATGAGCTCTGGAACCTTTTATCGCTCTGCCCACAATGCCACCGTGCGGCCCATGATGGGCATTTGTTGATAACTGTCTTAGAAGTACTTGATGACGATGTTAGTGTACGTTTTACCCGTGTAGGAAACTGGAGACCAACTTAATGCCCCTAAGACCTAAACAACTCGAAGCCTTGTCGGCTATCACGTCTAACTACCTGAGGGGAACTCACCGTCAGGTAGTTTCGGCATGCACAGGCTTCGGGAAGACTGTTCTTTTCTCGCATATCCCCGAGGCTACCAAAGAGATACTTCCTGGACAGCAGGTAGTTCTAGTCCACCGGGATGAACTGTTGGACCAGAATATTGACAAGCTGCGTAAGTACAATCCGTCCTTAAAAGTCTCGAAAGAGAAGGCTGAGCACTTTGCGGACCCGGATGCGGATGTGTTGGTAGCATCGGTACAGACTCTTGGAAGAGAGGGTTCCAAGCGCCTTGATAGGTTCAACTGGGATGTGATTACCAAGATCATTACCGATGAGGCGCATCATGCGACTTCAGACAGCTATCAAAACATATACGCCAAGGCAGATGTGTTGAGACCTGATACTCCCAAGTTGCACGTCGGCTTCACGGCTACTCCTAACCGACCTGATGGCAATCCGTTAGCCACTACCTTTGACAAGATTGTATTCAACTATCCACTGCGCGAGGCTATGGAGGATGGCTGGGTAGTCGATATGAAGGGCGTCAGGATAGACACTAATCAATCGCTAGATGGTGTCGGAACAGCCGGAGGAGACTTTAAAAGTGACGAGTTAGCAGCGGTTATTGACAACCCTGAACGCAACCAGATTGTCGTAAAGGGCTGGCTTGAGTACGGAGAAGGCAGGCAGACTATAGGCTACACTGCCAATATCCTGCACGCACAGCACCTTGCCGATATGTTCAAAGAGCACGGAGTAAAGGCACAAGCAATTTGGGGTGATGATCCTCTACGGGCGAAGAAGCTAGAAGCATTCCGTAGTGGTGAGATTACTGTCCTTTTGAACTGTGCGCTGCTGGTCGAAGGCTTCGATATGTGGCAGGTTGGTTGTATCCTTCTGGCATCACCTACTAAGAGTGGTATTAAATACACTCAGGCTGTTGGTCGGGGATCGCGGTTGGAAGAGGGCTGTCCGAATCTTAACGAACTTATCGAAGATTGTTCTATGCGTAGCCACAAGTTTAAACGTGACTGTGTAGTAATTGACTACTGTGACTTATCAAAGCGTCATAACCTTACCTGCCTTCCGACCCTGTTTGGGTTACCAGCAGGATTAGACCTTAGAGGTAAGAGTGCTCTATGGGCTGCGGAGACGTTGGAAGATGCACAGGAGAAGTTTGCCCATATCGACTTCACTTCTTTAAAAGACATTGACAAGTTAAAACTTTATATCGAGCAAGTAGACCTGTTCTCGGTAAAGGTTTTGCCAGAAGTTACGGCCAATAGCCATTTCGTCTGGCATTCAGCCTTGGGAGGCGGGTATATCATTATGCTGCCGGAGCACGGTTCGGTAAAGATTACTCAGAATCTTCTTGACAAGTATGAGGTTTATGGTAAGATTAAAGACAAGACATACAGAGGGGAGCGGGATTCGATTGCCGATGCCTTTGCTGTAGCTGATGGGCTGGTTACCAAACTCTGCCCGGAGTCTTTGAAGCTGGTAGAGCGTGGGGCGTCCTGGAGAAAGATGCCCCCTAAAGAAGATCAGATGAAGCTTCTCCATAAACTGTATAAAGGAAAAGAAATCTCGACGAACTTGACAAGGGGAGAGGTAAGTGATAAGATCGGGGAAGCATTGGCAGGAAAGAAGCCAAGAGTGGTCCCGGCATGGGTTAAGAAGAAACTCAAGAAAGAAATCTAAATGACAGACAGACAAGAACTTATTGATGAGATTGATGGGTTGAGCCGTCTCGACCTGTGCAGGGCGTGGAGGTTCGCACCCGTCGGCCACAAGTACTTTACCGACTACGAAATCGGCCAATACTTTCACCAACGCTTGAAGGACGCTGGTGGCTTTTCCCCGGAGATTAGCAAAAAACTTGGATGGGAAGATGCGCACTTTGGAATCCCAGTCGAGGAGTTGAGGTGGTCCGGTGTTACGTTTCACAATGCACCGATAGGATTGGATAACGCGTGATGAGTATCGAGAAGAAAGCAAACCACCAAGTGAACATCGTGCGCATTACGGAGATACTGACGCACACAAACGCCAACTCATTGGAGATTATTCCCATTGGAGAATACCAAGCAGTCTCCCGTAAAGGACAGTTCAAGGTTGGTGACTTAGCGCCATGTCCGAGGGTTGGGAAGGGCACAGCTCAAGTTTGTCAGCAATTCTTACTTAGAAAAGGACAACAAATGAAACAACTAACAGTACTCGATGGGGCGGCTGCGGTCGCCCTTGCTTTTTTGGGTTGACTGTTGTATAATAAGGAAACGATGAATTCACTAACGTTACCGGAATCTTTCAGCGGCTCAGCCGCACTACAACTTGTACAAACACAGGGATGGAAGTTTAAACTGGGGAATCTCCCAAACATTATTCTAGCAAACTGCCCGTATTGCGGCAAAGAAGACCATTGCTGTATGGAAATTCACGGGTCCCAGTCTGAGCAGAAGCAGAGAGACGGTCTGTTCCTCTGTATGCGGTGCTCCAAGTCAGGCAACCTGTACTCTCTTAGGCAACATCTAGGGCTCGTTACGCCCGGTGTATCGTCCCAGGGCGAGTGGGGGAAGTCGGAACGGAAGATGGACCCACTCCCGGATGCTGACGCGTGCCACGGTGCCTTAATGGCCGACGACGATGCCTTAGATTATCTAGTTAACATCCGGGGACTGTCTAAAGAGACCATTATCCAACAGAAGCTCGGAATGAAGGCCAAGCACTACTTCAGAAACGTTGGTGGAGAAGTCAGGGCGTTGGTAATTCCTTATCTCATTAACGGGACTTGTGTTTGGGCGAAGTACCGGACGCTCCCTGACCCGAATGACTTGAAAAAAGTTCCAAAGGATTTTAGCTGCCCGACTGGGTACGATGCTGCTCTTTACAATGGCGAAGTTCTTAAGGATGGGCTAAAGGAAGTTATCTTCTTCGAGGGGGAGTTGGACTGCATTGCAGCGCTCGATAAGGGAATCCCCAATGCCGTCGCGGTGCCAGGAGCTAACATTAAGAAGGCCGAATGGCTGACACAGATCGACGCCCTAGGACTGGACAAGGTATACATTTGTTATGACCTTGACAAGGTAGGGCAGAAAGCTGCTCAGGAGCTGGCCTGCCGGATCGGAATTGACAAATGCTACAAGCTTATTCTGCCACAATTTGAAGTAACTACTGAGAAGGGTGAGGTTCGAGCAGGTAAGGATATTAACGAGTGGTTCGTATCTGGCGGAGGAACGCTTGAAGCATTTGAGGCATTAAAGCAATCTGCACAGCTTTTTGATGTGAACGGAGTAGCTAATACTTGTGACGCTATTGATGAGTTTACAGAAGAACTTGATGGGAAAGGTGCAGGCCAAAAGTATATTTGGCCACCTATTCAGGATATTGCACAATTTGACGAGGGTGATTGCATACAAATACTCGGGCCGGGCAAGCAGGGCAAGTCCACGCTTGGACTTAACCTTCTCGAATATATGGTCAATGAGTATAATGAAAGTGGTGTTATCATATGCTTGGAAATGACACGAGCAAAGCTTGCTCGAAAGTGGGTATGTCACAAGGCAGGGATTGCGGATAATCTTCCTAAGGCTCCGGAGGATGCAGCCGAACTTACCCAGCAATTCAAAGATGCGATACCCGTAGTTAAGGAGTTGGCTGCAAACCGAGAAGGGGATTTACTATTCTGCTATCCTGCATACCAAACCGAGGATGACCTTTACAAGCTGATTATCGACATTATTCGGCGCTACGGTGTTAAGTGGATTATGCTTGACAATCTACAGCTTTTGTGCGATAATACTATTAAGAATAGGAATCGGACTCAGCATTTGTCCGAGATTAGTAAACGGCTTACGAAGATCGGCAAGGACTACGGTGTGCAGATGGTAATTATCTTGCAGCCACACAGCATTGGGGAGGGGAAGCTGGCAACATCTGACAGCGTAGATGGGTCTTCTCAGGTTTCCAAAGATTGTGACTTACAGCTTGTTATCAACCGTATTAGGATAGGAGAGGTGACAAAAGATGCATTCGCTCAAGGCGCTTTTATCCAAACTGAAGGAACATTTGGACCCGAAATGTTGGTGTCGGCGAGTCTTTCTAGGTACAGCGCAGGAGGAACAACAACTCTTTACTTTGATGGAGCGACTAGTACTGTTCACAAGCTTACAGATGGGAAAATTGCAGCTATGAACGCGAAGGCTAACCCAAATGTAGGTTATGCGAAGCAACTAACAGCAGCTAACTTATCTTTGGATGCTCTTAAGGTAGCCACTGCTCCAGCTACTCCAGCTACTCCAGCTACTCTAGTCACACCGGATGAAGGAGACATTATAATCTGATGATTAATTCCGTAACGGTAGCCCAAGTGCTCAAAGACCATCACCCGAAGTCTCCTAAAGAGTTTAAGGAGAAGTGTGGAATGAAACTTATGAAACTCGGAACTGGGTTGTACAGGTCTACTTACAAAGTAGTCGGTGTGTCAGTGGTAATTAAGTTTCCTAACTATATGTGTGGGGTAGACAAGTCGGAGTACCATACTTACCGAGATGAAGTCTACCATATGATTTCGGAGCACCGGGCTATCTCTAAAATTCTCCGATGCAAGCGTAAGTATCGGATGCTCAAGCAGTTTGTTCCAGACGTTTACTACTTCAACCGGAAGACTGGGGTAATTGCTACTGAGCAGTGTGTAAAACTGAGAAATTCTGACGTGTCTATGGCAAAAGACATGCTAGTCCACTTAGTAAATGACATAGTTGAGTTGACATGGGCTGCGCGGGGCTGTACTGACCTTCATTCTTCGAACATCGGGGTGTCACTATCAGGGGATTTGAAAATTATTGACTTTGGGTACTTTTATGAGGAGGCATGACCAAGCTTACAAAAAAAGAGAAGGCAAAGGACGCTAGACTTCGGAGAGAATACCACGTAACACTTAAGGAACACAACAAAGTCTTTAAGTACCAGGAAGGAAAATGTGCGATTTGCAAGCGCCCGGTCGGTGACTTCCATCTTGGGTTCGCAGTTGACCACGATCACCTTACCGGCGAAGTTCGCGGGTTGTTGTGCTGGACATGCAACAAGGCACTCGCTATCTTCGGGGACAATGTAGACAGGCTGCTATATGCAGCGGCATACTTGGCAAACCCTCCCTTCCGTGTTATATTTGGAGAGCCAAGAATTACCGCTCCTGGAAGGGTGGGGACAAAGAGACGAGCTAAGCTGTTAAAAGCGATGAAGAAGGTAACAAAAAGTGTAACGACCGGCACTAAAGCTGCCAAAATAGCAAAAAGGAAAGGATGACAAAAGTAGAAAGGCAGTCAATGAATAAGCGGGCATTTGACGAGATTATCGGGGACCCCTACGCAAAGCCCGACCCCCTTGAGGGACATTATGCAGCACTAAAATGCCGGAGTTCGGTATCTGTTGCCAACATTGATTCGGCTGGTCACGGCACCAGAAATGCAGCCAGCCCGAACGCACTAGACTTTTTCTGCGATGTGGAGAGTGCCGTAGATGACGCTCTTGAAGTTAGCGGGTTCACACTTTCACAGTTTATCAACACGTACATTGAAGAAGATCGGTCTAAGTACATACTTACGCAAACGGAACGAGCTGAGATAGAGCAGGTAGTAGGACGAATACTAGTTGCTCGTAAGATCAGTCCGTCCAGCAAGTACTTTACTGCAATACGAAAGGGATAAGTAGAACAATGAGTAAACAAAACGAAGTTGACCCGTCGGTTTATGAAATTCAGCACGCTAAGACGCCTGAAATGAAGCAGATGCTTCTCCAAAAGTACGGAGCTATCCCGCCGAAGTTGACAGAAGATGAACGGAGGTTGTGTGATGGGTCTGACAATTAGATTGTGGGCAGCTGACCCTGAGACGGGAGACTATCCTTTGCTAAGGTTCCTTTGGTGCATACTTTGGGTAGGGCCTATTTGTCTGACCATACTTTTGTTCGTTTTCTTGACCTTTGTGCAGGGTGGGACTAGCGCTGCTAAGGAAGCCTGGGAGATGTTTTATGAATGAGGCATTTTACGGAGAGCCAATCGCCCCGTTAATTCCTATTAAGTCAAGAAAGCCTAATAGGACAATTCACCACGATAAGGTACAGATTTGTGGGCACAAGTATGACGGAAGCCGCCCACCTAATACCAATTGCGAGAGCTGCTGGTTCACTTGGTTTAATATCCACGGGGAGTTGGTGCAAGCAACGGAAGAGGCTTTTCAGAAGTATGGAAAGGAAATGGTTGTTGGAATCCAGGGAGAGAAGTTCTTCAAGATGTGGCTTAGATTCATGGCAACAGTGGCGAATATGAAAAATGTGATTACAGGAAACTAGGAGAATAAGTGGCAAAGAATGCGCTTGCCGATTTGGCAGCAATGGTATCAACGAATGTAGGAACTTCCCCCAGCGCAGGTATGAGCGTTGGGGGCGTTTCTGTTTCTAACAGTTCTATTGAAACTGTTAGTTCTAAAGTGGTAAAAGAGAAAGAATCGAAGAATTCAAGTGTATTAAATACCAAAGAGGACAAGTTTGCGGCGTTAAAGGCCGTCGAGAAAGCACTAAACAAGCAATTTGATACTACTTTATCTATTGTCCGACTAGGAGATAGGGTCGGTATTGACGTGCCAAGTATATCCACGGAACTGCCCACTCTAGATTATAATGTGCTCGGCTGCGGAGGCATCCCACGGGGACGGATCATCGAGGTGCTGGGACCTGAGTCTAGTGGTAAGACTACACTCGCGTTGCACCTTATTGCTATGGAACAGAAGAACACAGAGAACTTGTGTGCGATTGTTGATGCAGAACATGCAATTGATGTGAACTATGCTGCTAAATTAGGCGTCAACGTGGACGAGTTGTTAATCTCACAACCTAGTAGTGGGGAAGAGGCCCTGGAAATAGTAGAGGCGCTTATTGATAGCTCTGCGGTGAGTCTGATTGTAGTGGATTCAGTAGCAGCTCTTACGCCACGCGCTGAGTTGGACGGGGAGATGGGGCAGGCTAACATGGGCCTTCAGGCGCGGCTAATGTCTCAGGCATGCAGGAAGCTAGTAGGGAAAGCTGCTATGCGTGGAGTAACTGTCCTGTTTATCAATCAAATCCGCATGAAAATTGCCGTAATGTACGGCAGTCCCGAGACAACCACTGGCGGAGTCGCTTTAAAATTCTATGCATCTGTCCGTCTGGATGTTCGGCGTAAAGACGTTATCGGACCCAAGGAGCAGCCAATCGGCCATGTTCTGAAAATTAAAGCCATTAAGAACAAATGTGGCTGTCCGATGCGGGAAACCTTGGTAAACCTTCTATATGAATCTGGCATTGACACCTTCGGGGACTTTGTCAACTACGCTGTCTCTCTGGGCGCTATCCACCAATCTGGGGCATGGTATGATTTTAAAGGAGAAAGGTTGGGACAGGGCTTGACCAATACAGCCGAGTGTGTTAGATTGAATAAAGAGCTGCAAACGGCTATCAAGGACGATGTAGCCAGGATTCGAGCGGCTCAGAAAGAGGGTAAATGAAGACTACAAATACGGTAAAGCATTTTACAGACTGCCGAGACGCGTTAAACTGGGTTGACTCTTTGGCGAAGAAGGGGCTAGCTGGACTCTTAAGTGCGGAGAACACAGGTAAGGACGGGAAGAAGGTGACTTGGTGCGTCACCTGGGTCACCTGGAAAGAGAAGGAGACGATTTCTCCTAAAACTATCGTCAAGAAGTAATTGAAATAAATTGAAAATAACCGTTGACAAGTGTATTAAATACTGATAACGTAGTAAATGAAAGGAAGGAAACATGGCAAATAACAATAACCAAAATCAATCGAAACGTGGTGGTAAGGGCCGTCGGAGCCAGGGTCCTGTGAAGTTCACCGGGGTAGCGGTCTTCGTCTACACGAGTACGTGCTGCGGGGCAGTTGCTACTAAGACACCCTGTATGCGTTCCAAAGAGGATCACAAAGCTGGAACGTTTAGCTCTAGTCCGTTGGGGACGTGGCACTGCCCTACTTGCGCTAGCAAGTGCAAGGTAACCCGTACTCAGCCGAAGGCTGCTGACGTGAAGAAAGAAGGCTGACAATGGTTATCATGGCGTGCGTATTTCTATCGTGTGTGTTTCTATATTGCCTCGTCCGCTCGAACGAGGGGCGATGACACTAACCGATTGCGATTCTGAGAGTTCAAATCCTTTGGACGATCCTTTGGACGACGTGGACACCTTGTACGCGCACCTGCGGGAGCTATGTGATTCGTTCGAGAACTGTGCGCTCCTTATGGGGGCGAAAAGCGAAGAAAAAGCTTCTAAGGTGAGGGCCGTAGTGGAGGTCTTGAAGCTAACTTTGGACAATAAGGCACAGTATACTGATCCAGGATTTCAAGACCGCCTTGCGAAGATTATTGATGAAGCTTACCAAGAAGGAAAGAAAGAGGTCGGATGCGAAGAGTAGGAACCATATGTGTTTTTGAAACAGACGACGGGGTGCATGTACTACAAGCATCCTACCATACTAAGAAGTACGATGAGTTGGAAGGGCGTGGGGAGACACTTGCCGATGCCCTGGAAGACTTACTTTGTAATGTGGAGGACGTGCCGGAATGAACAATCCTTTGATACAAACACCACCTATTACAAGCTTCGATGAATATCAACGGGCAGCAGAAGACACTGCCCAATATCCCAACAAGGGCAACGAGTTGCGGTATCCAGCTATGGGGCTTGCAGGCGAGGCTGGAGAGGTCCTGGAGAAGGTCAAGAAGCTTTGGCGCAATAAGGGGATTACATCCCGAGCCTTTATGTCGGAAGAGGACAGAGTTATTCTTCTTGCAGAACTCGGAGATGTGCTCTGGTATGCGGCTGCGATGGCTACCGAACTTAATTACCTGCTATCCGCAGTCGCCACAGCGAACATTTCCAAGCTGAAGGACCGGGCAAGCCGGAACGTTATTAAGAGTGAGGGGGATACACGGTGAAACTTACTGAAGTTGAGAGCAATGACGTATTCGTTGCTAAAAAGGACCTTGACCGTCTTTTTAGCGGTCCTATGTACGACCTAGATGACACAGTGCATAACGCCCGGAAAGCCGATGCGCTTCATGGATATAGAGTTCTTCTGGACGTTATTGAACGGCTGACAAGTGAGCCTGAACCAAAGCCAAGGTCACACGTACTTAATCGACCAAATGATCGACCAAAACGGCATCCTAATAGAGACTAAAAGAGAGGCCCCGCCCTAGGCAACTAGGATGGGGCCTTACTTGTGTTACCTAAGCGGGCATACTCCGCCTTCACACTCCAGTCCTTCTAAGAGTTCTCCATCTTCTGCCCCAGCCTCATCAAGTTCAATTGGCTTGACCTTACTTGCCAGCTTCTCGTACTGCTCCCTGGTAATTGCTTCTTTGGGAGCCTGCTTAAACCCGTGGTCGTTGTGGCATAGGAAGCTGATAGACTTGATGTATTGCAAGTTCTGCGCCAACCATTCCTTAATCTTGGGAATATCAATGCGCTTGTAATACACCGTTACCGAAACTGCCTGATCGGACCAATGCTTCTGTGCCATCTTGAGTGTGTCGAGCTGCTTCCAAGTGTCCCAGTCCTCGTCTGCCACAGGGTAGCCGTTGGGTGCTCGGACGTAGAAATCGACTACTAGCGTTTGAGGGTCAACACTTCCGTCAAAGCGTATTTGAGGCTCAATGCGGTGGCCTGCCGCACGCAGCTTGGGAATGAGTGGATCGTTAGCTGCCACCCTTACACGCTGAATGATATAGCGGCTATACGCTGCGTGGATGCCCTCATACCCATCACAGTCGAGGACCTTAGACATGGTTCCTGATGGCTTAACAACCGTAGTCCGTTTGCTAAGAGGAATGTCCAATTCCTTACTGTACTTCTCATCTTCGTCTTGAATCGCCGCATATGCCCTATCTAGTACTTCCGGTACAAACAGTGGGCTGGACAAACACCCAGTGATTCCATTCCCTGTTCTGCGGTTCTTCCTAATAACCACATCGCTTAACGGATGGTGGTAGTCTTCCATAGTGACTCTCTTTGCATATCGCTGCATAAGGCGTGCTGCATGAATAAACTCGTCTTCAGACTCCATGTTGCAGAGTGCCATTTCTGTGAGATTACATGCTTCTCCGTTTTCTAAAGTAGCTTCCGCGCAAGGGTTAACCCCCACCGCATCGTCAGGCTTCAGTTCCCCCATCCTGCCATACTTCTGTATGTTAGTCCTGTTAACAATCCCAAAAGGCTCTCCTTGCTCATATGTCTTCCAGAACAACGGGTGTACATCCTCAATGTCGTCACAGACAATGGAGTAATTTGCACAACTACGGTGCGTTGGAATCTCTCCGAGGTCCCAGCGCTTAGCTTTGAGGTAATTCTTATCCCAGCAGTCCCCGAGAACTAAGCATGCAGACCTGCGAACGTTGCCGGAAACTACCATCTCCGCAATCGCAGTTAAAATGTCCGAGGCGTCCAACGGGCGCATCGTCTTACCCTCTCTCTCTAGAAGAACACTGACTAATGTCTTAACGAATTTTACCAACGGTAAAGGCCCAGACGCGACCCCTCCAAACCCTGCGATAGGCTCTCCGTACCCACGAACACAAACAGTGGAGTACGTGAAGGACCTTCCTGTCTCGAAGAAGCTCTCTAACACTCGTCGGGTAAGTTCACACCATCCTTCCCTACTGTCAGGCACAATAAAGTCTGCATCCTTAGTCGCTTTGTGTATAATATACACGTCCTTCTTAACTCTTGGCAACTTACTTACGAACTGGTGCTCAACACTCAACCCGATTCCCCCGCCAAGCATCAGCAAGTCCTGTGCAATAACAAAATTATTCCAATCGTTTGCCGTAAGGAACCAGCAGTTGCACAAAGCCGCCCCTCCCACCTTAGCATGGGCGGGCGCACCGGAAAACCAGTACCCACGACCAGCCGGACCCGCCTTGCGCTCGTTGGCAAGCCGTATAAGCTCCTTCACTTCAGCTTCTGGTACATTCCTGCCCTTTACATTCCCCATGATAGTGCGTTCTACCGTCTGGCTCCAGTTCTCCAGATACCCGTTATCTTTCCTTGCGTATGTGCGTCTTGCCACGATACGCGCTAAGTTAGACCATTCTTTCATTCGTTCTTATTCCCTTGTGTATTGTTTACTAGATTGTACATAGACAGAAAAAGCAGGGTAACCCGAAGGCTACCCCGCATACTTCTTATTAAATTGTTACTAAGAACTACGGTGTTACTATTGCGTTACTGTCTTTCCTTTAAATTCTTCCTCTTCTGCGATACGACGCCTAAGCAATCCAGCTACTACTTGATGACCGGCTGTATCCCATCTAGGGAACTGATCGGCAGCAGCAGCGAATTCCTTGTTCTCTACCATTTTCAACAGCGTGGATTTGTTCAAGGAGCCGCACCCGAGATTGTAGGTAAAGTCACAAAGAGCATCAAATTGCCCTTGAGTCACAGTACAAATCATCCGGCTGTTAACAAACTTAACAGCGAAGGCTATATCTTCCTGGAGCCATGCTTCAGCTTGCGCTTGAGTACAGACCATTCCCTTGTGAACACCCTTAGTATGTCCATAACCAATTGTCCAGACTCCTGTCTGATCCTGGTAGGCTGCTAGCTTACAACCCTCGAATGATTCCGTTAGGGCAAGTCCTTGTTTGCTGTATTGCATGATCCTCCTGTGACTGATTACTGATTACTGATTATTTATTACTGAAGTATGGCAGGGGATGAAGGAGTTGAACCCACACGATACGGCTTTGGAGGCCGCTGTTCTGCCAATTGAACTAATCCCCTATGGAGCCGACGGAGGGATTTGAACCCCCGACCCTCTGATTACAAGTCAAAAGCTCTACCAGCTGAGCTACATCGGCGTTGCTAACGTGTTACTAATTACCAAATCTTTGGAGCGGGATACGTGACTTGAACGCGCATCTTCGGCTTGGAGGGCCATTGTTCTACCATTGAACTAATCCCGCTGTATTAAATACGTCGCTGTCCTATTGTGCCTTCCCGTGATTTTCAGCTGGACTAGCCCCTGCTTGAATGTCGTCATAGAGAATAGGAATCTCTCTCTGGAACTCCCCAAGCAACGGGATTGATACCTGTAGGAACTTAGGATGAACTGCACTGGTAGTTCTCTGCAACAGCAAGTGTCTCCACGCTCTAGGATTACCTGAGACTACGACAGTTGTTGCTAAACAGTTAGGGAGAACATCACGAGCAATAGACGGAGAGCAGCCGCTATCGAGAAGAGCAAAGTACCCGCTCTCACCGGTGTGCGCTGTGTTACTCCAAGAAAGGAACTGACTATCAGTTAGACCGATAGGCTTGATAACCTTAATCTCTTTGCCAAACCGCTCTTGGTTATATGAGCAATAGCGCGTGGATTCTTGGCTGTACGACATTAGACGGTGGCGAACGAGTTCATGTGAAACTCCTCGGTCTACGCAGAACTCTACCGTAATGCTTCCGTGTTCAAACACTGACATATGACCAGAGGCAAGTAACTTTGGAAGCAGCGTCTTATAGCTGTTACCTGTCTGCTTGCCTTCAGATTTATAGCATGTCCTTGCTGCCTTCTCAATTAGTCGTAACAACTCCGCTCCGGTTCCCCCGGAGATGGAGATGATCTTGGCATAAGGTTCTACAATGTGCATTTGGGTTACTTTCCTTTCTTAACGCCCGAAACCTTCTTCAAACGCGGGTTAGCCTTCACTGCCTTTGCGCTCGCCTTGCGAGCAGACGACGCGAGAATCTTTGCTGCGCTCTCAGACGAGACACCAGACTTCTTTGCGATCTTATTCTGTGCGGCCTTGAAGCCGATATGCTTTACTGCCTTTGCCATGATATTCTCCTTATCATATTCTAATACTGGTTCCAGGTCAAGGATTCGAACCTCGATACGCGCCTTCAAAGGGCGCTGTCCTGCCGTTAGACGAACTTGGAACATAATACTTTGGTGGATCGGACAGGCATCGAACCTGCAACCTATTCCGTGCAAGGGAATTGCTCTCCCGATTGAGCTACCGACCCAAACTCAAACCTACATAACGTAATCCTTCTTCTTCAACTTCAGCGGGACAATCAGCACACCATCTTTAAAAAAGCACTGACCCGACCATTCCTCAAATTCACTCCAGCCATTGTTTTTGGCATAAGGACAGTCTACATTACCTGTGAGCGGTTTGTCAAGTGTTACCTTAGCTTTAGTCTTACTTTCTTTTGGCATTTTTCTTCACCTTTTCTGGCAACTTTTTACCCTTTGTAGGCTTGACCCACTCCTTCAATGCCTTCTCCTTCCCGCCGAACTTGTCTGGATGCTCCATGATAAATCCGACTTGCGCTCTACTTTTTGCTGGCATCTGCTTCAATCTCCAATTCCTTCTAGCTCTTTTTCAAGCAATGCGAGAGCACGCCACGCCATCTTGCCAGAATGCCGAACCCCATCACTATCAATTTTACCACGTTCTAGAAAGTGACGAATAAGTGCATCGGCCTCGTCTGTAGACTTCTCCCGAGCCCAGTGTAGCGGCTCACCGGGGTTGTGCTGATCGTTTCCAACCTTACTCACCCTAGCAATCTCTGCCAGCGCCTTCGGGAAGTAGTCCAGTACTCCCGTAGCAATAGGAGTTGCTTTACGCTCTGCGGCGTCTGTTGGCAGGATGGATGTTTCAGATGCAGGAGGAATGAAGTTTCGTATTTCGCGTTCCGTTCGTTTTGCGGGTGCTGTTTGTAGAATTGACTTCATATTACTTCCTCCACTCCCAATAAAGTCCTGCACAAGCTCCTGCGGGTCTACTATTACAACAAAGTTACACGGGTGCCAGCAGGATGTACACACCTTATCTCCTGCCCAGTTACTTGTCACTGGGCTATAACAGCAGGCTGAGACTATCCTAGCGCTCATGTCTCCCTCCGCTGGTGAGCCCGAAACCACACTACGAACTTCTCCCACCATCCATACCTCCGAACGACTGCTTTAACAGCATCCCTCCAAAGTAGCTGATAGACAGTTCCATTTTCGTGCAGAAACCTGTCCCCAATTTCGAGACTGCATAGTGCGGAGCTAGGGCGTAGTTCCACGAGCCTGTTACATATGTTAAACATAGTTATCGTCCTTTGCTTCTCCCTCAAAGAACACGTCCCACAACTTGTTCCACCAGTACCAGCGTTTGACAGCAGCAGCGGTAAGTGTTTTCCTAGTCAACTTATAAAGGTGACCGTTCGACAATCTAATTAGGTCCCCTACAGCAGCTTGCTTAATCATACAGTGATCTTCGAAAGTCGCCAATTTAACCCATCCATTTACAAATAAACTCATATTTTCCTTTCTAAAGCACTTCTAAAGCACGCTAAGTCAAGCTATGTCAAGTCCCACGCCACCCAATTGAAAATACCATGCACGGGATGTGTCATAAATGATACTTGAGCCGGATGGCAGTTCCTGCCTAGCATATGATCGAACTCAGTAGTACCTGTCAGACAGCCGTTAATAAGGATATTTCCTGAAATGATTGCAGGCACATGAAAGTGACCCAATGAGAGATAATCAAAAGTCTTATCCGTGTTCTGCCGCTTCGTCGCTTCCCGCGCCTTGTCCCTGTCCAGACCATAGTACGGGATACCCGCTTGGCTTACGATGTGATGGCCATGTGAGATAAGAAACTTCTTACCAAGTACATTGGCAAGCAGCTTAGTACCCTCTCCAAGCATAGTCTGCACATTCTCATGGTCCCGGAGGACCTCATTGCAAATTACATGAGACAGGTATCCGTAGTTGTTAGCAGCACCTTGTTTAGCTTGGCTCTTACGAGTCAACCGTCCGTGATTATCGGCGCTCATCTCCCACACTGTAACCTTGTCAAAGTGTGCGGCCAACTGCGCGATAACTTCCGCCAGCAACATACCAGCTTTTGCAGCCGCAACGGTAACGCAAAACTCGTTGGTAACCTCAAGCTCATAATGTATGTTTCCAGAGACAATGTCTCCTTCACTAAACACATGCAACTCATTGATTATATACCCAGCCTTACGGTGCATTTCAACCCACTCGGTTACCTTCTTAACCAAGGCGAAGATGCGTTTCTCAGCAATTGCAAAGTTGTATACTCCAAAACCTTCCGTCTCATTGGCATTGATTACTTCTCCGATCTGCCAGTCAGACAACTTGATTACCGCCGCAACAGGTGTCTCCGCATTAGCGTCAGCAACATCATATGTATTTAATACACGAGGATATGGTTCCAACGCTACTACCGCTGCTGCAATCTCTGATGCAATCGACTTGAAGTTTCCTTTCTCCTTCAGATAGGTCTTCAAGGCGGTTTCTAATCCCTGAGCCTTAGCCTTCAAGTATGCCACATCCGCTTGAGTTTCTATAGATGGTTGTACAACAACTTTAGCCTTTGTCTCACAGGGAACAAGCCCCTTTGAGGCTAGAATAAAACTACTGAATGTAGGAAAAAACTTCTGCCATGATGCTTCGGAGTACTTTCCGCGTCCCCTGTAAAAGTTACGTGTGACCGCCCCGTACTTGTCGCACAGGTCCCTCATGTCCACAATCAGAAGCTCTTTAGTAACCTCTTCCGAACTAATCATCTTCCTCCGGTGAAACTATCGACGCATATTGCTTAGAATTCGTGCAGCCGGGGCATCGGTCTGGGGAATTTACACGTACCTGGGCCGAATTAAGGCCACATGGGTCAGATGCAATCCTCTTCATAGAGACAAATTTGTGTCCACACTTGTAAATCGTTTCCGTATCTGTTGCCTTAGTCATCTTCCTCCGATGAACTCATTATACCACAGTTCAATATTTCAACGCAAATGTAAAGGTCAGCACCCCAGCCTCTCACATGTAAGTAAAGGCCGTCCTGAGCCGGGATGCCAACCATTCCTCTATCATACCACGTCTATCCCTGTCTGTCAACTCTTTTTTAGCTTTTCTTTTGGCTTTGCTTTTTCTTTTACTTCTTTTAGTTCCCGTAGAGGGTTGGCTGCATTTGCCGCAGCTCTCCTAGCCCTGGCCGGTCTTGCTCGTTGCATTGTTGGGACATAGAACGCCCGAAAGTCACTTCGCAATTCTCGCATCTCATTGATAAACGAAGTGGTTTGAGCGTCAATGCTTGTGTGCAACTTATCCATCTTCCCATTAAAATCTACAATCCCGGTTTTCAACTCGACAAAATCCTTGTCGCGTATCTCCTTAATCCAAGCCATCCCTTTAAAAGCTGTCCAAAGAAGGGCCACAAGGGGAGCCCAGAATTTAAAGAATGTATACACACCAAACCACGTAAGAGCTGCTACCATTACATCTTTCTCCTATGAAACGATTAGCCGATTAGCGCAAAAACATTAGTGAATTCATATCTGCCGTTTTTTTATGTGTGTTCAAGTCCCCTAATATCTTATCTTTGAACCATTCGTTAGTAACCTCACAGTTGCTGTCAAACCAATACAGTGCTCCGTTAGAAAGGTCCTTTGCGGAGCCGTCAAAGATGCCTTCAACAGAGTGCAGGAGCCTACTGGCTTGAGGCTCCCACAATTTAGGCATTCCAGTGCGCAGGGTAGTCGCACTTTTGTTAGGGAGGTCTTCTATCACCTCTAGACACGACCCCCAACCTGCCTTAACACGGTTCATTATGGTGGACATAATTGCTTCCGTTGCAAGTGTTCCGCCATAAGCATTACCCTCACGCCATGCTGTCAAGAACAAGCACGCTTTTTGCATATCGTCTGGTCTAAGCAAAGTTCTCCTTTAACATATAACATGCAACATGCTAGCGGGTGTTCCCAGTTTTCAGATACTCTTCCATTTTTTGCATGAGTTGAAGTTGTTTTGGAGAATACATGGTATTACCGGACTCCTTTTGTCCCGCTTTACCATTACCTTCATTTGTGATCCAACCCCTTATGTACGCATCGTAGGTAGGATTTCCACGAGTGTTCCTGTCACCATTCACATCGTCCCACCACGTTTTATGTTGGTCTTGTCTCTTCAACTCTTGTGGAGTGAAGTTTTGCATGAATTGAGTGCGAAGACTGTTCCAATACGGATCGCTCGACATTCCGTGCATCAAGTCACCATAAATAGCCTGCTTTAATGCAACGGGGTTTTTCTTCAAGTCATCACTGTAAATTTCCAGAACATTTTTCCCTGGGGCAGGAGATGGATAATCTGGATCACCTTTGTCGGATGGGCTCCAAAACTCTAACCCGCCCCGCTCCTTAAGACCGCGCTTAGCTCTATCTCCACTGGCAAATACTACAGATGTATTACCCGCGTTGAAGTTTTTAGCAAGTCCGGGATATTCCTTCAGCACTTTCTCCAAAACAGGGTTAATGGTCTGTGGTGCTTGCAGTTGTTGAGTAGGGAGTAACGCTAGTATCTGTACTAGCGTTACTCCCTACTGTTTTGGGGTTTCGCTATTCCCGCCGCCTCCGTTCAGGCTGTCAGCCGCGCCCGTCATAGCGTGTTGAAGATAATTAACTCCTAGACCAAGCCCGCGTCCTGCGGCATATCTAGTACCCTGTCCGATAGCGCCTGCTACCGGGCCAGCCGCCCTACGGTCCATGAACGCAATTGTTCTCCACATTGCTGGACTATTGGAAATCTTATCTACGATGTCCCTAGCAGCAACCGCGCCGCCCGCTCCAACCATAGTGCCTAACATAATAGCCAGAGGACCATGTGCAACAACTCCCATTCCAACACCTGTAGCTGCCATCGGAGTAAAGATACCGAACTTAGTCATATTGTGGACAGACTGTACGGTTTTAAGGTCAGCCATTAACTTTTCAAAGTTCGCGGAAGCTTCTGGAGTCGGCTTAAATAGTGCATCCGTAACTTCAGGAGAGTCCTTCATGGAGAGCATCCAGTCTAGGACTTTTCCCGCGTTAGGGATACCTACAACCGCCTTCTCACCCACCCCTGTAGTAGCTGACTTTAGCATCTGATTTTGAATAATTGACTTTCCAAGCTCAGCCATTCCATCAGCACCTACAACCTTTGACATAGCAGCCACGCGTTCGGGGTCCTTAAGCAAGACATTCGTATCTCCATTACCTACCAAAGATTCGATAGTCTGGTTAATGTCCTTCAGCTTTTGTGTGGCCTCGGGAACTGCCCCAGATGTATTCAGCTTTTGCACCGTCGCAATATCGTCTTGGATTGCCCCGGCCCGGACGGAGTCGGCAAACATTGCTTGCCGCACATCTGCCGGTATACCATTCCATTTGTTGAAGAAGTTCTTATAACTGAACTCGCCAGTGGCCTTATCAACCGAATCTGCTGCCAAACGACTAAGAGATGCTTCAGCTAAACTGCCAAAGGCTTTGTCACCAATAGCGGATTTCGCGGTGTTAATATCAGCAACACTAGTCCCGCCACCAGTAAGTCTCTTAAACACATCGTTGACATTTCCCTGCAACAGCGCCTTCACGTCGGGGTTGTTAAACCGACCGATCCCTTCCCGATAGGCGGAGTTCATGTTTTGAACTACATCCATAGCTTGAGGGTTACCAGAAGCTTGAGCAAGTTGCGCCAACGTTTCGTGTGTACCGTCTAACAGCTTGTGATAAACATCCCTGTCCGCCCGCTGCTCATCAGTTACCCATCCTGTGTTACGCAATCTCTCTTTCAAGTTCTTAGCGTAATCCATGACATTCTGAGCAGTTAGTTGTGTCGAGTTACCCTCATCGTCAAGCGATATTGTTCCTTCTACATCAGCCAATTTGTCCACCATTGCGTTAGCTTTGGCAGAACCAGGACGGCTTATAGCGAATGCTTCATCAAGAGGGGTCGCTGCGGTTTTACCCTCATTAGCGATTGCTTGCGCGGCTTGGTGTAGAGGACTTCCGCCGTAATCAACGGTTGTACCACCGATTAACCCTTTTGCCTGTTCTGCGGCTTGGGCGTAGTCCGTTCCAAGTTTAGTGTATGCTGCCTTAGTAGCCGCCTGAGCTTGTGCCGTAATCGCAGCATGTTCGGGAGCACCTGTAGCAGCCTGTCTAGCCGTGGACTCCGCATTTGCCAGCTTCCCTTGCGCTGCATCTAAGGCTTGTTGCGCCTCGGATGCAGGCTTTGCAAGGGCTCCGGTAACAGTTTGCCGAAACTGCCCCTGTAACTGTGCATCGGTTGGAGCAGGCCCTGTAACCGGGGTAGCCCCAGCCCTCGCTATAGCTTGGTCTTGAAGCTGTGCTCCTTGGTCGTAACTGTCTACCTTAACGCCTTCTCCAGGAGTGTAAACCTTACTCGCTGCTGGGTCATGTGCCATAAACACAACATCAGGCTTGCCACCATTGTACTTCGACATTGCACCTGCGTCCCAGTCTGCGGGTGCATACGTATCATTCCAAGGCATACGCGCAACAACTTTGAACCCTTCCTTGGCATATACTTTGGGAAGAAAAGTATCAAATGCGTCCAACTTATTTCCGCCATTAGCAACTGCCACGTCAAGTAAATGTTCCGCAGCACCTCTAGGATTGTCAGGGTGCGAGAACACTGAGACAATGTCACCATCAGGTTTTATCGCAAATCCCGCCTTCTTATCCGGGCTTGTGAATAGGCGCATACCTTCGTAATCAGCCGGTTCATACGGTATCAGTTGCGGGGAGAGTCCTAGATTCTTTGGGTCCTTCGAAGCATCTAGAGCATCCTTAGTGCTATTGACAGCATCCTTAGTGCTATTGACAGCATCGTGGAACGCAGCAGCGGACTCCGGCGTAGCAGCAACTTCCTTAACTCCCAAATCAGGGTGCAGCGGGAGCTTATCGAAGTATTTTACTACTCTTCCACCTTCATTCTGCAACCCTTTATAACCGTTGTCCTGTATCAACTTCTCTAAATTATAGTTGACAGGGTCTCCATTCTTTTCGAAAAGCGTTCGAGCCTGCTGCCCCAACTTAAGAGGGTCATCTTCTATGTTGTATAGAGTGTTGTAATCTACGTCAGCATACTGCTTAAATGGCCTGTTAGTTACACCGCCTTCTTTATAACCTGAGTTTCCAAACTGCGTTCCACTAACTTGCAACCGTCCGGTTTCCTTTCCCTTAGCACCCTTACCAGCCGCTCTTTCTTGTGCGCCTACTTCAGGGTCCGCCACTTCGACAGGTTTATCCGAGTAGTGGTAGATACGCCTCATATCTGCATCAGCGTTTTCAGGAGCATTTGTGACAGAAGCGGGCGATGCGCCTCCCGTTGTTCCCGTAACCACTGCCCGCAGCGCCGAAGCCTTCTCAGCCGCTTCCCCGCCTTTGGCAAGAACACCCCCGACCATTCCAGTTGTGCCACCAATTAGTCCCGCACCAGCGGTCATGGAAGCGCCCTGCTCCGCCGAGCCTAGGGCTCCTTCTAACCTTCCAGAAATCGGATGCTCGTGTAAGTACTGTTGGTCAACCACACCGCCAGCTCCACCCGTGTTTACCTCAGTCTGCGCTGTTTGTACAGCGCCAGCCCTAAGTGCATCATATCCGGCTCCTACCATTCTGGCAAGTACAGGAGATGCTTTGATCGCGGCTCGGTCTTCAGTAGATAACTCTGTACCGGCTTTCCCTATGTTAATCCCTAACCGCAATGCCTGAGCAGCGCGGGGGAAATTCTCCATAGCCTTAAGGACAGGAGCGACTTGAAGGAACTTCTCCCCAAGAGATAAGCCCTTTAGTGCTGCGTCCCCTAGAAAGAACTCTCCAATTGTCTGAGCAGCTTCACCAACTTGTTCAGAACCGCTAGCCTGTTCTCCTACACCGGCAAGTTTATCAAGTGCAGCATTGTGAATTCCAAACAAGCCAGCCGCACCTCGCGCCGTTTGAAACACCCCCTCACCGATTCCGGCAGGTACGCCTTCCGCGATTTTACCAGCCATAGTAAGTGCGGAATCACTCGAACGTATAGTAGTGGGACTCTCAGGAACGCCGCCTATCTTATCAGTAGGTGCAGTGGGAGTTGGTGCGGTATCCCACGCTCCCTCTTCAGTTGCAGGGGCAGCAGGGGCGGCAGGGGCCGTAGGTGCTGGCTTAGCATCCCATGCGCCTTCTTCGGCGGAAGGCTCTACAGATGTAACTTGCCCCCCACCAGGACCAGGGGGTGTTGAAACCCCCTCATATTGGCCCGGTGCTTCAGGAGCAGCAGTATTTCCGGTATGTACATAACCTACATTGTTAGCCATTCTTTACCTTCCTTGTGGAGCCACGGGATGAATACTTCCGTCGGGATACTTCCATTTATCAATAGTACCGTTTGGCAGTCGATGGGCAATAGCGCCTTGTACAGGAGCGTACTGCGCAGCTTGCGGTCTCTGCTGCTGTTGCTGACCTTGCCCGTTATTTTGTGCCCAAGGCACGTCGTTTCCGTACCTCTGGAAGAGCTGAGTAGCCTCTTTAGGAACATTGGTCATATGTTCGCCTGTTGTAGCATGATAACTCTCGTCCAAGGAGTTAAGCCTACCGTACATAAGGTTCGTGTAGGCCCTAAGCACACCTTCCCGCTGTGCAGGAGATGCGTTATGAGAAAGCAACTTTAAGCCTCTCTCAATATCTTCCTTATACGGAGCCGTACCACCAGCCGCTACACGTTCTACTTCTTGGTTAACCTTACCAGCTAGCGCATCATATGTCATAGCGGGAGATTGGCCCGTTTCTATACCGACGCCCTGAACAAGTCGGTTAAGAGCTGGGATATTTCCGTTATTAAGGGCTTCACCAGCCTGTCTCAACACTTCCATATGCTGAGACGCCGTACCAGCACCAACAATAGCTGCTCCGGGCTTACTGCCTGCATCCGCGTAAGATGTGCGAACTTTCTGAATAGCCGGATACTTTGTATCGTCATACCCAGGATTCAAGAACTGCTCGATATACGATTTCGCAGTCTGCGAGTCCATCTCATAAGGACTGCCCTTAGCCCACACCTTCGGGAAGAAGGTATTCGGAGCTACATGGTAATGGGCCATCCCGTACAACGCTGCGAAGTGAGGGGGAATCTTAACTCCCTGAGCCTGGAGCGTGGCCTTGGCTTGGTCTGGAGTTTTGAGAGCTATCATCGGGTCCGGTTGATAGTTATCAGGAGCCTTTACATAACTCTCCATCTCGTCAGATGCCTTCATGTCTTGTGTCTGCTTGAATTGTGCTTTCTCTTCCGCCGCAGCAGTCTGCATGTCAATCTTCTTTTGCTCTTGCTGATTCGTATTGTACAAATCATGGTCATGAATGTTGTCAATCCCACCGAGCATGGCCGTAATATTGCCAGCTGCTTCAGGATTTCCTGAAGATATTAGATAGGCGAGAGCCTTTTCATAGTTACCACCAGCAGCTGACAGAGCCGGAACAAACTGATCAATATCAGATGCGGTAGTCGGATGACCTTTAGCCCACTCGACAATATCTACAGTAAGTGGCTGTCCGGCTTGAACCGCACCCGCCTGTATTTGTGTTTGTGTTTGTGTTCCACCCGGCGTTACTCCAGTAGGAATGGAAGCCCGCTGACCCAGTTTCGTCGCATTTGCAATACTATTGACATAGTTAGTAGTATCCTGCGCCGAATGCATCGCTGTGGCGACAATCTTACCTTTTTGATTAACTGCGCCAGGCCCGGAGTAATATGCAGCCAAGGCGAGTTTCGCATCACCTTTAAGATTCGGATTCTTCTTAGGGTCAAGCAGTGTAGACAAGTACTTTACACCACCTTCGATGTTCTGTTTGGCATCGAATGAGTCCGTAACCCCCATTGCTTGTGCCGTCCCACTTGTGAGCTGCATCACACCTTTAGCACCCGTTGGGCTTACTGCCCTCGGATTGCCACCGGATTCTTGGTTGATAACACCCCTAACAACCGCAGCCGGAACTTGATACTTAGCTGCCATTTGATCTGCTATAGAAGCAATAGCAGGGTCCTTGATTGCAGGCATAGTCAGGCCGCTGGTAGGTGTTGTGGTATTACCAGTTTTATTGGCATCATTGACAGTTGATGCAAAGTTGTTAAACGCGACTTTGGCGGTATTCCACGCTACAAGCTGACCCTTCTGGTTCAAATAATTAGAAAGTTCAATAGGCGTGTTAACCAGTGCATCATTATTCGCCCACGTCTTTCCCTGCTCTTTAAATCCTTTCAAATCTTCAGGGGTGAACAAGCTAGAGAGCTTTATACCTGGCTTCACAACGTAGTAAGTATTGTCCCATAACGGAACGCCGGTCTTCGGGTCTACACTCTGCTTTCCAGTAGTGGGGTCAATTCTAGGAACCGTCATGTATGGTATAGCATTCTTCTCCGTTACATTATGGGCTTTGAGGTCGGCATAAGTATAAGGTCCTTCGAGCAATCCTGGAGCCCGCTTTTGAATAGTATCAAGCACCGGCTTATACTGTGCCACATACGCGGCATTCTGCTCTTGATCCATCTTACCAATGTTCCGAGCGGTGGTAATCATGCGCATATTTGTCTCTAGAACTTGTGCCCTACGTGTGTAGTCTTCCGTAGCTTGTGCTTTGGCCTGTTGATCCCGTAGCGTGGCCGGGTCTGGACCTATATTGACAAATTTCTTCTCAGCCGCCCCAGCAAGTCCAGCAGCTATAGTGTGAAGCGCTTCCATAGCAAAGGCCATTCCAAGGTGCGCCCCGCTCACAGGCACCTTAGTTTTCTGCATGTTTCCGTATTCGTCTACGTTGTATTTATAAGTAGCACCGCCTGCAAGCGCCTCAGCGTGTCTGTAGAACCATCCCGCTTTCTTTTGTTGCAATGCTCCGTCAGTATCAATCTTAGCCGCAAGCGGGTCGGTTGTGGGAGTCGAAGGTACTGTGGCAGGGGTCTTGCTAAGGTCAGCAGACTTCCCAGGTCCTGCGCCGTTGGGGGCTCCAGTAGGGGCTCCAGTAGGGGCTCCAGTAGGCGTCCCCGATGCTCCCGGCGTTCCCGGAGAGGGCGTTTTTGGCGCTTGGGGAGATGCCGCCGAGGCTCCAGCCCCACCTGCGCTTGCAGGAGTAGCAGCAGTAGGCGTAGGTGTGGGAGCCGAAGCCGGAGCCGGAGCGGGAGTAGCCGTACTGCCTGCCTGTGTCGAGGGCGCGTTAGTACTTAGCGTTTGGCCCGTGTTCGGGAGCGCTAATGTGTTCCCTCCCGGACTAGCAGAAGTGCCTTGTGTATTGTCCATTTTATCCTTTTATCCCTCTAATCCTTTATCCTTTATCCTTCTTCCCCAACGCCCAATGACCAAATACCATCTGCCCGGTATGTGTGGGAGCCGTCAGTAAGGACGTTGAACACTCTGCCTGTACCTACCGGTTCAACACTAATAACCCTGGACGGCTTGGTAACAGTCTTGACGGTCTTGCCACTAGCATGACGTACAATAGTGAACCCGCCCCACTCAAGAGCAAGTGCGTGCGATGTAGAACTTGTCACAGAATAACCATTCGCTGTGACAGTCTTAACAATGGGAACTGTCTTCTCGTAGATGCAGTAAATTGTCTGGGGAGCACAGTCAATGCCCATAATGGAATCTCCGACAAGTAAGTTCTCAACCTTCTTTTCGGTTCCATCAGACATGAGATAAAGTGTGCCGGAAACAGGGCACGCTGCTCCGGCAGCCGAGCTAATTGCTCCGACTACCATCTGGTCAGCAGCCGCATTCGCCTGTTGAATCTGATTTAGCGTAGTTCCTGCTGCGCTACCTGCTCCGGTATCGGCTTGGGTCGAGTTAGTCGCTGCTCCGAACGTGTTAGTAGCATTCTCCATACCAGAAACCGCTTCGTTGTAGTTCTGGTTTCCTTGCTGGTAATCTGATAGCTTAATCTGACCAAGTTCACCAGCCGTCTGATTCGCCGCGTTCACCGCAAGAGACGCATCTGCACCAATATTCGCACCACTAGGCAGTGCTGTGTTACCACCGCCGACCGCATCCTCCATATTACCTGTAGCAGCAGCCGCGTTTCTATAGGCTTGTCCGGTCTGTGTAATAGCCTGAGAGTTCAAAGCCGAAAGTTCCGCAGGGGAGTACCCGAGCTGGCTAGGACCTTGTGCAATAGTTGGGGAGAAGGTTGAAAATAAACTATTAAACACCTTTGATGCGTTCCCAAACACCGCAGTAGCTTGATCAGACGCCTGCTTGTACATATCCATCTGTTCGTCCGCCAGTTGCTGCTGCTGACCAGTTGCGCCGCAAGCTTCGGCTACCTCTCCAAAATACTCATAAACATCATCGTAGACCTTAGTGTATCTATTACACTCATCCGAAGCTTCGTCCCATTGCCATACGGTTTTCTTGTGTATAAGCATTATACCTTATCCTCGTTGCTCTTGTCAAGCGTTGGTAGTTCTTGTATATCTTTTATCAGGAACTCTTCGTTGAGTTCTCTAAAACCTAGTCTCCTAATGTCAAACTTCCTTAGCGCCGGAACCGTGACATTGGTTATGAATCCTTTGAACCCGTTTTTAGCAGCTTTAATCTCCAACTCTTTGAAACCGTCTAGCAATGTTCTCATGTTCCGTCTGGCATCCAAATTGTTCAAATACTGAAGGTCAAGTTTGATGTAAATGTCACCTGACTCGTTTACTACCGGCTGACCGCGAGCGAAGAATACAGGTCCCTTTTCGTCTGAGTAAATAGAGCACACAGTGCCCTCTTCATAAAAGAACTCAGGAGGCGTCTCACTGTGATATGTATCGGCTGCAAGACTCGCTTTCAACAGTTCATAATCGTCTTGGCTTATGTAACGGGTTATAGTCATACAATCTTCTCCGACCCTTCAGTTTACCCCATACCGGCTAGTAGCCTTCTAAAATAATAAACCCCGTGCTTGTTGCCCCCGTAACCGTCACCGCGCTCGTGCTCAGACTGGTCGCACAGCTTGCCGCCAATCCGTTCGTTGTCAGGATTGCTGGAGTGTACGTAAATGCCGTGGGAAAGGTGTAACTCGCGGCCCCCAAAGCTGCCGCGCAGTAAATAACGACCTTTTTGTAGCTCGTTCCCTGGAATGGTTGGCTGAAAACCACCGTCCCTGAAGTAGCAGCGTTGACCGTAGACTGGGTGATGGTGGAGTTGATTGCTCCAGCTATGCCGACGGGACCGGTCAGCGTGCCACCCGTCAGCGGAAGCTTAGTTGAGTCCGTTGCAGTTCCTGCACTCGTTGCATAGGTCGCTGTGGCTGCATTGCCAATAGTGTTTTGGTTCAACGTGGGAATATCCGCAGAAACAAGAGCCCGCAAGGATGCCACTCCACTGCTTCCGTTCGGAGTTGCTAATACTTCGTTAGCTGCCCCGGAAGGTTCCGCACTTACGATAGAAGCTATCCCCTGACTTACGGTTACGGTTGTGGCTCCAGGAAGTGTGAAGTCCAACTCATTGATACCGTTAATATTACACTTAGTAGCCATTCAGCCCCTCACTTTGCATAACCTTATATAACCTTATATAACCTTACATATTATTGTCATTGATATGATACCAAAAGCCGTTCGCAGAATTGTAAGTCCAGTTGTAGCAGCTACTCTTGTTAGCAGTCAAAGTGACAGAAAAAGTACCCAAAAGCTTGCTGGAAACGGCAACTGCGTGGCCTATCCCATCTTGGTTCCAGACAACCGTTATCTCCTGCCCATCTGTCATGTTCGTAAGGACCATGCTTGTAATCGCCGCGTTGACGGTCACCCAGAAGCTACTTCCCAGAGCACAGTTAATCGTTACCACTCCTGCAACCGGCGCTACAGTAGTCTTGGTCGGACCTAGACCGGAGTAAGCAGATACGTTACCAGATGAATCCTGCTGCCATGACACATTCACGCTTCCTGTAGGAGCCGCTGGCAGGGTATTACTAAGATTGATTGACATTACTAACTCCCGTTTACATATACTTGCTTCGGAACATTCACAGAAATCTCGTAGTCATAACTCGAAATAGTTCCGTTAAGTGTTATATAGGAACTTATAGCATTCTCTGGAGTAGGTTCCCACCTATTGCCAGCTACACTATACTGTAAAACTGATCCGGCACTAGGCAGACTCGCTGATACCGGGATTCCCTGTATGCCTGTGACAACTACTAGCGCGTTCCCGGCAGTTGATGTAACATCCCCGGTAAGGGGGTAAATACCCGCGCCTCCGGGAACTATGCATTCTCTGTTCATGCTATCACCACATATGAAAGTGTAATTGTGACCGTGGCAGGCGCGACTGATAAGTTGGTAATCGTTATGTAGACCCGAGAGGTCGGTGGGGAGTCGTTATTGGCCCCTACCCTATCTTGGAAGTCCCATTGATACGGAGATGTATCTAATACTAAATCTGTAATCACGTCCTGTACAACACCCGCCTGCAAGGGAACGTCCATATCTCGTGCAAAATCTCCGGTCTGTGCGAGCGCGGTTCCATATAATTGCATTCGGCAAGCTCCATTAGTCGCTACCGAAAGCAATTGAAAAACGCGACTCATAGTAAGAGAACCTACGAAGGTCCTTCCGGGCGGCATAAGAGTAGTTTGCATCACTGTCTGAGAGACTGACAGAGTTGTAGTCGAACCACCGCCTCCCCCTCCACCTCCACCTCCACCTGATGCCACGCTCGCTATATTTGAAGCATAGTTATTGTTAATTACCGTCCCACTCGTAGACGAGTTAATAGGGGGCGTGAACATCCTCATTTGAGGAACACCACCGGTGTTATAAAACTGTCGTAGAGAATCGGGCGTCGTCTGCCAAATCGGCGGTATAGGGCAGCGCAGGACCGGATTCAGCCCCGGCTGTGTGCTCACAGGAGGGGCTGCTACAGGGGAATTGGCTATCGGCAGGGCAGTCGCAGCTATACGACTGGCATCACGTAAAGAACTCGGACTAGCTATCTCAGAAAGTGCTGGCATTTTTTCTCCTACAGTTCCTGACTAAAGTTCCTGACTATACGCACCAAATATCGTCAGTGCAAGCAGTTCGTTCTGCACCGTGTCATATGGGTTAAAGATAACCTGAATTTGACAATGACGCATAGTAGCCGACATATCCTTCATATCTGCTAAGTAAAATCGCTGACTGTACAAGGACTTACTGGTTGGTAAGTTCGGGGGGTCAGATTCCCAGTTCTTGAGAATTTCGATTGGACCGGTGTAGTATGGAAGCGCCTCGTCCGCAAGGAATCCTAAGCTAATAGGAGTTCCTACCTTCGCAGCATCCGTCACAAGAAACGCGACTTCAGCGATTTGCCCCGGCTGCGCCAAAACACAGGAGCCAATTACCGCATACGCAGAGTAGGGGGTTCCTGTATCCGAAAACATAGTAAGGTCTCGCTGATTAATAGTTCCTGTTCCAGTAGGACCTATTAACAACCTACGAACCCCAGGAGAAATCTCTATACTTTGAACAGCCTTTGCTCCGTTGGTAATCGTTGCAAAAGTTGACCAAGTGCTTCCAGTCTCAGGAGCCGGGGTTGTGATAAGTTTGTACCAGCCGTTTGAACCGTCACAAAGATACCACCCAGAGTCCTCGCCTTGAACATGCCATGCCACATATACGTTAGCAGCATTCCAACTCTGACCGGGATTGCCGTTGTTTAAGCGCAACTGGTCGGCAATTGGGAATCCGGCGATTGAAAACCCCGATGACGGGTCAATTATAAGAAACTGGCTATCTGTAGTGAATAGCCCGATTAAGGACCCATTTACATCGAGAGCGTTATAACTCAACAACCCAATGCCCGGAAGCAGAGGTAGAGCGCTTTGTATGTTACCTGAACTAGTCTGTATAACGTACACATCTGATACCGTGAAGATGAATGCTCCGGCTGCTGTGGGTACAATTCTCTTGACTAAAGATGGCGTAGAGTCGAAGTTAAGGGGAGACGTGCCATTCAGCCCGTTTCCTACTGGCGTTTGAGGCCCCGAAGTCCAATAAACCACGTTTCCAACACTATAGAATAGCCTGTTCAGGTGATAGGCCAGATTAGTAGCTCCCTGCGCGGGAGGGGTATTTTGTCCCTCAATGGCTCCCTCAATTAGGTTGTTAAGGGCTACATCGGGAGTCGTGTCGGAGTATCCATAGAGCAAATAGTCGTGCAAAGAAATTGTGTACACCGTACTAACTCCTGGAATCAAAAACGGAGTGGTTTGTCCATCAGTGGTTCGAAAGATAGCAACATAGTCACATTGTGGGTCTATCGCAGCCGGTGGGGGCAAGCCATCACCGGCTGCGATTGTTACATACTTTACCCCATTAAAGTTGTTCGTCGCAGCAGACAACGGTGTACAGTTAGACACTGTATTGTCTAGAGTATTAACTAAGGCAATGCCGTACTCCCATCCGCCGTTAAAAGTGCTTAGGCTTCCAGTAGGAAGAGCAGAAGTCTGACCTTCATTAATCCAAATCAAGTTAGGGTTATCAAGAGTCAGGCTATATAAACTCCCGCTCCAAAACGGAGTAGTAGTTAGTGTGTACCCGCTCCTGAAAGGAGCCTCTGAGTATCCCTGCGAGTCAATAATAAGTGTATTCGGAAGCGTGTAGCCCGCTCCCCCGCTCCAGAAGAAATCGCCAACCGGCCCGATAGTGGCCCATACAAGCGTCCCAGATGCCTCTGTAACGGTTGCATAATTCGGCGCATACGCGGTAGAAAATGAGGGAAATGCGGGAATTGTCACACCGCTAACCACCGGCCCATTCGGAAGCGCAAAGCCGTTGCACTCGACTTCGAGACCCACAGGGGCAGATAGGGGCGGGGGAAGCGTTACTCCCTGCGGATTAGGCAGCGTAGACGGCTCACTATCCATTGCATAGTTAATCTCTACCGGATACACGCCCGAAGCTGGAAATGTTACTGAGAAAGTGTCAGTGTAGTTTCCCGCTATATTAGTCCCCCCGAAAATAGGAAACCCATTCGCAGCGGTTACGACTTGTCCCTGCGTGTTTACAAGCGACCCAGTGCCTGTAGCGCCTCCGCCAATTCCCCAAAGCATTCCACTATGGTGTAAAATTGTAAACGTATATGTCCCCGCCACTGGGACTTCTAAACTCGCTTCAATGATGAGGTCATAATCCTTGGTGTATGTCGGAAAAGGCACAACTGCCTCGACCAGACCGCCGACGATGACAGGCCCCGCTCCGTTCACTACAAGCCAGTCTATAGCACTTGGGTTAAGACCAGCAGGCCAACTACTAAACGTCAAACTATTTAGCGTAGTATCACTAGCAGCTGCCCCAGACACGTTCGTAGGGAACTGTTCTGTAAAGTAACCGGAATTCATTCCCCCGTTCGGAAATAAATACGCGCTAACGTTACCAGTTAGCGACGGAGCTGCCATCGACATAAGCCTTATCAAAGAGCTAGTACCGCCCGCGTTGGCGATAAGATACTGTATTGTGTGTTGTTGCGTGGCGAGAGCTGTACTAGTCCCGTTTTGGGCTATTGCGCGTGTGTTGTTTAAAGTAAGGGTCGTCGAAGTAGACGCGGTACAGGAGAATATTCCATTATTAGCGCTATCCGCAAAGCCCGTAACAAGGTAGGAATTTCCAACCAGAGCGTTTGCTGCCCCTCCTAAAAACACTCCCGTATAGACTGCACTGCCTCCACTTGAGGCAGCGACACTAGAAACGGCAGACGGCGGAATATAGGCATAGCCAGGTTGCCAGACCATAGACGCTGCTGTTTGTATCATAGTCCACGTAACACTGCCATCAGTAGTTGTTCCGTAAAGAGTAGCATTCCATGTGGGCGCATTTGTGGAACTAGTCCCGGGTACTGTTACTTGCTGTAAATTACCGTTTGAGTCAATAACAACACCAGCAGGTGAGTAAAATGTGTTCTTCGCCCAACTCGAACTAAAGCTTACGCCGATATTGGGGGTCATGGCCTTAGTAGGCGGTTGAATTCCCCAATTCTCTACCGGAGTCCCACGGTTAGTCCAGATCACCGACCCGTCAACCGTTATACCACCCTGAAAGTTATTCGCCGCTGATGGAACAACCGTGCTCCAAGTTGGCAATGTGGAACCAGAAATCGGGCTTCCTTGGGCAATCTGAGGAGCGGTTACTGACTCAGACCCAGAATAGCTAACATGAGTAAAGTCGCTTCCGTCTACATAGTAAATCGCAGTGAAAGAGTTAGCACTTACTGTATTTATCTCAACACTTGTTCCTTCCAGAAAAGTAGCCGTCATTGTTGCGGGAAAAGTGAAAATATCGCCAACAGCGAGAAGTGTGCTAATAGGAGAAGTCGAAGTTACTGTAAGGACATTGTTCGTATCTACTGAAATTTCGGTAAGTGCTATTTCGGTTCCAGTCAACTGTTGGATATTACCGTTCGCATCAATCAGAAACGTTGTAAAAAACGGAGTAGCCCCGGTCCCCGCACCGAATGCCGTATTGTTCCACGTCATTCCCGCCGACCAAACTACAAGGCTTTGAAGCCACTTCTTGTTGTCGATTCCGTCAGCAAAGTACAACGTGTTTCCAACCGACTGCATATACGTCTGACCAGCCCCCGGTCTCTTTGTAAGAACAAGGCTCTTAACGCTATTATATACAGAGTATAGAGCATTGGCCTGGTCTACCATCACGTTGATCTGCTCAGTAGTTGCATTGAATAGACGGAATTCATAAAACCTATCTACTCCTGTGTAACTGTTACCGTCAAATACCGACGTTCCTGGACGGCGGGCAAGTGTTAACTTGCTCGTAATCTCTGTGTTCAGGCCCGCAATGAGAGCATCGCCGTTTTGTCCATAATACTTCTCGACCGCTCGGGAAGTCGTCGCATCGCGCAGAGGGGAGCGGTTGGTCCACAATCCAGAGAAAAAACGTGAGGTGAAAATGCTCGAAAATCGCGTCTGTTTTTGAGCCTGTCCACCATTTATAGCTAAGTTGTTGGGCACTTAATGCTCCTCATATTCCTATCTTCTTACTATCTTCTTACGATCTTTCTTAAACCTTTCCTGGTATCCACGCCGAGATGTTGAACGGGCTGGGGGTGCTGAGTATAGATTGACAATTCGGCCCCCACACACGCTCTCCTGTAGCTGTATAAGCAGTTACAATGTAGAACGTTCCCGAAGGAGTCAAGCCATCATTAGGATATAAATTTTGTGCAGTCGTTGTGACCACATCCCCAAACATATCTAAGAGAATTTGTATAATAAGTCCTGAGCAAACGAGAGTAGATGTGTTTGCAACCCCGTCGGCACTAAGCTCAAAGGTCAAGTACCCATTTGCTAAAAGATTACCATCCGCATCTTGAAATGCGCCCCCAACGATTTGATTTACTGTAGACATTTATGCTCCAGGAACCCCAGGAAGTTGCTTGTCATCCTTATCCGTTTTATTATTCATAACACTCGCCACTTTATTCACAGCATATAAAGGTCCGCAGGTCGTCAATATAAAACTCGACCCCGCTCTAAGATACTCGTTAAACTGTTCAGGGGACATTCCCTTCGCGTTGACCTTGATAGCAAAAGAGATGCCCACGGCTATCACAAAGGTAATAAGCAATGAGACCATAACCCTTGTAGACGATACGGTTCCATCGGACTCACTAAACATTGATTTAAAAAACCCAAAAGCACCCATAGATTCACTGCTCCTTAACGTGTCCCCGTCAATCTTTCAGAGAAACCGCATTCGACGTTGCATCCGCAATTATAGAATGAAGCCATACTTTCCAGGTCACGTAGTTCTCCTTGAAAATTCCCAAATGCCGTAGGGGTCGAGTTCGCTCGTCTCAAAAGTCCCGCCGTCAAATCCGATAGAAGCAGATGACGCGGGAAGAAATGCGGCCATCGTGGACGCTTCATGGAGGGCACTCCCCGAAAGCGTCCACGTAGGATTGACCGTACCGGAACCACTATTCACATAATACGCGCCATCATCTCTGTTGTAGTTTGACGCCGAGTTGGGACAACCTCCTCCGACTACCGTT